>Ga0315338_1000496_pt1 | contig 87416 bp, 98 predicted proteins | sample ASW8metaG_FD_204518 | JGI IMG/M metagenome (GOLD analysis project Ga0315338, IMG submission 204518) | Ammonia-oxidizing marine archaeal communities from Monterey Bay, California, United States - ASW #8 | ecosystem: Environmental > Aquatic > Marine > Coastal | place: USA: California | collected...
TGAAGAATGCATGAAGGAAATTCCCATAACTGCAAAATCAGATGGGCCACATGATTGTACATTTGACACAAAGCTAGTTTCATGCAAATGCCAACATAAGCAAAATGGATGATCAACTAATGAAATACGATACTGAATTTTGGAATAAATATGCAGATGAAAATGAATCAAGGTATAATGAAGAATTTTCAAAGTATGTTAGAAATTTAGTTAGTTCTTTACCAGGTGTACAGAGTGTTTTAGAGATTGGTTGTGGTACAGGAATTGATTTAAGATTATTTCCAGACTCATTCCAATTACATGGGATTGATCTAAATGAACATGCATTAGAAATTGCAAAAGAAAAAGCATCAAGTGTAAATTTTCAAAAAGGAGACATAACTAAATTACCATTTGAGGACTCCTCAATAGATTTTGTATTTACACATGGATTAATGAATTATCTAGATGATAATATCTTAAAAAAAGGAGTTTCAGAAATGTTTAGAGTATCTAAAAGATGGATAATGCATTGTGAGAAATATGAAAAAACTGAAAAACAGATTGATGAAAATCATAAATTTCGAAATATGGGCGAAAAATGGTTAGACTATAAAATAAAATTTGTTAGTGATGTAGACTTGCATGAAGATTATGGACAAGATCAAACAAGGTTTACTTTATTAAAAAAATTATAAAATCAACTAGTTGCAGACAGCATGATTACTACAATCAAGAATTGCATCTGTTAAAATTGTGTCTGTTAAATTTGCATCATCGAGATTAGCGCCGGTAAGGTCTGAATTAGAAAGATCAGATCCTGCAAGGTTTGCTCCATGAAGTGAAGTACGTATGAGAATTGAATAGGAAAGATTAGTTTCTGTAAGGTTTGAATAAGAAAGATCAGCACGTGCAAGGATTGTTCCAGTCAGATCCTTTCCAGAGAGATCTGCGCCGGTAAGGATTACGTCAGAGAGATCTGCGCCGGCAAGGATTGTTCCAGAAAGATCATTTCCAGAGAGGTTAGTTCCAGATAGGTCAGAAGATACAAGAATTGTGCCAGATATGTCAGCTCCTGCTAGAATTGTATTTGATAATTCAGCACGGTAGAGAATTGCTCCTGAAAAATTAGCTCCAGTAAGGTCAGTTCCAGAGAGGTTTATGCCTGTTAGATCAGCTCCAGAAAAGTCCACACCATTAAGATCAGTATCAGAGATGGTCGAATAAGATAACTTAGTAGCTTCTGTGAAAATTGTTCCAGAGAGAATAACTTTTCTAAGGTTTGCGTCGGAGATTTTAGCGCCGGTAAGATCTGCGTTAGAGAAGTCAGTTTTTGTAATAGTTGCGTCAGAGAGGTTAGCGCCGGTAAGATCTGCGTTAGAGAAGTCAGTTTGGATGAGGACTGAGCTAGAAAGATTCGCATCTGTGAGAATTGCATTTGATAGAATTGCTTTAGAGAGATCAGCTCTGTTAAGTTTTGCGTTAGTAAGGTCAGCACCTGTAAGGTCTGAGTTAATGAGAACAACGGATACAAGAATTGTTCCAGTTAGATCCTTTCCTGAAAGATCAGTATTAGAGAGGTTTGTTAGTTGTAAAATTAGTCCAGATAGATTAACATCGGTAAGGGTTGAGTTGCTGAAGTCAGCTTCTCTGAGACTTGCTCGTGTAAGGTCGACGCCGGTTAGATCAGCCCCAGAGAGGTTTGTTCCAGTCAGATCCTTTCCAGAAAGATCAACCCCAGAGAGATCAGCGTTGGAAAGATCAGCACCGGTAAGGATTGTTCCTGTAAGATCATTTCCAGAGAGATTAATTCCCGGAATGACCACATCAGTAAAGTCCACTCCTGAAAGGATTGTTTCAGATAAGTCAGCTCCAGAGAGATCAGCACCAGTAAGGACAGCTCCTGTGAGAATTGTTTTGGTAAGGACAGCTCCAGAAAGGTCAGCCCCTGCCAGAATTAATTCACCGAGATCAGCTCCGGTAAGGTCAGCTCCTGCTAGAACTGTTTCAGTAAAGTCAGCTCCAGTAAGATCAGCGCCGATAAGGATTGCGTTAGAAAGATCAGCAGCTACTAGAATTGTTCCAGTTAGATCCTTTCCAGAAAGATCAATATTGGAAAGTTTAGAATGAGATAGATTCACTCCTGAAAGGATTGTTCCTGTAAGATCAGATCCAGTAAGGTCAGATCCAGAGAGGTTTATGCCAGTTAGGTCAATTCCAGAGAGATTAGCGCCAGTAAGGATTGCACTGCCAAGATTGGTTTTTGTGAGTGTTGCTCCGGTAAGGTCAATGTCAGTAAGGTTACTGCCAGATAGATTAGCGCCGGTAAGGATTGTTCCTGTAAGATCAGCTTCAGTAAGGTTACTGCCAGATAGATTAGCGCCGGTAAGGATTGTTCCTGTAAGATCAGCTCCAGTAAGGTCAGCTCCAGAGAGGTTTATGCCAGTTAGATCCTTTCCTGAAAGGTCAACATCGGAAAGATCAACACCATGAAGACTAGTACCGGTAAGGATTGTTCCTGTAAGGTCAGCTCCAGAGAGATTGGTTTTCTGTAAATTTGCTCCAGTAAAATCTACATTGGTAATCTTTGCATTTTTGAAATCTGATCCTCTTAAATCTGAATAGCTTAAATCAATATTTTCAAAATCAAGTCCCTGCAAATTTTGATATTTTAATTCTATCATTGGCATTTCAGAATGACTTAAAGTCCAATTTGGTCGATCTGCAAGTACTAGTGCAGTGCTAGGTTTGACACAATAGATTCCACTTGAAATACTCATAACCGGCATAAATGCTGCCTTACAAACAATCTCTTTATGATTAACACCGTCTTGGTACTGATGTGTTGGTCGAAGCGGTTGTTTTGGAGAAATCTTGTATATGGTTCCATCAAAAATTGAAACGACATACATGTCACTACCATGAAATTCAATGTCAACTACCCCACCTGCTATGCCCTCAGCAAAAAGAATCTCACTAGGGTCATCATCCACTTCATTATCAGTTGATTTTTTTCCTTTATCAAGTACAAGATCTGAAAGGTGTGGACTGGAAAAGACAAACCCTGTTCTGTCTTCGTTTAAGTGAAATTTGTAAATTCTCCCATTGTTGAAATCGCCAACAAATAGCCAGTCTGAGTATTTTTCAAAGCCACTGTTGCCTGGAAAAGCTATTGATGTAACCCCGACAGGAGCCTCCCATGAAAATTCAGGATCACTGTAAACAAATTCTTCAGAAGATAATGCAAGTGAAGGAGATAGTGAGGAAACTCCTTTGGTTGCACATGCAGTAGTGCACAGAAAATCTGTTGTAATGTCACTAAGAGCTATGTTCTGAAAAGGTTCTCTGTTTGGACCCATTACGTTAGGCCATCCACTGTTAAAACCATGTTTTACGAGATTTATTTCATCAAAATCATTTTCTCCATTCTCAGTATCCCATAGGTTGCCTGTAAGAGGGTCAACGGCTAAACCAAAGCTGTTCCTCACTCCTGTTGCAAAAATCTCTACGGTCTTTTCATTATTGTTAATCTTGAGTATACTTGCAAGTATGAAATCGTTGGTAGGTTCGTTTTCAGTATCTTCTGAAAATCCATAAAGAGAGCGACCTATCTGCTGTGGTTTTTCATTCTGATCACCTATTACGAAATAGATTTCATCATCTCCGTTTGCGGCTATTATTCCACCATGATGATCATTGTTTATTGAAGGCAGTTCTTTTAGCAAAACAGGATTAATTAGTTTCTGCCCATCCCAATCATATTGATAAAGTGAATTTTTTGTATATTCTGTAGTATGCTTATCAGTGTCACCGGTAGGACAATTGGATGGTTCAAATTCACTATATTTTCCACGTGACTCCTCTTCCCATTCATCTGCGTTACATGATTTTGTGTAGTATAGATAAAAATGATTATCTGTTGATTCAATTCCAACCATACCTGCTTCTCCAGCAAAACCTACTTCAACATCTAAAACTGTTTCAGCGTACCTTAATCCGTTTTCATGAACTCTAATTACTTTACCATTAGTTTTTTCAAGGATTAGAATATCTTCACCAACAAATTTCATGGTGGTTGGCCATTCAAAACCATCAGCAAATTTCTCTATGTAATAATCATCATCATAGATTAATGCTGCATCAGCTTGTGGAAATGAAAATGAAATACTAAAAGCAGTTAGGAAAAGAATTGTGATAGAAATAACATGCATGAAATTTCTATCTACTAGTTCCAAATAGATTTTTGCATATTTTAAAGAAATATTGCTATCCCTATGAAAAAGACTAAAACGGGTCTAATGGGATTCGAACCCATGACAGCCGGATTAAGAGTCCGGTGCGCTACCTGGCTGCGCTATAGACCCACAAGGAAATAAAAAAATACTATCGTTATTAAACTTGGGATTTCTAAAATTAATTCTTAATTTCTTCGATGCTTTCGTATTTTTCCAGAATCGAAGTAAGAACAGTAGAAACTGGAACGTTATTCATTTTTTTCTTCTCAGCAAGAAGTTTCTGATATGCATCTAATGTAATGTATACTGGAATTGAGCCATTTCCTTCCAAAAGACCTCTAACTTTGTAAAGTGCTGTCTCCAATCCGTTTTCGGCAGATTTTGCAAACTTAATTTTGTCAAGAATTCCACCTAATGGACCCATTGGCATTTCATAGTCAACAGTCATACTAACATTTGTAAGATTATCAGAGAGTGACTTGAACTCGGTTGTAATTTCCCATCTTTTGAATTTGCCCTTGATCATCTTTGCAGAGATTCTTTCTTCTCTGACAAATTCAGTTGTCTCACAATCCCACTCTAGTCTTTTTCCACTAAAATCTCCAATAACTCTAAAGGTTGTACCTACACCCATTCCTGCTTTAATGTCCATTGGAATAACAGTCATTCCAACACCTTTCTCAGACATTTGATCAGAGACATGCTCTGGTCTTGCAAAATAGGTAAACACAGTATCTACTGGTGCTTTAATGTCTATAGATTTTCGAACTACAGTCAACGATTGAAACTCTCGTCAATCTGAATTTAAAGCTTTTGTCAAATTTCAGACTGTTTTCGAGTTACAATATATTGATCGCTTGAATATTTCTGTTGTAAATGAAACATATTCTCAAAGTTTTCATTTTAGTTTTTTTTATTTTTTCTGGAGTTCCTATAATTTCTGATGCCCACGCACATTCTCTTTTTAATTCATCTGAGGAAACATTAGGTGATTACAGAGTTCAGATCGCAACATTACCAGAATTTCCACAGATAGGTGAAAAATCTGAAATTCTCATTAGAGTGACAGATACTGATTACAGTGAAGTTGAACGATTTACAATGGGCATGCGTGTATTTTTTAATGAAGAGCAAATTGATGCAGTAAGACAGCAATCAATTAATGGTGCTCATTTTACTACAGATTTTGTTTTTTACGATTCTGGCAATCATATATTCAGAGTTGACCTGTATGATGCAACAGATAATGGTGAGACACTTACATTCACATTTAATATAAGTACACAATCACCATTTGGTTACATATTCATCAGTGCAATTGCTGCAGGTGGAATCATCTTTGCAGGTGTGATAGGTATAATATTTATTCCAAAACTTATCAAACGAAAACCTAAGTTTTAGTATGCAAAATAGATTTTTTCCCCAATCTAAATGCAAAAAGAACCGTTAAAAGCACCATTGAAAATAGGACTATACCAATTCCCAAATGTACTGCAACTAAAACTGAATGCAGTTTCGTATCAATGACTATTGCTCCTAAAGTTATCTGAGTAATAACCAATGCACTAGCAAATGAACTTGTAAATCTTATTTTTCTACCTGCATCTTTGTTAATCCAAGTTCCAACCATTGTTGCAACAATTAACACTCCTGTAGTTGCAGCAATCAGTCTATGAGTCCATTCTATAAAATATTCATCGTTAGGAAAAACACCGTTTGGACATAATGGCCATTCAGGACATGTTAAACCAAGACCAGCGGCTGAGATATATCCACCTATAAACATTAGAGAATACAAAATCACAAGTGATGCTAATGCCAGATATTTTAGAATCAAATTACTCTACAATAAATGAGCCTTGCATACCTTGAAGTGCATGTCCTGGAACAGTGCAGATGTAATAGTATGTTCCTGGCGCTCCTGCCAAGAATGTAACACTACCAGATTCACCTGCTTTGAGTGGACTTGTTGCAGAGTTTATTGCAGAATCAAAAATGACGCTGCTAAAATCATCAGGGTTTGATACAACACCAAATGCATGGAATGATACTCCTGCATTTGTTGTAGTGATGGTTACTTCGTCACCAGAACTGACACGAATTTCGGGATTGCTTCCTTCCTCACCTGGTAACGCATTAAACGCTAATGTTCTAAAGTCACTACTTTCTACAAAGTCAAAAGCAAAGTTATGACTGACACCAGTTGGTGGTGCAGCTTCTGTTGAGCCATCAGAGACAATAATTTCTCCTACCATTCCTTGCATTCTGTGTCCTGGAACAGTACAAATGTAGTAGTATGTTCCTGGTTCAGTTGGTATGAATTCGGAGGTTCCATCTTCGCCTGATTTTAGTGGGTTTGATGCGGATGCAATTTCACTTCCTGGGAAGATTCCTTCAAAACCTTCTTCTGCAGAAGTTACACCAAATGCATGGAATGATACTCCATCATTAACAACATCAAATACAATTTTGTCTCCAACGTTTGCCATTATAGTTGGATTGTTTCCTTCCTCACCTGGTAACGCATTAAACGCTAATGTTCTAAAGTCACTGCTCTCAATAAACGATAATGATATTGGTATCTCGACTCCAGATGCAGTTGCTGGAGCTTCAGCATGAACTTCTACTGTTTTACCCATAATTGCAGGTGGTATTGATGTCCAATAGTCCCATAAGCCAAAGAATATTCCACCACCGACAATACAAATTCCTAGCAGGATTGCCATCATCTTGTATGTTCTTTCCGGCGATGTTCTGTAAATTGGATCTTGTTGGTGTTCTAGTTGTGCCATTTTATATCCTCAATGATGTGGGTTTTTCGCCTGGTATGGGAAGTAGTATTTTCCACCAAGACCAAATGGATCATCCATGTCAGCTGGTTTGCCTTTAGCGGAACTGTAAATCAAGTTTCCTAGGAATATTGCCATACTGATTCCGATAATCATTGCTCCAACTGTGATAATGATATTCATTTGAACCCATTCTGGGATTGGTGGATAGTCGTAAATTCTTCTTGGCATTCCAAACAATCCAAGAATATGTTGTGTAAAGAATACCAAGACGGTTCCGACAAATGCTAGTATAAAGTGAATTTTTCCCCACATCTCGTTATACATTCTGCCAGTTACATATGGGAACATGTAATACACAAATGCAACTGTTCCGAATAGAATGGTTCCCATGACAAATAGATGGAAGTGTCCAACAACCCAGTAAGAGTCATGAGTGATAAAGTCCAAAGGCATTGCACTGTTTACCACACCGCCTGCTCCAGCAGAGAAGAATAATGCAATTCCACCAACTGCCCACATAATTGGAGTTGAGAATTTAATTCTGCCTCCCCACATTGTTGCCAAAAAGTTGAATGTGTGCATGGCAGATGCTGGTACTGCAGCCAAAGTTCCTACCATGAAAACAGTCTTTTCAGTAAATGACATTCCTGTAGCATACATATGGTGCGCCCATGACGCAAAGCCTACTATAGCCAAAAGCACAAATGCTGTTACTCCAGAACCATGACTGAAAATAGGTTTTCTTGAAAATCTCGGGAATATCTCATACATAAAACCAATAGCCGGTATTACCAAAATGTAGACCTCGGGGTGGAATGTAAACCAGAACAAATGTTGGTAAGCAATTGGGTCTCCTCCTAATGTAGGGTTAAAGAATCCAGAAGCACCAAGTCTGTCTGTCAAAAGCATTAACAATGCTGCTGCAAATGTTGGAACTGCAACCAAAGTTATTAGAGAAGATGTTAGATATGCCCAAGCCAAAAGTGGCATCTTACTTAGTGGTAGATCAGGATGTTTACATTTCATAATTGTAACAACAAAATTAATTGAGCCTAAAATTGAGGAGACCCCAAGTATCTTTAGACCAAAAATCCACATGTCTGCAGCTGGTCCTGGTGCACTGATTGTGGAATATGTTGGATATGCATACCAAGTAAAATCTGCAAATCCTAACCAAATAAGAGCGCCAGCTGGTGGAATCATCCAGAATGCAATTGCATTCAGTTTTGGATATGCCATGTCTTTGAATCTTACCATGATTGGGACTAGATAATTTCCAAATGCAGATGCAGATGGTAAAATGAACAAGAAGATCAAAGTAGTACCATGAACAGTAAATATTCTGTTGTATGTCATAGAATCAGCAATTACCTGAGTTCCTGGTGCAAACAACTCAAGTCTAAGTATTAGTGCTAATGCACCTCCCATAAACATGAAAGCTAATGATGTGATGAGGTATAGTAAACCAATATCAGTGTGATGTGTTGAGAACATTATCTGCCAAATTGGTCTTGGCTTTTGTAGTTCTAGTACCATATCAAATCAGGCTCCTTTATCCTCCACAAAAAGTGTTGCACGCATATTGTAATGAATCAATCCACAGTACTCTCTGCATTGGATTGGAAATTCTCCTGCGTCAGTTGGTGAAAACCAGACAGTGTTAACTCTTCCAGGAACAGCATCCAACAAAACAACATAATCATGAATATTAAATGAATGTATAACATCTTTTGATGTTATCTCAAACTTGTAGGCTTTATTTTTTTCAAGATGAAGTTCGCCTATCTCTTTTGTTCCATCCTCATGTTCAAAGGTCCAAAGCCATTGTTGCCCAGTGACTTGTATCACTTCAGCATCTGCTGGTACATGTTCTACAATTCTTTCAACATTCCAAGCTTCTGCACCTACATAACATAACAATGCAGTTACAACACCAATGTATACCCATTCAGGCCAAGAAGAATGATGTCCGCTCATCTTACCACTTTCCGTCTGCCTCGTATTCAGTAGGTGTTGCTTTTGGATTTGATTCCCTAAATCTGAGAACAAGCCAGACTATCATTCCGGAAACAACTGTACCTACCGTAAATGCCACAATCATTAATCTATAAAATAAACCCCAAATCTCAACACGCCTGTCTAAATATTCACCTGGCTCATCACCAGCAGCCATTACATTTTGAACTGCAGGTATAATGATCAATAAACTCAAAATTACTCCAAGTCCAAGTATTGCTTTCATTATTACCGGTTATCTTGGCGTGGGCTCAAAAATCTATTTAAGGGTTTGCAGAATTTGCATTCAAAATGTTTCATGAAATCTTTCAGAAGGCATTACATTAATGCCAGTAAGATAAATTTTCTGATCGTGATTCTTGAATATATTCAATGATGCATTTGCTATTATTAGTTCAAATAATACCTCAGGTTTGAGACTTAGTGTTTTACCGATCATTGCCTTGATTGGATCCATATGTGTGACCAAAACAATATTTTCATTTTTGTGTTTATCTATTACAAAATCCACCATTTCAAAGATACGTTTTTGGACTTGAGAAAAAGTCTCAACCCCATTTTCGCTTACTTCTTCACTTCCTTCATAAAATTTTAGAAAGACATTTCCATGTTTGGCAAAAATTTCATCATATGGCATTTTTGTAAATTTTCCCATATCCAATTCAATCAATCTATCGTCAATTACAACTTCCAGATCACAGTGCTTACCTACAATGTCAGCAGTTTGTTTTGCTCTATCAATAGAACTGGAATAAATTGCAGAAATATTCAATTTTTTTAACATTCTTCCAGATTGCTCTGCTTGCTCAATTCCTGTTTCTGTAAGATTTACACCTGGTGAACGTCCAGCTAGAATTTTCTTAGTATTGTTTTCAGCCTGTCCATGACGTAGAAATATAATCATTTTTCTTAGATCATTCAGATTTTTCTATAGAGATAATAATAACATTGTTAGACCGAATTCATGAAAATTGGTATCATTGGTGGAACAGGTGGGATGGGAAAAGGATTTGCCTTTAGATGGTGTAAAAAAAATGATGTTATTATTGGCTCACGTGATGCAGAACGTGCTGTTGCTGCAGCAGCAGAATATACAACTCAGGTTGTAGATGCATATGGACAAATCAATGGAACGATTACAGGAAAAGATAACATATCAGTTGCAAAGGAATCGCAAGTTCTAATTTTATCTATTCCATACGACAATATAGATTCAACATGTTCACAGATTTTACCTGAAATTAACGATGAGTGTGTGGTAGTTTCACCAATAGTTCCAATGACAAAAACTGATACAGGTTTTGAATGTATTGCAATTAAAGACAACAAACCATTTTCACATCAAACGGTTGAAAAACATATGAAAGACAAAACAAAATTAGTTTCTGCATTTCATGTAATTTCTGAAAAGAAGCTTATCAACCCAACCCTAACATTGGATTATGATATCTTTATAGCTGGAGACAGCAAAGAATCTGTTGAAGTAGTTAATGGTTTGATAAATGAAATAGAAGGATTACGTCCAATATATCTTGGACCTGGTGCACTTGCATATCTTGTTGAGATGTGTACTCCATTGCTACTTAATGCAATGATTCGAAACAAAATGAAAAATCCTGGCATTAAGATAGTTTAATAGAAAAAAATAGTGTTGTTATGAGTCACGAATATTCACGTCGTGGAAGAAATTGGTTCACAGCTATGGGGGTATTGTTTATTGTCATGGCTGGAATCATTATCGTAAGAAATATGATTCTCTGGAGTCCTGGATTCTTCTATGATTTTTTGGTTGGACCAGAACTTACAAATGAAAAAATTTCTGTAGCAATGATTATCTTTGGCTGCATAATGATTGGGTTAGGATACAGGAAGTCAGATGTCAAAACAAAATGAGTTTCTAAAAAAACAAAAGATTCTGCATCTTGCTACTATTGATAAAACAGGCACTCCTCATATTGTTCCAGTTTGGTATATGTATACTGCAAAAAAAATCTACATTGGCACTAACACAAATTCTCAAAAGGCAAAAAATATCAAATCACATAAGAAGGTCAGTTTTTGTGTTGATGTTGGTATCAATGCACCAAATATCTTTGGTGTGATGGGACGTGGTAATGCCAAATTGATCAAAGAAAAACCTACAGTATCAAGATTGGCAAAAAAAATTCTTCTGCGCTATTTCAAGTCATTAAACAGTAAATCTGCAAAAGAAATACTAGATGACACTGACTGTATAATTGAGGTGGCGCCTAAGAAATATGCAGTTTGGAAATTTTAGCGAACAAAATCTTCAATTTTATCCATGGCAGATTCTAAAATTTCCATCTTTGGAAGATATACTATTCTAAAATGTCCACTTCCATACTTAGTACCAAATCCAGAACCATGTACGGTTAGCACTCCTTTCTGTTTTAGTAATTCCAAAACAAAATCTTTGTCAGTATTAAATGGATTATTTTCAATTTTTGGAAAAGCATAAAATGCTCCTTGAGGATTAGAGCATGAAATGTTATCCATTGAGTTTAGACGCTTGACCACATAATCTCTATGTTTTTTCAACTCGGATACAAATTCTGATATATAATTTTGTGGTCCACGTAATGATTCTAATGCCGCATATTGTACAGGTAAGTTACTCGATATACGAACTCGTGCAAGTTTTGGCAGATTTTCCCTGATCATATCAAGTTGTGGTGAATTATTAAATGCAATATATCCAATACGCCATCCAGACATTAGATGAACCTTTGAAAAACCGTTTAAAATTATGACAGGTGAGTCGCCGGCAATTTTGCCAATTCCTGTGAAATCTTGATCAAAAATAATTTTATCGTAAATCTCGTCACAGATTATATACAAATTATTTTCATTTGCAATATCAACAATTTGTTTGAGAGCATTTTTATCAAATATTAAACCAGTTGGATTATTAGGACTAATAAGGCAAATTGCCACAGTTTTTGATGTGATCTTTGTTTTAATGTCATCAATATCTGGTTTAGAATTCTCCAGATCAACTGCAAATTCTATTGGTCTTCCTCCATGTAATCGAACATATGATGCATATGGTGGATAATATGGTCCAGGTAGCAATACTTCATCTCCATCTTCCACAATTGAAGATATCACCATGTCTAATCCCTCAGATACACCATTAGTAACTAGAATGTTTTTTGCATCTATAGAAAGTCCCTTTGAATTTTCTTTCTTTGCAATTTCATCCAATAATTCAGGAAGACCTTCAGACTGTGTGTAAAAATTTTTACCGTTTTTAACAGCATCAATTAATGCCTGTCTAACATTATCTGGTGGTTGGAAACCAAACTGGACAGGATCACCAATGTTTAGGTACTGTACTTTTTTCCCTTGTTGCTCAATCTCTCTTGCGGCTGATACTATATCACGAATAGCATATTCAACACCGGAAACTTTTTTTGAAATTTTCATGATTAAGACAGGTATTTAGACCTGTTAAATGCTTGTTCTTTTGGACCTGTAGCTCAGCCTGGATAGAGCGGGTGGCTTCGGACCACCAGGTCATGGGTTCGAATCCCATCGGGCCCTTCTTAGTAACAATCAAGTATATTAGATGTTTTTTTCAATGTTTCATATGACTCCTGGAATTGGATTGATGGACAGAAGATTAAAAACAGAAAAAGATGCAATTTCTCTTGCAACATCTGGAATAATTAAAAAGTACAAGATTGAATCTAAAGAAATTAAGGTTCTTGAAACAAAATACGATAATGATGCAGGAGACTGGTACGTTGCACTTGGATGGAATGAAAAACGGGCTATTATTAAGATGGATTCAGTTCAGGCAACAATAACAGAAATAAAAGAAATTTAGTTTGATTTTTTAAATTCTACATTTGGTGCGTCTGGCTGGTTTGGAATGAGAAGAAGACCACCTTCGTGTAGCTGTTTGAGTAACTGCATAACTTCTTTTTCAACCTGGGTTCGCTGTAAACCTGTTTGCTGCGCAAAAACTTCTACAAGATCTGTTACTTTTCGTTTCCCATTACATGATTTCCAAAAATCAATTATTGCATCATTTACCATAAAACCCTGTTCATGTTCATTAGCTAGAACCATTGAGCCATCTTCCTGTTTAACTAGATTTCCAACACCTTGTGGTAAAGCAGTTTCATAGTTAATTGGTGCCGGAGTACTTTGAGAACCCATCTGTTTCATCATTGCCTTTGCGTCATCTGACATTTTGTCCATTGTCCAGGGTGGATCCCAAACAATTTCCACGTTCACATCGTTTACCCCAGAAACTTTTTTGGTGTATCTTTTGACATCGTCAACCATAGTTTCATGAAGAGGACATCCTTGTGTTGTCATTGTCATTTTGATATTAACATCATTTTTCTCATTAACGTCAATTCCATAGATTAGCCCCATATCTACAATACTCAAAGGAACTTCTGGATCCATGCATTGTTTAAGAGAACTACGAATATCTTCAACATTTACTGTACTCATAAGCAGCAAAACTATGGAATAAATAAAAACTTTCTATTTCTTAGCTTCAAATAATTTCTTGATTGATTCGTCAAAAGGAGGTTTAACTACTCCTTTTTCCGTAATTATTCCTGAAATCAGTTCTGGTGGGGTCATATCAAAGGCAGGATTTATGACATTAATCCCATCAGGAGCAGTTTGTTTATCACCGATTCCCGTGACTTCTACACCTTTTCTCATTTCAATAATTACATCTTTAGCGTCAGTCTTCATATCAAATGTAGAAAGTGGCGCTGCTACATAAAATGGAATTCCATGTTGCTTTGCCATTGTAGCCACTTGGAAAGTTCCAATTTTATTAAAAACATGACCAGTTCGAACAATCCTATCTGCACCAACAATAACTTTGTCAACTAGACCATTAACCATACTATATCCTACTGCAGTATCTGGAATTAGACTTACATCGAATCCATCGTGTTTTAATTCAAATGCAGTTAGTCTAGAACCTTGTTGAATAGGTCTTGTTTCAGTTGCTATAACTTTGACATTCTTTCCACTATCTTTTGCTGCTCTAATAACTCCCAGAGCAGTACCATAAGCTACAGTAGCTAAAGCTCCTGCGTTACAATGAGTCATAATTGTATCATTGTTCTCAAATAATACAGCACCAAATTTTCCCATTGTCTTATTAATTTCAATATCCATGTCTGCCATTTTGTTAGATTCCGCAATTACACGACTTCTAATTTCCTCAACAGAGTTTCCTGTTTGTGCAACAGTCATTATTTGATCCAAACCCCAAGCAAGATTAACCGCAGTTGGTCTAGTCTCAAAAAGAATTTTTTTTGCTTCTTGAAGATCTAGTAAAAGATCCTCTTTTGTCTCCGAATTACTCTGTAATGCAGCTAGAGCCAAACCAAAAGCTCCCGAAACTCCTATTGCAGGTGCACCTCGAACAACTAAATTTCTTATTGCATCTGCTACTTGATTATAATCATTATATTCCACAAAGACAAGTTTGTTTGGCAACTTTGTTTGATCAATCATAATGACTTTATTATTTTTCCATTCAACGGTTCTAATAGAAGAGTTAGTTTCAGATTCTGTCATAAAGGAAAAAAATCTATTCCATATTTAAAAATAAATAATTCTATAATTTTCTCTTATCAACCTTCTTTGCAAAAGAATTATTGAATTTATCAATCTGCCATAATGATTTTTCATCAATTAATGAAAGATTTGGAATCACACAATGTCCGCCTATAAAGCCAGGAAACATCTTAGGCCTGTTACCTAAAAATTTCTGAATTTCATCTGAAAACTCCCACATTTCATCATAATCTATTTTATGCTTTTGAGCAATCATACTGCTAATCTGTGCATAATTGATTAGCCATCCATAGTAGGAAGTATCAACTACAATTTTTGCAAGTTCTAATGTTACTGGATTAGACATTTTTTTTGTTTTAACTCCACATTTTTTCATAATATTCCTAAATTGAGTTGATGCCCATTTAGCTTTAGGTGCGTCTTTTTCAATAGCAAAAAATTTTGTATATCTGGATAAATCACGAAGCATTCTTTTATGGACACCTCTAGTTGCACTGTAGATTATTGGAATTCTTAGAATGCTCTGTAGTTTTTTTGTAGTGTATGGACTAATTGTACTATGAATAACAATACATTGTGGGGAAAATTGCTTATTGAGTTTTTTTACATTTGATTGAAATGTTTTAGAAAATGGGATACAAACGTGAAGAAAACGTGTATCGAGATTGTTATAATTATCAAATTTTTTCTGATCAATTAGTTTTGGATTGATATCGTATCCCACTACAGTTTGAGTTTTGGATAAAAGCTTTAGAATTGGTAAACCGATTTCGCCTAAACCAACAACAATATCTTTTCCATTTTTCATGGTTATGAAAAATACACTAATTAAGGAATTATTAGGTTTGCTATTACAAGTTTACTATGTTAATGAAAAATTAGAATTTTAAGAATTAAATTTCTATCATTTCCCTATCACTTTTTGGATGACCAATATGTATATCATTAATAAGATCTCCATATTTTGGAGGCATGTATAGATCTACTATATCTTTGATTTTGAATTCTGTTAACAGATTACTTTGACAAAAAAATGCGTTGACACCATTATGATCGCACCCAACTAACGTGTATCCTTTCCTCATGCCAAGATTTTGTAACGCCAACAGACTTGCACCAAAATAATTGGTACCATCCCATTCAGCATCAGAATCATAAGGTACAACCCTACTTTCAGAGGGTGGAATTGAAGAGTTATACTCTATTATTACAACTCTTGGGAAATAATCAACGATAGATTTCCATACCCAATAATCATTATAATCAATATCAATTGATAATAGATCAAATTTCTTAGGGACATGATATTTTTGGAATAGATCCTGGATATTCTCAGCAGTAATTCTTTCATTTTTAATATCAGGTTGAAATTGTGTGGTACGTTCCTTTTGTTTTACAATTTTTTTAAGAAAGGTCACATCTTTTTTCAAATTATCCTTTAAACCTAATTTTCTATTTGACCAAGCTTTGTTTAAAACACTAGTCCATTTTATTTTTTGATCTGCACCATAATCCATCATTAAGCCGTTCCACCCCATTCTTTCTAAAAGAAGAATAGTATTACATTCAAACCCATTTCCGACACCAAATTCAACAGAAAATTTGTTTGTTATACCTATCTTAGAAAAAATAAATTCGATTATTCCATCTTCTCCATTCTGAGAGTAAATTTTGTTCTCATGTAGATTTATGTTAAATTGATCATCCAAGATGCTTCTATATTGATCAGACTAGAAACTTGTTAAAAATCTTAATCATAAATCATACTATAATTATCAAAGATTATCTTTATGGTATTATAAAATCATAGAATTTTTTATAACATATAACCAATGATTTAGTTTAAGAAATTATGAAAGTTTTGGTAACTGGCGGTGCCGGATTTATTGGAAAACATCTTACTAAATTCCTTTTAGAAAAAGGCTATGATATAACAATTTTTGATAATTTTTCTAATTCTGAAAAGGCCGATGTGTCATTCCTTGTAGATATGGGTGCTAAAATTATAGAGGGTGATATTACAGATCTACAAAGTGTTGTTGATGTAGTAAAAGATCATCATCTAGTAGTGCATTTGGCTGCAAAGATTTCTGTAGAGGAATCAGTCAAAAATCCAGATGAGACATTTCATGTCAATGTAGATGGAACCAAAAATTTACTAATTGCATGTAAAAAAAATCATGTAAAAAAATTGATTGCTGCATCATCTGCTGCAGTTTATGGAAAAGGCTCAGAGAATGTTAAATTAACTGAAAATTCAGCAATGAATCCAATATCACCATATGGAGAAAGTAAGGTGAAGATGGAAGCAGAACTAAGGAAATTTGTCTTGGAGGATAAAATTGATTGTGTCATCTTAAGATTCTTTAACATATTTGGAGATTGGCAATCACCAGAATATGCTGGTGTTATAACAAAATTCATTAAAAAAATCAAAGATAAAGAATCGTTAGAAATTTTTGGTGATGGTAAACAGACAAGAGACTTCATTTCAGTAAACGATGTAACTAATTCAATCTATTGTGCAATTAATGAAGAAAAAGTTGGTACATATAATATTGCTAGTGGAAAAGCTGTCACAATTAATGAACTTGCAACATTAATGATTTCACTTTCAGGAAAAAATCTTAGTATAAAGTATATAGATTCAAAAAAAGGAGATGTGAAATATAGCCAGGCAGACATAACCTTATCAGAAAAAGAAATTAATTTTTCACCAAAATCAGGATTAGATGAAATTGAAAAATTACTTGAAAGGAATAGATTACTTTAGATTCAGCTTGAAAATTTTATAGTAACGCCTAAATCAATATAAAAAAAAATAGAACATGATAGGCTGTATTATTCAGGCACGAATGGGCTCAACACGTTTGCCTGGAAAAGTGTTGAAAAAAATTAACGGGAAAGTTCCCATGCTAAAATTCCAACTTGATCAACTAAAATATTCAAAGTGTATTGAGAAAATTGTTGTCGCAACAACCAATATGGAAGAAGACGATGAAATTGTAAATTTTTGTAAAGCAAATGACGTTGAATGTTTTCGTGGCGAGTCAGAAAATGTGCTGGACCGATATTATCAATGCGCAAAAAAATTCAATTTTTCAATAATCTTACGAATAACAGGAGATAACCCACTAATTGATCCAGAAATTGTTGATGAGATTATCGGGAAGTTTGCTGATTCAGATTATAACTATATGACAAATGAATATCCTAAAACATACCCACTTGGGTTTGCAGTAGAAGTTTTTGATTTCCAATCCATTGAAGAAACATGGAAGAATGCAGATCTACCTTCTGAGTGTGAACATGTAACACCATATCTAATAAAGAACAAAGATCGTTTCAAGCACTATAATTGTGCTTATGGAAAAGAAAATCTTTCGTATATCCGTTGCACTGTAGATACCGAGCATGACTTCAAATTAATTGAAGAGATTATTTCAAAAATAGATGTAAAGCCGATTAATCTTAATCATGTCTTAGAATTATTTTCAGAGAAACCTCACTTATTAGAAATTAACAAACATGTAAAGCATGATGGATATGAAAGATCATTACTGGAAGATAAACAGTTTTTGAAGGATAAGAAAAATAGAACATGATAGGCTGTATTATTCAGGCACGAATGGGCTCAACACGTTTGCCTGGAAAAGTGTTGAAAAAAATTAACGGGAAAGTTCCCATGCTAAAATTCCAACTTGATCAACTAAAATATTCAAAGTGTATTGAGAAAATTGTTGTCGCAACAACCAATATGGAAGAAGACGATGAAATTGTAAATTTTTGTAAAGCAAATGACGTTGAATGTTTTCGTGGCGAGTCAGAAAATGTGCTGGACCGATATTATCAATGCGCAAAAAAATTCAATTTTTCAATAATCTTACGAATTCCATCTGATAAGCCACTAATTGATCCAGAAATTGTTGATGAGATTATCGGGAAATTTGATTTGGAGTATTATGACTACGTTTCAAATTTTCTTACACTCTCATATCCATCTGGTACAGAAGTTGAAGTGTTGTCTTCTAAAACATTAGAATCTGTATGGAAAAAAGCCAGACTGCCTTCAGAACTTGAACATGTTACAAGGTACATACATACGCACCAGGACGAATTTAACTTGCTAAATATAGAGTACTCAAAAGATCTTTCAAATATTGGTTGGGCTGTGGACAGAATAGAAGATTTAGAACTGGTAAATGAAATAGTTTCAAAAATTACAAAAAGACCTATTTTAATGAACGACATTTTAGAATTGTTTGGTAAAGAGCCTTCCTTAGCAGAAATTAACAGGAATGTGGATAGAGAAGAGGGTAACATCAAATCATTAAAAGATGATGAGGATTTTTTAAAATTATAACGTAAAATGACACACAAAATCCAGCTTTTCAAACCATTTGTAAATCAGGACGAAGAGAGAATGATAGCCAAAGTCTTCAAGAGTAACTTTTGGGCTTCAGGATCAGGTATGGGCTATGTAAAACAGTTTGAAAATCTTATGAAGAAATATGTTGGAACAAATAATTGTGTTGCAGTTAGTAGTGGTACTGCAGCACTAAATCTGGCCTTATCCGCTTTTGATCTACATAATAAAGAAGTAATTTTGCCTTCTCTGTCATTTGTTTCTACAGCACACGCAGTAATTCTTAATGGAGGAATTCCAATATTTGCAGACATAAATCCACAAACACTCTGTATTGATCCAAACTCGATAAAGAAACTAATTTCAAAAAAAACCAAGATGATAGTTCCAGTTCATTTTGGAGGATTGCCAGCAGATCTACACAAAATAAAAAGAATTTGTAAAGAAAACAACCTTCATCTAGTTGAAGATGCTGCACACGCATCAGGTTCAATATACAAAAAGAAAAAGATTGGGGCACATGGTGATATGGTGTGCTTTAGTTTTCACCCTGTAAAAAATTTAGCAATGCCAACAGGTGGATTAATTACCATTAATGCAAAAAATCACAAAAAAATCAGTACTGATCTAAAAGAAAAACGTTGGTGTGGAATTAGTAATAGAAAAGGAACCAAATATGATGTAAAGAATGTGGGATGGAATTATTATATGAATGAGTTTTCTGCGGCAATTGGGATAGAGCAATTAAAAAAATTAAACAGATCAAATAAAGTAAGACAGGCAATTGCTAAAAAATATTCAAATAAAATCAATTTAGAACATAAAATGCCTTTTGATCAAGGTTGCTCTTATCATCTATACTGGATTAGAGTAAAAAATAGGAATTCATTTAGAAAAAGAATGAATAGTTTAGGAATAGAAACAGGTATCCATTATCAACCCATTCATACATTTTCAATGTATCGTCAAAAAAATCACTTGCCTGTAACTGATGAGATAGGAAAGGAGATAGTTTCTATTCCTATACATCCAAATCTATCTAGTACTGATGTTAACAAAATTATTTCTAGTATCAACAAATATGCATAATAATACATGTTAGTAAATAATGGATTATTAATGGTAAAAAGGAGTGTTTAGTATGGTTGATAAATATGAAGATCCCTTTGTGAAAATCTCTGCTATGATTGGTGGAGATGAATATCTGAAGGTGTCACGATCATTATTAAAATCAGAGGATGCAACAGATGAAGAAATTGCTAGTTCTACCGGTTTAAGAATAAACATGGTAAGAAAAGTACTTTATGATCTGTTTGGAAAAGGTCTGATTACTGGGGTGAGAGTAAAAGATGAACGAAAGGGTTGGTTTGTCTATAGATGGAGATCACGGCATGATGAAGTCGAAAACTTCATTCATATGCAGAAAAAAAAGGTTTTGGAGAGATTACAACAACGTCTTGATTTTGAAAATGGTTCAGATTTCTACCATTGTGGACATGAAGATTGTTCTAGAATTACATTTGAAGAAGCTCTGGAATTATTTTTCAAATGCCCATCATGTGGTCAAACTGTAGATATAAAAAAGAATGAGAAATCAAAAAAACTTTTTCTTAAAAAAATTGATCAGATAAAAAAAGATTTTAAAAATTAAATCTGTAAAATAATACTAATTCATTTCTGTTTCTTTTAATTTTTTTTAATACAAGTTTTTTTGATGATGCTAAATGTTTGAATCCAGTTCCTTCAACTAAACTAATTGAATCCTTGCCACCTAGAATGTAAGGTGTTACAGTAACAATCACTTCATCAATAATACTCTGTTTGAGAAATGTCCAATTTAGATTTCCGCCTCCTTCTAGAAGGATTTTTTTTATGCCTTTTTTTGATAATAGTCTTAATAATTTTGATACATTTACTATGTTTTTACCACAGATTATAACATCCAAAGGAAATTTCTGTAAACGTGAAAGATTCTTTTTTGATATTGATTCTGAAACTACTATGATGGTTTGAATTCTATTACAGGTACGAATTATCTTAGAGTCAGATTTGATTGTACCTAAAGAATCTAGAATAATTCTAATTGGATTTTTTCCTTTAGTATGTCTGACTGTTAATAATGGATCATCAAGTTTCACTGTATTTTTCCCAATAACTATTGCATCAACCTGTGATCTTAATTTATGAACACGTATCTTGTCTGTTTTTGAAGAAAGTTTTGTTCTTTTATTTTTGATGCCTAATTTTCCATCAAGTGTAATAGCGGCACTTAGAATTACGTATGGTCTAGATCTTTCCATGAATAATTTTTCCTCCAATCATTACCGCCCTAACTGAATTTTCAGATGCTCTATGTACAACCGCTGCGTAGGGATTGTTTACTGGATCAAGATCAAGTGATTTTTTATCTAAAAAAATACAATCAGCTAGAAATCCTTCTTTAATAGAGCCTATTTTTTTATTTAAAAGTCGTCCAGCGTTTGTGGTACACATCTTAAGAATTTTCTTTGGGTCAATTCGTCTTTTATTCAATCCCATTGTAACCTTCCAAAGATAATCCATTTCTCTGAACAGATCGGGTGAGTTTAGCATTACATTATCAGTACCAATTGCAATATTACACTTGGTTTTTAACATCAACTCTATATCTGGAATTCCTTCAGCTAATGCAGCATTTGCACGTGGACAAATTACTATTCCTCGTGTTTTTGATGCTGCAGTTAGATCATTTTTTGATGCAAATGTCATATGAACTAGAAATGTTGGATTCGATAATAAGGCACGTTTAGGTTCACTAATTTTTGTAATCTTTTTCGATATAGCATAGCTCTGTATCGTTTCAGCAGAGTGTATTGCACGAAGTTTTTTTGTTTTTGAATATAACTGAAGATTGGGATTACTGTTTTCATTTGCACCGCTAATACCAATACCGTCACAGTTTTCCAGAAGTGTGGCTAACTCAATTTGACGTGATTTTGGCATGACGATGTTTTTTGCAATTTCATTTGTTGTTTGATAGTATTCTATTCTACCCAGGATAATAGAACGAATTGGTATACCAACCAATGCCTTTTTGAGTAGATTAACTCCCTCTATACCGCCTTCTCGAAAATCAACAAATGTAGTAGTTCCTTTTTTTATCATAGAAATCATTGATTTACGCATGAATCGTATCAATTCCTTTTTTGATGTCTCTTTCAAAATTTTTTGTTTTATTCCTGATACTGGATGAATTCTAGAGTCTACACTAGAATTTAATGAAATATCTTTGCCTATTGAATCACCGATATGTGTATGAGTATTGATTAAACCAGGAACTAATAGTAGATGTTCACAATCTATTGTTTTTTGTTTAGATTTAATTTTTGAACTTATTTTTTCAAATTGCTGGTTTATTATTTTTACATTTGTAGATTCAATAAATTTTAAATCATTACCATACAGTACACTAATATTTTTTAAAATCATTTTAGTTCGTAAACTTCAGGTTTTTCTTTTCCGGAATCTCTAATTTCTCTAATTCTGTCTAATGATTGTGTAGCAAATTTTGCTGCATCTCTTGCAGTAACACCGCTACCAATTCCACAGTTTAGAAACAAATCCATCTCTAGTTTTATAATATCAATAAATTTTTGAGCATTTTCTTTATGATCTGAATTAGATATCACCATAAAATTATCACCGCCCATAAAAAATGTAAGAGATTTTTTCTCTAGAAAGAAATCTGACATTTTAGAATAAAGCTTGAACATCAATGATGATGTTTCATATGGGGAAATCATTTGACGTTTTTCAGTTAGACCGTCTACATCAAGATGCATTATTGTAACATTTTGTTCTACTTTCCCATTCATTGAACCATAAATATTATATTTTTCATTTAGAAATTTCTTTGATTTCTTATCATTATTTGCTAAAACATTAGCATCAAATGGAGAAATGCCACTACCAATTGACATATCTAATTTAATTTCAAATTTTGATTCCAATTCCTTTTGGATTTCTATATGATCATTCAATGAGATCTTATTTGTTATTACAAAAAACTCATCAGATCTGTTTGGAAAGACTAGACCGTGTTTTTTTGAAAAAAGTTCTTGTATCTTTTGGTATAATGATGCCTGAAGTATCTGTAATTCATGTTCTCTATCACTGCCTAGAGTTAATGTCCATGGTCCATATCCAGTAATTTTCATAATTGTTAGTTGCATCAATTATTTTAGCCTCTTTAACTCGGCGTCAATCTTTTGTACAGCATTAACTGCATTTTCAGATACTGATCTGATTCTTGCATATGCTTGCCTTTCTGACATTCCTGGACCAGATATTCCAAAAGTTACTGGTTTCTGATGCTTTACTGATAATTTTGCAATATTTCTTGCAGTAGAATTTGCAATTACTTCATCGTGTTTTGTCTGACCTTTAATGACTGCGCCTAATGTTACAACGCCGTCTACATCTTTTTTCTGTAATAATTTATCAATTATTAATGGCATATCAAATATTCCAGGAACTTTGCATGTGTATTTTATGTTTAATTTTAGTTCAGTTGCCTTTTCTATTGCAACACTATGCATTCTTGATGTCACTTTCTCATTAAATTCTGCAATAACTATGGCAATATTCAAAGTCAATGCACCTTAGCAAATTCCAATAATTCTTTACCATCAACAAATGGGATGGCATTTTCTTTCGCATATTCTTCTGCTTTCTTAACAGATAATGCAGAATATGTTTGAGAATCCATCATTTCACAAATTGTAGTAATTGGAGATAAACCAGCAAGTTTGGTTAGATATATTGACATTTCTGTGTGACCCCTTCTAGAAGAAAGTAATCCATTAGATGCTAGCAATACTGGTACATGTCCTGGTGTTTTAAATGAGGAGATGAATTCTAATTTTGGATCTTCAGATTCATAAAGACTGGCCATTCCTTTTATGGTTAATGCTCTATCTCTATCAGTAATTCCAGTGTAAGTTTGTCTATGATTAATGTAAATAGAAAAAGTTGGGTGATCACCATATGGTGCTGTTCCCATAATCATTTTTTTTGAATCATAATCTATATCATTAGATGTAGATAGAATATCGTGCATGTATCGTAATTGTAATTTTTGTGCCATTAAATTATCAATTGCAAGACAAATTAATCCACCTGCATGCTGTCTCATTCTTGCAATATGCTCTGGTGTGATAAATTGTGCAGCAACCACTAGATCAATTTCATTTTCACGACCATCAGAGTCATGAATCATGACAAATTCACCTCGTTTGAGTGAAGAAATTGCAGAATCAAAAGTCATTGTAAAAAATTCTTTTCTAGATATTATAAAGTTTACTAGAATTTTTGTTATTACCAATATATTGGTAAATATTATCTATTATCTAGTATATATTTTCCCAACACATCTGTCTCAATATTTAATTTATCACCAATTTTTTTTGTTTTTAAATTTGTAATTTTCATTGTGTGTGGAATTAGGCATACTGATCCTAGATCTTTTTTGGCATCAACTATTGTAAGACTAATACCATCTAATGCAATAGAACCTTTTTCTACAACAAATTTTGCTAATTTTTTTGGAATTTTAAACCAAATTTTTACTTCTTTAGGTTTTCTCTCCATCTTTGTAATAGTAACAACACCATCAACATGACCTAATACAAAATGTCCCTCTAATCTTTCCCCTACCTTCAAACTTCGTTCTACATTAATTAAACTGCCAATTTTTAGATTACCGAGATCTGTTTTCTTCATTGTCTCATCGATCATCTCAAAATTACATATATTCTTTGAAATCTTTGTTGCACTTAGACATACACCGTTTAATGCAACACTTTGACCAACCTTGAGACCTTTAGAGTTTTTTCCAAGATCAACTGAAACTTTGATTGCGCTTCTATTTCCAGTATCTTGATCAATTTTTGTAATTTTACCCGTTCCTGTAATAATTCCCGTAAACATTGCTACATCATATAGAACTGAATATAAATAATATACCATATTTTTTGGTTTAGATATGAATAACAAAAAGGAGAAGACCAGAAATGAAAAGGAAGAACTAGATGATAATTTAGATGGTAAAAAACTTCATGGCTTGTATCGCCACGCTACAAAATTAATTAAATAATTACTTGGAAACCTCTAGTAATGCCTTCGCTTGTTTATAATGAACCTCATCAATCATTTTCCCATCAACTACGGTAGCGCCTTTGCCTTTCTTTGATGATTTATTATAGATATTACAAACTTTTTTTGCCCAAGCAATTTCTGTCTTATTAGGATGAAAAATTTTATGAACAGTTTGAATTTGATCTGGATAAATTACACTCTTACCAACGTAGCCTAGACTTTTTCCTATTTTACAATCTTTCTTAAGACCAGAAGTATCCTTGATATCTTGCCATATTCCATCAATTGCATAGACTCCTGCAGCTGCCGCAGAAATAGGAATCTTATATCTAGAATATTTTGCACCTAGTGGGTTTCCCTTAGTATATTCAATACCAACATCATTTAGTAAATCAAATATTCCAAATACTAATGCATCAATTCTCTTACTGGATGAAGCAATTTCATAGCAATTTATCACACCAAGAGCAGATTCAATTGATGGAATCAAACGAATTCCTCTAATCTTTCGCTTTTTCTCTAGAGATAAAATAGTTTTTTCAATTTTTTTAATCTCATCTGCTGAATTTACCTTAGGAATGACAATTCCGTCTATTCCTTTTTGGACAATCTCTTTTAGATCTGCTTCAATTTTATTAGAATCTGGTGAGTTTGTTCTCGCAAAAACAGATGCTGAGTATTGATTTCTTTTCTTTAATACATTCTTGATCAGCGTTCTAGCCTTTTTCTTTTCTTTATCTGGCACAGAATCTTCTAGATCAAAACAAACAATATCAGCTGAAAGTGATTTTGCCTTTTCTAAAAACCTTGGATTATTTCCTGGAACAAAAATTAGACTACGGAATAAATTCGTCATTAATGATTAAGCGCCTTCAGGCTTCATTAAGATTTTGCCAAAGAACTTTCCTTGAAGCATTTTTGTATGTGCCTCTGCTGCTTGCTCGAAAGAATGAATTGAATCAATTGCTGCTTTGATTTTTCCTTGTCCCATCCAGTATAATCCTTGATCCATCTCTGCTTTTGTTCCTTGAGTTGAGCCTAAAACATTGATTCCTTTAAAGAATATGTGTCTTAGATCAATTTGTGCGTCATAACCAGTAGTGGCTCCACATGAAACTAGAGTTCCACCGTATTTGAGAAGTGTAAGTTGTTTGTTGAAATGAGTTTGGCCAATGTGATCAAATGTCAAATCAATACCAGGTTGGACACCAGTTGATTTTGCAATTTCTTTCGTAATGGCTCTTACTTCTTTGTGCCAATCATCCTTTCTGTGATCAACTGCATAATCTGCGCCTAATTCAAGACATTTTTCTAGTTTATCTGGACTAGCTGTTGCAATAACTTTACAATTATACAATTTAGCAATTTGAATTCCGAAACTTCCTACTCCTGAACCACCGCCCATGATAAGAACAGTTTGTCCTGGAGTGATTTTTGCTCTTCCAACTAACATATGCCACGAGGTAAGAATTGTCATGGATGCTGCTGCAGCATCTTCATATGATACACCTTCAGGAATTTTTGAAATATTTACTTCTGGAAGATGTACAAGTTCGCTGTATGCACCCCAAAGTGGACCAGTTTGGAATCCCCAAACTTGTCTTTTTGCACAATCAAATTCTCTACCAGAGGTACACATTTCACAAACTCTACACGCAAGATTTGAATGAGATACAACTCTATCACCAACTTTAATATTTTGAACATCTTCACCAACTTCAACAACTTCTCCTGCTGCATCTGAACCAGATACATGAGGTAATGGTATTGCGATTGGTTCTCCTCTCATTCCCCAAATATCATTATAGTTGAGTGCTGCTGCTTTTAGTTTTAACACAACCTCATTTACTTTGGGTTTTGGATCGTCGATGTCTTTTACTTTAAGAATTTTAGCATAATTATCATCAGGCGCATATTCATCGTATACAACTGCTTTCATGAAGATTGACCCTTTTTACCCCTAATTATATTTTTTTGAGATTAAATTCGATTAATTTTAAAATCACGTTTTGGTTGTTGGGCAGATAACAGAATTTGCTTTAGTTGTTCATCTGAAATTTGTCCTTGAGATTTTCCTTGTGTTGATAAACCAATAATATAATTTTCAACCATATTTGCAAGCTCAGGTTTAACCATTTTTACATTATTAAGGCGCAATCTAGCCTCAGATGAAAGTATTTGTTTCAAAATAATTTCTTTTTGTGCGTTGATCTGTTCCTCTGATGGTTGATGTGGTTGCTCATTATTTGGACTACTCATGTAATCACTAAGAGTAAATTTTGAGTTTAGGTGTTATTTTTATTAGTTCGTTAAGAATCTCTGTAGAGAGTTTATCTAGTTTCTGCATTCCTTGACGAGTAACAACACTGCCTTTTTTTTCAACTTTTTCAAGATAACCTAGTTTTTCAAGACCGTGAATTGCGTTTCGAATAATTGCACCACTTGCGTCTCTGTGGTGTCTAGCACCATAGTACATTTTTCTTTTTCCATCACCATAAATTGTTCTTAAATCATTTACAGTGAGAGGACCGTGAAGATAGACCTTACGTAAGATTGAAGCACATCTAGTGTACCACCAATCTGGTTTTTGTGGAGGCTTATCTGCATGTGCACCAGTCTTTACAAATACTGTCCATACTGGAGCAGGTATATCTTCAGTTTTTAGTATCTCTGTTAATTTTGAGATCAATTCATCTGCTGGTACATCGTAGACTTTTGCCATCTGATGAAAAACTTGATGTTCGTCTTATAAATCATTGAGGAATTATCTTTCTGTAGGTATGACTGCAGAAACTACAAGTAATACGTATTGATTTTACATTACTTCGACCAATTCTAACTCTTGAAGAAATATTTGGTACGATGAATTTTTTACATTTTTTACAAAAACTTGATTGAATTTGCCATGGCATTTTAATCTTAAATCTCATTGATATTTTCTTTGCAATCTGTGCTTGTCTTTGTGCTAATTGTGGATTATTCCGAGCATTTAAAATTGCATTTTCAAACAAAATAAAAATACGTTTTGTTGCTATCTGCTTTTTTGAATTCTTCATAATTAGTTACAAATTACCAATAAAAAAATTAATTATTAAATGCAGTCAGCGGGATTCGAACCCGCGTCACAGGGTTGGAAACCCCGAATACTAACCAGGCTATACTATGACTGCATAAAGGAAAAAAATTTCATTCCTAAATAAAAATGGTTTTTTCGTACTCATATAGAATTCTACTTGCCACTACGTGAGTTTCTAGGGAATCTGTATGTATTGATCGTAATTCACTAAATTGTGTTGAAATTTTTTGATTAAAATGTCCTTTCTGAAATCCTCCAATCACAATACAAGAATTTTTAGTTATTACTTTTGATACCTCATCAAACGTACTTTTTTCCCCTTCTGTTGAAAGTCCAATGACTTTATCAGGTTTGATTTTCGATAATAATTCTTCAAATGTCATATCGCTTAATTCAAGTAATGTTGTAGTATCCGTTTCAATTTTTTTGTTTTTAAATAATTTTTCAACTAATCCTTGAAATCTGTGATATGATTTTGGTAATCTAACACTATCTGAGATGGAAATTACTTTATCGTTAAGAGTGTGTACAAAAATCGCTAGTTTATTTTTATAAAAAAGAGGAGTGTTAGATGCTGCCAAAAGAGTGAGGTGTATTATATCTGGTCGTCCTCTCTTTATTTCATTTTCAATTCCTTTCATTGCAGCAAAATGCCATGAATTATCAAGTAAAACCTCAGAGTGGATCTTTTTATTTTTCTTACAGTATGAAACTACTGATGGGTGATTTTGTAATTCATTTGGTACAGTCTCCAATGATGATTCCGCTATGACTAATGTTAGCATAAATTTATTCGAAAAAATATTCTGTTGGTTAACTTAAGATAGTTTAGAAATTTCATTGATGCTTGTTATCCAGATGTACATCCGCTATAACCACATTCGATACAAATACTACAACCTTCAATTAACACTAGTTTGTTTTTACACGTAGGACATAGACTTTCTTCTTTGGGATCATCTTTTTCTATTATAATCTCTCTTAGCTTTTCTTGCGGTGGAGCTATTTTTAATGCTTCATGTATTTGTTTAGAGATATACACATTTGAGATGTTATCTTCAATGTAATCGTAAAGATATCTTGTTGCAGAGACATCAAAAGTCTTTTCAGCATTTTCGCTTACCATATGTAACACCTGTTTATGTCTAGAACCATCACGATACACTGTAATTCCTTTGAGTCCAAGTTCGTGAGCAAGTAGATACGCAGCTTTTACATCTTCTGCAGAAACATCGTTTGGCATGTTGATAGTTTTTGCAATAGCATTACCAATCCAATCTTGCCATACAGCTTGAGCCATAAGATGATCAGACCAATGAATATCCATTGCAGTTACAAAGATATTTTGAATCCATTCAGGAATTTCTTCTATTCCTCGAACTGAACCATAATTATCTGCAACTTTAGCAAGTAATTCTTCACTGTACAGTCCATTCTCTTTTAGAACTTCTTCAAATATCTTATTTGTATAAAAGAATCTTCCAACAGTTACTCTCTTTTCAAAGACAAGAGCAAATGTAGGTTCCATACCATTTGAACAATCTGCAATCATTGATAGTGTGCCTGTAGGTGCAACAGTTGTTGTTAAAACATTTCTTATACCATTTTTTGTGATTTTAGTAATCAATGCATCCCAATCATAAGAATGTGAGTGTTTAGCCTTCTCATAATACCCTGAGATTGGTATTTTACCATCAGGAAATTCTGTCTTTGAACATAGTGGGAATGCTCCACGTGATTGTGCTAATGCAACACTTTCTTCCATTGAATAATATGATAATGCTTCAGAGAGTTTACTCATAAACTCATAACCTTCTTGAGAATTATATGGTATTCTTAGTTTGTACAGTAGATCTGCAACTCCCATGACACCAAGACCAATTCGTCTAGAATCTTTTGATGCTACATTGATTTCTGGAACAGGATAGTGATTTACATCAATTACATTGTCTAAGAAACGGGTTGTCTTTCGAATTACTTCTTCATATTTTTGCCAATCAAATTCATTTTGACCATCTGCCTTTCTTTTAGTAAGTACTGCTAAATTGATAGAACCAAGATTGCATGATTCGTAAGGATAAAGACTTTGTTCGCCACATGGATTTGTAGCGCGTAATGGTCCACCTCGTGCTTTTGCAAATACATTGTGTTTGTTTATGTTATCAAAGAATATTAGACCTGGTTCTGCACTCTTCCAAGCTGAAGTTGCAATCAAATCAATCAAGTGGTGCGCATTGATTTCTCGTACTGCACTCTGATCACGTGTACTTCTTAATGTATATGAACCATCATCTGAATTTACTAATGCATTCCAGAAGTCTTCCCATATTCCTACACTTACGTTAAAGTTCTCTAAAATTCCTGGCTCTGTTTTGTTTGTGATAAATTTCTCAATATCTGGGTGCCATACATCCATGATTCCCATGTTAGCACCTCTACGTTTTCCACCCTGCTTTACAACTTCTGTTACAGTATTGATTATGTTCATAAATGAGACTGGACCAGAAGCAACACCAGACGTGGATGCTACTATATCTCCCTCTTCTCGTAATTCTGAGTAGTTTATTCCAACACCTCCACCTGATTTGAAAATTAATGCTGCATCTGATGTTGATTTCATGATTCCTGCCATGTCATCAGGCATACCAAGTACAAAACATGCAGATAATTGACCTAAACGACCACCTGCATTCATCATTGTTGGAGAATTTGGTAAAAATATTTGTGATGTCATCAATTCGAGATATTCAGTTATTCTTTCTTCATAATTATTAAATTCTTTTGCAGCTAGTAATGTTAATACTTCTTTGAATCCAATCTTTGCCTTTCCTCTCCTTGCTATGTCGATGTAACCATTAATCAGTCCTCTAAAGTGATATTGATTTAGATAATATTCTCCAATTTTAAATTTATAATTAAATTGTTCAAGTTTTGTTAGATACTCCTCTGCCTCTTGATAGTCTTGCTGTTTGTTTCCTGAATTAGTAAATATTTTAGCATCATGTAACAGATCACCAATTCCGATTAATATTGCAACTCTCTCAAACATTGCAGATGGGCTTTCAGTAATTTCATTTCTGCTATTTCTAAGTAAATATCTTGATGCTAAAACACGCAGACAATTTAGATCAAAACTCTTTGAAACAGAATCAAGTGTTTCCGTATTTAGCACTTTCATCTTTTCATCTCGTATTTTTCTTCTTTCATGCCTATAGAGAATGTAGGCTTTTGCAATTTCGCTGTGGCCTTGTTCTATTAGTGTTGATTCAACTATATCTTGTATATCTTCAACACTTGGGGCATTTGTTGATGAAAATCCTTGTGTTACTAGTTTTTCTAATACTCCTGTTGCTAATTCTTCTGCTAAACCGCGATCACCTTCATTTGTTGCCATTAATGCTTTGTATATTGCATTTGTAATCTTATTTTGATCGAACTTTGATGTCTTTCCATTTCTTTTTCTAATTTCCGCGAAAGAACTCTCTATCTGTGAATTTTCTACCATATATAATCCCCAAGCAAGGTTAGAACTAATGTCCATAAAAATCCTGTGGCAATAAATTTCATAGCTGAAGGTTAGATTTTTTGACCACTACGAAAAATTTTGTTTTGGTTTTTTACTAGGGAAACTTTTTCAAAATATTTTCTAAGTCTTATTTTTGGTACAAAAGATTAACATTGACGAAATTCGTTTTAAATCATGTATTGTGATTTGCATGTTGGACATTTATCACTTAGATTTTCATCTTTATAGCCACAATTCCCACATATTGGAACATGCTTAGTTGGCTTGAATGACGAAATTAGCGATGATGTATCTTCTATGATTTTTCTGATGTCTGAAGATTTAGATTTGTCGTCCAGGTGTATTTTTACCGAAATACCGCCATTGAGAATCTTTGTTCTTTTATTACATTCGGTAATAATCTCATTCTTAGCATTTAGTGAACTGATATTTTTTCCATCGATCAATAAACCCTGTGAGTACGATCCGTTATCTGTCATATCTACTACTGAATTCTTACCATACTTTTCACCATCCAGTGTAACAAATCGTGATATTCCATCGCTATCTAACATTGCGATTTTAACATTAATTCCTACCTCCTGACCCTTTTTAGAGGCAATATCAATTGCAGTTTCTAATACTTTGTATAGGATCTCATTTCCATCTTTAACATCCTTATGATCTAGTATGTTAAATACAGCTTCTTTTAGACCAACGAGATTTAGTACTAAAGAAACATTGCTTCTTTGCATAAATTGTGTACTGTTTGCAAGAATTGGATTTATACCTCGTCGTGTAAGATCTGATATATCCTTCTTTCGTAATGCCATAGAAGAAATTACAGGTTTCATCAGTAATGCTAATCTTGCTCGAAAATAGGTTTCGTCTTTATTTGATTCAAATGCAAGTCGTGGAAGATTAATTGTAACGGAGCCTAATGTAATTGATGTTGTAGAAGTCTTTTCCTGTGTCTTTATTCCGTTTGTTGAGCATGATCCTTTCGAAAAAATAACATTACCACCTATAGAAATGATCTCGGATAAGATCTTTGAAACATTAGAAATCTTCCCTTTTTCGTAGTCAATTACTAACCCAATCTTTGGAAATGGTGTTGAATGCACATAGGTGTGGTATGCAGCTAATACAGATTGTGTGATTTTTTGATCAGTAGATAAAGGAATTCTAAATGAAATTATCGTAGGTGACTTATCAAAACTAATCGAAGTTGAAGATAACGTAAATACTTTAGTCAACATCTTTTCTATCTCTGATGCTGTCTTTGAGTACTTTGCTAACACAGATACAAGATCATCAATAACTACTTCTTGTGATGCTTCTTTTGATATCAACATAAAAAATGTAGAGAGTAATGTTTCCAAGTCATCTAGTGTCTTTGTTTGTGATAATCTTGTTACGCCTAGATACTTTCCTTGTAATTGTATTCCATTTTCAACAAATTCCTTCAGATTTAGGAATACAGTATCAGGAATAACAGACCATAAGCCTGCATTAGATATGTGTATGTCGCCTGCCATGTGTGCGTCTGCTATGTCTTTAGGCAGTGTATTGGTAAGTAGATACTCTGTAAGAACATTTTTTCCACTCTTGAATAAGAGATCCTCAGCCCCATTTTTCAGATTTTCGACATTTGTGAACATTTCTTGTATATCAAAAACTGGCATGCCTAAACGTGCTAGTTTATTTCTATATTCCTCATGACCATGTTCTAATAATACATTATTGACCATTTCACGTATCAAGGAACCAGTAAGATACGTGGTTTGGAATTTGTAAATACGATTTTCAACTTCCTCTGTAATTTTTTGTGATAGCTCTAATGGAAGACTTCCCTCACGAACTAATGATTGTATGATTTTATGAGAATTGAATTCCTCAATAGAGTCATGTGATGTACGTACATACATCTTTCCACTTTCTATAATTGAACGCTCTTCGATCTGTCGTGCAAGACTTAGAACTAATTTTCCTAGATTAGTAATGGTATACCGTCTTTCAGATTTATTTAATGCAACTAATGATTGTCTCAAAAGTTTTCTAAGGTGATAAGCGAATTTTCCACTTTCTTTTTTAGATTTGAATCCAGCTAGAGATTTTAATTCGGAATATGTCAATGGGCCTTTGGAATTTAAAATTCTAAGAATGTCAATTCTGTTTGGGCTTGCCATGACAGAAAAAATCATTCTGACACGCTTTGAGGTTGATTGTAACATCCCACCTCCTTGTGAATCATCATCTAGATCTAGATCTAGATCATCATCAACATCTGCATCATTAACATCCAGATCTAATTCTTCCTCAAAATCTCCCTTACTCTTCCCCATTGATTAAGTAAAAAAAAATTAACTAATAAAACTTATGCAACACAATGTTAGAAGATCATTCTTTTTTTTCTATATTAGTTGTAAAATCAACTGGTGATAGTTTTTGATCACAGTTAGGACATTTATTGTTATAATGTTTCATGATATCTTTTACCGATTTTAGCATCTTCATAGTGCTAATCTTTTCGCCACATTTACCACAGACAATTTCAACTGACATAAAAAAAATATTTCAAACAAGTATAAAAATTAAAAAGAGTTAAATTCTTGAAATGCAATTTTATTGTTTTTCTAATACTAAACCACGTTGATCAAATCCAACAACTTTTGCAGGTGTACCAATTGGAAGGTCTTCAGGTGTGGTAATATTAGGCAAAAATCCAGATATTCTAACGCCTGAAAAGCCGTCTAAATCCATCACTACCCATGCGTATGGTGCAAATTCTTCAAATCCTTCTGGTGGAACAGTCATAATTGTATATGTAACGACTTTACCCTTTCCTTCAATTAATGAATTCTCAAAATCTTTGTTGCCACATTTTTTACAGAAGTATACAGTTGCAAGATGTATCTCTGCACATTTAGTACACTTTCTAGCAAGAACATTTCCTGCTTTGGCATTCTCAATAAATTCAGGTTTTGCTGACAATTTACACACTTTGGAAAATATGAACGGCACAACTAGCACCTGTTGCACCAAAGTTTTGGGTTAATCCTATTTTAGCATCATTCACGGTTCTTTCTCCTGACTTACCTGTTAATTGTTCAAACACTTCAACTATCTGACCAACACCTGTCGCACCTATAGGATGGCCTTTTGATTTTAAACCACCAGATGGGTTAATTGAAATTGTGCTGTTTAGTTTAGTTTCACCTTGACGTGCAGCTTCTGCACCCTTACCCTTTTCAAAAAATCCAAGATCTTCAGTGTCTACAACTTCTGCAACTGTAAAGCAGTCATGTACTTCAGCAAAATCTATATCCTTTGCAGTAATTCCTGCCATCTTATATGCATCTGCTGCAGCAATCTTTGTACTTGGAATTGTAGTTAGATGTTCACGTCCTTGTAATGCAGCAGGTGAACCACCACGTCCTGAACCAATCACCTTAATGTAATCTTTTGAATGTTCTTTTGCAAAATTTTCATTACAGATTATCACTGAACTTGCACCATCAGAGAATGGACAACAATCAAATAGTTTTAATGGACTTGCAACTACTGCAGAATTCATTACATCATCAATTGTAATTTTCTTTCTTAGATGAGCTTTTGGGTTTAATACTCCATTTTCATGATTTTTTACTGCAACACTTGCAAGATCTTCTTCTGATGCATCAAATTCATTTAGATATGCACGAGCCATTGATGCAAATAAACCAGGGAATGATGCACCGGCCTGACCTTCATAAAAAAAATCTGAACAATATGAAAAATAAGTTGTAGTCCATTCAGTTCCAGTGTGAGTTACTTTTTCAACACCAGTAACTAATACTGCATCGTAAAAACCTGCTGCAACATTTGCATATGCTTCTCTAAATGAAACAGAACCACTACCACATGCAGATTCAATAGATAATGATGGTCGTTCTGATATTCCTAGATTACTCATAACAACAGGTCCTAAGTGAACTTGTTTGTCTGCGACCCCAAATACATTAGAGATGTAACCTGCTTTGACTTCTTTAGGTTCAATGCCTGCACTCTCTATTGCAGCTACTGATGCTTGTATAGTGATATCTGAAATATTATCATCTAATTTTCCATATTTTGTGCTTCCCGCACCTAAAACGCAAACACTTTCCACGAAAAATTGCTGACTTGTTCCCTATAAAAATTGATCAAAAAATTACATTAAGTTCGAATTAAAATATACAGTATGAAAAAAATTATCACTAGACAAGTTTCAAAAAATAAAAATCATATAAGAAATGTCACCAAGTCAACAAAAACAATTGTAGAATTATTCAAAACTGAAATTGATCAATATTATGATAACAATGGTTTTCTTTCTTGGTCCAACAAACGACACAAATACGTAATTTTAGGAACAAATTCACCAAAAGAAGGCATTTGCCAATGTCCAGAGTGTAATTCAGGACAGTTAATGGTTATCAAATCATTTGCAACAAAAAAGAGATTCATTGGTTGTTCAAACTATTACAATGGATGTAAGGCATCTTCACCATTATTACAAAAGGCTATGCTACGGGTACTCAAAACAAAGTGTGAGGTTTGTACTTGGCCAAAAGTAGTTTTTAGATATTCAAGAAAACAAAAATGGCAGAGGCAGTGTTCAAATATTAATTGTAAGAGCAGAAAAGTTAATGCTTAAAATCAGAATAGATATCTGTTCTTCTATTTTTTAACAGTGGAAGTTTCTTTCTAATCTCATGAACTTTTTTTAATGAAATGCTAACATATCCAATTCCCTGCCGCTTCTTCATATCCAAAAGTATTCTTCCATAGGGATCTATTGCAAGACTTCGTCCAGAATAAACATGACCTAAGTGATCTGGTGCTATGACATAACATCCATTTTCAATTGCACGTGACTTGTTTAGTGTAATCCAATGTTCCTCTTTCATTGGACCATTAACCCATGCTGATGGTGCAAGTAAAATTTCTGTCCCTCGTGCTGCTAATGAACGTGACATCTCAGGAAATCGTAAATCATAACAGATCATCATACCTATCTTTCCTACAATTGTTTTTGTTGGCATAGGAATCAAATTGCCTGAAGACATTTTGTCTGATTCTTTAAAGCCCAAAGCATCGTAAAGATGGATCTTTCTATATTTTCCAGTAACTTTACCACTTTTGTTTACAATAAACGAGGTATCATATACACGATCTTTTTTTCTGCTTTTTTCGTACATTGTTCCAACAACGGCAATTGAGTTTTTTCTTGCAGAATCACAAATTGCTGAAACAAATTCTCCATTGATTGTCTCTGCTTCTTGTGCAACTTGTCTAGCCGTTTGTGCTTTAGGAGTGTAAAACATCATGTATTCGGGGAATGTGCACATATCTGCATTATTTTTTGCAGCCTGTTTGATGTAATCTATGATCTTTGGTAGATTCTTTTTCTTATCAGTAGATGCTTTGAATTGTACAAGTGCAATCTTTGACATGATGAGTGTAAAGATGGTTGAAATAAAAAGATAGTTTAGAGTTGATTTCCTGCTAGAAACCAATTCTCTTTTGGATTTTCGTCAAAAACTACTATCACATGTTCCTCTTTTGTTTTTAGAATGTCAACTGCAGACTTGGTGATAGCTTTTGCAAAATCCTGTTTTTGTTGATCTGAACGACCAGGATAAAGTGATACCTGAATGTGTGGCATGAAATTATTTTACATCACAGTAATTTAATTGATTAAACTATCTCCAATCGTCTCTGCTGTATCCATATCTTGTACCATAACTAAAGTCTGAACGATGAGTTTTTTTGAACAAGAAGCCAATTCCTAACCCTAAGAAAAATCCACCAATGTGTGCAAGATATGCAACTCCACCACCTGCAACACCAAATCCACCTATGAAGAATGGTAACAAGTTTTGAAAGATAAGCCAGAATGGTAAAAAGTACATTGCTTTGATGTGTAGCATTCTCCAAAAGAATCCCAACATTAAGAACGTCATGACTTTAGCGCGTGGAAAAATTACAAGGTATGCACCAAGCACACCGGATATAGCACCAGATGCACCAACAGCAGGAATTCCACTTCCTGGATCACCCATAACGTGAATCAGACCAGCTCCTATTCCCCAAAATAAATAGATGCCAAGAAATTTTATTTTTCCAAATTTTGCCTCAATGTTGTCTCCAAATATCCAGAGAAACAACATGTTACCACCTAAATGCATCAAACCACCATGCATGAAAGTTGAAGTTAGCAACGAAAGTTCTGGAATTGCAGGACAACTAACTATGTTAACACCAGTATCAATGCCACTAATTTGTCCTGTAATACAACCAGGAACAGCTCCCCAATTCAAGAACATATTCATTGCTTGTCTGTTTGAAAATTCAAAAAATTGTCCAGTTACAGCGACTTCGGCAAAAAAGACGATCACATTGATGATTATTAACGCAATGGTGAGTCTTGGTTTGAAACCAGGTGGATGTGGATTCTCATCTTTTAATGGAAGCATATTAGATCCTTAATTTTTCAATAATTCTAACTTGATCTACTAGTACCTTTAATTCATTTGTGTTGATTGATGATGACGCATCTGGTCCTTTGGAATTTGTTAGTTTAACATGTTTTTCTATAAATATTTCTTTGATCTTCATTTGTTTTTTAATTAATGAAAAAATTATTGGGGCGGTTATTCCTAGTGTATGATCAGAAAAACCATCAAACTTTCGTATCTCTTTCCAATTAATTTTTTTAAAGTCTGTTGGATATTCTGATATACAATAACAAAATATAATTTTATTTTTACTTAAAATTTTTTTAATTTTTTCTTTGTTTCCACCCATTCCCATACTTACTACTACAGGCTTTTTATAATCAGAAATTTTTGTAATTGTTTCTAAAGAATAAGGATCTTTTAGTGTACATGTTCTTGAAGCAAGTTTGTATCTTTTTACTTGCACTGATTCTAAAAATTCTATAGCCTCTGGATAAAATCCACTACAAAAAAATTCTATGCCTACTTTATCAGAATATGCCTTTAATGCTTTGGCTTTCTCAAATGTTAATTCTGATTTTTTTATAATTTTCCAGTCAGGATGGCCCTCGTAAAGATCTAATGCTCTCCACATTTGAAATTTAACAGCATCTGCACCCGCATTTTTGCATTCTTTAATTAATTTTTTTGCTTTGGGAATACTTCCTTCCCAATTTGAAGCAACCTCCGCTACAATTAATGCCCTCATAAATTATAATAACTGAACAGTATTATTAATCTAAATCATTATTTCGTCTTACGATTATTTGCAAGTGTTGTTGCTATTTCTAGTGCTCCAAGTAAGCTTGTTGGTGTAGCTATTCCTTTACCAGCTTTTCCATACGCAGTACCATGGTCAACAGAAACACGAATCATTGGAATACCTATTGTAATGTTTACACCCTCAACATCTATACAATGACCGTCTTTATCATATTGAAACCCTAAAAGTTTGGTTGGAATATGGCCTTGATCATGGTAATTTGCGACTACAATATCATAGAAGCCTGATTTTAGTTTTGGCCATACTGTATCTGCTGGTACTGGTCCAACTACATTATGTCCTCTTTTTTTCATTTCCTCTACTGCGGGTAAGATTTGTTCCACATCTTCATAACCAAATTTACCTTCATCTCCAGCATGTGGATTCAATCCGCATACTGCTATGTGAGGTTTTTCTATACCGAACATTTTACATGAAGTGATAGCTAATTCAATCGTTTCAATGACTCTTGGTGTTTTTACTCGTCTAATTGCTTCCTCTAAAGCTACATGAACCGATACATGAACAACTCTGAAATTTCTGTGTGCTAGTAACATTGTGAATTTTTTTGTGTTTGTAAGATCTGCATACATCTCTGTATGACCAGGGTATTTTTCGCCCCAACCGCCAAGTGTAAAAGAAGGTTTACTAATTGGTGCTGTAACTACAGCATCTATTTTATTTTCCATTGCTAAATCTATTGAGGTTTTGATAAATTCGCCAGCTGCTTTTCCACCCATCGCAGTCTCGGTACCATATGGAACTTTTGTTGGATCAGTATTTTTTAAATCAATAACAGCAATTTCACCAAATTTATAATTGATATTTGGAATTTCATCTAGACTGTACGAAACAATAGGAAAGTCCTTTGAATCTTTTACAAAACTTAACGAATGTTCTATTGTTTTGACCTCACCTATTATAACAGGATTACATTTTTCGTATACACTCTCATCCCAAAGTGCTCTTCCACAGATCTCTGGACCTATACCAGCAGGTTCACCCATTGTAATGCCAATTATTGGTTTGCCGTTAGAACTCATAATACTCTCAGATTTTTTTAGATTTATTAATATAACTACACTAGGTATCAGTGTTACCCCATTTCATATCTGATCGTCTTCCTAACCATCTTTTCAATTAGTGCAAGGTTCTCAAATGTATCAGAAACTATATTGACATAGTTTACACGACTTGCACTATGCCTATAATCACCAACAATATCCCCTTTGTCAGCAAGAATAAAGATGTCTTTGACGCCGGGGATTTTTTTAGCTGTTTTTATCCCTAAGATTTTTTTAATTTTACCTGGTTTTGGAAAAACAGAAAGTGTTTTTGACCATTTCGCCCATCTCGGTACTATATCGCGAAAATCTAGTTCTTTACCAACAGCAATATCTATTGTAGCCTTTAACATATCAATGCCAAAAGAATATGGTTTTCTATATTGTGAATCATAACCGCCAGATGTTCGTGCAGTTACTTCTATTATCCTAACCTTATTTTTAACTAGAATTAGATCTCCCTTGAAGGCTCCTTTATCAACTCCAATAGCAGAAGCGGCTTTTTGCATCACCTCATACATCTCATGCTGAATAGAAGATGGTAATAATGATGGCGTTAAAGATCCAGACTGAATTCTATATTTTGAAGATTTCAAAAATGTTCTATCTGAAATGCCACATGGGTATACTATACCATCCCAAACAATAGTATCAACACTATATTCAACTCCCTTTAGAAATTCTTCAATGATCACTTCTTTTCTGTGATAACAACCTTGTATTGCTTCATCAAATGCTTTCTTTACTGCGCTAAGACTTTTTATTATTGTAATTCCTCTAGAACCAGAATTATCATCAGGTTTGATAATGCATGGAAAGCCTATTTTTTTCACAGCACTCAAAGCCTGATTGTAATTAGAAGCGCCCTGAAATTTCATTTTCTCCACATTCTTTGATTTGAATAGTTTTCGCATCATTATCTTATCATTGCATCTTTTAGCTACTTCAGGATCAATTCCTGGTAAGCCTGCTGCTTTAGCAGCTTTTGCTACAGTATATTCGACGTCAGTGCCTTGCGTGTAAACACCAACCAGATTCTTACTCTTTTTTAATTTCTTAGCAAGAAGTTCGTGCCCTTCAATATCCTTTGTGCTCAAGAAAACTTTTTCGTCACAGTGAGAAAATCCGGGAGATTTAGGATTCTGATCTGTAACTATTGTATGGTAACCTAATTTTTTTGCTTTTAAAATAGCTGGTACCTGTAAAATACCAGCTGATATTATGAGTAAACTAGGTTTCATCGTTATCTGTTAACTGTAAATTCGTTATAAAATTCATTTAGATTGTTAAAATTAAAATCAGCGTCAAAACCTTCTTCGGCTGTTACGTTTTTCTTTAATCCTTGTAGAATCCTAACGGTTGCTATTCCTAATTTGCGTGCGCCTACAAAATCAGTGACTGGATCGTTTCCCACAAAAATTGCATTTTCTGGACTTTTATTAAATTTTTTTAGACAATTAATGTATGAATCAGGATTCGGCTTCGGTTTTTCTTCAGAATATTCTATTATATCAAAATATTCTTCCAAACCAGCACCAGTAACCTTGATTTTTTGTTCCCATGTTTTGCCATTAGTAATCAAACCAAGACTATATGATTTTTGTAATGAACTAAGTATTCTATGTGTTTCAGGAAACGCTTTTGATATGACTTTTGCATTAAGATAGAAATCTACTATTTCAGAAACATTCAAATCGTTTCTATCAAGATGTGTTAAAACATCTTGTATCTTTCGTGAATAATCAAAGCCATTATGAATTAGAACTTTTTTCATTGTTTCGTAAAAACCTTTTACTTCAAAACTATTTTCTAAATATTCACCACATAGTTTCCATTTATCAAGATACCATTCTTCTTCAGAAATCAGTGTATCATCTAGATCGAATATTACAAAATCTATATTTTTATTAAATGACATAATGAGCATCAACCTAAATTTTTACATTCATGAAATATAGAATCAACAATCTTTCCATCGATAATGTGTTTTGAATTATTCATTCTCTTTATTTGTTTAAAACCAGAATTCTCAAGAATCTTTAGGTGTGCAGGACGTATATCATATGTTTCAGTAACAAGTTTGTTTAGATGGATATCATCAAATGCAATACTAAAAATAAGCTTCAAAAATATAGAAAAATCTTTTTTGTGTTCGGTATTTGATTTTGTTCTATCTGTATCATTAACAAATGACACTTCTCCTACTTTTGAATTCCAATCTATATGTACTAATCCTCCATACCCAATGCACTCTTTATTGTATAAGAAGCTGAATAAAATTACATCAGGTTCATTCCTGTAAAATGATTTTCTAATTATACTGTCATAATATCTGATTTGATCTTCTTTTGTTAAAGGAGTCTTTTGTCTCAAAACATTAATTTGTTCGTTTCTCCATTTTCTTATTTTTTGAATATCACGTTTCCTTAGAGGGACTAAAGAATACTCTTTAAAGGAAATTCTATTATGCTTTAGAAATGAAAATTTTTTTGATATCACACATTAATGGTGAATTGTTTTATTAATAATTTGTTACGTGTCATTCATGTAATCATTTTAGTAATAAGTTTTAAATCTCTTAAGCAAAAGTGAGATTATCCAATGACGTATCTCTTTTGTGCTTATAGAGATTGGGCAAAAGAACTCTACAAACTATTGTCTAAACGACATAAAAATATGATTTTGGTAAAAAATCCAAAACAGCTTACAATAAACTACGTAGAAAAAATTAATCCAAAGTTTATTTTTTTCCCTGATTGGTCTTGGATTGTTCCAAATAAGATTGTAGAAAATTTTAGGTGTGTGTGTTTTCATGAATCTGATTTACCAAAATTCAGAGGTGGCAGTCCTATTCAAAACCAAATCATAAGAGGTGTTAAAAAGACAAAAACTACTGCGTTTCTTATGAATGATAAAATTGATTCTGGAGATCTGTTGTTGAAGAAGAGCCTCTCTTTAGAAGGGACTTTAGACGAAATTTTCCAACGAATGAAAGAAAATGATTATGAGATGATTAATACTATAATAAAAGGGAATTTCAAAATTCAAAAACAAAAAGGCGTTCCAACATACTATAAACGCAGAAAACCTGAAGAAAGTGAATTGAATTTAAACAAATCAAAAGAGTATGTCTATAATTTTATCAGAATGCTATCTGATCCATACCCTAATGCGTTTGTAAAGATTGGAAAACATAAAATTGCATTTAAATCAGCAACTCTTGTTAATGGAAATTTATCAGTTGAAGGTGAAATAAAATGAAGGTTTTGGTTATTGCAGCCCATCCAGATGATGAGGTACTTGGTATGGGAGGATTGCTAAAGAAGTTTTCAAAAAAAGAAAATGATATAAAAATTGTTTTCTTGGCAACTGGAATTTCATCTAGAAGATCTAATGATTATCTAAATTCAACTAAATACAAAATTAATAATAATTTAAAAAATGACATAGAAAAACAAATTGAGAAACTACAAAAAGATGCAAGGAAGGCGTTATCAGTTTTAGGCATCAAAAAAATTCAGTTTGAAGATTTTCCTGATAATGAGATGGACACTGTTTCAAATCTAAAAATTACAAAAAAAATTGAAGCCATAATTGATGACTATAGACCAGATACTGTCTATACACATTCTCAATGTGACATTAATGTGGATCACAGATTGATTTATGAAAGCACCATTACTGCTACTAGACCAAAGAAAAATTCAGTTGTAAAACAAGTAATTTCTTTTGAAACTCCCTCTTCTACTGAGTGGTATTTCCCACAGAAATTTTCTCCTAATATTTTTGTGGATATATCAAAGGAGTTAAAATTCAAATTAAAAGCAATGCAATATTATAAAAATGAGTTAATGGAATTTCCACATCCTAGATCTATAGAGGCTTTAGAAATAATAGCAAAAAGATGGGGTACCGTGTGTGGATTTAATGCAGCCGAGGCTTTCTGTTTAGTCCGTAGTTTAGTTAGAAATCCCTAATCAATAATTTCATATTCTGAAATAATATTTTTCAGTTCGTCTATTGTTATTCTTTCAGCATTTTCTGAAGAATGAAATGTTAGATTTTTTACTTTTTTAATATCATTATATGAAGATTGGATTTGTTCGTCTGTGGAATAGGGGTTTGGAATAACATAAAGATTATCAAGTTTCCAAGTTTTATTCATTTCATCTTTATTTATCAAAACCTCATGTAGTTTTTCTCCTGGTCTTATACCAATGATTTCTTCGCCAGTATTTTCTAATAACTCAAAAAGTGTATCACGTAAATCAAGAATTGAATAAGCTTTTAAATCTGGTACAAAAATATCTCCACCGTTACCTAGTTCTACTGCTTTTAAAATTAAATCCAATGCTTCGTCAATAGTAATACTAAATCTAGTCATACTTGGATCAGTGATAGTTATTTTCTGTTTGTTTTTTATTTGCCCAACGAATTTTGGTATAACGGAACCACTACTTGCAAAAACATTTCCATAACGTACAGCAGTGAATTTTGTAGGATGCTTTTTTGGGTTTGAATAGTGTATTGCTGACGTGAAAAGTTTCTCCATCAATAATTTTGTTGCACCATATGTGTTGAGTGGTGATACAGCTTTGTCTGTACCTATACAGACAGCCTTTTCAACATTATTGTGTAAACATGCATCGATCACATTTTGAGTTCCACTAACATTTGTTAGAACTGCCTCAAATGGATTGTATTCAATCTTATCAACGTGTTTTAATGCAGCTGCATGAAAAACAAAATCTACGTCTTCAGTTGCTCTAATTAGCCTTCCTAGGTCCCTGATATCACCTATTAGAAAACGCAGTCTGTCATCTGAAAAAGATGATTCCATTGAAATCTGTTTAAATTCATTTCGGCTAAATATTCTAATTTGAGCAGGATTTTGTGCTAAAATACGTTTAGTCAGAGCCTGACCTAATGAGCCTGTACCACCAGTAATGAGGATTTTTTTTCCTTCAAACATGAGTTCTCTGTTTGTACTTTTCTAAAAAACCTTGCTTTGAAAATATACTAATACGATTTTAAAATTTTTGAAAAATTTTCAGAGGCACAACCAGGATTGTGTATGAATTCCTTGATGAAGTTATCTGCATTTCTGATTAAATCGTTTTGAAATTCCTTATTGAATAACATCTTTTCCAAATCTTTCTCTATGTCAGATTGATCATTGATTGTAAAAACAGCATTACTTTGAATATGATTGAATTTGTATATTTGCTCATTACAAAAAATATTCATAGTAGGCTTTCCTAGGATCATAGATTCTAAAAGCATTGTTGATGTAGCAGAATTTTCAGGTGATATAGAAATTACAACATCAGCACTATTTATGGTATCAATTATAGATGTTGAGACGTATACTGGAATAGTATTATCTAATTCTTTAATTAATGATTTTATTTCTTCATTATGTTCTAATTGTATTGAATGTAGTTTCACAATAATTTTCAAATCATTAAATTTTTTTATTGTTGAAAATACTTTTTTAATGACTTCATTTGTTCTTATTTTCAATTCTGTACTAGATAAACCACTAACATCACTAATTGGATTAAGAGTTAGAAGTATAGTTTTTTGATGTTTAGTGTCTTTTTTTGTTCTGGAGGTAAAATAGTCATCGTGCCTTGGACTTCCTGAAACAATAATTCTATTCGGTTCAATATCAAACTCATCACACAGCCATTCTTTTCTATATTTTCCCCAAACTGAAAGTTTATCTTTGAAATGAACATAGTCAAGATTATCGAAGTTTTTTGTTTCATTAGATCTTTCAATAAAACCATGCTGAAGTACTATTGATGGAATATTGTTTTTGTTAAATTCATGAAATGCCTTTTCTGTCTCACCTATATCATTTAAAGACACGATGCATCGTACATCCTGATTTTCAAATAATTTTTTTACATTACAGACTAATTGAATAAAATACGGTAGTTTTTTCTGATAATTTTTTTTCATGTCATCTTTTATTGCATTCCAAAAACTACAATTTTCAATTTGAAATAGATTTTCAAAAAATTCAGTGTTTTGCCAAAATTTCTCTATTTTCTTTGAATACTCTTCTTCAATTTCAGGAATTCTTTGCTGTTGCTCTTTTTCCAAAAAACTATCAAAATTTACTACTTTACACTTTGATCTTGCCACAATATCAAGTGCTTTTTTACTCCATATTGCTGAGCGCCTTTGATTAACCAAAATTATATTTCCATCATAACCTTGCATTTGCATTAGAAGATTTGAAAAGTTTTCTGGATTAAATTCTAAAAGGACTATGGCTTTTTCTTTTAAATCATCAGTTAGCCAAAAATTATAAAATAATCCTGAAATTGACTCGGCAGATTTTTTTAATTTCAGATAGTGGTTTTTTGATAAATTAAATGAAATTGGAATTTTACCTATATTGTATTTAATCGCAATTGTGTCCCAAAGAAATTTCTTTTTTACATTATTTTCAAAAAACTCTGTTTCAATTTTATTATTTTTTATAACTGAGTCAACTAATTCCTCAAATTGATTAGTCGTGATTATTTTTGTTGGTTTTTCTTTTTCAATAATTTTTTTTATTAATATTAGATTTACTAACATGGGCATTAGGTATGAATGAAATTCATGTGTGTCAGATAACTTTAATAAATTTACACCTTCAAATTCTAAATCGCTTGAATTAACATGAGAGTACCATGTCCTAAACTTTAGTACGTTATTAAATAATTGTAATCTTTCGTCGTGATTTAGTAAATTATCAGCTATTTCATGTTCAATTTTTTTTATTTTGAGAATTTCATGAGTTTTCAATTCAAATGAATAAATTTTAGCTGTATCATCTTCCAGAATTTTTTTTGGAATTACTTCGAGATCAGAGACGTCAGATACAAGAATTATTTTAGAAGTCAATAGTATGTTGTTTCTGATTCTTTTGTAATTATTTAATCATTCTTAGCTTTGTTATTTGATAACTGGAGAAGGAATTGGGATAACAAACTTTCCTCCATTGCTCCTGAATTCCTTTTCCTTTTCTAGAATCTCCCGTTCATAATTCCAGGCTAATAACAATGCAGTACCACCAACACCTTTTTTCATTATATTGCTAGGTGATACTATTGGAATGTGCGTACCAGGTGTAAATTTACCCTGCTTAATCGGTGTTGTATCAATAATGAATTCAAGAATACTATTATCAATATCACAATAATTTAGTAAGACATTTCCTTTAGCAGGTGCACCATATCCAAAAATCGATTTTCCTTCTTTTTTCAAGTCTACTAAAACTTGTTTTAGATCTTTTTTTAATTCGCCTATTTTTACGGAAAAAATCTTGTATACATCTATCTTTTCAAGTCCAAATTCATGTTCGTCATTAATCATTTTTTTAACTGAATCGTTTATTTGAAAATTATTTTTTACTGAGACAAAAACCCTTATGCTTCCCCCATGCACGTCTTGTTTTTGCACGTCAAAAATTTCTAATCCAAACTGTTCTATCAGATTACTTAATGGTAATAATGAAAAATAAGAAAGATGCTCATGGTATATTGTGTCAAACTCCAAGTTTTTTATAAGATCAATCAAATATGGCACTTCAAAAATAAATACACCAGTCTTACCAATCAAAACTTTTATTCCCTCCATGATGTTGTGTAAATTTTCTATGTGACCAATTACATTATTTGCAACTATTACTGATGGAGTTCTAGATTCGGTTATCTGCTTAGCAATATCTAATGAAAAAAATTCATTCAAGGTATCTATATTCAGATCATTAGAAAGTTTAGCTAAATTTGAAGCAGGCTCAATGCCTAGAATTTCAACCCCTAATTTCTTAAATTCTCCCAGCAAAGATCCATCATTACTTCCTATTTCAATAACAAGTGGATTGTTAGAATTTTTCAAGAATTGATCAAAAACACTCTTTGCATATTTTCCAAAATGTGATACAATAGGTTTACTTGCACTAGTCATGTATAGATAATGCTGAAAGAGATGCTCCTTGCTCACAATATCTAATAGCTGAACCAAGAAGCAGTCACTGCACCAGTATAATCTCAGAGGAAATTTTAATTCACCTTCATTTATTTGGCTTTTTTCAAGTAGTGAATTTGCTGGGGGTTGATTGCCTAGATCTAGTACCAATTGTAAATTTTCGCCTGAGCATATTCTGCATTTTCTTTCAAGAATATAGTTTTTCATAATATTTCACAAATTTCTTAAAATTTTTGATTATTAAGGTTCTCTTACAATTTTATCGTAACCTGTCATACCACATAGAAATCTCAATAGTTTTTCGAATCTTTTGTTTTGATTAGAATCATTTGCCTCAGGAGGTACTCTTACAATACCACAGAATGAAGTCATAATTTCATTATCACTAATCTTTCTTTTTTGTTCAATCATTGCATGCTCTTTTCTAATATGACTGCCAAGTTTTAAAACTGAGCCATAACTTTGTAGTTTTTTTATCAAAATTCCTTTTGATGCAAAAAAGGCCAACATAGCAAGCTCAATTATAAGCAAAGAAGGGAACAATCGGAACAAAGTTTTTGTTGAATAATTTTTTAATAGAACAAGCCATCTGTTCCTTTCAAGCAAGTAGAATACTTCTGGACTCCATTTCCAATGAGCACTACCGTGATGGTGAATTACTGTTTCTGGAACATAGTATGACTTGTATCCAAAAATTCTTGCTCTCCATCCTAGATCTAATTCTTCATGGTATGCAAAGAAAGTTGGATCGAATAAACCGATTTCATCAAATATTTTTCGTGAGCAAAACATGCATGTTCCTGATGCATAACTAATCTCTTCTTGTGTACTATACTGGCCATCGTCCTTTACTCCTTTGTCTCTTGCAAATCCAAAGCCAAAAATATTGATCATACATCCAGTGCCATCTATAATACCTGGGTCCTTAAATTTTAGAGACTTGGGTTGGTATAATGCGTCTCCAGTCTTTTCATATGCCTTGAAAAAATTGTCTAGCCAGTTGGGCATAACAATTAGATCATTATTTAATAGAACAACAAACTCTCCTGATGCATTTCTAATTCCAATATTAAGACCGCCTGGAACACCAACATTAGTCTCGTTGAGAATAAATTTTACTTCTGGGTACTGCTCTGAGAAAAATTGTCCGCTTTTATCTGGAGAGTTGTTATCTACAACAATGATTTCATATGGTGAGTGTGTTTCACGAACAATCGAGTCAATACAGGGCTGTAGAAAATTTTTTCCATTATAATTCAGAATAATTATTGAAGTAAGATTTGACTGTGTTTTCAATTATGTTATCTAGTTTTAGCAGATATATGATTTTATAAGAATGAGGATCAAATTATATTACTAACCTTAGCAGATATATGATTTTATAGTATTGAATTATGTTTCAGAGTGGGAATTTATGAAAACTGAATACGACGACATAACAAAGAAAGTAGAAGCTATGTACAAAAAATATCCATACCCATCGCCATCTACTGATCCAAATCAAACTAATGAGTTACTAAATCTTTTAAAAATTTTTGAATTGGAAAGTAGAATTAAGTTAGAAGGCAAGAAGATACTGGATGCTGGTACAGGTACTGGTCACAGAATTACAAATGTTGCAGAATTTTATAAGACATGTGATTTTGTTGGTATAGACATATCTAAACAGTCTTTAGATATTGCAAATAAATTAAAAAAACAAAAGAAAATTCAGAATATTGAATTTGACAAAATAAATCTAATGAAGAGCTTTACAAAGATTGGAAAATTTGATATTGTATTATGCATGGGTGTATTGCATCATTTATCAAATCCATCCAAGGGTCTGAGTAATATCACAACCAGATTACAGGAGGATGGTTCAGTTTTCTTATATCTTTACGGTAAATTAGGGGGACATAAACGGATGTTAAACAAAAAACTTGTTTCTATCCTACTAGGCAGTAGTAATGCAAACTATGAAAAAGGAATAAAACTTGTACGTGCACTAAACCTGAATAAATTTGAATATGGTTGGAATTTGAGTTTTAAAAATAAAAAAGAAGAAGACTCTTTGATTGTTGATTATCTTTTACATGCAAATGAAACTTTGTATGATTTTGATGAGATCGATAAATTATTAAAAAAATCAAACCTTTATGGGTATTCAATATTTGGAATAACGACAGGAACTCAGGGCTTACTTTTTGATTCTAGACATAATTCAAAAAAGGGACTGAATATTCCACAGACTAACATTAGAAAGTTTTTTAGCTCATCATATACAACTGCATTCTACAAGACATTAACCTTGAAGGACAAATGTAGAATAATTGATCTACTCTATGAGCCTAATGGCTATACAATAATTGGTTTTACAAAGAAGGCATTTGAAAAATTATCTAATGAACGATTGAAGAAGAACTTTATCAAGATTTGATAATACTAGCTTCTTGGAATTATTGTTGGGTCCTTTTCCTTAATCTCATCAAATAGAGTATCTAGCGATTCGTCAACGGAGTGTAAATTTATTCCATTTTTTTGTATTTTTGAGCAATCCATACATGTTTTACTTGGTCTCTTTGCTAACTGATCAAATTCTTCTGAGGAAATTTCAGAGATTAGGTCTTCTGAGAATCCAAATTTCTTGACGATTTTTTTCACAAATTCAAATCTGTTTAAGCAAGTTATATCTGTCGCATGAAAAGTCCCTACTAGATCTTTCTTTATACAATCGATGATCACCTTGGCAAGATTATCAGCCAAAGTTGGATTACTAAATTGATCATTTACAATTTTAAGTGATTTTTTTTTGTTTAATTCAGACAATACCCACAAAACAAAGTTAGTTGAGTTTACATGCTCTGATCTTGATTCTAGAAGATTTTTTGCAATGTAACCATAAAGCAAGTTTGTACGCAAAATAATATGGTCGTTTACGTTCCTAACTTCACTCTCACTTTCAAGTTTTGTTTTTCCATAATAATTAATGGGGTTTGGTTCATCATCTTCTTTGTAATTTCCTTTTTCTCCAGAAAAGATACCATTCGTAGATATCTGTATTAATTTGCACTCTAGCTTATTAGCTATCTTAGCAAGGTTTGCTGTGCCTCTAACATTGACTAAATATGATTTTTCTTGAAATCTTTCACAATAATCGACATTAGCAATCGCTGCTGTATTCACAATAAAATCAGGCCTTATCTTGAGAATGGATTCACATTCCTCGTATTTTGTAATATCTAATTTCATTAATTGTACATCAGGACAATCAGTTTGTGCCTGATTAAATGTCCCAAAAACATCATAATCGGCTATTAGACGAGTTAGCTTGTTTCCCAATAAACCACTGGCGCCTATTACACATACTTTCTTCAATTATTCTTAAAACAAAATTATAATTAATTAAACTATACTTAGTATTGATTTGTAATTTTTATTCACTGAGAATTTCAGATATCACTACAGCTACAGCATGTGAGCTTTCGTGACTAACAGAAACTAAGAAATTGTATGATGGTTCGCTACGTATTTCAACTATTGGTTTTGAATTAAGATGATCTGTTAGAATATCTAGAAGGTCTATTTGCTTATTAACGGATTTGATTACTGACTCCTTAATTGCAAACTTAGTCGAAAATGATCTGTATGGATTCTTTTGCTTTAGGCAGTAATTAATCTCATCATCATTGAAAATTTTTTTATAAAAATTTTCATTAGACTCAAACGGCTTCTCTTGGAAGCGATTTACCTCAATGATATCTATTCCTACTCCTACTTTTTCAAGCACAATAACTATATCGAGAAGGTTTATTTATTATCTATTGATTTTCGCAGGTGTATTGTACAATAAAGATGAGATAGAAAAAATGGTGAAAGAAATTTTCTTTGAAGTGTTTCCAACCTTAGCTGAAAATAACTTTGGATGGGAAAAAGAGCAGAAAGATTACGACAACTGGGACTCTTTTGCTCAATTGAATTTAATCACTTTTGCTGAAGCAAAGTTTAGCATCGAATTTTCATTAGAAGAATCTATTGAGATAAAATCAGCAAGGGAACTAGTAGAACGGATTAATTCACATTTAAAATGAATCTCATTGATTGTTTAAAGAACAATGCGGAGAGAAATCCTACAAAGATAGGATTCATTGATGAGGAAAGAAAGCTCACTTTCAAAGAGATGTATGATGAGGTACAAAGATTTTCAAAAAATATTTCTAAACATATCGTGCCAACCACAAAAGTTGTAAGTCTAATCTCTGAAAATTCAACATCTTTTGTTATTGCATACCTGGGAATTATAAATTCTGGTATAGCAGTTCATTTGACTCCTACAAATATTTCTGAGACAAGTCTTGTAAATCAGGTAGAATCAACAGGCTCGAAAATGATTTTTTGTTCAGAAATAACTGAAAAATTAGGGATTTTTCATGCTGACGGTTTTGTTCCTTTTACACCAGTGCCTATCTCTAAACTGGCAGAAATGACTGCAAGGTTAGTTGATAATGAAGAAGTCCAAGTACAAACACCGACTGATGTTGCTTATTTGATATACACATCTGGAACAACAGGAGAACCCAAGGGCGTTCCAGTTTCACATGATATGGTAGAATTTACTACAAAAAACATCATCGATGTTTTAGGATATTCAGAAACGGATATTGATGTGATACCTCTGCCACTCTATCATTCGTTTGGTTTGGGCTGTTTACACACTTCAATCTTTGCTGGCTCTACAATAGTTTTATTGAAAAATGCAGATAATTTAGAAAATATTTTAGAGTCAGTGAAAAAATATAATGCAACGTCTTTGGCTGCAGTACCTGCCACCCTAACCAAATTCTTAAGGTTAGATCGAAAAATTTTAGATAACTGTCTTCAAGGACTGCGATTGATTATCACCAATAGCACTTCAATACCAAAAAACACAGTAAAAGAAATTAAAGATATTCTGAAGGGTGGTAATTTAGCTACGTATTATGGCCTTACAGAGGCATCACGTTCGACTTTTATGATCTTTAATGAAGATTCAAACCTTCATGAATCAGTTGGGAAACCCGCACCTGGTGTAAATATAAAAATTGATGATGAACATAAAGGCGAGTCAGAGTTTGGAGAAATTCTGGTCAAAGGAAAAAATGTAATAAAACAATATTGGAATAATGAAAAGGCTGACAAGAATATGGAGGATGGGTGGTTACGAACTGGAGATGTGGGTTATTTTGACGATGATGGATATCTCTTTCTCAAAGGACGTAATGATGAAGTGATCAACATTGGAGGCGAAAAGATAGTTCCTCAGGACATTGAGCAAGTTGTTAGGCAGATACCAGGAGTAGAAGATTCAGCAGCCTTTGGAATACCTCATGAAGTTTTTGGTCAAACAATAAAACTTGTTGTAAAAAAGGCAGCGAACTCAGATTTGGATAAATTAGTGATTTTAACTCACTGTATGAACAATCTTGAAAAATTCAAAATCCCATCTAAAATTGAATTCGTGGATAGTATTCCTAAGAATGAATACGGAAAAGTTAAACGCTCTATGCTCAAGTGATTATAGATCGCAATGTCTGATTCAGACAATTTTAAGTTAAACGAAAAAGAATTAATGGATTATTATGGATATGAAGGCAGTTTTGGACGATTAAAAATAAAAATGAAGTTTTTCAAAAGCTGGTTTTACCATACTCTGGCATATTCATCCCCACTTCCTTCTTGGGTAATAAATTGTCAGAGAAGTAGAGGAGTGAAAATTGGAGAAAATTGTCACATTTCTCCATATGTACTGATTGATCTATTACATCCGGAACTGATCACGATTGAGGATAATGTTACCATCAGTTCAAATTCAATGATTTTTGCACACATTAATCCTACAGCAAATCAATTTCTGAAAGATCATGGGTATCCGCGAACTGTCAAGCCAGTTACAATCAAAAAAGGTGCTGTCATTAGTGTGGGATGCATAATTATTGCCGGAGTGACAATTGGGGAAAACTCTATTATCGGTGCCGGGAGTGTTGTAACTCAGGATATACCAGATCATTGTGTTGCTGTGGGAAATCCTGCAAGAGTAATTAAAAAAATTGATCACGAATAATCTTCAAGAAATTAAATTCGGTTGTATACATTTAATCACATTACAAATATAGTACAAAAGTCAGAGAAAAATAATGGATCAGATACCTGATTTTTTGCAAATTAAAAATTTAGAAGCTACTGTAAAAAGTATAACTGGCTTCATCAATTATGAAGTTTTTGAAAATTTTCAGAAGAGTGGTGTTGTATTGGGATTGAGTGGTGGCATTGACTCGACTGTAACATGTGGCCTATGTGTAAAATCAATGAATCCTGAAAAAATTCTAGGTCTAATTATGCCGGAAAAAGAATCAGATCCACAAAGTCAGGAAACTGCAGAAAATGTTGGTAAAGAATTCAATATTGAAACAAAAGTAGTAGACATAACCAATATCTTGGAATCTTTTGGGGTTTATGAAAAAAAAGAAAATATTGTGAAGGAAAAATTCCCAGATTTTGATTCTGAGTGTAAATACCGAGTAGTTGTTCCTCCAAAATTAGAAAGTAGTGTTGGTATTCCATATTTGGAAATTCTTGATGGAAAAGGAATAGCACACAAAACTAAAATTTCTTCTTCTGAATTTCTCAATTTGACTGCGGCAACTTCTATAAAACACAGAGTACGAATGTCTTTGCTATACTACCATGCAGAGAAGAACCATCTAGTAGTTGCTGGTACAACAAACAAATCTGAGTATATGCAAGGATATTTTGTCAAGTATGGAGATGGAGGTTCTGATATAGAGCCCTTAGTAAATCTCTATAAATCTCAAATCTATCAGCTTGGAAAATTTTTGAACGTTCCTAACGAAGTAATATCAAAAGATGCATCACCTGATGTATGGAGCTATACCACAAATGATGAGGAATTTTTCTATAGTGTTCCATACAAAATTGTAGATTTAATTTTGTATGGACGAGAAAATAATTTATCAGTCAATGAAATCCAAAAACATTCAAAAATTTCTATAGAGAATATAGAAAAATTATTGAAATTCCAAGATCTGAAACAAATCAAAAGTAAGCATATGAGAGAAATGCCTCATAGTTGGTTGCCAGATTTCTAGGAAATATAGAAGATTAGTTCCAATTCAGAGTCCAAGGTTGAGGATGGAGTGTCTTTTCATCAGCAAGTGGTTCCCACCACTCAGGATTGTCTAGATACCAAGATACAGTGTCTTTAAGAGCGGCATCAAAGTCAAACTTTGGTTTCCACCCTATTTCATTTTGAATTTTTGAAGAGTCGATAGAATAACGTCTATCATGACCTGGTCTATCATCCACATACTCTATCAAGTCATTTGATTTACTCATAAAGCCTAGAATTTTTTCTACTATGGTTTTGTTTGATACTTCATTCCATGCTGTTATGTTATAGATTTCTCCATGCTGACCGTTTTTTATCAAGGATTCAATTGCGTCAACATGATCCATTGCGTGAATCCAACTTCTAATTTGATTACCGTCTCCATAAAGTGGAACTTTGAGGTTTTTTTGTGCCCGAATAATGGTTTTTGGGATAAGTTTTTCTGGAAATTGGTATGGACCAAAATTGTTTGTACATCTGGTGATTATGCATTTACTACCGTAAGTTTTTGCATAAGAGCCAACTAAATGATCTGCTGCTGCCTTTGTAGCAGAATATGGATTACTTGGTTTCAAAAGCGATTTTTCAGTAAATGATTCTTGGTTTTCTGCATCACCGTATATCTCATCAGTTGATATGTGAATGAATAATTTTTCGTGTTTTTTTGCAGCTTCGAGTAGTGTATGTGTTCCTACAATGTTTGTTTGGACAAATTTTTCTGAATTTGATATGCTTCTGTCTACATGAGTTTCAGCTGCAAAATTCACTATGAAATCAATATCTGATGCTAATTTGTTTACAACTTCTGAATCTGTTATACTCGCTTCTACAAACTGATATTCTGTTTTATCTATTTTTTCTAAATTCTTAATATTTGATCCAGTTGTTAAACTATCAACATTTGTGATATGATCATTAGGGTTTTTGTCTTGATGATTTCTGATAAATGTACTTCCTATAAACCCCATTCCGCCACAAACTAAAAGTTTCATATTAACATCAATTCATCTAATTCCAATCATATGGTTTTTGTGTTTTTGGATCAATAATTGAAGGATCATTCCAATCTAATCTTTCTTCATCAGGATTCTCATAGTCATATAGGTTTGTTAAAAAATAAATTGTCTCTGATGGTGTGTCACTCAGAGTTTTTGTTCCATGCCAAAAATGTCCAGGAACCTTAACTATCTTTAATTCATCTCCGCCTACAATAACTTCAACTAGTTTTCCAAAAGTTTTAGATTCTTTTTCACCGTCAAAAATACAGATCTTCACTTTTCCTTTCTTTACAAGAAAATAATCAGTCTGGTTACGAGTATGCCTATGCCAAGCACGAATAGTACCAGATTTACTATCGGAGAGGTTGATTTGTTTTGGAATAATTCCATCAAAAAACTCAATCCAGTCAGTACGAAAAATCTCTGTGACAAAACCTCTATCATCAGAATTTATCTTAGGCTTCAAAGTCTTTACGCCTAAATCATAATTCTGAATTTCTAGTGTCATACGTATGAGACGTATTAATTTACTATAATAATACTTATTATTCAAAAATTAGTAACTTATCAGAAAATCCAAATCGATTTATACAAATTATGCTAAACTGAAATAGAAGTAATAATGAAAAAAGAGCTAATTACTATTTGTGATCTAACTCATACAGCAACTAACACATATGCTACAAATCTGATGCCATATCCAATTGCATCAATTAAATCAAATGTACTAGAATTCTCTAAACACAAAGAAAATTTAGAAATTGAGATCTTTAAACATCCACAAGAATTTATTTCAGCATTCCTTTCAAAATCTCCAAAATTAGTAGGTTTTTCTAATTATGTTTGGAATCTTGAATTATCATATGAAATTGCTAAAGAAATTAAATCACGTTCTCCTGAAACAGTTATCGTATTTGGAGGACCTAATTTTCCATTAGATGATAAAAGTAGAGAGTTGTGGTTAAGAGATCATCCTTCAGTAGATTTGTATATTATAGGTGAGGCAGAAGAGCCATTCACAGATATTGTTGATATATGGTATGAAACACAAAGCATTGAAAAAGTGAAAGATAGTAAAGTGATGGGATGTTATTCAATAAAAGATGATAAATTTTGCAAGGCAGGAGACTTTAGTCCTAGAGTATCTAGACTAGATGATATTCCATCTCCATATTTAGAAGGTTATCTAGATGAATTCTTAGCTGAGCCAAAACTTTCACCGCTCTTAGAATCTAATAGAGGATGTCCATTTTCATGTACATTCTGTGTTGATGGAATTAAAGATCGTTCAAAAGTCTATACAAAAGAAGTCTCAAGATTCGAAAAGGAATTAGAATACATTGCATCGCACTATGATGGTAAGGTTCTAACTTTGGCTGATCTTAATTTTGGAATGTATAATACTGATATAGAAATTTCACAAGCTATCGCTAGAGTAAAAGAGAAATTCAATTATCCATATTATATTCAAGTATCAACTGGTAAAAATAACAAACCAAAAGTTTTGCAGTGTGCAGAAATACTCAAAGGTAGTATGAGTTTGGCTGCATCAGTCCAATCGTTGGATAAAGAGGTGCTTTTAAAAATTAAGCGTGATAATATTTCTGAAGAACAGTTATTGGACATGACAAAGGCAGGAAATAAAATTAGTGCTAATACTTATTCTGAGGTGATTTTAGCACTTCCTGGAGATTCTAGGCAGAAGCATATGGAAACTGTTCTAAAATTAGCTGATGCAGATATGAATCTCATTTCTACATATCAGTGCATGATTCTTGAAGGTTCAGAATTAGGTTCTAAAGATTCTAGAGATGTATGGAAGATGGGTACAAGATTTAGAGTTCTACCCAGATGTTATGGTGTCTATGATTTTGATGGTAAAGAGATTCTATGTGCAGAGATTGAGGAAATATGCGTAACAACAGAAAGTTTACCTATTGAAGATTACTATGAATGTAGAAGTTTTGATTTTAGTGCAGGATTGTTTTATCAAGACAGAATTCTAGTAGAGCTCTATAGATTTCTAGATAATTTTGGAATAAATGCATCAACCCTTCTTAATGCTTTACATAAAAATAGACATGAATTTTCTGAAAAACTAAGAGATGTTTATACATCATTTGATAATGACACCAAAACGGAACTTTGGGATTCAAAAGAAAAATTGAAGGAATTTATCAAATCAGACAGAAGTGTAATTGATAGATACTACAAAGGTGAATTGGGAAAGAATGTTCTTTTTAGGCATAGAGCTATTGCAGCATTAGAATTGGTTGATTCCATTCATGATGAGGCTTTTAAAACTGCAGAACAAATAATGAAAAGTAGAAATCCTGATGCCCTTTCAAAATATAAGGACTATCTAATAGAATTAAAAGAATTCAGTAAACTACGAAAAAGAAATGTCTTTGATTATGAAAAAAGATACCAATCTAAATTTAGTTATGATTTCAAAAAATTAATGGAAAAAGAATTTGATGATCTTCCTGAAAAACTAAAAGAGCCAATAGTAATTGAGTTCTTTACAAATGATGATACAAAATCAATGATCAAGGATCAGATAAAGGAAAGAGGTTCAGATGTTGATGGAATAGGAAAAATTTTATCCAGAACTCTAGGTTCTATGCTTTTGAGAGAGGCTAAATTCGGAAAAATGGATAGAAAAGAGACTGAGAAAGAGAAACTAATCAAAGAGATAGAAATACTTGAAAAAGATGTTGGAATTAATCAATCACCGGGTGAATTTGTTTAGAGATCACACTATGGTAGAAATTAGAAAAATAAATTATGAATTAATGATGTGGTTTTATGATAAAGAGTAAAGAAATTCGAAATAAATGTAAAAAAATTAAGATGGTTCTAACAGATGTAGATGGAGTTTTAAATGATGGTGGAAGATATTATTCTGAAAAGGGTGAAGTTTTAAGAAAATTTCATGTACGTGATGGGATGGGAATAAATCTTCTACTTCGTAATGATATCAAAACAATTATCGTAACAAAAGAAAATTCAAAGATTGTAAAATATTGGGCAAAGACAATGAATGTTTCTAAAGTTTATTCAGGAATAAAAACTAAAGAAGATAAATTGAAAACTATTTGCAAGACCTACAATGTTAAGCCTATAGAAATTGCATTTATTGGTGATGATGTGAATGATATAGAGTTAATGAAAAAAGTGGGATTTTCTGCAACTCCTTTTGATGGAAATCCACATGCTGTAAAAATTGCACATTATGTGTGTAAAACTTCAGGCGGTAATGGAGTCCTAAGAGAAATTGTAGATATGATTCTTAAAGAGAAATTTCCAGATAAAACCAAATGGTACTAATTTATACTAAGTCAAATTTAATTATGTACATTTTTGATACAAACTATGGTTTTCGTTATTGCTGAAATAGGAACAAATCATAAAGGTGATGTTAAAATTGCTAAAGAGTTGATCACTGTTGCGAAATCTGCTGGATGCGATGCTGTAAAACTTCAAAAAAAGGACATAGAAAAAATATACACTAAAGAATTTCTTGATTCATACCTTGAAAGTCCATGGGGTAACACTCAAAGAGAAATGAGATTACATAGAGAATTTTCTGATAAACAAATTTCTCAAATTGTCAAACATGCACGAAAAGTAGGGATACCACTTTTTTTCTCTTGCTGGGATATCGGTTCACAAAAACAGATGAGAAAATTCAAAACCAAATACAATAAAGTTGCATCCGCAATGCTTACTCATCATAAGCTTCTGGAGACCATCGCTGAGGAAAAAAAACACACATTCATTTCAACGGGAATGTCTACAATGAAGGACATAGAAAAAGCAGTTAAGATTTTTCGAAAATACAAATGCCCTTTTGAATTAATGCATACAAATAGTGCATATCCTATGCGAAATGAAGAAGCAAACCTAAAATTAATTCCAATACTTATAAAAAAATTCAAATGTAAAGTTGGATATAGTGGCCATGAAAGAGGGACTACTGATGTAACCATACCTGCAATTATGATGGGAGCAACCTCTATTGAACGACACATTACACTAAATAGAACTTGGTATGGTCACGATCAAGTTGCTTCCTTAGAGGCGGCTGGGTTATTTAGAACTGTAGGCTTTATTCGAACTCTTGATGTAATTATGGGTGATGGTAAAAAAAGGATTTGGGACTCTGAAAAACCAAATATGAAAAAATTAAGACAGATATTCGCTTGAGAATTACATAATGAAACGACAGACATCTATTACAATCACAGGTTCTGAAGGATTAATTGGTTCAACACTGTGTAAATATTTTAAAACAAAGGGAAGATCCGTAACAAAATTAGATATTAAACTAGGTCATGATTTGACAAATGAAAGATTTGTTAAGAAATGGTTTAAAGAAAATCCAACCCAGAATCTGATTAACTGTTTTGCAATTGATGATAAAATAGATAGCACTGTGAAAAAAAGTGATTTATTTAATTTTCCATTAGAAAAATTTTCAAATTATTTTAATGTAAACGTTCTTGCCTTGTTTTCAGTATGTAGGGAATTTGCAAGAAATTCTAAAAATGGAACAATTATTAATTTTTCATCTACATATGGTGTTGTTTCACCAAATCCTAACTTATACGAAAATTCTACGAAAGACATAGCGTATGGTGTTACAAAAGCGGCGGTAATCAATTTAACAAAATATCTGGCAGTTCATCTTGCACCAAAGATCAGAGTAAATACTATTGTTCCAGGTGGAATCAAATTCAAACAGAACAAGAGATTTGTTAATAGATATTCTAAACTAACACCAATGAAGAGAATGATGGAAAAAAATGAATTAAATGAGTTAATCAATTATCTTTCTAGTAAGAATTCTAGTTATGTAACTGGCTCAACAATAGTCTGTGACGGCGGCTATACAATCTGGTGAAAATTGAATATTGATATTTTTATTCCCGCAAGATTAGATAGTGAAAGATTATCTAAAAAACATTTAAAGGAAATTAATGGAGAGCCAATAATAAAAATTCTAGTAAAACGATTAGAAGAATCAAGATTAATTAGAAATGTTATAGTTTGCACAACAGACCAAAAAACAGATGATGAGTTAGTTGATTTTTTAAAAAGAGAAAATATCTTAGTGTTTAGAGGAGATAAGAAGGATATCATTCATCGTTTCCTAAAAACTGCAGAGTATTTTCAAACAGATATAATAATAGATGTGGAAGGTGATAAAATCTATACAGATACGGAATATGTTGACCATATTGCTAATGAATTAGAAAATTCAGATTATGAGTTCATTACTGGAAGTAGTTCAAAAGATAACTTTGATCCCTCATCAAGTGTTCATGGATTTATTCCTGCGGGGATAAAGGTCTCAGCTCTGAAAAAGATTTTTCAGTTTAAAAAAACAGATAATACTGAAACAGGTTACAAAGAATTTTTTACCTCAAATCCTATTATTAAGAAAAAATTTATCACGATAGAAGATATTAAAATCCCAAACCATTCAAGATTCACCATAGATTACTTGGAGGATTATAATTGTGCAAAGAGTATTTTTGCAAAATTAGGAAATTTTTTTCATGTTAAGGATGTGATAGAACTGTTAGAAGAGCAACCTGAATTAATGAATAATCTTCAGGGAATAATTAAGAAATGGGAGCAAAATTATGAAAAGAACATGGCCGATATTAGTCTAAACAAAAGAGATTGAATTCTTTGGAATATCTAGTTAGAAGAAATGATTTTTGCGTGAACTTTTACAGATTCAGATAACATTTCTTGAGTTTTTTTAAGAAAATCAAGCATTTTTTCCTTTGAGATCGTTACATTAGAAAATGCTCCATTACCTGAAAGAAGTATTTGATTTCTAAGTACTTCGAAATCCTGTACTGGAAACTCATATCCGTTGAGATCAATAAACTCATCAAATTTTTTGTAGTCTATTGAATTAGTTTTACATTTTAATGCTTCATTAATTAATTCAGGAAGCAAATTTAATGATTCTACTCCAAAAACTGAAGGAATAATCTGATATGGTTGTTTACCAAATGTGATAGATGGTTTACCAAATTTAACCGCCTTAACAGTAGTTGTACCTCTTATTGCAATTACTAGTCTGGAATTTTTAATTAAGGAATCACTATCAAATTTTGGATGGATTAATTTTACATTTGGAATCTCCATTATTTCTTTATAGTAATTAACATCATTCCAACTTCTTAATCTTGCTGCTACATGCTCTTTAACGTATAGAACATAATCAATTGGTATAGATTTAGCAATGTGGCGAATGACTTCAATTTGATCTGTAAAATATGGTGCATAGTGAAGAAGACTTGCCTCTTCAACAATATTCATTGGAAAATAAACAAAGGGAATATCTAAAGATGGTGACTGTATAGAAAATTTGTTAAGAAAATTATAATTGCGATTTTTTTTATATTCTAGACATAATGCATCTTTAACGACTTTAAATTTAGTTCTTCCATAGTACATAAAATTAGATTTTATTAATTCAGTATCTGAATCTAGTAAAAAATCCTTTAACGCAATAAATTTATCTAAGAGTGTAACGTTTCTTTTTTGAATCCAATCTCTTTGAGCAATATCAGAAATATTCTCTTTTTCATTCTTTGAGAGAGTTTTATTATAGTAATCATCTAGTGGTTGATCCAAGTTTAGATCAAACGTTGAACCATTCTCAACAAGAAGAGTTTGCTCATTAATTCCAGTACGACATGAACTCAGAACCTTAATTCCTTTTGCTCTACATATATCCAATAATAGTTTCTGATGATGATGAACTGGATTATATGTCACAAAATAATCTGGTTTTACCTCGTTCAATACACTCTCGAAAAATTTTATTTCTTGCTCAAGATGTGATAAAATTTCTTCTTTTGTAAATTGATAAAATCGATTGAATTTATAGAAAAATCTCTCATTTAATGCGGATTCCCATAGATTGATTCCATAGATTTTTTCAAAGTTATTAAGATAATCAAGATCTGGTTTTTGATTTATTTTTTTAATATGATCATGATAAAACCAAATTTTTTGAAATTCTACTAATTTCTGAGTTTGAAAGAACTTTTTTGGTTTTGAAACTATATCGATCAAGCCAAAAAAATCTGCATCTAATTGTGATTGAAGATGATATGCAAGAGCATATTGTAGATGAAATACATTTATCCAAAATAATACTCTAGGTTTAGAAGTCATATAGTGTATTTTGAGATTTTAATTTTAAATATGATACTATGAATTAATTATACTAAATACACGAGAAATAAATTTTAAAAATCTAATTTTGTGAGTAATTTTGTTGCTATTACAAAAAGAACGGATGCTAATGATACTAGTACTATCATCTCCAAAATTACAAATTCGGTGACGGCACCAAAAATTCCTGCCCTAATTATATCAACAAGATATGTTAATGGGTTAAGATAGAATGCAGTTGCAAGTGGTTCTGGAGCTCCAGCTGCGGGATAAAATGCTGTACTAACAAAAGCAAAGAATAAGAAAACTGTGTTAATGATTACATTGAATCCTTCGCTAGAACGTAATCGAGTTGAAATAATTGAAGCTATTGAGCCAAAGAGAATCGCGCCAGCAATGGAGGTAAAAATTATGAGTGGTATTGTGATTAAACTAAATTCCACTGATTCAAAAAATATAGGGTAGCCAACTACTGTGATTAATGCTGCACTAACTAAACCAACTATTCCAATAGTTGCAATGTTACTTAGAATATAATGTGCTCTTGTAAAAGGGCCAGACATGATTTGTTCAAACATACCATGTCTACGATCGTTCCAAATGATAATTCCTGAAACTAATGTACTATTCATTATGTTGAAACCAATCATTCCTGAAGCTAGGAATGCTGGATAATCGAGATCTTTGTTTCCAAATGGAACACTTTGAATAAGTGATGTGTATGCAAATCCTGCAACAAAAATGTAAATCAACGGAAAAATAACTTGCCATATTAAAAATCCAGGATTGATGGCGATTGTAAGATTCCTATTTACTAATCTAATTATTGGATGCATCTGAATCACTCACGACCTTTAGAAATATTTCTTCAAGATTAGTTGGCATTGCGGACAAATCCTCAATTGCTATATCATTCTGATTTAAGATTTTTAGAATATCCATCAATACAATCTCAGAGTTGGATGATTGTATTGTAATTATTGTGCCTGTGTTAAATTCAATTTTACAGTCAGGTATGTTTTTTAAAAGATCATGCAATGTATGATTTTTTCCAGATACATGGATCTGTATTGTTTTCTCATGCCCAAATTTCTTCTTAAGTTCTTGTGGAGATGCAACTGTGATTATTTTCCCTTTATTGATAATCGCTATATTATCACACAGATATTCAGCCTCAGTCAAAACATGAGTTGTATAAAATATTGTCAAACCCGTTTCTTTTACCTTATTTTTTAGAAAATCTAATAATTTCCGTCTAGCACTTGGATCTAATCCTACTGTTGGTTCATCCAGAAATAATAATTCCATATCATGCATGAATTCTCGTGCAACCTGAACTCGCCTTCTCTGACCAATAGATAGATCTTCATTCCTTTTTTTTCTGATATCTTGTAATTCAAATGAAGATAGTAGTTCCTCTGTTCGATTTTTTATGGTTTTGTTGTCAACATTCCACATCATACCATATTTTGCCATAGATTTCTCAACTGACAATGTTGGTTCATAGCTTGGTTGCTGTAGAACCACACCAATTTTTTTTCTGATTTGTAAAGGATTTTTACGTGAATCTATCCCAAGAATTGAGACTTTACCCTTTGTTGGCTGAATTAATGTAGTCAGAAGTTTAATAACAGTTGATTTTCCTGCGCCGTTTGGACCTAGAAATCCGAAGACTTGTCCAGATTTAATATTCAAGTCAATTCCATCAACTGCAATTAATGAATTATAATTTTTAAAGAGAGATTTAGCTTCAATGCATGACATATTTCCAATTTTTTAATCCTACTAATGTAGGTAATGAACTAAGCCATAATTTTATTAGTAATCTTGTTTTCATAGAATAAATTGTCAGAATTTGAGGAACTTCTATCTAAATTATTGGAAAATGCGCCTGAGTTATCACGATCTGTAATTGAAGAACGGATTAAGGAGAAGAAAGATAAGATTGGTTCTGGTTATCTCACCGATCAGGGTGCTTTGTTCTTAGTTGCATCAGATTTAGGAATATCACTTGAAGAAACTCAAAAAATAGAGATGGATCTAAAAGATATTTTTGTTGGAGCAAAAGAGGTTACATTACAAAGTCGAGTACTAAATTTGTCACCACCAAAACAGTTTATTAAAAAAGATGGAACGCCATTCTTCCTCAGGACAATGACTGTATATGATAATGACTCTAGAGTGAGCGTGAAACTATGGGATGAAAAAGCAACTTTGCCTGAAATTGAGAACTTGAAGCCTGGTGACCTGATAAAAATCATTAAAGCTTATGTAAAATCTGATCTTACAGGCTCACCAACACTCAATATAGGATCTGGTGCAACAGTTGAACTAACAAAGGCAACTAGTAGTATTCCACTAATTGATTCGATTACCATTGATGTGAGTAGTGTAAAGGAGGATCAAAAAGATCTTGTGGTTTCAGGTGAGATTGATGGTATGATCAATTTGCTAGAATTTACAAATTCAAAAGGTCAGCCATCAACTGCATTGAAATTCAGATTAAAAGGGAACAATGGTAATTATGTTGGTGCTGTTCTTTGGGGTAAAGATGAATCGGTTTTACCAAAGATGATTTTGCCAAATGCCAAAATCAAGATGTTTGGTGTAAGAACAAAGATTGGTAATCAGGGTTTAGAAATACATGGGAACGATGCAACAATTTTAGAAATTCAAGGAAGTCAAGAAATTGAACCAATTATTATTCGTTTATTGTCTACATCTAAACCAGATTCTGGAACAACCACTAGTTTAGGAATTGATAAAGAAAAAAACTTGATTCAGATAACTGATGTGGCAGGAATCGTTGAGAAATTTGATCATAATGTAACACTAGAATGTATGCCTTCAAAGATTTTTGGAAATACAATTAGAATTGATCAGGATTCTTTTGTTAGAAAAATTGATGATGACTCTCTACCAAATGTATCTGACCTTAGAACAAAAATTTCTGAGATCAAAGAAGGAAGTGGTTACTGTGTTGAAGCAATAATTCTAAAAACACCTGAAAGACGGGAAATACAAACTAAGAATGGAGAAACAGTTTCGTTATCAGAAATGTTTGTTGAGGATGATAGCGCACAAATCTGGATTAAAGGATGGAGACGGCAAGCAGACCTTCTAAATAATTATACATCAGGCGATATCATAACAATTCTAGGAATTAATGCAAAACCAGGTCTTGAAGGAAGAACTGAATTAGTACTATCAGGACACTCAAAAATTATTAAGAAAAATTAGAACGATCAACCGTGTTTTGATAATCTTTGGTCTATATTACCTATAGACGCTTTTCAGCATCTTGACTATCTCATTCTTAGAAATTGGTTTTATTTTTTCAAAATATGAATAAAGATTCTTAGGTTTTTTGGCATTTGGATATGAAGATCTGTGAAATGGTTTGAAAAGAGATGGCAATATGAAAAAATCCTTAGTTTCTAGAACATGCTCCATTTCAAAATCGGTCAGAAGATACTCGGTCAATTTTTCACCAGGTCTAATACCAGTTATTTTTGTTCTTATTTGATTTGGTTTAAAGTCATATTTTGGAGCAAGGATTTGTTTCATAACATCAAATAGATCACTTAGATACAACAAGGGCATTTTAAGAATAAAAATTTCTCCTCCTTTAGCTAAACTTGCTGCGTTTACAATTAATTTTATAGCATCATCTTTTGTCATGAAAAATCTTTTCATTTTTTTATCCGTCAAAGTAACAGGTCCACCTTTTTTAATTTGAGTTTCAATTTTTGGTAAGATTGAACCTCTGGTATGGAAAACATTACCAAATCTAACAGAAGCAAAAATAGTATTTGATTTTTTATTATATGTCTCTGCAGACAGTAGTTTTTCTCCCAAAAGCTTTGTTGCACCCATAACACCAACTGGATTTACTGCTTTATCAGAACTAATTGAAATTACTTTTTTGACATTTTCATTTACAGCTGCTCTAACAATGTTATTTGTTCCAATTACATTAATAGCAACTGTCTCAAAGGGATTAATCTCACATCTATCAACATGCTTTAAAGCGGCTGTGTGAAAAATGATATCAATTCCTTTAACTGCATAGTTTACAGTTTCAGAATTTCTAATATCACCTATAACATATTCAATTTTTTTATCAGTAAAAATTTGTTCCATTTCGTACAATCCGTTTTCATCGTTACTGAAAACTTTGACACTTTTTGCCTTATCTTCTAGGGCTTTTTTGACAATGGATTGACCGATAGAACCAGTTCCTCCTGTTACAAGAATATTTTTATTTTTTAAAATGGTAGACATTAGGTTTTTTCAAATTTTTCAACTAATTAAATCATTTTCATTGAAAATACTTGTGGAAAATTCTGATTCAAAACCAAGTCTAATTATGAAAGTTTTAGATAGCATTCGATTTAGCCTACTTTATGGATAAAATACTAGTCACAGGTTCAACGGGTTTTATTGGAAGTAATCTGGTAAAGCAGTTATCTGATTATGAAGTAGTTACAGATTATGATAATTCTGAACGAATTGATTTGCAAAACACAAAACAGGTTATGAAATTAGATTCTGTTGACACGGTGATTCATCTGGCTGGAAAGATACCATGGCGAGAACTGAGCTCAAATGAATATATTGATAACAACATGAAGTGCACACAAAATATTTTAGAATATTGTGCTAAAAAAAATGTAAAAAAAATAATTTATGTCAGTAGTTATGTTTATGGTCAGCCCAAATATTGCCCAATAGATGAAGAACACACGGTGAATCCACACACTGCATATGCCGAAAGTAAATATCTTGCAGAAAAAGAATGTGTGGACTATTGTAAAAGGTCTAATCTTAATCTAATCATACTGAGGCCTTTTAATGTCTATGGAGAGTCAATGCGATCTGGTTTTCTTATATCGAACCTGATTAATGCAGTGAAAAGTGGTAAAAAACTAAACATAACGAACAAGGATAGTAAGAGAGATTTTCTACATGTAGATGATTTTGTGGATTTGATTCTAAAAATTATAGACTATAATTCAAAATTAGAAATCTTTAATGTTGGCTCAGGTTTGTCATATTCATTTGAAGATATTATTAGAAAAATTGAAAAAATTTCAAAAATTAAATTAGATATAGTGTATAATGAAAATGAAAATTTTATTGAAGATATTGTTGCAGATATCTCCAAAATAAAGAGCAAAGTGTACTGGAAACCTAGAATAAAGATTGATGATGGTCTTAGGAAAACACTAGAATTAGGATCGATAAGAAGTTAAGAATCCCAAAACCCTCTAGTAAGTGCATATTGTTTCTCAGCAGTCATGATCTGCTTGCATAGATTTTCATCATCAGTCATGTCTCGTAGAATTCTTGCTGCAGTATCCGCACCTACACCATATCCGGATAAAACAGTTAACGCTGTCTTTCCAAAATTCTCTAACAAAGAAGAAATTTTCCAGGCTCTCTTGTATTTATGCGCCTCATCTTGAGAAAGTTTTTTCCCATTGTGATTCTTTTGGATAATTTTTTGTAACTCTAAATCTGAAAAGTATGTAGCTGTAATCTGTCTACCCTTACAGTACTTACATCTAAGCGTATTTGGCATATCCTCCGGAGTAACGAGTTTTTGCCAAATTCCACATCTAGCACAAACAAGTCTATGTTGGGTCTTGGCTAGTCGTTTTTTTACCAAATCCAAGATTGCTGGAGCAATATTTACAGGTGATGGAAAGCTCTTAGTAGTATTATCTAAAATTGGTTCAGCAAGTGTTGAGAAATTTTCAGTATCTATCCATACAACACTAATTTCTTTATTCCTTATTTTTTCTAAGATAGATTCTGTACCTAACAGATCAAAATTATCGTGAAATAGTTCTCTAAGAGCTTCTTTTACTAATGGCTTGCCTTCAAATCGCTTATAGATCCAATTAGCCTCTTGTTTAGTAAATCTTGCTCCACGCTGAACAACATTAAATTGTTTTGCAACACACCAAGTTGTCCAATCCAAATTAATAGTATTTTTCAATGCTATTGACATTATATCATGGATATCAATTTGATTTGTTAATTCATCAATTAGATATTTCTCTGAAATTCTTTTTGGAGACGATAGGCTAATACGATAAGCATCAGATTTTGTTCTAACAATAGACCCCAGTGTAGATTCTAATAATGAACCAAGTAACTTTGCTATTGTTGAATTAATTTTTGTACCGAAACAAGCATGCAATACAATTTCCTCTTCAGTACGTTTTGATTCAACAACAATTGTTTTTTCATCTGGAATTATATCAAAATTTAACTCTGAAATTATATTGTTTGAAAATTTTGCCAAACCGTTTTTTACTTTTGTTCTAAATTGACCAACCTTATTTGCTGTTATAAAATCAACTGGTATATTTTTACCCTCCCAATGTGGAACTTCACTCTTTCCTGTAACTGGTTCAACATTTACCTTTAACAATTTCTTATCAATGTTGAGTATACTCCACTGTGAACCACGCAAAACAAAAATATCTCCTTGATCAACACTACCAACGAATACAGAATCAAGAGTGCCAAGCCATTTTTTGCTAGTTATATCAACTACTCTGTATTTTAAAATATCAGGAATTGTTGAAAGATTTTCGAAATGATATCTAAATGATCTTCCTTTTGAATCCCAAAAAGACATGTGTTCTCGATCAATAGATATGAGATATTGTGAATCAAGTGCATCTAAAACATTCAAAAATTCTTCTATTGTTAAATTTCTAAATGGGTAAGCCTGTCTTATTATCTTAAATCCAGTATCTACAGATACATCACCTAATTGCTTAGTCATTCCAACTAAATGATGAGCAAGAACATCGAGTGGAAGATCATGAATTTTTTGTTCTTCAATTGAGGATTCTTCAATTCTTTGTATTATGGCATGTGTCTCAAATTCATCATCTGCATGATTTGTAATGATTAATCCTTTCGCAGATGAATCTCTATTGTGTTTACTTCGGCCAATTCTCTGCATGAATTTGGAAACTTGTCTTGGTGAACCATAATGAATAACTAAATCGATAGAACCAATATCTAATCCAAGTTCAAGTGATGAAGTACATACTACAATACCTGATATGGCATCACGAAGAATGGTTTCAGTTTCTTCTCTCACCTGCCTGGAAAGTGAACCATGATGCAGATCTATCCTCATATTGGTTCTTTCTTTTAATACTGAAGCAAGTGTTTCTGATTCGCCACGGGAATTGGCGAATAAAAGTACCGGTGAATTAATCTTCATTTCTTTAATATAGTCAATAATTCCATCAGCAACTTCATTGATACCACCATCAACAAATTTTACATCAACATCATAATTGCGGATTGATTTATCATGTATAATCTCACATTTTCTATTGTTCCCAACAAGAAATTTACCTGCTTCAGAAACATTACCTACTGTTGCTGATAAACCAACTCGATGAATCTCTTTATTAGAATTAAATTGTAATCTTTCCAAACTAATCGACAGTTGGGATCCCCGTTCACTTGGTAAAAGTTCGTGAAGCTCGTCTATTATGACCCATTCTAATTCAGATAATGCAGAGAGATATTTTCCTTGGGATAGTAAAATTACTAATGTTTCAGGAGTTGTGATTAGTACATCTGGGGGTGAATTGCTAATTTTTTTTCTATTTGTTGGTGTTGTGTCACCATGCCTGATTTTAATATCAAGACCTTCATCTGTACCGTAGGTAATAATTCGTCTAAAGATATCTCGATTTAATGCGCGTAATGGTGTGATGTATAATACTTTGATCTTACCTGGAATCTTTGATTTCTTGATTTGTGAAAAAATAGGAATCACTGAACATTCTGTTTTACCAGAACCTGTTGGTGCAAGAATTAAAGAATTTTTTTGTTCAAGGATTTTTGGAATTGCTTGTTTCTGTATTTCAGTAAGTTTGTTAAAACCTAATGAATTGAATTTGGCAATTACTGAAGAATCAATCACTTGATTCGTTCTCTTGCTTATTTCTAGTTCTCTCATAAACCATTATACCGACAAGACCTAATGCAACTAATACAACTGTGATAATTGGTACCGAGTCTAAAATATCAGCCATAATAAAGAGTAAAAATTGGATATTAAATAGATTAAGATCTTTTTACTAGACCAATTTTTTCAATTCCATAAAAAAATTGAATTTCCTGAGAGAATGAAGAAAAGATTTTTCCTTGAAAATAATCTTTATATTTTTCTAGTTTGATTTTTTGGTGGGTATAATTATTTATTGAATTTGCCATCTTCTCATATGCATGATCTTTAGTTTCCATTAGTTGATTAGTTATAATGACAGGAATTTTTTTATTAATTGCTAATTGTGCTAGGCTATGCATGTAATTCATAAATTTATTTTGTTGAAGATAGAATTGCTCCTTGTTTGAATACTCAAATGAAAATAAATCTGCTACGTTATCAACAATTAGCATAGAAATCTCATTAAGTTCTTCGATTTTTTGCAGTAGTTCAATTTGTTCTTTGGTATTTCTCACTCTTGCTACTTGTAAATGATTTAACAATGATTCATCCAAGTTTCTATTTTTTACAATCTCAAGTAGTCTTTCTGGTCTAAATTCACCAGTTGTGTCTATAAACAAGACATTCTCTTCACTTTTTAGGAGATTTAATGAAATTTGTAGAGACATCTGGGTTTTTCCTACACCTCTAAACCCAAAGATGTCGGTTATTATACCATTTTTTATTATACCAGAAAGTATTTCGTGCATATCTTTTATTTCAGTTTGAAACATCATAATTACTTTAGAATCATTGAAAATTAAATGATCATCGATCTTCAAGCAAGACTTTATATTCTCAAAAAATTCGATTGAACACAAGTGAAAAATTAGTGTCACAAACAATATCTCAAAGACCATTAACAACTTTACAAAAGAATGTAAAAAAAACTGTAATTGTTAGATTAAAAAATGAAGTAGAGTATAAAGGAAAAATGAAAAATGTTGATTCCTACATGAACTTGATCATGGCTGATGCTGAAGAGCTTAATGATGGAAAAACTGTAGGAAAGTTTGGAAGAGTTATTCTAAGAGGAAACAACGTTCTTTTCATAAAATTAGAAGACGAAATCTAATTTTTTGAATAGTTATGGCGAAGAATTATCTTTTCACTTCTGAATCAGTTACAGAAGGTCATCCTGACAAAGTTTGCGATAAAATTTCAGATGCAATTCTTGATGAATTTCTAAAAGGTGATACTGATTCTAGAGTTGCTGTTGAGACTATGATAACAACTGATTTTGTTGGAATTGCTGGAGAAGTCACATCAAAAACAAAGTTCGACATTGAAAAATTAATTAGAAAAACAATTACTGAAATTGGATATAACGATCCTGAGTTGAAATTTGACTCAAATTCATGCGAAGTCATGATCAAACTTGATGCACAAAGTTCAGATATTTCACAGGGTGTAACAGCGAATGAAAATAAGGAGCAAGGTGCTGGTGACCAAGGTTTGATGTTTGGATATGCAACAAATGAGACAGAGGAATTTATGCCATTACCAATACTTTTGGCTCATAAATTAACAAAAAAATTAACTGATGTAAGAAAAAACGGTGAATTAACATGGGTTAGGCCAGATGGTAAATCACAAGTCTCAGTTAGATATGAAGATGAAAAACCAAAACAATTAGAAGCTATTGTGATTTCTACACAGCATTCTCCAAATATTTCACATGATGAAATAACTAAACAAATTATCGAACATGTGATAAAACCAGTGTGTGGTGATCTATGGACTGATGATATTAAAATACATGTTAACCCTACAGGAATTTTTGTCATAGGAGGACCTCATGGTGATGCTGGTTTGACAGGAAGGAAGATTATCGTTGATACATATGGTGGAATGGGAAGGCATGGAGGCGGGGCATTTTCTGGAAAGGATCCTTCAAAAGTAGATAGATCAGCATGTTACATGTGTAGATATGTTGCAAAGAATATAGTTGCGGCAGGATTAGCTGATAGATGTGAAGTGCAAGTAGCATACGCAATTGGTGTTGCAGAACCTGTCTCATTAATGGTAAATACATTCGGAACAAACAAAATTTCAGAGAACGACATTGAAAAATTAGTCAAAAAGCATTTTGATATGAGACCAGCAGAAATTGTCAAACATCTTGACTTGAAAAAACCTATCTACCAAAAAACTGCAGCATATGGTCACTTTGGAAGAAGTGAGCCAGAGTTTGGATGGGAGAAAACTGATAAGTCTGATATACTAAGACAAGATGCAGGACTTTAGATTTTCTTTACTTTTATAAATTTGAATCCAGATAACTTTTCTAGTTTTTTATGACTGCCTTTAAAATTTCCTAGTAAAATGTGCAAATCCTCAATTCCATATGGAAATCTTTTGTCAGTCAGTGCATAATCAAACGATTGTTTTATGGATACATTCTTTAACGAAATATTACTCTGTGAAACGGAATTTTTTATAAATTTCTTAAATGAAAGTTTTTCTGGACCTACAAGATCAATAGTTTTATTTTCAAAATTTTTTGAGTTTAATGAAAGATTAACAACCTTGCAAACATCATTAATGGAAATAGGCTGTAAAATGTAGCTCCCAGTACCTGGAATTAGAATTTTCCTTTTTCTAATTTGTTTTTTGATATTTTTTGTAAGATAATCATTTTTGCCAATAATATACGATGGTCGATATATTGTATAGTTTAATCCTGAATTTTTGATAATTTGCTCTGCCTTAAGTTTTGAAATGAAATAATCTGAAGTTGATTTTTTTGATACACCAAGACCGCTAAAGTAGATAATTTTTTTGATCTTAGATTTTTTACAAATATCAACAGCTTTTTTGGTTATTTCTACATTTATTTCCTGAAAGCTTTTTTCAATAGTTTCAACACCGGTCCCAACTAAGTGTATAAAACAAAAACATTTTGGAAGAATTGGAAGTTTTTTTCTTTGAAAAGAGTTTCTTTTAATTGGTACATAACGTATGTTATTTTCTTGAAAATATTTTATTAAATTCTGTCCAACAAAACCAGTACTACCAGAAATAGCAATAGTGTTTTTCAGTATTTTATTCATGTATAGATTTTGTTTAAAATTTAAACTACTTACATGGTAGCTTGTTCTGCTTGATGAAACATTTCACTCTTTGCACATCCTGCTGCAAGTTCATCGCCTGCGCCTCTTCTCATAAGACCTCTGTAAAGACCGTCTTCTAGTTTGACGCCTTCTCTTTCTTCCCACTCCTCTACAGTAATAGAATATTTCTTCTGAATTCTATCTCTATACCATTCAGGAATTACATTAAATGCACAGAATGGAATGATTCTAAGGTCAGGAGTAACATAATGAATATCACATCTTTGTAATCTTTCCAAGTCTTCATTATATTTGTCTTGGAAGTGCATCATGCCCAAGAAGAGTCCTTTAACATGGAATCCACCTACAGCGTCAAATGATCTTTTCATTAGTATGCTACTAAACATCTTAGCCAAATCCAAACCTGCTGGCTGTTTTTCTTTATCAATAAATCCTTTGAGTTTTCTTACAACCTCTAACATTGTAAAGTACTTGTTTGCACCAGAGTGAATCTGCTCTGACTTATCCTCAAATAATTCAAGCATGCCTTGTAGATCACAGAAACGTGTCATTGGAACAAATTTCTTTGTGTCTGCATCTTCGAAAACATATGTGCCTGCACCACATGCAAAGTGGATTGATAATTCGTATTTTGGTTTACTAGAAAATGCTTCAATTACGTTAGTTAGTGGCATACAACTTGGTACAGGATACCAATCATCAGCAGTTACTTGACCGTCTGTTTGCTCTTCAATCCTCTGTATACAATCTGGAACAGTGATTCTATATTTGAGACGTTCTGTTTTTCCCATTCTTCCAGTAAGTGAAACTGGTTGGAAGTTTACAGCATGTACAACATCCATATTCTTTTGTGCATATCTAATGATTCCACCTAATTCATGATCATTAATTGATTTGATTACGGTTGGAACAAATACTACAGTTGTTCCAGTCTTTCTACAAGTGTCTAGTGCATATGGAATTTCCCAATGGTTTTTTGGATTAGTTCTTGCAGTAACACCATCAAAACTAAGATAAAGATTGTTACATCCAGCAACTCTTACTTCACGTCCAGCTTCTGGATCCATTGCATGTCTAATACCGTTTGTATTCATTTGTATATGGTCAACACCTTCTTCTTTCATTATTTTAATAACATCAGAAATGTCGTCTCTAAGCATTGGTTCACCACCAGTAATCTGCATAGAGTTTCCTGGAATTGGTCTTTCTGCTCTCAATGTCTTCATCATAGCTCTTACTTGATCATGATTTGGTTCATACATGTATGCACCCTCAAGACCTTTCTTGACATAGAAGAAACAGTACCAACAAGTAAGATCACATCTGTTTGTAACTATCATATTTGCAAGTCCACTGTGTGATAAATGATTAGAACAAAGTCCACAGTTATTTGGACAAGAACACTTGTCTTCCATTATGACGTTTGGTGAATGTGCACCTTTTCCGTCAACCCAATATGTGCTAAATTTCTTGTACATATCATAAGAACCAAAATACAGTTCTTCAGTCTCTCCATGTGTTGGACAAACCTTTGACATGAATACTTGATTATCTCTTTCAAAAACTTCTGCATCTAAAATCATGTTACAATCTGGACAAATACTCTGGGTGAATCTGATAGTAGATTTTTTCCCCTGTGTCTTTGTAGACTGATTAGAAATCTGAATTAGTGCCAATTATTAATTTTCTTTAAAGTTACTATATAATCCAACTCCTACTTTACACCAGATGAATGAGGGAGGGATCAAATATTTGATTTAAATAGCAAAATTAGCAATCGAACACAATGAGTATTTCCGACAAAGTAAAGAAATCTTTGGAAAAAATAGGACTAACAAGTTACGAAATTCGTACATATACTGCTCTTGTAAACAGTGGAGAGTTTAATGCATCAGATCTTAGTCAGAAGTCAGGTGTTCCTTATTCAAAGATCTATGAAGTACTTGGAATTTTAGAGGAAAAGGGATGGATAGGTTCTGATGATTCAAGACCAACAAAATACTTTGCAAAATCACCAACTACTGCTCTTGAAACTACAAAACAGAGCTTTGATACTCAATTTTCAGATAACCAAAATAAAATTTTAAGTGAGCTAGTCCCACTTTACGAAAAAAGTGGAACGAGTGAAAAACCAGATATTTGGTTCATATCAGGTGCAATGAATATTGTTGCCAAAATCATGGAGATGGTTGAACATTGTAGAAAAGAAGTCATGATTGCTGTACCACAAGCAGGAGAAGCAATTGTAAAACAGGCACTACCTAAACTAAGACAATTACACGACAGAGGAATTGAAATCACGGTTCTGACCTCCGATAATCTTGACAAAGAATCATTACAAGCAATATCTAGAGTTGCTGATGTTAAAGTAAAGGAGGGACTCTTTGGGGGTGGAATAATTTCAGATAAGAGGTATGTGATAATATTGCTTGGTCCTGAAATTAGTAGTTCGAGTTCATCCGAGATTGTTGCCATTTGGGCAGATCATGCTGGACTTGCAGGTTTTGCTAGGGAGTATTTTGAATATTTATTACGTGATGCAAGAGAAGCAAAATTGACCTAAATTCTAATAATTTGAAACTATTGAAAATTTATTAAAACAGTGCTATTTGATATTATTATGGAAATATCTCCTGATGAAGTACTTTTTGTGGGAACTGCCGACGCTGAACATACAGAGATGTATCTGAAAGCAATTTGGCATATCAGAGAAAAAGGTGGTGATGTGAAAATAAGTACAATTGCAAAAAGGCTTAATGTTAGGCAACCAAGCGTAGTCCAAATGCTCAAAAAGCTTTCAAAAAGGGAACTTGTCACATACAATAAAGCTGGTGTAAGCTTAACTGAAAGTGGAAAAAATATTGCTGCATCAATGATTAGAAATAGTCGTTTATTAGAGGTTTTAATGTCAAACGCACTTAAAATTGATATTGATGAAGAGATGGTATGTGGAATTGAACATCATATGAGCAAACAGTTTACTGACGCATTATGTGTAATGTTGAAATGCCCAAGCAAAAGTCCTAGAGGTCGTGATATTCCAATGGGTGAATGCTGTAAAACTTCACGAGATCAATCATAGTTACAAAAGAAGATATACTAAAACAACCTGTGATTGATATGGCTTGTTTTTGTGGATGTGAAATTTTTGAAAAGCATCATGATGGGAAGATTGTTGGATGTGTAAAATGTAATCATGGAAGGCAAAACCATGATGATGAGTGGCGAGCAGCTGCTAGAAAAAATGAAGAGCAATCACAAAAACGTGATGTTGACTTTGGATAATTAGTCTCCAATGATTTTTACTAAAACTCGTTTGTTTCTTTGACCATCAAATTCGCCATAAAATATTGCTTCCCAAGGTCCAAAGTCTAATTCACCATTTGTAATCGCAATTACAACTTCTCTGCCCATGATCTGGCGTTTCAAATGTGCATCTGCGTTGTCCTCACCAGTGTCATTGTGTCTGTACTGATCAATTGGTCCATGTGGAGCAAGTTGTTCTAACCACTTGTCATAATCGTGATGTAACCCACTCTCATTATCATTGATAAAAACACTAGCGGTTATGTGCATTGCATTGACTAAGCATATTCCTTCTCGAATTGTACTTTTTTGAACCAATTTCTCTATATCAGATGTGATATTAACAAATTCTTTTTTGGTTTTTGTTTTAAAAGTGAGGTATTCGGTAAGTGATTTCATAGTTTCTGACAAATATTTACTCATAAAAGTTCTAGGCTGCAGGCTCAGAACTCAAGATCCCTATCATCAAATCAAAGGATATTTTGCATCATCGCCTGCAATCAGAATTGAATTCATTCTTACTTGAGTCTTTCAACAAGCTTGATATTTGAGATGTTTTTCTATTAAAAAAATGGTCACAATTGATGCGCCTTCATCATTGGAAAGTTTTCGAAGATTCATCATAGCAAGTACTTGTAACTCTTTTGCACCTCGTAGTTATCTTGAAGATCCCGAAGTTTTTCCAACACGTGATGAAGATAAAGGCTCTATCTATGTGGAAGCTGCTGATGAAGTTACATTAAAAAAAATCAGAGATATTACATTTGTTAACGCACGAGATGTTTTAGGAATACTTTATTCTTCAAAAAGTGGAAATACTAAACTAAAATGGAGACAGACTAGAAAGAATAATGGAAAAGTTATTGGTGAAGCATCATCTAATTCTTTAGTAAATTTAGCTGAAGGAGGAGTAATAACATTAGATTGGGTTGAAAATTATGTTAAAAAGAAATCAGAGGAACAATCTGATAAAATAACAAATTAGCTATTTTTTTCTATAATAAATTCTGGAATAGTATATGATTTCAAAGACTATTGATGAAAACATAACTTCGTTTATTGCCGAGGAGTCAGATGATCTATTAACAATTCGTCGTTTAATCAAAAAAGGCGATAAAATTGTTGGAGAGACAACACGTGTAATAAAACAAGAAAAAGAATATTCAAGGCCAGATAAGGGTGAAAGAATAAGAATTAGACTGGCAATAGAAGTTGAAAAGATTTCTTTAGATGATGTTTTAGATAGAATCCGTGTAGGGGGAATGATAACCGAGTCAAATAATGATGCTGTTCCTCATGGCTCACACCATTCATTTATTGTAAAAATGAATGAGCCTTTCAATCTTGTAAAGAAGAAGTGGACGACCATTGAAAAGAAACTTGCCAAGAAAAAACAACATGGAGAGACATTTGTATTAGTTGCAATAGATACAGGAGATTGTGGAATAGGTAGATTGAAAGGAACCCATTTACATCTTTTACCGAATATGTATTCTGGCTCAAGTGGAAAAAGATACAAAAGTAATTTCAAGATTGAAAAATTCTTCGATGATGTAACTAAAGCATTGTCAACAATTATTCAAAAAGATGATGTGGTAATAATTTTTGGGCCTGGAGAAACAAGAAAGAAATTTGGAAATTTTCTGTCAAAGACTACATTAGGACAAAAAATCCAGATTAAAGTGGTTGAGGGAATTGATTCTGGTGGGGAGGATGGAATCCACATCTTTACAAAATCAGATAGTATGAAGGAGATAATGTCTAATAGCAAACTTGCAAAAGTCTCTCAAATTATAGACGATGTGATGATTCTGGCTAATAAAACAAGTAAGAAATTTTCTATGGGGTTGGAAGAAACACGTAAAGCAAATGAATTTGGTGCAATAGAATCTCTGGCTTTTTCTGAAAAGGTAATTCAAGAGCATGACGAGCAGGAGGTTATAGATTTCCTAAATGATGTAGAATCTAAAGGTGGAGAACTTTTCAGTGTTGATAGTAGTACGGATGTAGGATTAAGAGTTTCTGGATTGGGTGGAATTATCTCACTTCTAAGATTCCCTGTTGGTGGTTAAACCGTTGAATCGACCAGCCATTTTAGATATGGCTTATTTATCGAAATCGGATTAATCTCTACAATTTCTGGAACATCATATGGATGAAGTTTTTCTAACTCTTTTTTTAAAGGCCGTAATTTTGTTTTGGTGGTTTTGAATAATGCTAAATATTCTGAATCATTTTGTATCTTGCCTTTCCATGAATAGACAGAATCAATTTTTGTAATGTTTACGCATGCAGTAAGTTTCTTTTTTACCAATTGATTTGCAATCTTTTTCGTTACAGTTTTGTTAGGAAATGTAGAGATAATTATGACTGGTTTCATAGGAAACGATAAATTGGCGAGACTAAAAAATTTTCTATAACTTGGAATTAGATTTTATAACACAAAATGCAATAATTTATGTTCTAATAGCTTGGGTAGCAATATTTGTTGCAGCAAAAGCACTAAAGGCTGAGAGATATGGATTTACACTAAAACCATACAGTCTAACTTACAAAAATTACAAAGTTCAAGACGCATTAGTTCGCTTACTAGGAAGAACTAGGAGAGGAATTCGCGTCTTTGCAGATGTCAGCGTGATTGGAGGATTTTTGATGATGGGTTATGTATTTTATTTTTTCATTTTGAATATTTCAAATTTCTTCGTACAACCAGCTGAATTTGCACAGCTCACAATATTACTTCCTGGCATTACATTGACTTCTGCTGATGCAATTTTATACTTTTTACTATCAATTCCAATTGTTTTGGTAATACATGAAGGAGCACATGGAATTGTTGGTGTTTTGGAAAAGATCAACATCAAGACTGGTGGATTTGCCATATTCATCGCATTGTTTGCAGGTTTTGTGGAACCCGATGAAGAGCAATTCAGTAAGGCAAAAAAGATTTCAAGGCTTCGTTTGATAGGAGCAGGTCCAACATCAAATGTAATTTTCGCTTTTGTATTAGGAGCAATTTTGCTAACAAATCCATTCTTTGCAGTTGTACTAGGTGGTGTGCCATTAGCAGAGCCACTTGTAGGAGTGTTTTATGGCTCAGCAGAAGATGGAGTCTTAGTACTTTCAGTGATTGATGGTGGAGGAGCTCAACAAGCTGGAATTCAGGAAAATGACATAATCATAAAGGTTGACGATGTAGATATAAAATCGGCAGTGGATTTGCAAGAAAATCCATTAGAGCCAGGAGAGACAGTTACTGTTACAGTGCTTAGAGATGGAAATCAAGTTGTCTATCCAGTTACAATAATGCCTTCATCTGAAGATCCTGAGAGAGGATTGATAGGAATTATGAGAAATAATCAACTTCCCACACCAGTTTTCAACTTTATCGACTGGAATCTGGATACATCTTTGGGTTTCAAATTTTCCATGTTTTTAGCATGGTTATGGATGATTTCATTTTTCATTGGTATTATCAATATGCTGCCATTGCCAATCTTAGATGGTGGAAAATTCATTCATACAATAATTGATGGGAAGGTTTCAGAAAAAACAGTGAATGGAACCATGATGGCAGTATATGCAGTTTCATTTATTGTATTTGGGCTCAACATTGGATTGTCATATTGGAAATCAGGTTGGTTTACAATCTAGAAGAATGAGATATTAAACAAGTAATTATTCCCAAATTATGCAGTGTCAGAAATGTGAAAATACAGCAGTTTATACCAGAAAATATAGTGGGGAAAGCCTTTGTTCTGAATGCTTTTCAAACTCAATTTTGAGAAAGGCGGCAAAGACTATCTCAAAATATAATATGATAAAAAACGATGATCTAGTTTGTGTGGGTGTATCTGGTGGAAAGGATTCTCTCGTCCTACTTGACACATTAAAAAAAATGTCACAATCACATAATTTCAAAATTATTGTGGTTACCATTGATGAAGGAATTCCAGGTTATAGGGATGAGGCTTTAGATATTGTCAAATCGTTTTGTGAAAAAATAGATGTTGAATTCAAGACGTATTCATATCAGGATCTTTTTGGTATGACATTATCAGAATCGTTAGAACTCAGGGAAAGTGAGAAAACTTCATCCTGCTCTATCTGTGGTACATTTAGAAGAAGAGCTTTGGATCATGCAGCAAAGGAGATTGGTGCAAATGTAATTGCAACTGGTCATAATCTAGATGATACTTTACAGACATTTCTCATCAATACATTATCAGGTGATACTACTAAGATTGGATGGATGAGCCCAGATAATGATGGAAAAGAATTAAGAAAAATAAAACCACTTTCAGAAATTTACGAGTCTGAAATTGTTTTTTATGCATTTACTAATAATTTGCCTTTTCAGTCAGAGCCTTGTCCTCACATGAATGAGGGAATTAGAACTGAAATTCGTGAATTTCTCAATTCATTAGAGGATAATCGAAGTGGAATTAAAAACAACATGTATCACTCAATTCTGAAGATTTCTGATGTTTTGAAGGCTTCAAACGTGAAGAAAAAACGAAATTGTCAGATATGTGGAAACGAATGTAGTGGAATAATATGTTCTGTATGTAGCATGATTTCTAGCCTGAAAAATGATTGACCCTAAATTCAAATATAACATTCAATTCTAAGTAAGATTGTAGTAGGGAGGATCAGGGTGCCAGCCGTGCCCTATTCTGAAACCGGCTATATGCAGAGATCAGCAACTGCTGGGTAAATCTCTAGACAGGTAATTCCCGCTTGGTGTGCGGAAATGAAATCACGCCGAGGCGGGTGGTTGCAGGACTAGGATTATCCGAAGGGATAATTCCTAAGACCGAACCATCGAAAGGGATGAGGTCCGGGAGGGAGCAATCCTAAGGTGGAACATCCACGCTTCCTCGTCAACGTGGCGGATCTTGTATGCCTTGAAATGGGACTATCAGTCTAGACTGGAACTGGCAGAACTACTACACTAATTTTTAGAAATTTAATTTAGTATCCACTGTTGTTCAGATTTAAAAAAAAGAAAAAAGAAAAATTGGTTTTTCTTATTCGTTTACGTATGCTCTTTCGCCGTTCTGTGCGAGATCGAGTCCTATTTCTTCCTCTTTTGGAGTGACTCTGATTCCGCCAGGCCATACTGCATCCATGATTTTCAAGATTATGATTGTGATACCAAATGCGTATGCAACTGACATCAAAGCACCAACAATGTTGATTGCTTGTTGTTCATAACCTTCTGGTGTACCTGTCCATGCACCGATACCATCGCCAGTATCCCAAATGTGTGGGCTAGCTAGTGTACCAGTTAAGACTGCACCTGTGAAACCACCCATTCCGTGGACACCCCACACGTCTAGTGCGTCGTCCCACTTTCGGGCGTTCTTGAATGCAACAGCACCATAACAAACTGTACCTGCAGCGATGCCGATAATTATTGATGCCATTGGTCCAACCCAACCAGATGCTGGTGTGATTGCTACCAGGCCTGCAACGGCTCCTGTTGCTGCACCTACGATACTTGGTTTGCCTGTGTGTGCCCAAGCCATTAGCAGCCATGTTACGGAAGCCATACCGGTTGCCGTATTTGTAACTGCCCATGCGCTTACAGTAATTCCATCAGCTAATACCTCACTTCCTGCGTTGAAACCGAACCAACCGAACCAAAGAATTGATGCACCAAGAACTACCATTGGTACATTGTGTGGCTCCATTGGAACTTTTCCATACCCTAGTCTTCTTCCGAGGACTAGTGCGCCAGCAAGTGCTGCAAATCCTGATGAAATGTGAACCACAGTTCCGCCAGCAAAGTCTAGACCGAAGCTTGGTGATAAGTCTGGATCGAAGTCCATGTTTCCTATGTAACCTCCGCCCCATACCCAATGACAAATTGGGTCATAGACGAATGTTCCCCATAAGAGAACGAAAACCACCAAAGCGCTAAACTTCATACGATCAACGAGACCACCAACAATGAGTGCTGGTGTGATGATTGCGAAGGTACATTGGAACATAGCAAACAATAGGTGTGGCACTGTGCCAGGCCATGCTGTACTACATACATCTCCTTCCTTCATCTCTTGCATCTGGTAATAGTAAGACCAAGTGTCGAAACATGAATCAGGTTCACCTAATGGTGCCCATTGTGAGACCATGTTAAGTCCCACATAGTCCAGGTTACCCATGAACATGTTTGCCTCGGAATCTACTCCACCAAATGACAGAGAATATCCCCACAAAACCCATTGAACGCTCATCAGACCCATTACAATGAATACCATACCAATTGTGTTGGTTGCATTCTTTGATCTTGCTAATCCTCCGTAGAAGAAAGCAACACCAGGAGTCATGAAGAGTACCAGTGAGCTAGCGGTTAGCATCCAAGCAGTGTCACCTGTATCAATCATACAGTACATGTCAGGGACGCCGTCATCATCAGTGTCGTACCAACATTCGTTTGGATTTCCGGTGTAAATACCGTAGTCCGGACCCGGCATGCCATCACTGACTTGCTGAGCATACGCTGTTGATAAGGCACCTGTTGCCGTCATAGCGACTGCGGCCATAAGTATTAGAGCATACTTATGGTTTCGAGATTTCATTGATCAAAATCGCTTGGCGAATGTACTTAAAGTTTAAGATATAAAATTATAATAAAGTGTAAATTATTATATTTGAGTTTATTATGATAATATCATAAAATGTTTAAATTATGTTATGTTGTGGGCTCATTTGATATGAAGGAGTATGAGTAAATGGGTAAAAAAAATTCAAAACTGGCAATTTTTGATACCTTCAAGACAGGCGCAGGTAAGATTACAGGTGAAGCTGCAAGACAACGAGCCATAATAAAACATCTTTCATCTGCAACAAGTTCAACGTCAAAAACTAGAACAGGTATTTCTCAAAGAATTGCTGAAGAGAACAAAGTGCTTTGGAAGAATATCTATTCTGGAATCTTTCGGGATCTTGATGAGGTTTTGCTTCCTCTAGGTATAGTAGAAGAGGAAGGCAGGCTTCCTCTAAAGAGGGGACCAAAAGCATTGCAGGAAAATGGTATGCCATATTATCATCTTACAAAAAAAGGACTTCTCGTTGCATTGTCAATATCAGAGAGTGGTGATAGAGTTTCTTTGATGGATGAGTTTTTTGTAGGTGAATATTATGATACAGAGGAGGTGCCTGTTCAGGAAATGATTGTAAAATTGCAGAAAACTGCACCAAAGTTTACCTTTTCAATATTTGAAAAATATACAAAAGCATACTGTGATGGCAAGATACCAAATCTTCTGCCATTTAATATCTCAAATTTGAAAAAGACCTCTGATTACTCATCTCATGTACAAATGGAGTTATTGGAGGGATTCGTGAAAATGTCAAATTCTGACCGTAATGAAATACTGGATTTTCTTAAAAAAATAGAATAGAAAGGCCTGTTTTACTCTTGGTTTGTGCCAGTTTGCTCTTATAAACAACTTTAAAACACCCAGCTTGTTCATCTGATCCTATCATGTTAGGAGATCGCGATTTTAGGACAACAATCATAAATTCAATTGAAGCTGTTGGTAGAGAACTGGATTATAAAATAGATAAAGAAGACTTGGGTAAAATTCATGCTTCTGAAGTGACTAGGTGCCTTAGGCGCTCTTTTTATGATCGAATGGATCCTACAGAGCCAGTACGTTCTCGTTTTTCAGACCTACTAGGAGGTATGTTTAGAAATCTTGAATATGGCTCCAAGCCTGCTATTTACTCACTTGATGATCTGAAATTGGAAGGTCAAGCAGATATGATTGCAGATGACCTTATTATGATCTTCAAATCAGTTGAGAAATTTCCTGATGATCCATTTGCAAGAGACATTCTATACATGAATGCATGTATGTGGATTTATGATAAAATTGATGGGATGATTGTCTACATTGATGGTAATGGTAAAGAGACCTCATTTTCTGTAGCCAGGGATAAGAGAATGTTTGAAGAAGTTGTTAGACGTGTTAGAGTTCTAAATGACCTCTTGAAAGAAAAGAAAACCCCTATTGTAGAACCATCAATGGAGTGTTCAAAATGCCAATATTATGAGAGATGTTTTACACCAAAGAGAGAATCCAAGACACTAAATCTAATGAATCTTCTAGGAAGTTCTAAAGATAGATCTGGCATCATTGATGAAAAAGAATAAAAAGAAATTGTGTAGTTCTTTTAATTTTGATTATTCGCCAACTGGATCTGGATGTCCTTTGCCTCTAAGTGCAAATGTAACAACTGCTAGTGCAATTGCTACTCCGACTGCTGATCCAAATGCGGCCATTCCTGCTTCTGCCATGTAAAAAAACCAAAGAGAATAGAATATAATCGTGATGGTGATTTTATATCAATTTTTACAAATAAACATAATTTCTAAATTTTGTGATACATTTACATTACAAAGTCGAACGTAACTTCGTTCTCTCCTCCAGCAGTCATGGAAGAAAGATTGTAAAATGCATCTCCAGTAATACGCCAGTCTGCTGTATCAGCCTCTAAAGCAGTCCAAATTTCAGGGATGCTTCCATCATTGATGATTTCAAATCTGTCTTTGAGGATCGTTGGACGATCATTTAGTATTGTGTAATAATTAGAAGCTGCTACCACGCCCCCAGGCATTCCTCTATCACCAATGCTTTTTGTACCAATTTTTGTGCCATCTTCATAGACATTATAACGAATCATTTCTAAGAGAACTGACTTGTAATTTGGATTACTGATCTTGAATGAAATTTCAACAAATGCTGTTCTTTCATCAATATCTAGAATTTCAATATCTTCAAGCTGAATGATCAATGGTAAAATCTGTGTTTCTGGATTTGATGGTGAAATCAAAAGTCCAGTTTCCGATGTATCATCAATAATTGATGTACCAGAGTATGCAATTGCCATTATTACTACTACTAATGCACCAATTACTCCAAGAACAGGGATTTTAGGATTCAATAAATTTTTCTTGTTTTTTGTTCATAAAAAGGAATCTAAAATATAGCACTAGTGCTGTATGAAACTATGCAGTATTTCCAGGCAGTCCAACAAGGTAAAAAACGAGCTAACAAGGCTCAAATGAAGCTTTTTGATATTGCAGGATTTGCCATGCTAACACTAACTACAAAAAAGAAGGATGGAAAATTCATTCCTGTAGGAGAGGAAATCTATTCCGCAGTTATCAAAAAACCAGAAGGTTATGTAGTTTTGCTAGTTGATGAAGATGGTTATACAAAAACCCAATCAAAAGATCTTCAAAAGGAAGAAGCAGGTAAGATCTTCAAAAAAGTTACAGAGGCCGGTATTGAGGAATTTTCAGGAAATGAGATTAAAATTTGGACAGAAGCATTTCCGACGATTCAAAATGAATTGAAATAATAGCTATTTTCATTATAGAATAATTTCTGTTCCAATTAATTGCCCTTTTATTGCCTTTTCTAGATTCTTAATATCTAATTTAATAACTCTGGTCTTTATTTTAGAGCGTTCTATAATTTTAAGAGCTACAATATCCATCAGGTCATAGCCACCAGCCACAGAATCCTCATGAATTAGAATTTTTTTGAGGCTCTTTATCTCAATTTTCTTAAACATTTTGGCCTTTTTGTTATTATTTGGATCAGAGTCATAAATGCCGT
>Ga0315338_1000497_pt1 | contig 87301 bp, 72 predicted proteins | sample ASW8metaG_FD_204518 | JGI IMG/M metagenome (GOLD analysis project Ga0315338, IMG submission 204518) | Ammonia-oxidizing marine archaeal communities from Monterey Bay, California, United States - ASW #8 | ecosystem: Environmental > Aquatic > Marine > Coastal | place: USA: California | collected...
AAGAGTTACATGGCGCTTTTTGTGCAGCGTCAGAAAGGGACGTTGGATCATGCCGTCTAGGCGTTCAGGACTAGCTATCATCTGGTGGATTGACCATCTTGGGTCTGGCGGCACGCAGCGGGTACTTGCCCGATTGGTTGAGCATATGGCTCAACAAGGAGCGAAGCAGAGTGTGGTATGTCTCGATGCAGCGCCAGACAATGAGTTGACAAACCGGCTTGCTCTGGCGGGGGCGGAACTATATGTCGTCGGGAGAAAGCGGCTACTGCTTGGATATGGACTTCTACAGATATGGAGCCTGTTCCGACAGAGAACATGTGACATATCTGTCTCTTTTCTCTTTTACGCAGATCTCATAGGGACAATGATGTCATGGCTTGGCAATGTTCCTATTCGAATCTCCGCTCAGAGATCGAGTAACGATCATTACTCTAAACTCCGGTGCAAAATGATCAGCATAGTATTCAAGAAAGCAACATGCATTGTTTTGAATAATAGTGCTTATCGATTCCACGCCAAGAGATTTCTGCCGAGTCGAACGTCTGTCTGTGTGATACCCAATGGGATTAATGTCAGAAAGGCGATACCAAGTGACAGGAAACATCGGCTACATGCAGAGCTCATGCTGCCACCGGATACACCCCTGATAGGTTGTGTGGGCAGATTATCTGTTGAAAAAAGAGTTGAAGATATAATTCGTGCGGTGGCATTGCTTGAAGATTCGACCCCTCACTTGGTGTTAATAGGTGATGGGCCGCAGAAAATGAATTTGGTCAGGGTTACAGAGTCGCTTGATCTTGCCGACAGAGTACACTTTTTGGGAGAGCGTCAAGATATGGACATCATAGTCCGTGATTTTTCGCTCTATGTATTGGCTTCTTCCTTCGAGGGCATGTCTAACAGTTTGATGGAAGCGATGGTCGCTGGATGTCCGGTTGCGGTGAGTGCAATAGACGCCAATGTGGCACTGGTTGGGAACAATACGCGTGGGTGGACATTCCGAGTAGGTGATATTCAGGGTCTCACGGAAGTCGTCACAGCCATATTGCACTCCCCGGAACAGGTAAAATCCCGGACCCGAGCGGCAAGAGCGCATATCGAAAGTTGCTACACGGAGCAGCAGATGTTACAGGCCTGGCAAGCTTTGTTGGAGAAAGGTCAGAGTCGCGATGTTAATTCGGAATAAAAAGGGGAAACCTATTGCCCCAGGTTTTTGTCAATTAAATAGTGATAATAAAGGCTATATAAAGAGGAGTCGATCTGAAGTGGATCCCAAAACCAGGGCACTCCTGAAAAATTGCTAATAATTCATCAATCCTTGAGCCCCAGTTGTTCCCTAGCCCCTCGTTCTCAATCAAGATCTTGGTGTTTGGCAAGCAGTCCGAAAACATGCGGGCTAAGTATTTCCTCTTTTGCTGGAAATGCTACGCGTGAATGATCAGATTCCTTTTTTCGAGTCGTCCTAATATTTTCCCGAGATATGTTAGTTTCTCTTCTATATTAGGGATGGTACCGAGTTTACGAGCAAAGCGATGTTCTTCTGGCAGAAGTACAGCGGTGTTAGGTTGGGTTTTATCCAACCAGGAAAACCGACTCAAAAAGCCTTCGTGAAAAGCCTTAATGGTAAATTTAGAAATGAATGCTTGAACCAACACTGGTTCAGATCAATCGAAGAAGCAGATAGCAAAATCAAGCAATGGCGAATGCATTACAGCCTGAATTCAACTCCTAAGTGCAACACCACTTGACGCTAAGAAGGCAAGCTGCAGTAGTATCACTAGCCTGTCTCTAACCGCCAAGCAAGAGGAGTACACTCCAAAAGGCGTCACCATTCATAGAATCAGTACTCGGGTCGATTCCGGCAACATTCTTGCCCAAGCCGGAATCACTTACTCACCGCAAGACACTTTAGCTACCTCCTATAATAAACTTCGCGAACTGATCGAGACACTTTTTTGCGCAAACTGGCAGGAAATACGTCTTGATCGAATCAGCGAGATTCCCCAAGAACATCATAGGGCAACCCATCATTACAAAAAAGATATCGATCTTGTTTGGAATTCGCTACCGCACGGGTGGAGCACGCGACTAGATACAATAAAGAAGCTGGACAACTATGGTTATTCACTTCGACAACTCTTGCACCACGCGCACCACCCAGCCTCTCGTTAAGAAATCACCGAATTCATACATTCGGCGATAAACTTCATCTCGTCATCCTGCAGGCTCGGAAACATTGGAATACTAACGCAGGATTCATAATAGCCCTCCGATATTGGGTAATCTCCGAAGTTAGTACCGTACTTTTCTTTATAGTAGGGCTGCAAATGGACTGGAATATACAAAACCTGGGTACCGATTCCTAACTCATGCAACTCTTTCATCACTCCATTTCTTGACTTTCCCAATCTGTTGAAATCGACAAGAATCACGTAAAGATGATAGGCATGTTTAGTGTCACTTCTTTCGATTGGGGTAGTGATGAATTGGTTTTCCTCAAATTCTTCAGTGTAGTATTTAGCGATACTCCTTCTTCTGGATATGAAAAAATCGAGTTTTCTTAATTGGCTACTACCTAAGGCACACTGAATATCGGTAAGTCTATAATTGAAACCGACCTCAGGCATCTCATAATACCAGCTATTTTTGTTACCTTCCTCGTCAAAAGCGAGATCCACATTGACAAATTGCTCTTCGTTTTTATGAATGCCATGGGCTCGCAAACTAAGAAGCCTATCATAGAGTTCTCGATTATTAGTGGTTACCGCCCCACCCTCCCCAGTGGTGATACTTTTTACAGGATGGAAACTAAACGTGCACATGTCCGCATACTTACACGAACCCACCTTAGCACCATCGTAATCCCCACCGAGGGCATGACAAGAGTCCTCAATGATATAAAAGCCATGCATCTTCCCGAGGTCGTGGATCGCCCGCATATCAGCCGAGTGACCCGCGAAGTGAACGGGAATAACAACGTCAATTGGTGTTCTATCTAGAACGCGGCTTAAATCAGAAACTGACATGCAGTAGGTATCTGCCTGTATATCGGTAAATACGGTTTCAGCATTTAAATATTGCGCACAGTTCGCCGACGCCAGAAAGGAGATAGACGAGGTGGCGACTCGACTTTTTTCACAAACATCAAGTGCCATACAGGCGAGGTGCAAAGCCGCCGTCCCGCTCGAGCAGACTACTGCATACTTGGATCCAACGTATTTCGCCAGATCTTTTTCGAATTCTTCAATCCATGGGCCCTGTGTAAGAAAGTCACTTCTCAGAACCTCAACCACAGACTGAATATCTTGCTCATCCACCATCTGGCGGCCATAAGAAAAAAACTTTCTTTCTCCACGACGCATTTTGTTTGTAGCCCTTCAGCGCTTGTTATTCGGAGAGTTCCTATCACCGTCAACGATAGTTCGGAACCCTAACACCACCACGCTCTTATAGCACCAAACTTGGCGCTTTTCACTTATTGATTTTTCACTGCCAAATTTACACAAAAATTAATAAATCGCTCTTCGGTTCAATCTCACGAGCTTCATTGGAGGGGAGATATAAATTCGTATACAAAGATATCAGATCGTGCTTCTGAGCGAGTGACATAGTGACGACGGTTGACCCGTTCGCGCTTAAGCACCCCGAAGAAACTCTCTGCCACAGCATTGTCATAACAGCTACCGACTGCTCGTGCTCGATGTAATGGTTATATGATAAAATCCGCACAAGAAATGATCACTTATCGCCAGTTAGTGATCAAATCGTCGATACTTTAGGAAGCATCATTTTATGTTAAACAACAAGTCCGTGCTAGTCACTGGCGGTACAGGCTCATTTGGGAAGAAATTTGTTGAGATCGTATTGCAAAGATATAAGCCAGCTCGATTAATTGTCTTTAGCCGAGACGAATTGAAGCAGTATGAGATGCAATCTGAATACCCTGAGGAAAAGGGTTCTCCGATAAGATATTTTATAGGGGATGTGCGCGATCGGGAGAGATTGTACCGAGCCTTTGACGAGGTCGATGTGGTTGTTCATGCCGCAGCGTTAAAACAAGTCCCCGCAGCGGAATACAACCCACTTGAAGTCATTAAGACAAATATCTTAGGTGCTGCGAACATTATTGATGCGGCAGTTGATCGAAATGTTTCAAAGGTTGTTGCATTGAGTACTGACAAGGCATGCAACCCTATCAATATTTATGGCGCGACAAAATTATGCTCTGATAAGCTTTTCACAGCTGCGCGGACTTACTCTGGCAGCCATAAAACGCAGTTCGTGGTTGTAAGATATGGGAATGTGATCAATAGTCGAGGAAGTGTGATTCCACGTTTTCTAGAGCTAAGAGAAACCGGAAAAATCCCGGTCACGCACGAGAAAATGACTAGGTTTGTATGCACGTTGGAGCGCTCCGTTAATTTCGTAATTGATTCCATCATAGAAGGATCTAGCGGTAGCATCTATGTTCCAAAACTTCCAAGTGTCAATATTCTCGATCTTGCAAAGTCGTTAGCGCCGGATTGTGAAATCGAGATTGTAGGTATTCGGCCCGGAGAAAAATTACATGAAACATTGATCTCCCGTGAAGACGCCGATAGAGCAGTAGAGTTTGATGAATCATATGTTATTCAACCCTATTTCCTGATGCATATTGATGATAAACAGATACACGAAAGGGGAAGAAAGTGCGAGGAAGGTTTTGAATATCGAAGCGATACGAATAATAGAATGCTTAGTATTGGGGAGATCTGTGATTACCTGGGTTCTGAGAAAGTCATGGGATGAAGTCGGTCCCGAAATAATTGGGTTTGATAAGCCTGATTATGATTTAGTGACGGTGAAACTACCAGGTTAGCTAAACACATACTTTATGTCAGTTTAATTATGTGGTAGACCAAATCGGTTACAATTGAATTAGCCTTAAATTCCTATCTAAACTACATCTTAGAACCACTTAAACGATCCAATATGAAAGTTCTATTCTTATATCTGGAAGTCTATCTGACTATTGGTATCCCTGATGGTATCGCTAGTATGAGTGTAAGTCGTCAAAAGATATGGAACAGTCTGCTGTATAAATTAAGAGAGACATTTAGATTACATCGCCTGATTCATGTCAGGCACACTGCTTAGGTTTTGGACCCTCCTGAGTTGTAAAGTTTGCTGTTTAATCTGGGCTCTTCGACCCATGATTTCATGATACCGGCCAAAATACATATCCGCCGGTGTCACATTATCAAGTGATTCGTAAGCAACGAGTGGTTGGTCGACTGCCTTACTCAATTATGGAGACCCTTGGAGGCTCAAGGACATGGATGTTATACAAATGAATAAAAATAACACATCATTATTCATTCCAAGATTGGCAGTACTATAATTTATAAGGTAAGGACTAATCAATTATTATTATATTAAGAAAAAATGAATGAACATATAAATTTTCATCATTATGGCTTGGCAGTAAAAACTTTTGAACATGCTGAAAACTTTCATCGTAATCTGGGATATTCAATTAGTGAACCAATATTCGACAAATTACAGAATGTTATGCTTGTGCTTTGTACCTCTAATAAATATCCTACGGTTGAACTTATAAAGCCAGTGGGCGATGAAAATCCGATTGATAGTTATTTAAAGAAAAACAACGAAATCATTTATCATGTTTGTTACGAATTGGATATAGATAAAATATTAATTAAAGATTTCTTTTCAAAAAACAGGTTTATATGTGTGAGTAAACCTAAGCCAGCTGTTCTTTTTAATAACAGATTGGTTTCATTTTATTATTTGAATAATGTTGGATTGGTGGAAATACTTCATAAATAAATTCCTTTAAAATGAAATATTCTAAAATATTAAAACTGAATAAAGAATTAGAACATACAATTCAGTCAGACCAATACAATATTAATATACTATCAAATATTATTGTTCATCAGTTAAAAGAACTACTAGAATTCAATTTGAGAGACAAAGATATCAACGCATTAGTTGGGATCGGTGACTACGATAATATTGTTCAAGATAGCATAAAATTCAAAGAATCGAATGCGATTATCATTTTTTGGGAATTGTGCAATATCATAGATGGCTTGCAATATAAAATTGAATTATTAAATAGAGATCGATTTAATGAAATTCTCAAAAAAACGAAAAACGAAATCGATTTTGTTTTAAGAAATCTTCAAAAGACGTCTCTTGTGCTTATTAACAAATTCACAGCACATTCTTTTTCTAGTTTAAACATAAGAAAAAACAAACTTGAGGAATTAGCAGATCAATTAAATCAATATATAAAGAAAAAGATTCCAGCTAATGTCAGGGTGGTTGAGTTGGAAAAAGTAATCGCTAATATTGGCTTGGAAAAGAGCCTGGATTTGAGATATTTCTATTCATCAAAAGCATTATATACAGTTGATTTCTTCAAAGCCTATGCAGAATACATTAAGCCTTTACTCATCTCTGCTAACGGCAAAGCAAAGAAGGCGCTGATTTTTGATTGCGATAACACCTTGTGGAAAGGCATCCTGGGTGAGGACGGATTTGATAACATCGAAATGTCTTCAAGAACCAAGGACGGGGCTATTTTTGCAGAAATTCAAGCTATGGCACTGGCTCTCAACAAGCAAGGGGTGTTGATTGGTTTGTGCAGCAAGAATAATCCTGAGGATGTGGATGAAGTAATAAAGTCCCATTCGGATATGCAGTTGAGTAGCGAGCATATCGCCATCAACAAAATCAACTGGTCTGACAAGGTGAACAATCTCAAGGAAATTGCTGAAGAATTAAACATTGGTTTAGATAGTTTAGTTTTTATTGATGATTCATCTTTTGAAGTAAATCTGATCAAAGAACAACAGCCGGAAATCACTGTTTTACAAGTGCCGAAAGAATTGCATGAGTATCCCAAAATGCTTCGCGAGAACATTGGTCTCTTTTATAACTTCTCTTTTACTGCCGAAGATAGGAAGAAAACAGAGATGTATAACCAACAAGCAAAAAGAGAGGTCGTTAAGAGGGAATTTATAGATATAGGAGATTATCTTGCTTCATTGGAGCTGAAGATGATCATACTAAAAAATGACCAATCCATCATTCCGCGTATTTCCCAGTTGAGCCAGAAGACGAATCAATTTAACCTTACAACAAAAAGATATACGGAAGGTGATATTGACAATTTCATCAATGACCCTAGTTCTACCGTATATGGGTTTTCGGTGTCCGATAAATTTGGAGACAGTGGTGTAACTGGATTGAGTATAGTTACCGTAAATCAAACTACTGAAACAGCTGAAATTGATAGTTTCTTAATGAGCTGCAGAGTTATCGGACGAAATGTTGAATATGCATTTTTGGATTACATTATCCAACAAATAAAAGAGAAAAAAATAACAGTTCTTAATGCAAAGTATAACAAAACCCAAAAAAATGAGCTGGTAAAAGAATTCTATGACAAGTGTTCATTTATTCTAACTAAATCAACTGATTCAGTTAGACACTATAAATTGGATATCAACAACTATGAACCAAACCGATTAAAGTACATTGAGATCGTTGATGAAAAATAAAATTGAAGAACGGATAAAAAATGTGATGTCAGCGGTATTTGAAATCGCTGTTGATAAATTTGATGAAGACTCTTCACCTGATAATATTGAATCTTGGGGTTCATTAAACCATATGAAATTAATCGTTTCCTTAGAGGAGGAGTTTAATGTTCAGTTTACTGATGATGATATTACTGAATTAATTAATATGAAACTCATTATCGCAGTGCTCTTAGAGAAATTGCCAGTTTATAGATCATGACTGGAAAATAAAGACAGTAATAAATCAATGAGGTTAGAAAGTGTATAACCCATATATGGTAGGTAAGCAGATATATCTTCGTCACCCTACAGAAGAAGATGTCCAAGGAAGGTGGCATGAATGGTTTAGTGATGAAGAGATTACTAAGTTTCTGTACGAGAAATTTTGGCCAAATACAATAGAGGCTCAGCTAGAATTTTACAAATCATTTATAGACAGCAGAGATAGACTTGGTTTATCAATCGTAGCTAAATCTAATGATAAACATATAGGGGTAACTAGCCTTATGGATATTAACTGGGTTCATCGTTTTGCTACTATTGGTATGGTTATAGGTGAAAGAGAATATAGGAAAGGACCTGTAGCTGCGGAAGCATTTGGCCTAATGCTGCGGGTGGCTTTTCTGCGCCTAAATCTGTTAAATGTGAAAAATGGTTATTGTAGTTCAAATATAAATTCCGAGGCATTGAACAGATTATTCAAATTTAAAAGAGTTGGACAGTATGAAAATTGGTGTTCAATAGATGGACAATTTGAAAATCTGATTATTGAAGTTTTAGATAGAGAATCTTGGCTGAAAAGAAATATGCAAAATGACTAAATTAAAGCTGTCAAACCAGACACTTGACACGAAAACTCACCCTGCGCCCATCAATCTGATCGATCACAGACTACTGATGTAGCTGTCGAGGTGCTGATACTCGTCTAACGAGTCTTACGAACTTTACGACCCTCAATCAACCTCGTCCTCGTAACCAGAATCCGATATTGGTTTTGCCTTTGCTGAGAAGTTCCTGGAAGATTGTCTTTCAGTCATTTCTTGTGTAGCTCATCGCTCTTCAGCTGTCGAATGAGTTTCTGTTTTGTCACCTACCACATCACAACAACTCTCCTGCATTTTGTAGCTTGGCATCATTGACATCGATATAATGCATCGTGGTATTTAAATGACGGTGCCTCGCTAGCGCCTGTATCAGACGCACGTTGACCTGGTTTCAGCTAAAATGGTGATGAATTGGCGTCTGCCACTGTGACGTGAAGCACCGACTATGCCGGTCTGTTTATACAGACGAACAAAGAGTTACACGCCGGTCAAAGGAGTAAATGAACCACCTTTTTGCACTTGGAAAAGAGTGTCGTTCACGCTGAAGTTAGTACATACAGAATCGACAAACTTCTGTAGTTCTTTACGTAGAGACGAATTGACGATAGCGCGCTAGGCTGAAATACGCTGATGCCTTAATTCGTGGGCTTCGTCGAAGCGTGCACGCAGATATTCCATCTGCTTTGTGACAGTTTGTGCGGCAGCGGCGGCTTTGCGGTCACGTAATGCGGCGAGAATCTTCTTATGCTGTTTAGGCGACTAACTGAACCTCTTTGTCAGTGAAGTTCTTATAACTAGCATCTTCACCATATTTGCCGGCATAGTTGTTGAGAAGTTCCATGCCTGACTCATACTCATAATGTTCATCAAGGACATTACACATCAACATTCTGGCAACAATGTCAATCGCGTCAGGGTCCTGAACATGAACTGCTCCTTCCTCTTTGTCACCTTGAGCACATTCAACAAACTTCACATCAGTTTGGCTTCATATCTTCTGACGGGATACACTGTACTGCTTCAAATTCATGTAGAGGAAATGTGTCTGGAAGGACAGTTGAGATAAGGGGGGCGGCACCAGTCAAACAGCCACCAACTGAGTAAACAGGTAAATAATTAAAGAAAAAATGAGATTATCATGAAAAAATTAATTCCGGAAATTGTTGTAACAATAGAGTAGCTTCGTTCCGAAATGAAATGACCAAAACTCAACAATTTGACATTTTGTTAGCCTACACTAGTTTTCGTCGGCACGGGTACTACCTTAATATCATTCAATATCTCTCTCCCCAATACCGAATCGGGATACTACGGTTTCCACCCCATAAAAAATGGGATGTAGGGGAAGATATATACCTAGCCCACTGCGAAAAACTCGGTTGTGAGTTTATATGGGAAGAAAAGGTGTCAAGCAAAGCGCTGATCCTTTCTCGATTTGGTGGTAGGCCGGGAGAAGGATACTTTAAAGCCATTTTAGAAGATCTTCCCCGGCAAGTTTTATACGAAAAACTCTTTGTGATGACCGGGTCTGGACTTGAGGGAGTCCCAAAACTTCGCGAAATTTGCCAGCATCTTACCAAGCCAACTCTTTTAGTTCCTTCATGCGACCTCTTTGGACTGCTAGAGCCAGAGGCCAGAGACTTCGCACTGGAAAACAAAATTCCCATGGTTGAAATGGGAATGCCCTATCTCAAATATCCTGTAATAAAGGACTTTGAAACAGATTATCTTCTCGCCTACCCTTCTCATGTGTCTGTTCAAACCCCTCTCCAGGAGTTTCAATTGGCACGGGGATTGGTAAAAGCTCTGAAAAATATTCCGAAAAGTGACCGAATTTTTGTCAAAGTTCACAATGTACGAACTGGAGGAAACCGATTGTCACTGACTTTGTTTCGTAAGAATGGTCTGCATCAACAAAATCTAGTACTTCTCCTAGTGAAAATATCCTCTTGGTTCGAGACAGGAATAGGGAAAATACTGTTCTCTTTTCTGCCTCGCATAATTTCTTCACGTCTAATGCGAGTACAAAATGATTTCATTTTCAATCGATGTGAAAATTTATCCGAAAAATATCCTAACTACGGGATTGAACACTTTCTACCCTTTGTAAAAAAGGGAGTCATTTCCGGCCTATCTAATACGATTGTCTCTAGTATGGCGATGAAAATTCCCGTTCTCAACGTCGACGATTGTCCTATCGACGACCGACCCGAAAATTATAAAATAATCAGTCGTCTATTTGAAATTGAAAAATGGCACGGCTTTTCCTGTCATGGGTTCGATAAAATTCCTCATTCGGTCTTTCAATCAGACTTTATTGAACAGTTGGACTCTCAACTCTCACAAGGGGAATAATGAAAAATATTGTTTTTGGGGCTGGATCTATAGGTACCCGACACACCAAAAATCTCCTCACCCTAAAAGAGGAAGTTGAGATTTTTGACTCATCGCCAGATGCACGTGAAAAAATTGGCCGGGAGCTTGGAGTAAAAACCTTCGACCACATCGATTCGGCGTTAGAGCAACTCCGGTCGGGAAGTCGAGCCTTTATTTGTACTCCCGCTGACTCTCACGTCCAGCTCGCCACTGAGTGCGCCAAAAAAGGAGCAGACCTTTTTGTTGAAAAACCACTCGGTGTTTCCCGAGATGGCCTTAGAGAGCTCGTTTCGATTCTTCATGAAAACGATCTCATATCAATGATTGGAGCAAATCTCCGCTACGATGCCAAACTCAGCAAATTAAAAACACTCCTCAATGAGGGAGTCATCGGACGACCGATTCTCATTCGATGTGAATTCGGACATGATCTCTCTCTTTGGAGGCCGCATCAAGACTATCGCGACAATTATGCTGGACACCGAGACCAAGGAGGCGGCACCGTTCTTGATTGTATTCATGAACTCGACATTATTACCTGGTTAGCAGGCTCCTTCCCTGTCTCATGGTCGGCTCAGGTCGCCAAACTCAGCGACTTGGAAATTAATACTGAGGACATCGCTACCGTAATTTGTCGCTTTGATGGGCCGCTACTTGGCGAGGTACACCTCGATTATATTCAAAAAGAATACACTCGATACTGCAAAATCATTGGAGAATCTGGGAACTTAATTTGGAATTTGACTAAGAACTCTTCAACGCTTGAGATCTCTGACTTAAATGGAAGAAAGCACTTTGACCAGATGGACCATTTTGATATTAACGATATGTACCTCAACCAACTCAAAACCTTGTTGAAATGCACTCGGTCAAGAACTTCCCCCGAAAATAATATAGCTGAATCTGTTAAAATCTTGGGTTGGGCTTTAGAAATCCGAGACTGTCATGAGTGACGCAAGGAAGAACCTTGTCTGTATGGTTAATGCCCGTATCGCCAGTGAAAGGGTCCCTAGAAAAATGCTGGCCCCTTTTGCTGGGAGCAGTCTCCTAGAGATTGCCCTCGAAAAACTCAAATCGTCTTCATTCTTGGATTCAAATCAAATCTTCTTGGGAGCTTATGATCAAGAGATTAAGGAAGTTGGAGAAAAATTAGGTTTCCAAATTTACAATCGGTCCTACGAATCCACTCTTGAACCAGTGACAATGGAAGTTATTTATCAGTGGCTGTGGGAGCTTAATCCAGAATATGTGTTAGAGATTAATCCCTGTAACCCACTTTTGGAGGTTGAATCTCTTGACCGCGCGATTGATATGTTTTTTAAAGAAAAATATGAGTCACTCTTTAGCGTCGTAACAAGGCAGAACTTCTACTTTAGAAAAAACGGATCGATGCTCAACGACTTTCTAGGTGACAAAAAGTATCTTCCCACTCTCGAAACAAAACTAGTAGAGCCAGTTTATGAGGCCGCTCACTGTATCTATTTGTGGAAATCTGACCGTGTAAAAACCGAGGGAATCCGCTGGAGCCTAGCCCCAAATGATCCCTTTCTTTTTGAAATTCCACCAGAAGAGGCTTTTGATATTGATTGGCCGTGGCAGTTCGAACTTGCTGAAGCGATTTACAAAAACAGGAGAGCAAACTGAGAATTTCACATCTATCGCGAAACCAAGTTATAGACTATTGGAAAAACGTCAATAATTGGCAAAGCTATCAAGAATCCTACTTCTCCGACGATTTCACGACAGCGCCCCACCTTCGAAGCCAATAGCTAGTTGAGTTATTGAAAAATTTCGAATTTAGGAATATTTTTGAACTCGGATCGAACTGTGGGCGAAACCTCTACCATATTCAGCAGGCCTTTCCTGATATTGAAGTCGGAGGTTTGGAAATATGTCCTCAAGCAGTGGAAGTTAGCCGAACCAAAGGACAAGGCGATATCTACCAGGGAAGTCTTTATGATCTCAACAACCTTTTGCTCGGCCAATATGATGTTGTTTTTTCGATGGCGGATTTAGAAAAGGGGTGCGATGCATTAGATACTGGAGATTGGTTATTCTGATTGTCAGTAACAGATTTTGAGTCAAGTATTTTCCGGTCCTTCAAGGAGCATCAGGAGGGCAGTTTGGAGATGTTTTCCTCCGAATGTTTTAAGACCCGGTCTCAAGATCTGCCAAATGCGCTTCATGATGCGGCCCAGTTTTATTGGGGGAAGCCGGATGCATGGCGTAACTAAAAGACAGTATTCGACCGCTTTTCATATCCGATAATGCTGCCACGCTGGAGAGTTCAGGATATCGACTCTGAAGACGACTGCAAGCGAGCGGAATTCCTATTCGCTAGGTCAATGACGTAAATTATAATCTTTAAGCCTCAAGTAGGCGGTAAGCTAAATATCACTAGGCGCGCATTCGGAATGCGGTAGCACCTCAGATGGCAAGAGCTCGTGTGACCTCCTTAAGAATATTGATTCGATGAAACGGAAAGAGACTGTCGAAGGGTTGAGCGCATAGGTAGTGGATAATAGAACCGCGCTAGTTTGGTACAGGAAGTCGGGCAATGAATGGGACCATGAAAATCGATAGTTTAAACATAGGCATAAATCACAGTCCTCTTATAATTGCAGAGTTATCGGGCAACCATAACCAGTCGTTGGATCGGGCTATCGCGCTTGTGGATGCCGCTGCGAAAAGCGGTGTCCAAGCATTGAAATTGCAGACTTATACAGCGGACACAATTACCTTAGACATAAGAGAGGGAGAATTCCTTATTGATGACAAGGAAAGCCTCTGGGAGGGAAAATCGCTATACCAGTTGTACAAAGAGGCTTACACTCCCTGGGAATGGCATGAACCCATCATGCGACAAGCCAAAAAGTTGGGGATGCTGTGTTTTAGCACACCGTATGACGATACCGCGGTTGACTTTTTGGAAGATCTAGAGGTTCCTTGCTATAAGATCGCGTCGTTTGAGAATACAGATATACCTCTTATAAAAAGGGTAGCTGCTACCGAGAAGCCCATGATGATCTCCACCGGCATGGCAACCGAGGTAGAACTCGAAGAGACTATACAGGCAGCGCACGATGCAGGCTGTAGAAATATCGTATTGCTCAAGTGCACAAGCAAATATCCAGCCATACCAGAAGACAGTAATGTGCTTACGATCCCGCATATCAGGAGTCGTTTTAACTGTGAAGTAGGATTATCTGATCACACGATGGGCGTGGGAGCTGCAGTTGCGGCAGTAGCTCATGGTGCCGTCGTCATTGAGAAGCATTTTACGCTCAACCGTGCTGATGGTGGAGTGGACTCAGCCTTTTCAATGGAGCCTTTGGAAATGGAACAGCTTGTAGTGGAAACACGGCGAGCATGGCAGGCGCTTGGTAGAATCCACTACGGACCCACTAAAAATGAAGAACCATCTCTCAAGCATAGGCGTTCGATTTATGTCGTGAGCGATATTGAGGCAGGATCTGTGTTTACAGAAGAAAATTTGAGATGTATCCGACCGGGGCTTGGATTGCCCCCTAAGCACTACGAGTCATTGCTAGGGCAGAAAGCACGTTGCAATTTGAAGCGGGGGACACCTTTAAGGTGGAATCTTGTTGATCAATGAGTAAAAAAAGGGGTAGTAAACGGTGAAAGTACTGGTAACAGGGGGTAATGACCTAGTTGGAAGGGCATTAATTAAGGCCTTTCACAAGAAGGGTATAGATGTGAGATCGATAGACCTCGCAAAAAGTGAATTTTCTGGGGTTGAGAGTTACTCGGGCAGTATTTTGGATGGGGATTCGCGGAAAGGGTGTTTTACGGATGTGCGAGCACACCGGTCAGGGATTCGTCAGTGTGGGTTACGAGTGTGGCCACACGATGGTTTGGGCATCATCGCTTCCTAAGCGTTTGATTATCCATTAAGGTTGATCCGGTTCGGGGTATGCGGGCGGGGTCTGTAGCGATAATTACGGCATCAATGCTTCGATCGTTTAAGATGTCCTCGAAGTGTTGGGCAGGTCTCAATCCATAACGGTCTGCCCAGTGTTTTGCGCGATCGTAACTTCGACTATAAATCGAGATAAGTTCAGCATCGTTATTTTGTTTTACGGCTGCAATATGGGCATGGGCAATTCCTGACGTCCCTACCAGCGCGAAACGAATCTTGGCAGTCATGTGTGCTAGCGCATCAGTTAGGAGAAATATCGATCGATGAATTGTCTACTTCGTTTACGAAGTTCTAATGTGTTCGGGAGTCGCGAAACTTGATATTCTTCGAGGAGTTCCATACTGTAGCCCCTATAGTCGCACTTTGAGCACGAGGTGGTGCACGACCGTTCACCATGTAGCAGACGGTTCCGTATGGCTGTCCAACCTTCTGAGCTCCAAACTTGATGAAGGGTGGTTTGAGTGATATTCCCCATGTTAATGCTGCAATCGTAATCTTCACTGCATACAGAGACATCCCCGTTAGGATCAATAGTCATCATTTCGCACGGCCTGAGACATATTCTAGACTTATAGGGGTTGACTGATTCCTTTCTGTTTGGACTTTTTCCAGCGCGGGAGCCTAATACTTCGCCAATATCCCTAAGCTCAATGGCAATTCGTGGTGATTGACTATTACCCCCATTGATGCCGAATCGGCGAATAGATGACAAAGCCTGTTTAATCTCCTCTATATTCTTCCTATGAACATTCTTATCGCTGTAGTCGTTTATGTAGAGCATATCTAAACCACTGTTGAAAATTTTTAAAATTGAGTCAAGCGTTAAATTAATGCCATTAGTTTTAAGTTCGAGATATGCCTTCGGAAGTGCGCTTCGGGCGAGAGAGATAAAATCAAAGATCCGCTTATCTAGAAAAGGCTCATTGTTGTTGTAAAACGATAATCTGTTCGAGTAGCCTAGATCAGCAAGTTCTCTAACGATTTTGTCAACAAGTGTTTCTGGCATGAGCTGATCGGGGCGCGTGTCAGTAGTTACCGAAGCAGGGCAGAAATGACAATGACCGTTACACTGAGATCTAGTCTCAACGTGGATTATTCGAGGCAAAGGCATTGATCCTGATTTATTGCGGTCCAGGAACTGATTACGTAGATTCGCTAGATTGTTCTTCATAGATGGTTGTGCCTTTGGAATAAGCAAAAAAGTGATGGCGTGTCGGCTCTAGCGCATTTTCGGAGAAGTTGGGGCACCTATAGTTTTCCCGTTTATGTGAAGATTAACGATTTTCAAGAATTATTGTTTATATACATGGTCTCCGCAAGCTCAAATTGCCACAACTCATCTATATCAAATGCTTCCATAGATGGGATTTCGAAAAGGAAAGGGTCGTTTTTAGAGAAACTGAATCGATGCAGGTTATGAGCTTTAAAGAACTCTGTTGAAAAAATATATATCGAGTGAGCTGCTTCATAGACTGGTTTTACCCATTGAGTTCCAAAGTGGTAAAAATATTCCTTTTCACGTTGGCTCCCTTCATACAGGCTTAAGATATTTGAATCATTATCGGAAAAATAATTCTTCCGTTTTACGACACTAAATAATGAGTATACGTCGGTGTCATTAAATCGCTCGATTGCGCGTTCGATGGAATCAATGCTCAACAGTGGGTTGCACGGATTGATCATCATAAAAATTCGTCATTTAAGTCGTACACCCACGAGTACACATTTCTCATATGTTTAATCGGATCATAGCGATTGTCTTCATTTATTGACTCGGGATCACGATGATAAATATTTACCCCAACTGCATCGCCAATGTCGATAATTTCCTTCTCACATGCACTAAGGTAAATTTTGTCAAGTGCAAGGTTGTCAGTTGATACAAGCTTTTCGAGAAGAATTTGCACTAAGTTCGTTCCTGCGAAAGGGCGAATCATCTTTCCTGGTAAGTGTGTACCACCGCTAATTCTTGCCTGTACTACGCATGTTAGACTCTTAGTTCTTGTTCAGATCTATGTTTGGTGGAAAGATTTGCGGAGGTTGTTCGAGGGAGTATAGTGCAAGATTGCTTGAGTCTCATGGACTCATTTTCCCGTCGAGGGCCCGTACTGGGTCTGATAATTAAATGATTCTGCATCTTGAGATGCCTGCTATCGGCGAGTGATTCGTTTTATACCCCGACCAGACGTATCAATGAGCTATGGCAGACGGATTTTACCTACTTCAAGGTCATAGGCTGGGGCTGGTATTACCTATCCACGGTACTGGATGACTATTCACGCTTTATCATCAGCTGGAAACTCACCACATCCATGGGTGCCAGTGATGTCAAAGACACCCTGGAGCAGGCGATTGATGGAACGGGCTATTGAGGCATTTGTACAATACTACAATCAGGATCGTTTTCATGAATCACTGGATAATGGCCCGGAACTGGTATCGAGCACCTTTGTCGACTGGTGCGAGGAGCATGATATCCAGCTGGTCTATATCCAGCCTGGGAAACCTCAGCAGAACGGCTTTGCCGAGCGTTTCAACGGCTCATTCCGAAGAGAGTTCCTGAACGCCTACTTATTCGAATCTCTGGGCCAGGTTCGGGAGATGGCCCGGTTCTGGCAACTCGATTACAACGACGAAAGACCCCATGAAAGTCTGGGAAATCTGTCGCCCAGAATTTATCGGCAGAAACTGGAAAATTCTAACTTAGCCGTGTCTCACTAACGGGGAAGTGGACAGAATGTTCTATGGAGATTGGAATCTATTGATAGCACGCGTCTAAAATTCATACAGTGGTATCTTTGGGTAAAGTAGGCTTTTTTTATTAAAGACATATAATTCAATTCCTGTTGGCCGAAATACAAATTCATCAATTGCGAGAATTGTGTTTACCAAACTGTGTTTATTCTTGTTGTTGTAAGCGCCACCATACTGTGTCTTTAATCTCTCTTCCCGGTTGGGATCGAAGGTATAAATTTCATCCATCCATTGAGTTTCAGGGAAATACTCAAAGAATGGAATAGCACTGTCCATTTCGCACCCGACCAATACAATTTTTTTGAATCCCATTAGTAGAGCAAAATGTAGATATAAATTCAAACTTCCTCGATAATAAATACCGTGCCTAAAATTGTCTTTATTAAAAGACCGATCTAGCGAACATACTATCGGTTTCGGGGAAACAAAACTTGCAACCTTCGGGTTAATCGGGAAATACTCAGGTGTTAAAAGAGGATGAAAACCTCTGCGGCGTTGACGACTGGTGAGTAAATAGATGGTGTCTTGATAATCGTTTTTTCTTTTATTAAAAGCCGCTAAGAAATTTTCCTTCCCACCGGGCAGTCGTGTAAAGCCGAGTTCAGTTGCATAATACGTTGGTGCAAAGTGATGATAAAACCAAAAATTAAACCCTAACGTGTCATAATTTTTTAGTTTGATCCATACATTATCTGGGATGTCATTGATAAATCGGCTGGAGCCTAGAATGAACAATATATCGCTTTTCTTGTTATCTTTTAGTTTGTCGAGACTATAGTGAGTGTAATCTAATTTTTTGTTTCTTAGATAGGACAGTAAAGTATTCTTTACGCTGATGTATCTATTTTCTGATAGGTCTGGAACATTCTTTTGAAAAAAGTAATATAAATAAGTCGGGAGATAAAATAGACTCGCCTCCCATGCAGTAAGGGTCTTTCGTAGAAACAGTTTCAATGGCATTACCAGTACTATGACAACTTTGTCATTCGTAGAGTAAGTGTTTTGCTAAATTATTAGAGATTTAGTCGATTCTTTGGTTATTTCAAGATAGTCACGGTACTTTGAAAATTCAACTTGTGGGACCAAATAATTCCGCAGGTGGCACGCATATAAACCCCTACTGATGTTGTCGTAGCTCAGTTGTTTCCAGATATAGATGATGTCTTAAGTGGCTATATCAGTTTTGGACATTAATTAGATGAGCAAATTCAGCGACACTATTAAAATACTCGTTCTACAAATCTAAGTCTACTAAAGCATCTAATAGTGTTTTAACGTCTAGTGCATCAGCTAACGCATCGTGCCGAATTTTTGGGTGCGGTAGCCCTAACATAGTCCTCAGCTCCTCTCTTACTAAGTGGCCGTTGTCTTTACAAAATATATCTGTAGCGACGACTTCTAAATCAATTGAGGGTAGCGAAGTAAAAGGATCCGGACATAAGTTCTTATTTGCGTTTATCTCTAGTACCTTTCTGTCGGTACCCCATGAACAGGTGAGCATCGACTGATTATTATTGTTGTAATTGTTTAGTAAGTTACTAATTTCTTCGAAAACAGTTAAACAGTCATCAGCCTCGTCAATTGCAGTCTGTTCGATCTGTAGGAGATTTTTACAGTATTGAGAGAGTATAGGGTTGGTTGTTGGACGCACATATCTAGAATACTTTTCTATGAACTTATTCTCATGTACATGAAAAAGGGCAAGACCAATTTGTATTACTTCCTCTGGGTAATTTGGATCTGCCCACCCGGTTTCTAAACTATCTTCCCAGCAGGTGTATTCACAGTCCAAGAAAATAACAATGTCAGTATCTGTTAGTGTCTGGAGCGTTTTCATTGACTGTGGATTGTTAAGTTGAACTAATCTTTTTTTCTATGGTGCAACCTGATGTGCGTATGATTCTGGTATGATCTACTTTAGAACTGAGTTTCCAAAATATAGTCATGAGAACTTGAAGTTGGCTTAGTGACATGGCTAAATTCTATGAAATAGAACTCAAACAAATTCAAAGCATTCGTTCAAAAACATTATATTATGCAGATATCTCCAAAATGGGAATGATTGTGCTATGTTGAAAGTGATAATCTATGTTCCAGTGATGTATTAGGACTCCAAACAGAATCGCCACTCAATCAGCTAAATAGTATTAGGGTCGTATAACCTGATTGTCATTAGTGTTCGATTGTGTAGATTACCCGTCACGACTAATCATAGACTGCGGTTGGAATTGCGAATGACTGATTTGAGTATTTATTGAATTATCATTTGGCGCTATGGAAAACCATTCTAATTGTGTAGTTGATTATGTTGATAGGTGTTTTGATCCTATCTGAACTCATAGGTCACAGTCAGTCGACTATATTTGTGGGTAATTTGTCAGAAATTGGTTAAAATATATTAGGCCCAAGCTACTATTGATAATTATAACTAGCATATATCTATTTTATTTGTGCAACTTAATTTTTGTGCCATCCACTAACCAGGTAACTATCAATGGATTTAAAGAGCCTCACTACCTTACTATGGTTACTGAAGGAATAGCCTGCTAGTTAGGTACCGACAATATGGAAGCTTCAGCGGTTATAAAAGCAAGTAGTATTTCAAACTACTTCCCAGAACGATTTGATGTAAAGATCCAAGATCGTTCTCTTCTGGAGGTTGTTGTTGATAGGCTAAGGCAATCAAGGTTGATTACAAAAATTGTTCTAGCGACTAGTGATGATGAAATTGATGATAGTTTGATTAGAGCAGCCAATAAGTTAGATGTTGAAACATACCGTTCGGTTTACCATGACTCATTAGGACGGCTATATGGTGCGGCCAATCTTTGCAAGTCTGATGTTATCGTAAAAGTGCTCGGAAATTATCCACTTGTCGATCCCTGGGAGATTGACAAATTGGTACAGCAGTTTATCGAGTCCAAATCGCTGTATGGTACAAATGAGCATTATGAAGGAATTATTCTGGGACTTGGTGTGGAGATCGTTAAATTCGATCTGCTGGAACGAGCTAATAAGGAAGTAATAAAACCATTCTCACGACGCCTGGGGATTAACTATCTCCCCGATATCATTGAACAAAGTGAGATTCTGAAATTCAAGTATATCCATACTCGTCCCGACTATAGGGTTAGTATAGCCGTGCCTAGTGATGTCTTAATAGTGGAAGAAATTGTTAAGAAGGCTAAATCTTTAGACCATCAAGGAATTATCGAATGTATTGACAACAACCCTGTTCTCATGAGCTACGCGAGACAAAATATCGCAGGTCCACGAGAGACTGGCGTAGAAAAAATTATTCTGTTCCCACAGAAGGTAGAAGCGTATCGTTCCAAAAATGAGTCAAAAATCGATCTAACATATCCGATTAGTGTTGAGTTATCTCTATCTAACAGATGTAATTTGGAATGCATTTGGTGCAGTGATTTAGAACTAAGAAAAAAATCAGACAAGGATATCGATTTCGAAGTATTAAAGAAGCTCTTTAACGATCTTGCGGAAAATGGAACAACCGGTATTGTCATTGAAGGAGGCGGTGAACCAACGTTGTATAGTAGGTTCAATGATGTAGTTTCATATATTAAGAGTCTCGGCTTGAGTGTTGGACTCATTACAAATGGGGTAAGAATGCAATATGAGGAGTATTTAGACGATTTTGACTGGATACGAATAAGTCTAGATGCCGCTAATAAACAGCAATTTTATGAGGGCAAGAAACGCAACTTGTTTGAACGGGTGATGAGTAACATAGGAAAAATATCGACACATACCAGTAACACAAATACGGTTCTCGGTGTTGGCTATGTCCTAACGAATGGGAATGTGGACGATGTAGAAAATTTGACTTTGAGTTTACGTAAACTGAATGTTGATTATGTCCAGATCAGGCCTGTCATTGACCACAAAGACTTATCTATTGATGTTGATTTTAGTTACTTAACAAAACACGCTACTCCAGCGTTTGCTGTCAATATTCACAATTTGGACGAGAATAAGATCACAGGGAACTTCGGATTACCGTGTCGCGCTCACAGTCTAAGCGCAGTCATTGATGCCACTGGAGACGTTTTTATTTGTGGCAGGCTGACCAAATATAACTGGTATCCCCCGATGGGGAATTTGTACAGCACTTCATTTTTTGATATTTGGAACGGGTCGGAGCGAGAAACACAGTCACGCCAACTTCTTGATAAGGACTATTGTAGGCAGTGGTGCCCCGAATGTAGGCTGACTAAATATAATGTTCTAATAGACAAGACATTAGAAGTGAAAACTACAAATTTTATCTGAATTGAATACGAACCCACGATGAGGCTACCATTCCCTCGCTTATATCGTGATCACTATTACAGGTTGTTAGAGGAAGTTTTTGACTCTAACTTTTGGAGCGAAGGTGAGTTGTTGGAACGGTTCGAGCAGCAGTTTGCTAGTTTTACAGGTCTTCAAAGCGTTGCTTTTTCGAGCGGCGGCTCTGCGTTATATGCTCTATTCAGCTTTGCTAAAGTCGATGGGTACGAGGTGATTGTTCCTGCTAATACATTTTATGCGACTGCTGTTGCTGCCAAGATGGCGGGGGCAAAAATAATTTATGCAGATTGCAACAAAGAGGATCTATGTATTTCTTTAACCGACATCAAGAAGCGTGTAACCTCCAAAACAAAAGCTGTATGTGTAGTGCACATTGGTGGTCATATTTCATTTGAAATCGAAAAAATTACTGAATTCTGTTCTGAAAATAATCTCTATTTGATCGAAGACTGCGCGCATGCACATGGCGGTAGTCTTCATGGGAAAGCAGGAGGCTCTTGGGGAATTGGGGGAGCATATTCGTTTTATGCGACAAAAACTATGCCACTCGGAGAGGGAGGGATGGTGTGTTCGAAGAATCAAGAATTATTGGAATGGATAAGAAAATTTCGTAATTACGGAAAGAGTGTCAGTAACGGCAAGGTTTCATACCATATTGACACAGGCTTCAACGGTCGAATGAATGAGATGACTGCAGCTCTTGGAATTGTACAATTAGAACGTTTGCCCGAAATACTGTTGTGGAAAAGGCGTCTAGCGGGGAAACTTGACCAAATTTTCAAGAATAGAATTTATTTCCCGGCAGGATCTATTAGTGGTTTTTATAAGTACATCGTATTTGGTTACAATCTTAAAGAAGAAACCGGGAAAGTATTTGCTCGTTCTGATTTTGGTCCTGAAATAGAAAACTTATCTTATTCGCTTCCTAACTCCAGTTGGATTGCCAATAATCATAAATGTGTCCCAATATGGTATGGATGGGAACATGCCGACGCACCGACGGAAAGAATTTGTAGTCTTCTTATAGGCTAATTAGTTATGGAAAAGTCTGTCCATAAAGTCCTTGTGATTGCACCCCATCTCGATGACGAAGTTCTGGGATGTGGGGGTGTTATTGGCTATCATCTCGATTGTGGTGCATGGTAGCGCACAGAATATTGTTCATAGTAACCAGACGAGGAATGATCTGGTCAAGCTTACTGGCTTCTGCAATTCTCAATGATATAGCAGAACAGATTTACCGGCCATACACTAGTCAATGACCCATTTCAATTACGCCTTAGTTCCGGGTACCCTTTTTTCGCAATTACCCGAGTCGTTTATTAATACATTTACGACGATCGAACAGAATAGCTTCCAAAATTTAATACCATTTTGTGGGGACCAGATATTTCATACGGGGTACTCAATCACCGATGAAACATTTCAGTCGGAACTGGAAAAGGTTAACGCCTTTAGAATTATCGAAAAATTTAACATCCGGAGGTTCTCGTTTGATGTTGGGCCATGCTATAGAAGAACAAATACAGAAGATGCCAGATATGTTGGAGTTGGTGAGAAGGTTTCTCAGAAAGAAATATTTAATTTATGTGAGCAAAAAATTGATTGGTTCCGAAAACACGTTCCAGATACTTGTGAAATTGCTGTAGAGAATCTCAATTACTATCCAACTGAAACTGGGGCTTATGAAGAAGGAGTATGTGAACCTGAGTTCTATAATGAGGTTTGTAGGAATTACGGTGTCAATCTGGTTCTCGATCTGGGACATGCGTTAGTTAGTGCTTGGAACCTGAATATTGATGAAACTGAGTATTTGAAACGATTCGATCTCGAACTAATATCAGAAATTCAAATATGTAAGATGGCTATATCACAAAGTCAGGAAGCCTATGATGCACACGACTGTCCAGATGAAGTCGAATTCAACATAGTTGCGCAAATGTTTGGAGATGACGGGAGAAAAAGAGATGTGGTTATTGAGTTTTGGAGAGATGCTGCCCAATTAATGGATAGCTACAAGAAGCTTAGAGCATACTTTGATGCATAAACTCAGGGTAATCGCTAGGCTAGACATCAAAAATGATACGGTTGTGAAGGGGATTCAGCTGGAAGGGTTGCGTGTGGTAGGGGCTCCAAACGAACTCGCTTATGAGTACTACCAGCAAGGAGCAGATGAACTCATTTATATTGATGCTGTTGCATCGTTATACGATAGAAATACCCTAAAAGATGTCATAAAAAAAACAGCTAAAAGGATATTCATACCATTGACCGTTGGAGGTGGTATTCGCACACTTGACGATATCAGAGAGATACTTAGTTGTGGTGCAGACAAAGTAGCGATAAACACTTCAGCCATTAGAAATCCAACATTTATAAGAGACGCCGTCAAACAATTTGGTTCGCAATGCATCGTACTGTCTGTTGAGGCTAAGAAAACATTATCTGGTTGGTATGCTTACACAGAATCAGGGAGAGAACCTAGTTCATACCAAGTTCCAGAATGGATTGAAGAGGCTATTCGGCTTGGAGCCGGAGAAGTGTTGCTAACCTCAGTTGATAAAGATGGTTCACAAAAGGGATTCGATCTTGATTTGATCCAGAATGTTGCCAATTTATGCTCAGTACCATTGACTGTCAGTGGTGGGGCAGGATCTGCTAACGATATTCTGAAACTTGTTTCCGCATCGAGAATCGATGCCGTGTCTGTAGGGTCAGTACTACACTACAAGAACTGTACGGTGCAGGAAATAAAATCCTTTCTGAGTGATAATCAGGTCGACGTACGCTAGTATAATTACAGAATTTCCAAAGTACTTTGAAGAGAAAGTAGTAGATTCCACTGGATGAATTTACTTTCGGTTCTTTTCATAGTGATGCTTAGGTTGGTTAACTATAGCGAGTGAATTGTTACACTTCTTAGACATTTTCGTTAAAGTAAATACGGATCCCTAGTGTGACAAATCCTTACAATTTCTGTAGTCAGGAATGTAAATGACAAGGTTGATCCTATGAAGTTTACACCGCCATTTGCACCATAGTTCAATTCTGAAAGTGTACTGACCTAATCCTTCACCAGAACAGCTCTACACCAATAGTCAGTCGATATGTGACATATGTGTAAACCATTAGCTGAGTTTGAAATCGAAGATCAACAAATAATTGTGCAAATAAATCGATGAAAATTTCTATTGTTGACTATGGTTTGGGGAATTTGTTTAGCCTTGCTAATGCAATAGGACTCTTTGAAAATGATTTATTGGTAACTGATGACTTGAATCGCCTCAGGGAATCTGACGTGTTAGTTTTGCCTGGAGTGGGTGCATTTGGAGATGGTATGAATAGACTACAAAGTTTGGATATAGATCATGTCTTAGTCGACCATGCCTCAAAGGATAAACCGATATTGGGCGTATGTTTAGGTATGCAACTTTTGCTAGAAAGTAGTCACGAATTCGGGTATCACAAAGGATTAGGAATCATCGAGGGGAGTGTTAAACACTTTCGTGAGTTCAGTGGATTTGATAATATGTCTAAAGTTCCCCATGTGGGTTGGAATAAAATTCAGAGCATGAGTTCTTCTGCTGGTCTAAAGACTATCAACCATCAAGATATGTATTTTGCTCATTCTCTATGCGCGTTAACAACAAATCCTCAAGCAACAATCGCTACTGCATGCTATGGAAATATTAGATTCGCTGCAGCTATTCAGGAAGGGTCAATACTAGGATGCCAGTTCCATCCAGAGAAAAGTGCAGCAAGCGGGTTGAGCTTTCTTCAGCAGTTCATGGAATGTTCAAAAGCGAAACTGTAAACCCAGTTGATAGTGGTGGATCAGAGGCTTTAATCGAAATGGTATGTACACGTGAACAGAGTATGCAGTCTACAAATTATCTTAAAGAGCGTGGCCAATAGTGTTCGATAACGTTAGTCGGTACTCAGAGGATGATATCGAAGTCCTCCTATCTAATGAGCTTGGTGAATCATATCGGCACTATAGGGAAACATGGAATGCTGTGTCGGTGACTAACATCCCCGCGTTTCCTATTCATATTGATTTTGAGTTAAATGACTCCTGTAACCAGTCATGTGTGATGTGTCCCAGAAATACGGAAACTCATCCAGACATTAACTACAGTATTAACACTTTTTCCACATTTAAATTTTCTGACTATAAGAGAGTTATCAACGAAGGTTCTCGAAAAGGTCTTTTATCAATTAATCTCGGAGCATTTGCCGAGCCTCTTATTCATAAACGTGTTTTTGACATGGTCGCATATGCGCATAAAAACGGAATTGTTGACAGTAGAATAATAACGAATGGCCTTTTATTGAATAAATACTTTGATGAAATTTTCGATAGTGGCCTCGTTAACTTATTTGTCTCTATAGATGCTTTTAGTGAAGACAAGTATTACGAAATAAGAGGACCTGGATTTAGAAAGGTAAAAAATCAACTGTTGGCGTTCTTGGCCGAAAAAGAGAAGCGAAAAAGCAAGCTACCAATTGTTCGCGTTTCTTTTGTAAATATGAACGTGAATCAAGCGGAGCAAGAGTCATTTATCAAATTCTGGCGGCAGAAGGTGGATATCATCGATATTCAAGTATTTGATAACTTTAACATCGACATTAAAAAGGAATATGACTACGGGAAACCAAAAAAGTGGGATTGCAGGTCACCCTGGTCGCGGCTCAGTATTCTATCTGATGGCAGCATACTCCCTTGTTGTAATTTTTTTGGACGAAATATTCCGGTGGGCAATGTGTCAAGCACTACTGTTGAAAGTGTGTGGAAGTCATTGGCTCTGCAGCAGGTTAGAGATGGAATAATTAATGATACGCTGAAAAATTGTTCGATTTGTCAGCGAACCGGTGGTTAAGTTTGTATGGAATTACTAAAAGAACTAAGAGAATCATCTTAAATATAGCTCTATTGATTGGCTGTTGAAAAGGTGATTTGATAAATATCTTTTTCAGTATTTAAACGTCGTTGCTGAAATTTACATTATGAGAATTCTTGGACTCAATTTAAATCACATATCATCAGCAGCTTTGTTGGAAGATGGGGAAATCATTGCAGCTGCCTGTGAGGAACGGTTTTCACGCAATAAGATGACGAGGGATTTTCCGGTTCAGTCAATTGAGTATGTTTTAAAAGAGGCAGGGCTAGTAATCGAGGAAATCGACGCTGTATCTGTACCAGTCAATCCTTCAATAAATTTGGACAAGTACCGTAAAAGCTACTCTAGCACTCATCGCTGGCTTCCTGATTTACTTTACTCTATTCCGAATAATCTATTTCAGATTATGAAACCAGATAAACATGACTTTATAAAGCAACAGTTTATGTTTGGTGCCAATAACGCATTAGAAATTTATTACTTGAATCATCATCGGTGCCACGCCTCAGCCTCATATTATCTATCCCGATTTGACAGTTCTGCGGTATTTTCTTTTGATGGGTTTGGAGAACGAACATGTACAATGTGGGCGAGCGTCGAACAAAATAGATTTCAGGTACTGCAGGACTTAGAGTTTCCGCAGTCAATTGGTTCACTTTATGAATCGTTTACCGATTTCTTGGGATTCCAACCCGATGCAGATGAGTGGAAGATTATGGGTATGGCTGCCTATGGGGATCCGGGCCGATTTCGCAGAAAAGCGGAGTCACTTGTTGAACTGCAAGCGCATGGGAAATATGAACTCGACTTGAGCTATTTCAATTTCAATAATTTTGACGTTCCCGGTCACTACACCAGTAAGTTAATTGATCTGTTGGGCGAACCCAGGAGCAAGAATAACAAGATTAACCAAAGACATTTTGACTTAGCTGCCACAGCGCAAGAATTGTTTGAGAAACTACTATTTCATTGTGTGAGATATCTCCACGATATAACTGGCGAATCCAATCTATGTTTATCCGGAGGGTCCGCTATGAATAGCTTGGCTAACGGAAAAATACAAGAAGCAACCCCATTTGATAATGTTTTCATACCCTACGCTCCCGACGATAGTGGCCTGGCTATTGGCAGCGCCTTACATCTCTATCACGAAGTTGTGGGTCACAAACACAATGTCAAAAAAAATAGAATGAGTTATCTAGGCCCCGAATACTCTGATAAAGAGATAAAAGATAAACTCACAAAACTCGGAATTTCATTCCGTGTGCCAGGTGACATTGCCGATGACACAGTAAAACTTTTGATCGCGGGAAAAGTAGTTGCATGGTTCCAAGGCCGAATGGAGTTTGGACAAAGAGCGCTTGGGAACCGTTCGATTCTCGCAGATCCTAGAAAAAGCGATATAAAAAGTATTATAAACAGCAAAATAAAATATCGAGAATCATTTAGACCATTTGCTCCAGCTGTTTTGAAAGAGGAAGCTAGTTCATTTTTTCAAATAGATGATCGGCATGATGTTAAATATATGGAGGCGGCATTGCCTGTGAAACCAGAAAAACTAGATTTGGTTCCGGGAGTTGTTCATAGAGATGGGACGGGACGACTTCAAACCGTGGACGAGGAAGACAATCCTAAGTTCTATAGGTTGATCAAAGCATTCCAGGAAACAACAGGGATTCCGATGTTGGTTAACACCTCATTTAATGTTAAAGGTGAGCCAATAGTCTGCACACCCGAAGATGCTTTAAGAACATTCCACACGTCTGGCTTGGATGCACTAGTAATTGGGAAGTACATTATTGAAAAGTAGTGATGTGCTATGGCGCTTAGAATAGTTTCATTTACGAACAATGAAAATAAAATACATCGCAGAAATTGGAAATAATCACAATGGAGACATTGTGCTTGCCAAAGAGATGATTGATGCGGCTATTCAGGCCGGCGCTGACTACGTAAAATTTCAAATCTATAATATTGAGAAATTTCTCGAGCCAAATAGTCTTTATTTTGAAGAATTCGCAAGAGAAGCGTTGACGTATGAGGATTATATTGAGTTAAAAAACTATACGACCAGGCAGGGTGGGTTATTCTTGGCCACACCATTTGACGAGGATAGTGTCAAGTTTCTGAGTGATATGAAGGTAGATGTTGTAAAAATAGCATCTGGGGATATGAACAACTGGCAATTGTTAGGGGCGGTCGCAACAGAAGGGAAAAAGTTGTTGGTTTCTATAGGTGGGGCATCTGTTACAGAAACGACAAAGACGGTAGATTTCTTAAAGACTAGTGGATGTGAATTTGCGATACTCCATTGCACCATTGAATATCCAGCCAGCATGGGTGAGTTATATCTTAGTCAGATATCACGACTGAAAGATAGGTATAGATGCCAGATTGGATATTCAGATCATTCTCTTGGTATCGAAGCGTCTCTCGGGGCTATTGCGCTAGGAGCGGAAATTATTGAGAAGCATTTCACTATCGATACAAGTCTACCGGGTGGGGACAATAGTATGTCAATAGTGCCGGCACAGTTAGAACGGCTGATTCGAGAAGGGGATAACATTGGACTCGCATTAGGAAAGGGTAGGAGGATATTGGGAGCCAATGAACAAAAAACCAAGTCGCTTATTAGAAGAGAATTCTTTGCAAAAAGAGCCATACCAAACGGCAGTAGTTTGGTGGATGACGACCTCATATTGTTGAGGCCCAGCACCCCTGGAGACGGTTTAGGGGCAGATTATTATTCCAGACTACTTGAACGCAAAGTAAATTGTGATATAGGAAAAGGGCAGATAATCACATCGAATTTACTCGAGCAAGAAGTTTAATATCCGACAGAATTTAATCTTGTTCGAGTGGCAGGTGTTAGTAACGGGCCAGTCACTTTATGTCGCAATTGGGATGATTCGCATGCGCCGGAAATAAATCAGGATCCTGCAGCGATCGGCGAGCAATTTCTAAAATTAAATTGAAATGTTTTGATTCTTGAGCGCAACCGATTTGAAAGCCACATAGCTTGGAACGTTGAACATAATTTGGTGCTATTCCAGTTTTGGATAGACGATATTTGAGGTCAGATTAGAACTAGAGGGTTAGCGATGAAGGACAAGCTAGAAGTTAAATATGGTTTACCTGAGGAGGTTAGGTATTGCACAAGATGCGTAATGTCTAATCAAAAACCAAATACAACTATTGAGCATAAGATGACAAATTCATCACGGTCATACATTGAGTTCGATGATGAAGGAGTGTGTTCAGCGTGTCGGTATGAAGAGAAGAAACAAGAAATCGACTGGAGTGAGCGGGAAAAATCGCTATTAGAAATTCTGAACCAGTACCGGAGAAATGATGGTGCCTACGATGTTATAGTGCCAGCGAGTGGCGGTAAGGATAGTATCTATGCGGCTCATCTATTGAAGCACAAATACGGCATGCACCCGCTAACAGTGACTTGGGCTCCACATATTTATAGACAAGTCGGGTGGGACAATCTGCAGCGTATGATTCACCAAGGTCAACAGGATAACATTCTCTACACACCAAATGGGAGAGTTTATCGGTATCTTACGAGATGTGCATTTGATAATTTGCTGCATCCATTTCAGCCATTTGTTTTTGGACAAAAGAACGTTGGGCCAAGAATATCAACGGCATTTAGTGTTCCACTGGTGATGTATGGTGAAAGCAATATAGAGTACGGCGATCCACCGGATGATAATGATCAAATTATGAGTACAGATCGATACTCCAGTGAAGTTGACCTTGATGAAATATATCTTGGAGGTTTATCAATTAGGGAATTACTAGACGATCATGAATTTGAATTGAACGACATAAAATCGCTATTACCAGTAAGTCCTGAAGAGCTAGAAACAGTAGGGACACGTGTCCATTATCTTGGCCATTACATTAAGTGGGATCCCCAAGAGTGTTACTATTTTGCTGTTGATAAGGTCGGGTTTAAGGCCGCAGACGAAAGGTCTGAAGGAACTTATAGTAAATATACTGAGCTCGATGACAAGCTTCCGCCGTTGAACTTTTATACGATGCACGTAAAGTTTGGAATTGGACGCACGACATATGATGCGTCACAGGAAATTCGTAACGGAAAAATAACTCGAGAAGAAGGGGTCGCCCTCGTTAATAAGTTTGATGGAGAATATCCAAAATTGTATCTTCAAGAAACACTAGAATACCTTGACATTACAAAAGAACTACTCGATGAAACATGTGATACGTTTCGTTCACCTCATATATGGAGAAAAGATGGTGAAATTTGGGTGTTGCGTAATCCAATAAATTAACTTTGAGCAAGCGTGGAATTCAATGAATTATTTCTTGAAAGACGAGACAGTCATTCTGAGAAAATTTTCCGAAGAGGATAGTTTTGATAATTACTTAAATTTTATTAATGATGTTGAGAATCTTGTTTGGGTTAGTGGGGTAGGGCATTACCCATTGAATTTGGAAGATCTAAAAGCATTTTTGGCATCGAACGATGATTTGTTTTTGGCAATATTTGATCTTGAAGATCACCATGTTGGAAATATCCAACTCAGTAGGGTAGACCATATTCATAGAAACGCTGAATTCGGAATGGTTTTAGATAAAAATGAGGTGGGCAAGGGCTATGCTACGTCTGCCAGTAAATTAGTTCTCGGTCACGCATTCGAGGTTCTAAATCTACATCGAATTTATTTATCAGTCGCAGAACAGAATAAGAACGCGGTTAAACTTTATGAGCGTTTAGGATTTGTCGCGGAGGGTATTGAGAAAGAATTACATAGATGGAATTTTCAATATCATGACTATATCCGATATAGAATGTTAGTGTCAGAATACGTTGAGCTTATGAAGAACTAATATTGTCAAGTGAATAAATTGATTATCTAGCTAGCAAATTTAACTCAGGTTAATATTGACATTTCCTTTTAAGAACGGACGCTCGCACATCAAGTCACAAACCGTGAACCTTCCCTCGGTGTCTGGAACTTACTCGAACCTTGCGGAAAGAACAACGATGTGAATACATTTGAATATTACTGGTTGTCGTTAGCAGGGCGAGACCTCGTCGACAAGTGGGGATTTACAGCTCCAGACGACGACGTATCATGCGCACTCTGTGGTGGTTGGGGGCGGAAACTGCTGTACTGTCTTGGGAAATCTCAAACGGTTGAGTGTGAATGTGGGTTCCGCTATGTAACACCTCAACTTTCTGATCGAGCTCTGTCGGACTACTACCAAACATTCTACGAGTTAGACGACAGAGACTTCGAAGGGCATCGACATGATATGTTCGAAGATCCAGACGAGCGGCGAAGGAAGATTCAGGATCGTCACGTGGAGATTGAGTTAACCAACCGATTTACCAAGACTGGCAAGATCCTGGATATTGGCTGCGGACCTGGGCTCTATTTCGAGGGACTAAATGGCGAACAAGAACTGTACGCGGTAGAGGCATCACCCAGCGCAGCTAGATACGTCAGAGAACGTTTCGGCGCGAGAGTCCAGACTACCACAGTGGAGAATGCTGAATTCGATAACGAGAGTTTTGATGTCATTAACTTGACTTATGTAATCGAACATCTCAAAGATCCACTAAAAGTCATGCAGAAAGCGACACGTTGGCTGCGTCCGGGAGGATTGTTGCTGACCTCCTCTCCAAATTGGGATAGCCTCATGGCTCGAGTCTTCCGTGAGTTTTTCCGTCTCAATCAGCCGAATGAACACATCGCTCTCTGGACACCAACAACCGTAGCACGGCTACTCTCCATGTGTGAAGTAACACTCCAATCGATTCATTATCCCTACTTTGAGACGGAGTACTTCAGTCGCTATGAGGTGATGAGGCTGTTCCGAAATTCGGCGGTACGTCTAGTCCTTCCGATCTTGGTCCGGTTTGGGTTCTATCCGAAACTTTCGACAGTCTTCTCACCACCGTTTTGGGGAAGTGTTATGGTCACAGAGTCCTTCAAGAAGGGTTGAAGGCAATGGATTTTCGACGCCTCTTTAAACCTAGTCAGGATCTCCAGTATTCGCCCCAAAACCTCACCAACCAAGTTTCTGACTTGCGGGAGGCTATTTCTGACGCCGCCGGTTTGTCCTTCGACTGGAGTGATGCAGATGCTCTGAGAGCTCTTAAAGAGAAGGATCTGCTCTCCATTCGTGATGCTGCCGTAGGACCAGCTAATCAGTTTCTGACAGAGACCCTACAGCCTCAAGTCCACGAGGTCGTGGGTATACTATTTGGCGATCCAACGCGGTATCCAATCCGAGTAAGTCCACAGGTCAAGCGATGTTGGACTGAAGATGATCTCCAGAATAACTCGCGTATTGATAGCCAGTACGCGAATTTTGCCTTTCCGACTCGGGCACATCAGGATTTGATTAATAATGGGTGTCGAAGCTCACACACATTGATCTTCTATTATCACTTAACACCACCTTTCGACGGTTGCAACATGATGGAAGTAGCAGCGGATACTCGACCAGTAGGCCTATATGGAACAACAGATGCTTTCGGATATGCTAACGAGATTCTTGCTGAAGAGCAGAATCGGCTAGATTGGAAAGTACCCGACTATAGCCCAGATACCGTATACCTGATGACAGGTATGAAGGCACACCGGTCGGACAGGATCTCCAGGGTTCCAAGAATTGCACTGAACGTAAAATTGCAGCCCCAAGATCTAACCTATCTAGAACTAGTCTACGGACAGACCGTCGCAGATTTGTCTGACACTACCAATCCCCTGTCAGAACTAAGCGGGATCTTAGAAGATTTATGCTCTCAGAATCATGGATTGCACTTCGAACTTGCCGTCACTCGAGCACTCAACGGTGACGAAGACGGCGCGTGGCAAGCAGTCCGTAGCCTCTTCGTATCCCTCTCCCCGACGGAAGAAGAGCTGCGTAGACTACTTTATGGAGCGTTTCTACGTAAAATTATTACTCGCGAGGAACCGATTGACTACCGTGACTATCCACTAACCGTAGGATCCGTAGTACCACATTCATGTGCAGCGGCAATTCTAGAGACGATTAACAAACTACGGTAACGCCCGATTATCGATTCAATCGGATTGCTGGTCCGAATGCTCTGCCAGTGCTGTGCCGGAAAATCATAGAAGGCCATTAACTCCTCTCGGTCTTTGTGCAGGCAGGCAGCCGCCTTCGGATACTTCAGCTCATAAGGCCTAATAAACAGGTTGAAGGCCTTTTCTGCATCCGCTTAGGTCTTAGCTTGCCAGATGTTATGCAGTGCCTGCTTGGCCTTCGGCTGAGCCGATTTCGGCAAGCAATTGAGCACGTTCATGGTCTTGTGCATCCAGCAACTTTGCTGACGGGTCTCAGGATACACTTCCTCCAACGCTGCCCAGAAACCCATAGCACCATCGCCGATGGCCAATTCAGGAATATTCATCCCGCGCGACTTCAGCTTCAATAATACCTCTCGCCAGCTCTGTGTCGACTCCCGCACTCCGTCTTCAATCGCCAGAAAACGCTTCTGGCCACGCTCATTTACGCCGATCACAACCAGGGCGCACAACTGGTCGCTGACAAAATTGCCCCTCTTGGAATTGATGTGTCGAAATTACTCAGTGGCTCGGCTCTAGCACCTTATTATTCAAGAACACCGATGTATACTAGAACTACCTGAACAATTGGAAATTACGGGACGCACTATTTAGTGAAAAGCATTAGCAATGTAACTGGTCGCTTCAAAGAGCGGGTTCAGTCTAACCTCAGGCGGTCGGTTGGTGGCAGGGGTCACCGGCCTCCTAGGATTTCGATTGAGTTAACTAACCGATGCAATCTGAACTGCCCTTTTTGTTTAGTCGGGTTGCAAAATGATCAGGAGTCAGTAGCGCATCACGATTTAGGCCGACAGTGGGGAAAAATGGACCTAGGTTTAGCTGAAAAGATTATTAGCGATTCGGCAGATTTTGGAATCCAAGAAGTCATGCTGACATTTCAGGGCGAACCGTTGCTGCACCCACAGTTTGTCAATTTTGTAGAGATGGTAAAAGACTACAATATGAAGGCCGTCCTCTTCACAAATGGTCTATTGCTGTCAGCTGAAAAATCTAGATCAATAATCCGCGCCGGGCTGCATTCTATTCGATTCTCGGTGGATGGAGCGTCTCAAGATGTTTATCAATTAAATCGAGTCGGAGGAAAGTTTGAGAAAGTCTATAGAAACATGGCTGAGTTTATCCGAATAAAAAATGAAGAAAATAGCCCGATTCATGTTATGTGGCAATTTATTGCCATGCGAAACAACGAGCACCAAATTGAACAAGCGCGGGAAATGGCGAAAGCAATCGGTATCCCATTTTTTGTTAAGACGTTTGCAGAAAGCATCCCAGATCTCGCTCCAGTGACACCGGAATACCAGAGAAAACCACTTGTAAAACCTTGCTTAGATATTTACCGAAATATTTTTTGCTTCTGGGATGGATCAGTTGTGCCGTGCTGTTTTGATCTAAGAGGCAAGGAACTCATGGGTAATCTAAATGAAAATACGCTTGAAGAGATCTGGAACGGACCACGATATGTCGAGTTCAGAAGATTACTATCCGGCGTTTCCGACAACCCCGAAAAAGAACCAGAACTATGTAAATCATGTCTAAAGTGGTCAGCCAAGAATAGTTAAGTAATCACTTTTCAACCAGCACGCTCCGTTTTTTCAATTGCCCATCTACCAGATTCCGTTGTAACGTGTATGACTGAGAAGAAGATCATTGAGAGACATTTCTCTGATACTAGTCAAGTATGGCGAGACCGTATATATAAAGCTAAGGAAACCCAACACTGGTGGGAGTATTTCGACAAACAGTACCGCTTTGATTATGTAGTCAGTATGATCGCCTCCTTGCCCTATCCGGCACGGATCTTAGACATCGGTTGTGGTGCGGGCCAGTTAATCCCAGTTCTCGCAGAAATGGGGTACGTGGTGGACGCGAATGACATATCCCAAAATATGGTAAATCTTGCCAAGACCTTGTGTAAAAAAACTGGAGTAAAGGCTAATATCAAACTGGGAGACTGCGAGAATCTCGATTATGGGGACAACAGCTTTGATGTGGTTGTAGCCATGGGTGTAATCGAATACATGGACGAAGACCCGACGATACTGGGAGAAATTTTTCGAGTATTGAAGCCAGGTGGAAGTGTCATCATCACATGCCGCAACGCCCAGTGTGGCCCAATTAAGTGGCGGACACTATGGCTTTTCTTAATAGGGAAGATGAAAGACAGTTCCTACCAACCCATTTCTCGTCAGCATGATCCCCGACGGCTTCGAATAATGATCGAGCAGTTGTCTTTCAAGACTGTTCAAGAGCAGTATTGCCATTACCATGCTATACCCGCGCCCTTCTCGCACGCATGGCCGTTCTCATGGATTCAAGCCGTATTGGGAAAATCAATGGAATCCTTCTTTAAAAACAATTCAGTTCCCTGGTTGGCGTCCACTTATATCTTGAAGTGCGAAAAACTATAGGTACGCCGCTCAACTCAGAAACGATCTGTGGATTTAATTTCTTTATCGATTGGGTGAGCCGTTATGATGCCATCCTCGTTTTATTTTTTACCTTTATTGAATGCCTCGTCGGTTTGAATTACTCATCACTCTGATGACTACTCTGCAAAAACATGTGTCGCGGATTTGGCCATCTCTTCGCCCTTTATCATTTCATGAACCTGTCGCAGCGGTTTTTTTATTTCATACTGTGGAAGAACATCCTAATCCGTGGACCCACGGGCACCGATACGTGACCCCTCTTAGAAAATTCAAATTACAGATAACCTATCTGAAAAAATATTTTAGATTTGTTTCAACGGCAAATCTTGTTGAGCAATTAGCACAAGGGCGTGTAACAGAGAACATTGCGGCTATTCATTTTGACGACGGCTTCAGGTCTTTTAAAGACATAGCCCTGCCTTTCCTCAAGAGGCAAGCAATTCCGTCCACATTGTTCCCTATCCATTCCGTTCTTTTTGGCGATATCCCCATTCGTAACAAGCTGGCATACCTTCTCAACACAGATTCCCGAGACACTTTGTTAGATCGTCTTTCAATAGAAGATTCTTTAAAGAGGAGAAGTAATTCGTTTATTTTGTCTTTTCTAAAGAATGAACAAAATTCCGAGACAGATGATTTGGTAAAAGAAATCTATTCAATGAAGAAAAGAATTACCTCTTCACCTTTCATGCGAGCCGAGGAACTCGTCGCACTGAAAGACGATCCTTGGGTAGAATTTGGTTCACACACTCTTACCCACCCTATGCTCGTACGATTGGATTTAGCCAGCCAGAGAAGAGAAATAGTCGAAGGCCACGAGAAGCTTTGTGCCGTTTTGGGGAAGAATCTTCAGTTCTTCGCCTATCCATTTGGGGGACTGGAACACTTTGACGAAGTAAGCCGAAAGATTATAAAGGAAATGGATGGTGTCACAGCGTTCAACACATTTGGCTTTCTCAACCGGTCCTGGGAGCGGACAAATGTTCACCGCATTACTTTAGCCAGGCACAGTCCTTGGCAAATCAAAATTCTACTCATAAACAAGCGCTAAGACCATGTGCTCGTTGGAATAATGATATACATCCTGGCCATATACTTGAAAATCATATCTGGTCTTACGATAAGACGGATGTCAGATATGTCGTTCCTAACGGCAGTAAATTCTCTTTTTCAAAAAGATCATGTAAATCAAACAATATTTTCATATATTTCCCCCCAATAAAACCGGTTAGAACTTCTTCTTGAATTGTAAGTTCTAATAGTGCATTTATTCATTTGCCTGCTTGAGGAAATCTTCCTTGAGTTGAACAAGTAAATACATGTCGATAAATTCACCTTCGAAAATTATCCTGTTTTTAAATACCGCCTCAAGGTGAAATCCTGCCTTATAAAACATGTTTACCGCAACAAGATTGTGTTGATAAATACCTGCCTCGACACGATTCATTTCCATTTCTTCGAATCCATATTTCGCTAATGACATCAAGGCAAGCCTTCCACATCCTTGACTGCGAAAATCTTTTTTACCAACCGAAATCCCAACACGCATACATTTATGCTGGTTGTCTATTGCGTATATAGTTGCATTACCGATGTGCTCTTCATTTCTAAATATTCCAAAGAGAAGGCGGGAGGGATCAGCATTATATGAGCTAACCCAGGCCTGTACTGTATCCAGAGTTTGCACTTCATGTCGGGCTTCCAGATAACGATTGAAGTTCGGATCATTAAGCCTCTCAATATATTGTGGCGTAATATCTTTTTTAGATAAAGGACGCAAAATACAAAGGGATGTATGAATGCAAATATCATTGGCTGATTTAGTTATTATCTCAATAGCACCACTCATCATATTTCTATTTTTTATTGTTCCCAACCTAAACCAAAATGATATTTTTTATTCATTCCTTTAATTTGGGATTGTTTTCCAGAGGATAATTCTTTGATAAGACACTGCATGACCTCTAAATCTTCCGGGCAATCAACGGCAAAACGGTATGCTGAATAATCCTGGTCGTTTTGCAGCTGTACGGTCCTGAGACCATTGTCATACTTCCAGAAGCAAAAAAGTTACGTGTCCACGGTTATGCTTGTCTTTACATTTCTGTTGCACCTTTTCGAGAGCAGAAAAACTAAAGGCCTCAACATCACTGCCGTCCGAGAAATAGCTTTTTTCCAGTGGGCTCGTACTGGCAGAAAAATCAACGTTGTTCGCTTGATGCAGCTGACTCGTCTCATCAATTATTAATGGGTCAACTAAAGGACAATCGCTCGTATAACGAACTATAGTATCTGCGGCGTATTTTTTGCCCACACTCGGCAGCGGTTAAGTACGTCGTTTTCACTACCCCCGAAATATTTAATTTGATCTCTTTTGCACAGTTCCACAATCGAGTCACCTTCAGCCTTATGAGTCGTAGCTATGACTATTTCATCAACTAATGTTGACCGATTTATCTACGGCTTCTCATTATGCTGTTACCTATTGCTGTGGGCAATAAACTGCCGAGTACGTAAAGTTTATCAATAACCCTATATCATTACGACCATTAGAATCTGTTCTCCAGAACAAGAGCATCAGTGAGTCTTGAGGAGCCAAGGCTCAAGCCGCGGCACAGCATATTCCAGTGCATGTCTCCCAATTCTTTGAACAGCCACTTCTCAGAAAGCGAGGCCGTTGTCATCTGAGGAAGAAGGAAAATCTGATTGGTCGACCAATTTAGCCTGCCTGTTCCTTAAGCCCTGGTACGATTATATATACGCAGTTTAACCACTTACGACTGGTTGAAACGGGTTCAGAATGATGGGTCAACGCCATGCGAAAGAACCAGAGCCAGGCTGGGAGGTAGGGTAAGGATTTGGTCTGGCGGGCGCGGGGTCGTGAGGGCCACAAAGTGTCAAAAAACAACCAAATCTGTACCGATGTTGCTCAAACGACGAGTTTTGTATCTGGTTACGGCCGATCCACCTCCAGCATGGTTGACCGGATTGCTTTGTTCGCTATGTCATGGATCATGGCTCTAGGCTAAGTCTCTGACTTTGATCGATAAGACCATCCGCGGACACCTGAAGATTCAGATCGGCCGTTGCGTCGGGGGACAAAGGTTATCGAGACCCTGCCTGACGCCCTGTCAGCCCACAGCATCCCTGGCTATATCCAATCAGGCAAAACAGCCCTTGAGATGGTCTCAAAACTTGGCAGGAACTGGATAAGGCAGACTGGCATCCAGACCCCCTGCTAATCGAGTCCGTCAGCCCTCGAGAGAAAGGTTACAAAGACGACTTACAAACGAAATGATCATGGATGAATGCTTGAATGGAGAGGTCTATGCACCGTCCAGGGAGCAAGAATCACAATCGAACAGCGGCCGCACTCACTAGTAGACTCAAAGACACCTGTCACGACTCGTTTACAGGCCCCGGCAACGCTAACCTAAGCCATGAGTCCGACTCCAACCAATCAAATGATCAACATGCGGTAAAATTAAGGTATCCCACAAAAATTGGACTGCATTTCCCAACCGGTCATCAGAAAATATTAATTTAAACTACTATTGAGAGTTAGGATTAGAGCAGTAACAAATGTTAAATTCACTTAATACAATCCATCTGTCCAGAAACCAGCGTCGAAGTGTGTTCCAAAAGAGGCTATGGCTTCAAAGGTTCGTTAGTCTAAGCGGAACTCAACGACTTGGCTTCGTTAGGAAGATCAACTGATGTTAACAGAAAAACCTTTCGGCAATCTTTTCCATGTAAAGGAAGAGGTGGTCCTAGTCACTGGAGCGGCGGGGCAACTAGGGAGTGCGATAGTCAGGACGTTACTTGGCTGCGGCGTCAAGGTAGTCGCAACTGATATGAATGATGAACTTCTTAACCAGACCGCTACGCAACAGCAGTGGAAAAGAGAAAGCACTCTATTACTGGAATGCGATATTTCTCAAAGAAGACAACTCGTTGAGGTGCTCCACGTTGCCGTGAGCCATTTTGGAGGAGTAACTTCGTTAGTGGCAAATGCCGGCGTTAGTGTCTTCGAACCATTTCTTGAAAGATCCGATAGTTCAATCGATCATGTCATGAACGTAAACCTCAAAGGGTCGTTAATTTGTATTCAAGAATTCATCAAGGCTAGAGTAGCGCAGGGTGGAAAGGGTAGCGTTGTAGGTATCGCATCTCATTATGGTGTGGTTAGCCCAGACCCCAGAATTTATACAGACTGCGATCGAAATAGTGCGGAAATCTATGGAGCGACGAAGGCGGGAATAATTCAGATGACTCGTTATTATGCGGTGCATGCTTCGGAGCATCATATCCGGGTCAATGCAGTGTCCCCAGGTGGTATACGGAACCCCCTTAATCCGCAGGGCGAAGACTTTCAGAGAAATTATTCAAACCGTTGCCCGATGGGAAGAATGGGAGAAGCGGAAGAAGTCGCGGGAGCCGTCGTTTTTCTTCTGTCGCCTGCTGCGAGTTATATTAATGGCCATAATTTAGTAGTGGATGGTGGATTCACTTGTTGGTGAAGAAAAACCTTACCTAAAATGACTCATGTGTTTCGGGGAAAATAAGCCGTCGTGAACAAAAAGAAGCTAACGAACTTTGGGTTTGCGTCGGATCATGAGACTTTCGTTATAGCGGAGATCGGGATCAATCATGGTGGGAACCTAGATGTCGCGAAGCGTCTGATTGATTCGGCCTCGCGGACAGGTTGTGATGCGGTCAAGTTTCAGACTTATCTTACCGAGAAGAGAGCACCATCGGGGCACCAATCTATATTTAACGTACTTAAGGAGTGCGAACTACCGCCTCATGCCTTCGAAGATTTAAAGCAGCATGCGTTGGGAATGGGTCTCCAATTCTTCTCAACACCCTTCGATGAAGAAAGTATCGAGATACTAGAGTCAATTGGAATCGAATTCTATAAGGTGGCTTCTTTTGATGTGGCTAATGAGTCCCTATTGAAAGCCCTAGCAGAAACTGGAAAACCGGTCATGATGTCAGTTGGAATGGCCGATCTTCCAGAAATTACACGCGCACATGAGATATTGAGCGAGGGAGGAAATAACGGACTCGGCCTGTTGCATTGCGTTTCTGCATATCCTACCAAAGAGGAGGATACGTATTTAGGGGTTATCCCACGCCTTCAAGAAAGTTTCCCACACTGCGTTATCGGGTACTCTGACCATACCAATGACATCAAAATACCACTGTACGCGGTTGCTATGGGCGCCCAGATTATTGAAAAGCACTTCCGGATCAATGAGTCTATGTCATGCGTTGACGCTCCAGTCTCAATTTCAGAAATTCAAATGAAAAAAATGGTAGAGGAAATTCGATTAATTGAATCCATACAGAGAACAGAAGCTTTTGGTGTGAGAGAGGTGGAGAAAGGCACAGAAATTTTCAGAAGAACAAAATAGGTAATTTGAAAACACCTTTCTCCCAAGAGAAACTAAATTACTAGATAGTTTTATAAGCACGCATTAATCAAATCGCTCAATTGTAAATCTTTTAAATTAGGCGTAGACCATGTAATTAGCTAAACGCGTAGCTAGATGTTTAGTTGATTAGCTCAGTGCTGAAACTGAACTAAAGTATTGTTTATACGTCAATCACACGTACATTGCTTATCAAGTAACTTACCGTCCTAATCGATTTGCGTACTGGTCGAAGAATTCCGTAAATGAGAACACGAGTGATGCCCAAAACAACGATGTTGCGTAGAGTTTTGATTCGGTGCGACGGTGGTTCACTTCCTGAAATTGGAACTGGCCACGTCCGAAGAAGTTTGGCACTCGCCCGTCGACTAACCGAACAAGGCAGTATCGAGATTGTGTTCTTGATGCGGGACTTCCCCGGTAGTAGGGATATGGTCACAACAAGCGAATATCAGGTTGACTTTTTCCCGATAGATGGAAACGAGGGTGAGACGATACTAGATGCGGTATCAAAATATGATTCGGATATCGTCTTGTTTGATAATCTTGATAACGACCCTGTAGTACTGAAAAAACTCGGTGATAGGGGTATCGTAATCATTACAATGGATGATGTTGGCGAGGCGTCAGTTGTTGCAGATATCGCAATTAATTCAATTCGTCAGACAGGGGTTGGGATCTATGATGGGTTTGATTATTTATACTATCCAGATTACGAGACAAAGATCGATAAATTGGCCAATAATGGCTTCACGTTATTCATTTCATTTGGTGGATATGACCACGCTGGCCTTTCTAGACGAGTAGTTGAGTTGATAACAGGTATAGAAAATGTTGATTCGATTAATATTGTATGCGGCGGATTTGAAGAGGATGTCGAAAGTATTTTGAACCAGTCGAGCATGAAGGGAGGGATTACTGTCCATAAAGAGACCGAGGCTTTTTCGGACCTGCTTGCCAAATCGGATCTTGCTTTAGTAGGTGGTGGCCTTTCGATGTTTCACGCAGTAGCGAAGGGAATTCCGGCAGTAGTAATTGCCCAATATGACCATCAAGTCAAAAACGCAGAAATTATGGAGAAACATGGCTGTGTTCGAAATATGGGACATATCTCGAATCTAGATATAGATAAGGTCAGGGCAGAAATGCAAAGGCTTATCAATAGCCCAAGTGAAAGAAAAAAGATGGAGGAAATAGGTAGAGATTTGATAAGTGGGGTAGGGAATCGGGATGTGCCAAAAATTGCGGGTGTGATAAATCAACTTAGCTGGGATTCTGAATTCTTTGGGAAAAATATTGCATATCTGCATCCGAACCGGTTAACTCAGAATATTCTCGGCATGGCGTTTCGAAAGTGTAAAGAGGCGGAAATCGAGTGCCTTTATTATCTATGTGATTGTCATCATTCGAGAAGTGTCAAACTCGCAGAAGAACATGGCTTTCATTTTGTAGATATACGATTATCGTACGGAATTCCCGTAAGTTCGACAAGTTTAGAGCGTATGATTGGTGGAGTCGACGAAAACCCAGAGCTTGAATTAAGGCGGGCGGAGCCTTCCGACAAGAACGCCCTATCTAAGATAGCGGAAGAAAGTTACATCTATAGCCGATATTGGTTTGATAGTAATTTCTCCGTGGAGGATTGTCGCCGGTTTTATGTTGATTGGATAAATAAGTCAATCACTGGTAAGTTTGACGATCAGGTTACCGTCGCTTCGTCGACTGATGGGGTTGTTGGGTTTATTTCGTGCAAGAGGATAACTGCTAATGTTGGCCGAATAGGGCTAATCGGTATCCGGGAGGATATGCGTGGTCGTGGATTTGGGAAATATCTAATTCGAGAGGCAATTCGGTGGGCTCTAGAGAAAGATCTCAGATCTCTTAAAGTTGTGACGCAAGGAAGAAATACCCCTGCTCAACGTCTCTACCAAGGGTGTGGGTTCACTTCAACTAAGACGGAGCTTTGGTATCATAAATGGTTCGATTGACCGACTGAACGAATGCGGGGCAGGACGTATACACGTGGATCGGCTCCGTAATCTTCCTATCGTTAGAGTATCAGGATTTAACCAGTAACGCAGGCAGATGTGCGTCGCTGGTCGTTAGTCACTGTTGGCCGGTGAGGCACCTGTCAGCTATCTAAAATGAAAACAGACGGATGGGTGATGCGCCAAAGCCTTTACATAGGAAATTGGAATTCTATGCCTGACTGGGTGGATGGTGCGTAACTCCAGAGACAGCCGGGCCGGCATAAGCAACGCTGAATTTAGGCCTCACAATACTTTGATGGTATTCAGAGAAAAGCGTATTCAGCTGTTTCATTATAGGCACGGCTGCACCAGTGCATGCATCTATCTACGTCATTTTTCGATAAATATTTAGGATGAGTAGAGCTCCGAGGCAAGGCAACCCAGGCCCTGTTGAATCGATAGTTCTTGAGGAGCCGCCAATAAATGTGACTACTCTTCAATGTTACAGTTTTGTCTGTAGAGTGGGAGTTAAGGAAGTCACTAATCCTAGATGCATGACTGTAAGTCGTCAAAAGATATGGAACAGTCTGCTGTATAAATTAAGAGAGACATTTAGATTACATCGCCTGATTCATGTCAGGCACACTGCTTAGGTTTTGGGCCCTCCTGAGTTGTAAAGTTTGCTGTTTGATCTGGGCTCTTCGACCCATGATTTCATGATACCGGCTAAAATACATATCCGCCGGTGTCACATTATCAAGTGATTCATGATACCGATCCTGGTTGTAGTATTGTACAATCGCTTCGATAGCCCGCTCCAGCTCCCAGGGCGAGTAATAATGCTCCAGTTTCACCACGTTCTTCATGGATCGATGATAACGTTCGATCTTGCCCTGGGTCATGGGATGATACGGCGCACCGCGCGTGTGTCATCTGGTGTTCATTCAGATAGATTTTGAGCTTCCTGGATAAATAGCACGGCCCGTTATCACTTAATAGCCGAGGACGATGCTTTACCTGGATGTGTACCACACCGGTTTCATCAATCGCCTGATCGAGGGTGTTTTTGACATCATTTTTGCCAATTCGGCTCGGAATATAGAATCGAGGCGGCCTGGAATTGAATTTCTCAAAAAACGGTATTGTGAGAGATTTTCTGGAGTAAAATGTACCGTGGGCCATCTATAAACGCGATGAGAGGATTGCCAAAATGATCACACTTTATTTCGGGTGCCTCACTCATGAATCGGTGTCAATTTCGGCAGACTCGATGCCGCTCAATGTCGGTTTCATTGCCGCCTATCTAGAGAAAGAAATCCCAAATACTTTTAATATAAGAAATTTTAAATCGCCCAATAAACTATTAAAAGCTATCAAAGAAAATGGTGTGCCCGATGTATTAGCGCTTAGTAACTATGTCTGGAACAAGAATCTTTCTTTATTTTTTTTCGACCACGTCAAAAATAAAAGCAAGAATGTCTTGACGGTTATGGGGGGGCCGAATTTCCCGAAGATGGCGGAAACACAACATGAAGCCCTTAAGGCGCTCAGCAATGTCGATTTTTATATTCATCAAGAGGGCGAGTTAGCATTTAGCGCACTTATGGACGATTGGTTAACATTTGATAGAAATATTGAAGTGCTCAAAGAGAATGGAGTTGAGGGCTGCTTTAATCTAACTCCACACGGTGGCTCACGACTAAATCCACTATTCAAAAGGGTAAAGCAACTGGATCAATTCCCGTCACCTTATCTGACGGGGCAGATGGATGAATTTTTTCTTGATAATGACTACAACCCTTTTATCCAGACTAATCGAGGTTGTCCATTTACGTGCACGTTCTGCCATGAAGGTGAGATGGAATATTTTTCCACTGTGACTAAATTTAGCTTAGATAGAATATCTGCGGAATTGGATTACATTGGAGAGCGATTAAACGGCCATACAATTCTATCAGTTGCTGATTCAAATTTCGGTATGTACAAGCACGACAAAATAATTTGCGAGAAAATTCGCGAATTGCAGGACGAGAAAGATTTTCCGAAATTTGTTCACTGCACAACGGGGAAAAATAAACCTGCCCGAATTCTGGAAGCGATCGAGATTCTTAAACCTGGAACTTTGGGTCTTACCGCCAGCGTTCAATCCATGGATGATCAAGTTCTGAAAAATATCAAACGGGGCAATATCCGTTACTCCGACTACCTTGAGGTTCAGTCGAAACTAAAGAAAATTGATCCGAGCTGCAACTCTCAGGCCGCAATGATTATTCCACTTCCCGGAGAAACCAAAGAGACCTTCTTTGCGGGCGTTGGAAAACTTGTAAATGCAGGTGTGACCAAAATTGATGTCTATACACTAATGATGCTTGAAGGAACTGAAATTAATACAGAAGAAATAAGGCATAGCAGCAGCTATACAGTTAAATGGCGGATTATCCCAAGATCATACAGTGAATTTGAAAGTGTCAAGTGCATTGAAACCGAAGAGGTAGGCGTTGCGACAAAAGATATGCCACTTGAGGATTACGTTTCTTGTAGGAAGTTGTCACTTGTACTTCAGTGCATTTATAACAGGGAGAATTTTGTAGAGATTGTTAGATACTTGGAAGAAAAAGATATCGACATTTTCGACTGGCTTGACCGTTGCTATGGAAATATTGAGGATTGCAAGGGAATGGCCTCGGTCGTCAAATCCTTTATTAATGAAACGGTGTCTGAACTGTGGGATACAGAAGAGGAAATGCTTAATTTTTATTCCAAAGATAGCAACTTTCGGAAACTGTTAGATGGAGAACATGGTGCCAATCTTTTGCAAAAGTACTGGGTTGAAGGTGTCATTTTCAACTTTGAACAACTAACAGACTTTGTTATTGAGATGGCAAAGGAACTCCTTTCAGAAAGGAATATTTTTAATGAAGTAACTAAAATCGAACTTGATGCGCTTCGCACATGGACCCTTGTTAAACGCGCTGATGTTTTTACTGTCTCTACGGGATCTAAATATCGACTGTTCAACTTATCCCATGATATACAAGGTTGGATGCAGGACGATTCAGGTAAAACGCTCGAACATTTCCAGTTTGAGTCGACCGCAACGTTTAATGCCACACTTTCTTCAACAGTGCAAACCTCTTTGGAAGAGTTGCACCAGAGGTTTGGAACAGATCGTCAGGCGATGGGAAAGATATCAACTAGAATCAATCCTAAAAACTTTGAGCGAGAGATTAGGTTCGCTTGATGAAACTGTAAGTCGTCAAAAGATAAATTAACAGAAGTCTTTCTTAAGATTTACATCAGTTTGGCTTCATATCTTCTGACGGGATACACGACGTTCTGACAGACCTGTTCATCATCAGGCGCATTCCGGCCTACATCCGATGACAACGGCCCTGAGTTCGTGGCCCAGGCTGTCCGGGACTGGATTAAAGCGGTTGGTGCGAAAACCGCCTATATCGAACCGGGATCACCGTGGGAATACGGATATTGCGAGAGCTTCAACGCTCGGTTCAGGGATGAACTGCTCAACGGCGAAATCTTCTACACCCTCAAAGAGGCGCAGATCATCATCGAAAAGTGGAGGAAACACTACAACACGATGAGACCACATTCAGCACTGGGATACAGGCCGCCGGCACCGGAAACCATCGTGCCTGTGGACGATAATATACCCATGCACTAACATTTAAACCGGACCAGTTGGTGGGGGCGGGTCATTGGTAGGATGTGTAATCGGTAAAAAACCGTTCATCGGAGGTATATTTTGATAATTACTCATATTATTATTTTTTATGGTGAACTAAATCGTATGGGATTTCTCCTTCGCGAAAGGCGGGTGGTTGGACAAGGAAGGTATATCGGTCTTCTGCCAGAGCTTTACACCCCTCCGCAACTACAGAATCACAATCCGTCCCCAATATAACACCTCTCCCAAAAGATAAAACCCTTGCAAGATCCTTATCTACCAATCTCTGCTTAAATCGTGTCTGATCGTAGTCAATTCCAAAATCTAAATATCGGACAGGAGTCGTGAATACCCCTGGAATGATTTCTCCATCATCCAAAACAGGAAAGTCTGCATATTTATTATATTGATAAGGAACGCCATAGAGATTTTCTAGATAGTGCAAAAAAGTCATGCCATGTGGAGCTATTCCATAGCCTAAAGTAACCAGCTTTGCATTCAATCGGTGAATCCTTCCCCATGGGGATGCATAACCAAATCCATCAAAGTGGTCACCATCGCAAATCTCGCGGGCTTTTGCGCCGATAGCTGTTAGAGATAAAACGGGATGCGCTGAGCGCACGGCTCCTGGGCGTGTCCTTACATATTCGCTAAACACACCAGACAGGGATGGAGATTCTTTCTTGTCGTATGCTTTTCCATAGCGAAGATAGTCTCCATATGCTGTTAATACAACTAATGTTCCTTCTGCGCCAAGATAGCTTTGTAATTCTTTTAAGTAAAACTCTAAAATATCTTCCCTTGATAACACCTTTATATTGATGGGCCCGCAACGCATCAAATCCGATTGGAGCAAAACAGTATCGCCCGGAGAGACTCCAACACCAGAAAGTGCTTGCGATAAATCCCCCAGTTGTATCATATTTTGCCTGAAACTCCCTGCCCATCTAAATAGTTCATGAGTTCTTGAACCGTCTCTTGTTGAAATATCTCCACACCTTCAATCGCAACCCCGGTCGAACTTTCCAAAGCCATAACGATTTGTAAGACCGTAAGCGAGTCCCATGATGGGAGGGATTTCAACACGGTGGTAGATTCGATACAGCTCTGTTCAATATGCAATATGCCAGCTAACAGACTAGATATCTCGATCTGCTCCGAAATCTCGGTAGTATCCAAAAAATATTTTACCTCAATGGCACCATCGTTTGACAGAGTTTAGCGATGTCATCTCTTTTAATCTTACCTCGTTCTGTCTTAGGAATTGCTTCAACGGCATACCACAGTGCCGGAATTTTGTAATCTGATAAATGGTTGCTAGCCCAAATTTTAAGACTAGAAACAGTAGGCGGGTTTTCTGGGTCTCGAAATACAACACATACTGCCACATTTTGCCCAAGGACTGCATCTTCCTTTCCGAAGCTACAAGCCTCAACAATATCTTGGTTTGTTTCTATCACTAAATCAATTTCCTCCGGGGATATTTTGATCCCCCCTTTATTGATTTCATTACGAACTCGACCAGTAAGATAAAATAGCCCACGATCATCAATCATTCCTAGATCCCCTGTAAAAAACCACTCTTGCTGGAGAACTTCCGCAGTCTGCTGAGGGCGTGCGAGATATTCTTGCATCAGGCATTGCGTTCTCAACCAAACATATCCTTTTTCGCCCTTCGGCAGGGCCAGTGGTAGGGATAGGTCCTCATTTATTATTATACTTTTGCTATCTTTCGAACTGATCATTATGTCCGATCCCCATCCAATGCCTACGAAACCATCATTTGGGGTGACTTCCCGCAAATCTGCTGGAAGACCAGCAACCCAACTCCCTGTCTCAGTAATCCCATAGGTATTCCCAACGGTCTGTGTCCCTGTCCACTCCTGAACTTGTTTCCAGAGTTCCGAACTTAACGGAGCAGAGCCAATATGAACCCTACGAAGCGTTTTTCTCTCAGGTGCGGCTGCAAACTTTAGAATCACTCTCCATGCCGATGGAACCGAACTCATAAAAGTGACATTGTATTGCTGTAAAATCTCTGGGAGTCTAACCAAGCTAGCAGGATCAGCCTTTGGTAATAGAACAAGATGACAACCATTTAACAATGGGTAGAGTGCATTACAAATTAACCCGTGACCGAAGTGAGTCGGCAGAAAGCATAGACTTGTCTCACAATCACTGAGGGGAACATATTGTCTCAATACTTGCCACTTTGCACGTAAGGATCGGTGAGTATGCACCACCCCCTTGGGCAGACCTGTTGAACCAGATGTATAAAGCAGCAGCGCCGGATCATCAAAGCATCCTCCCTCAAAATCGAGTCGTTGATGCTTGTTGTTATACGAATCTGCTTCTAAAGTATCGATGAATTTTAGTGATAGATTTCCTGTCGAAAGTTTTTTGGGTATATTCTGCCTATAAATTCCATATTGCGCCCCTTGCTCCTCCGCCAAGGCACCAAACTCATCAGCACCGATACCTGGATCTAAACATGTGACCGTAGCTCCTAAGCTCCATAGTGCGAGGAGGTCTGCAAAAAAGTGCATATTGTTGCTGTGCAGCATTAATACTCGCGTTTTTCTTCCTATCGACTTTGCATGGTAAAAGCCTGTGCGTTTTACTATCTCCGATATGATTTTAGGGTTCTCCCATGTTTCACCAGTCAACGCCTCGGTAATATTTCCTAAAAATTGAAGACTTAATGGATGCATAATTTAATGTGTTGTTGTAAATCTGTGTTTTGCGTTTTTTTCAAGTAAAAGGGTATTCGCTTGCAATGAAACGCAGGGAGTGGAATCACTCATCAAAAGCTGATTCTCTGCCATATGCGAAAGCGAGAGGTGGCCCCCATGCTTAGGACAGAATATTAGATTTCTTAAGTGTATTTATCTGCTTTAAAGATCTTCAAAAATATAAATATATTTATCTTTTGTGCCGCAGGCAAATCAGTCTGCTTTTAGCTTGTCATGTTGTGCTCATTTACGCTGCTGATCTGATTTCTGGCAAGTCACGATAGTGCCGCGTATCAGGATAACAACCCAGCGTCTGGTGTCGACGTTTTGTATTGTAGAACACAAAATATTGTTTTAGACCAACTCTCCCTTCATCCAGGGTCTGGTAGGCATGCAGGTAGATTTCTCCATATTTCACACTGCGCCATAATCGTTCAATAAATACATTATCAATCCAGCGACCTTTTCCATCCATAGTAATTTGAATGCCATAGTCCTTCAGAACGTCGGTAAATGCACTACAGTAATCAACTACAACACAACCCGATGAGCTAAGCCTCTCTTAATTCAGGTAACCCCAAGTCCAAAAGATTCTGACGACGTACACTATCGTTAGAGTATCAGGATTTAACCAGTAACGCAGGCAGATGTGCGTCGCTGGTCGTTAGTCACTGTTGGCCGGTGAGGCACCTGTCAGCTATCTAAAATGAAAACAGACGGATGGGTGATGCGCCAAAGCCTTTACATAGGAAATTGGAATTCTATGCCTGACTGGGTGGATGGTGCGTAACTCCAGAGACAGCCGGGCCGGCATAAGCAACGCTGAATTTAGGCCTCACAATACTTTGATGGTATTCAGAGAAAAGCGTATTCAGCTGTTTCATTATAGGCACGGCTGCACCAGTGCATGCATCTATCTACGTCATTTTTCGATAAATATTTAGGATGAGTAGAGCTCCGAGGCAAGGCAACCCAGGCCCTGTTGAATCGATAGTTCTTGAGGAGCCGCCAATAAATGTGACTACTCTTCAATGTTACAGTTTTGTCTGTAGAGTGGGAGTTAAGGAAGTCACTAATCCTAGATGCACATCTTTCTGCAGATTTGCCATCGTCGGAGTAAAGATAGTCTCGGATAAATTGTCGGCGGACTGCTACCAACTCAGCAGGAATAGTTTGCCCTCCAAGATAGCGTGTTATGAGATTATGAAGGTCGTGATAGTTAGAGACCCGATCATTTCCTAAAGACAAATAATCAAAGTCATCCAATACTAACCCATCCGGCTGATATTCTATGTTAGGGTGCTCGAGATTGGCCAGCCACGCTTCGGCAGACGTGGAGCATCTCCAACTGATTTTTATGGTACAGACCAATAACAAGTCGCTTAGTGTTACATTTTGATGATGCTGAAATACGATAACGTTTCCGTAACTTGAAAAATGCTGCAAATAACAATGCACCGATTCCGAGGGATGTATCTTAATAAGGAAGGTGATGTCTGGAAATTCTTTTGCTAGCCTTAGGACAGATTCGGTAGTCTTCTCAAAACAGAGGTTGTGGTCGTGTACCTTTTCTCGAAAAGTGTCGGAGATGCGATGATCCGACGCCAAGGGATTCTTGATGAACCGAATCAATGCATCGTCTCCTTCAGGATAATTCGCGTATCCAAAATTTGTTGTCCATAGAATGATTTTTCGCCCTTTCTCTATCGAAAATGCGTGGTGAATCCTCTGCTTTGCTTGTGCGATATTGGTTAGTCTCTTCGAATGGTAATCGAACCGGGGAGAGCCTGTCTCAGATATCGTGGCGTTATCTGTAAAGGTAGAATCTCTACAGGAATTTGCGAGTATTCTTCCCCAGGGCAGGATTAGATCGATTAGCTTAACAAACTCGGATTTGCCGATTGAGAAAATAATGTCCTCGGGCCGCCGTGGAAAACCTTCTGCAAGTGATAGGGCGATCTTTATGTTTTTCTCTTTACAATATGTTAGGAATTCTCTCTGATGCTCGTGTCGGACATGCTGTACAAGGATAATATCTGGTCGATACTTTATTAAACTTGAAATCTCATTTTTTGTAGTTGTGATGAAGGGGAATATCTTGTGTTTGGTGTAAAGATGATGGGCGATGAGTGCGATTCCTTCTAAATCGCGATGTTTATGGTCGACAACAAGTACTGCCTTTTTCATGTTTAATCCCGGTGAAGTGCATACGGTATGCGGAGCTAAGGGTTAAATTAGGAGACTACTGTGACTCCTCATCTGACTCTTGAGTAAGCAAAAATTCACACAGATGATAGTCAAAAGCATCGTTAATTTCGATACCATACTTAGGATCCTCTATGATGTATCCTTTCTTTTCTCTACCACGAAAGTAGTCATATGGATCTCCAGGAGCTTTTTCCTTCATTAGGGTCTCGCGGCGAATTGCGTAGACACTTCCGTTTGTAACATATGACGAGCGATATTGCTGCCGATTCATTTTTTCCGCGATATTGTCGAAAAAAGGAGACAGCCGACCATTATCGCATCTCATTGCTTTCTCTATTGGGAAGCGAACGGGAGAGATAGAAACTACAGAATCAGCGTTTGTAGTCAGGAGTTCATTAACTATTAACTTGATATGTTTAGGGTGTCTAATGGGCACGTTCGGCTGCAACCAGACGACGATAGACGGAGGTATGTTGAGGCGATCATATGTCTCAACGACATGTTTTAAGGCGTCGTCAATGTTGGACTGATCCGTTGCGAGTTCGCTAGGTCTTTTTAAAACATCGGAGCCTAATGACTTTGCCACGGAGAGAATATCATCACTATCAGATGAGACTACTACCTTATCGAAACACTTCGAGTTTCTTGCAGCCTCAATTGTATATTGAATTACCGGCTTGCCTGCCAATCGCTTCAGATGCTTTCCAGGCAGTCCCTTACTTCCACCTCTCGCAGGAATAATAGCTAATATCATTCGGATAGATGGATATCAAACAATAACCAAAGATTTGTGCGCGGCGTAAGGGTCATTAATTCACTTATATCAGTATAATCTCACCCTACCAATTAAAACACTGTCTTCAGGGCTGTTGATATTGTATTCGACCCTATTTTGAAGTTCCCGGATTATAGGTTATACGATTTTATTCTCCAACCGAAAAATGATAAAAACGAAACCGCGATCCGTAATAAGAAATCGCCAAAGGGTTGAACACACTCTCTACTGAGGTTTCATAGGCATGTTTAACACGGTCGACCAGATATTTAGAAGTAGTAGCGCTTAGTTGGAGGAGTCATGGAAGATAAAATTAATACTAATAGTGCGGCGATACCTATGATGGACCTCATATGGGAGTTATATGGGTTCAATCGGACAATCGTATCAGCAGATAACAGAAAGCTTCTAGAAAGACTGAGTGAATTTCTTGATTTTAAGATTCATGAATATGCATCTGGAACAGATCATCAAACATGGCCGGTTCCGCCACAATGGGATGTCAATGAAGCATACCTTTCGGACGGGGAGAAAGTCATTGCAAGTTACGACGAGCATCCACTTTTCCTTGTTCCCTATTCAAAGTCCTTCGATGGCTGGGTAACGAAAGATGAGCTTCTTGGGCACATTCGGGCTGGACCGAATAGACCGAATGATTTCATTTATGACCACCGTATAGCTACGGATCATCAACGCCGACTAAAAGACTGGGGGTTATCGTTACCATATAACCGAGTGAAAGCGCTTCGGAAAGGTAAGTACTATGTGAAAATTGATGTTAGTGTTTCAGAGGGTGCTGCGCTTATCGGGGAATACAGACTTCAAGGACAGGAAAAGGATACTTTCGCACTTCTATCGCACACATGTCACCCGGGTCAAGCAAACGATGGTTTAGCCGGTGTGGTTGTTGGAATGGAGATTATGCGTAGATTGAGTAGTCGTGCGGGTCAAAACCGCTTTACTTACCAGTTGTTAGCTATGCCAGAGACCTTTGGTTCTGCATACTATCTCGCTAACAATGTGTCCACTTTTAGAGATTACATTGGGGCGTTGTTTCTGGAGACTCCTGGCGCTGGAACAGTATTGACTCGTAATCTTTCACGGGTAGGTAATCTTTATATTGATGCCGTACTTGAATCTGTCGTGACTAAAATCAAAAACGTACCACAGAATTGCTTACCATTTCATCGTGGCTTAGGGAATGATGAACTTAATTTTGACTGGCCAGGAGTTGGAGTTCCCGGACTATCCCTTTATTGGGATGGATATGATGAATACCATACTAGTGCAGATTCGCCAGACCTAATAGAACACGAAAAACTCGAGACTATCATCAACGTGGTAATCGACCTTATTGATGTGCTTGAAAACGATTATGTGCCAACTCTCACGCAGGAGATTCCTGTCTATCAATCCCGGTACGATCTCTATATTGATGCATTCAAGAATCGAGATTCATATTTAAATGCCACGGATGTCTTGTTTGCGATTGATGGCAACAAAAGTTTGTTTGAAATCACGTACGGTAAGGGGATTTCTTTCTGGCCGATGCAGGAATACCTTGAGAGGTTTTATCGTATGGGATTCATTGAAAAAAAACCAACCGGGAGGACCCAGTTCACGCGTAGGCAGGACGAGAGAATTGTTGCCCATGATGCTCCAAGAGGGGAGATCAGGTGAGCAGGCTATTATTTTCTACTGGCAGCGCAAGGGGTGGGACCAACTTAGTTACAAAAGCGATTAGTGTGCGAGAGGGTGCGCTAGTAACCTGTGATCCGATGCTTGCAATGTTTAAGTCATTACGGAGCCGCGATTCGTAAGAGGTTAAATATTGACATAGATCCAGAAGCCTCACTAGCCGACTATTATTATCTCGATGATCTTCGCTTGCAAAAGTGGGCGACACATGAGGCATCTCTAGATTTGGGGTTTCAAGGTGATGAAACGAAAATCCTACACATGCCTCCTTCGAGCAAGAATTGAAGAATGAGATAAATCGCTATAGACTACTTGGGCCCCCGGCTAATGTTAGCGATCTCGATCAAGAGCGCGGCTTTTTGTTCGCGAGCATGTTTGAGGCGTTAACTTCACCAAATCGTTCATCATAATGTTCTTTTCTTTCCAGTCAGAGCTTATATGGAGTGGATCTCCAAATTGTCGTTGTGACGAATAGATTGTGCATTCAGAAAGGCATTAGAGTTTACTGATATGAAACTTACCACTGGACAAAAATTATGGAAGGACAGAGCAATTCTTGCCATTCCTGGAGGCAACGGCTTGCTCTCCAAGCGTCCAGAGCGATATGCCCCAGATATTTGGCCAACGTATTTTGAAAAATGTGCTGGCGTTCAGGTTACAGATTTGGATGGCAATCGTTTTATTGACATGGCACAAATGGGTATTGGATCAGCAATTTTAGGATATTCAGAGCCGGAGCTTACTGAAGCGGTGTGTACGGCGGCTAAGTCTGGCGTGAACTGCACTTTGAACTGCCCAGAAGAAGTGGAGTTAGCAGAAAAGTTGTTAGTCCTTAACCCATTTGCTGGTGGAGTTCGATTCGCACGTTGTGGAGCGGAAGCGATGACCATCGCTGTCCGAATCGCACGCGCTGCAACTGGCCGGGAGAAAATCGTCTTTTCTGGTTATCACGGTTGGAGTGACTGGTATCTCGCCGCGAACATTGAAGACGGTGATGGTCTAGCGCCGCATCTTATCCCTGGACTAAAGCCAAAGGGAGTTCCATCGGGTCTTAGAGGAACGGCAATCCCTTTTTCCTATAATGATACCGAAGATTTCCATAAGATCATGGACCAACATCCGGATGTTGGTGTAATTTGCGTTGAGGGTGCCCGGTATGACTATCCGACTCAGGATTTCCTGTCAGCAATCATGCAACGAGCTGCTAAGCAGGGTGTAGTAGTAATCTCCGATGAGATTACCTCTGGTTGGCGTCTGACCGATGGTGGAGTCTACAAGCTAAATGGTTTTCAGCCCGACATTGTGGTTTATGCAAAGGCACTGGGTGGAGGGTATGCGATTTCTGCAGTAGTAGGCAGTCATGCAGTAATGAATCATGTGGAAGATACCTTTATCAGTTCTACAATGTGGACTGAGCGTATCGGCTTTGTTGCAGCGCTCAAAACTATCGAAATTCTTCAAAGATATCAGGCTTGGGAACATTTGGTTGATATCGGCAGCAGAATCGGGAGAGGGTGGGAAAGACTTGCTTCTAAACACAACATAGAGATGCAAATAACTGACTTCAAACCCTTAGTTACGTTCAAGCTCGGTTATGGACAAGAAAATGACTGCTTGATTACCTTATTCATTCAAGAGATGCTTGAGAGAGGGTATTTAGCGGCACCTAGTATTTATGTCTCGTTCGCACACAGCGCAGAAATTGTTGACGAATATATGGAAGCTGTTGACGAGGTGTTTTCGCTACTCGCTGATGCAATAGATTCAGGAAATGTTCGATCACGTCTTAGATCTCGTCCTAGATCCGACTCATTTTCCAGGCTCACCCAATAGGAGTTCGATGCCCCTTTTCTTGATAACTTGCGTAGTTGCTATGTACGCCTCAATTGATGTCCGAGACTGCACTTGATTCTTTTTGTTGAATGATCTCGAGGTTGTGGCCGGGCAAGAAATAGTTGTAAAGCTTGAGGAGGCACGTAGGTAATGATCGTAGCTATCGTTCAAGCCCGAATGGGCGCAACACGCTTACCCGGTAAGGTTTTAAAAGAAATTGGTGGTACTTCAATTTTAAAATTCCAAGTCGACCGTATTAGGCAATCGGGATTGGTTGAAGAAGTGGTAGTGGCCACAAGTTGCGAACCTCAAGACCAGAAAATTGTCGAATACTGCAAGCTTCATGGGATAGGTTGCTTTGTGGGTTCGGAAAATGATGTGCTCAGTCGATACTACGACTGCGCGGTCGAGAGGTCGGCGAGCACGGTAGTTAGACTCACTGCAGATTGTCCTTTTATTGATCCAGTCATTATTGATCAAGTTATTTCTCTTAGACAGGCATCGGGGGCTGATTTTGCTGCTAATACTGTTCCTCCTGAAACCAGCGGTTGGCCAGACGGAAGTGATGTCGAAGTATTTTCTATGCAGGCACTTTCAGAAGCCCAACGCGAAGTTACAACTTACGAAGATCGCGAACAGGTTACCTTCTATTTCTGGAAAAATGTCAACAGAAATCGTTTCCGAACAGTGCAACTATCTAATACAGAGGACTGGTCGAAGTACCGCGTTACTCTAGATTATCCAGAGGACTATGAAGTGGTGGTGAAGGTTTACTCTGAATTGAGGAGGAGAAAGCAATTCGGCTATGCCAGTGAAGTGATTCAGGTGCTGAAAGATCACCCAGAAATTGCTGCTCTAAACGCTAGATATTATTTCGGCATTGGATGGCAATAGTCAGGAAGTATATTTGTGAAAAATTTAGAGAAGAGAGCTGAGTTTCTTGTATTTGGAAAGCCAGATATCCAAGATCAAGATATAGACGAAGTAATCGCATGCTTGAAGACCGGATGGATCGGCACTGGCCCCAGAGTTGACACCTTCGAAAGTCAGTTCAGGAAATATAAGCAGGCCGGCAATGCGGTGGCTATGAATTCCTGTACTGCGGGACTGCACCTGAGTTTGCTAGCTTTAGGAATTGGCCCGGGAGATGAGGTGATTACTTCTCCTTTGACCTTTTGTGCGACTGTTAACAGCATCATTCATACTGGTGCAACACCTGTATTAGCAGATGTGTGTCCCTTGAGTATGAATATTGATCCTCTCGCGATTGAGAGCAAGATCACTGAAAAAACAAAATGTGTCTTACCCGTGCACTTCGCGGGTCGGCCGTGCTCAATGGACTCAATTCTAGAAATTGTTTCAGAAAACCAATTATTCCTTGTTGAGGACTGCGCCCACGCGATCGAAACTGAATATCATGGAAGGCCCGCCGGTACTTTTGGTGAATTCGGGTGTTTTAGTTTCTACGCTACAAAAAATGTCGTTACTGGAGAGGGAGGAATGGTGATATCTGATGATGATGAGAAGGCAGACCACGTCAAGCGGTTAGCACTTCATGGGCTAAGCAAGAATGCTTGGAAAAGATTCAGTGATGAGGGATATCAGCACTATTTTGTGGAGGAGCTGGGCTTTAAATACAACATGATGGATTTACAAGCGGCGCTTGGTATTCATCAATTAAAGAGAGTAGAAAAAAATTGGAAGCGACGCGAGCAACTCTGGCACCACTATACCGACATGTTGGCTAGTCTTCCAATAATACTTCCAGCGCCTCCTGAAAATGATACGCGACATGCGTATCATCTCTACACAATTCTAATAGATGAAAAGAATACAGGTTTGTCGCGAGATAATGTAGTCACTAAAATGCATCAAGAGGGAGTCGGGACTGGAATTCACTACCTAAGTATTCCGGAGCACCCGTATTACCAGAGAACCTTCGGTTGGAAGCCTGATGACTTTCCTAACGCTATGTCTATTGGACGACAGACGATGAGTTTGCCATTGTCGCCTCGCCTATCAGACCTGGATGTCGATTGGGTAATTGAGGCGACCCAAAACACGTTCTTATGTTGATGGCGGAAAAGATGCCCCTCATAGCTACACCGATATCCCACCTATTTGAGAACTGCGCGCATGCAATCGAGATTATTGCAGCGTCGGATTGCCTCGAGGTCCGAGAACGTGGCTGGGAATCTGTTTGGCCCAATCAGTTTCTTTTCCATATCGACAAAGATCTCACCCTTGAGTGGTGCGACGAGGCTAGAGCATGCCTTGAGAAGACAATTAGGCAGAAGTCGGAACTAGAGTTAGTGACGTTCCAGGCGACGCGATGTTGTGAGGGGGAGCGAAAGGGCGGGTAAATTAGAAAAATGGCCGATACAAGGAGACGATATGTTGGAAAGCCAACTAGTTTTGTAGTTGGTAATATGAAATAGACATTGGTGCCTGGCAAATCTACATGATTAATTTTACGGAAACCTTTCTGTATTTCTGAAATTCGATTGGGCGAAAGGGAATTTGGTAGTGGGACAATCAGTTTAACCTATAATCGCCTGTGGACGGGCGTGTGTTCGAATCGAGGCGGGTATTTATGAAAACAACTTGCCAACAAAACGATTCTTAAGAAACGAAGTCAAGTGCAGACTGGTTTTGTGACTGGCAACATTAAGAGAGGAGTCCATGACTCTACTTATATCAACTATATAGAAATGTACGGTGGAATCCGAAACATCAGTAAGGCGGCTTCGGCGCCGGGAAAAGCAATTGGCTGATAACTCAAAAAACAAATACGACCTAGCAAGGGCATTTCATGAGTTCGCATTCACATCGAGTGAGGATGGCTTATTGGAACAAGTCACCAGAGCTAAGAGAATTATAAAGCTAGCTTATGACAACAATACAGTTCCGGTGAGTCAGAAAGCAATAATTTCATTAGTGTGTACGGCATTAGATAGAACGGATAAAAAAAGCGCATTTATTCTAACATTGTACGAAGCGGATGAAATGCGCTTGCTCGAAGACGACAGAATTATTGATTATCTGTATCACCGGTACAGATATGTTGTATACCCCAGGGTGAAGTTGTTGGATGACTACCCTCCACTGTTGCAGGTTGAACTGGCTTCTTTATGTAATTTCCGGTGTGTATTTTGCTATCAGACTGATAACTCTTTTACAAAGAAGTCAAATGGGTATATGGGCACAATGGCGCTGGATTTGTTCAAGAAGGTCATTGATGATGTCGAAGGGAAGGTGGGTTTTATTACTATGGCATCCCGGGGGGAACCGTTGCTCGCAAAAAATTTCCCTGAGATGCTGGACTATATTTCGGGAAAGTTTGTAACCGTAAAGATGAATACAAATGCGTCTGTTTTAACAACGAAGAAGATTCACTCTATATTGTCTTCTGGGGTAAATACAATAGTCTTTTCGGCGGATGCCGCAGATCCTGAAACGTACAAAAAATTGCGGGTAAATGGGTCCCTTGCGAAGGTGGTCAGGAACATAGAGTTATTTAGAGACATTAAGGAGAAAGAGTATCCAGACGCAAAAGTAATCACTCGAGTTTCGGGGGTGATGTATGACCCACATAAACAAACCCTTTCTTCGATGAAAGAATTGTGGGGGTCATTAGTGGATCAAATTAGTTTCGTCAACTATTGCCCGTGGGAGAATATATATCGATCAACTCCCAACGAAATCGTAGAGCCATGCTCTGATTTATGGAGGCGAATGTTTGTCTGGTTTGATGGTTCGGTAAATCCGTGTGATAGCGATTATAGATCGGAGCTTGCCGTTGGCTCTTTTCCGGAGAAGTCGTTATCAAAACTGTGGCGCTCAGACTCCTTTGAGAGTTTGCGAAAGGCCCACGGAGGGAATAAACGTCAAACCGTAAGCCCTTGCTTGGGGTGCACCATTGTCTAGCACCCCTCTTAAAGTTGGCTGGGTCGGAGTAAGAGGGTACGGGGAAAAAATCTGGGAGTCGGTCTCAGAGTTAGGTGATTTGAAAGTAGTTTCATGCTTTCACCCCGAGAAAAACATTGCTCAAGGCGCTGCAATCCGAATGGGAAGTCAGGTTTCCGAAAGTTACGAATCGTTAATAACGTCTAGGGAGATTGACGCAGTCGTCCTTATCGTGCCAAACCAGGTTCATTTTCCGCTCGCCAAGGACGCCTTGAGCGCGGGCAAACACGTTTTTCTTGAGAAACCAATAACTAATACTTATCAAGATGCAGTCAATCTGAAAGCGCACGCGGAAATGTGCGGCCTCAAATTGATTGTTGGCCATAACTATAGGTACACTGGGTACATTAGGGCAATAAAAGAGGCGTTATCGGCTGGTCGGATAGGTAACATTGTAGGAGGAGAATTCAACATGGGCCATGGCGGCGGCTTAAAGTGGGGGCCATCTAAATGGCGATTTCATGCCAGTAAGTGTCCCGGTGGTTCGCTGAACATTTTAGGAAGTCATCTCATTGACGCATCAAATTACCTTTTTGGCCGCCCTGTACAAGTTTGTGCTACAGTTAAAAACCTTTTTGCTAGCACGACTTCTGAAGACACGTCGTTTGTTCAGTTAGAGTACGAGGGCGGCGAAGTAGTAAATATCGTAAACCTCTACAACTCGGTATCAACGGAATACGTGAATATCTACGGAACCAGCGGCGCATTAAGATTTTCCCAATGGCCTCAGCCCAGACTATGGTATCAGCCGAAAGACATTGATACAGAGTGTGCTAATTACGAAAGAGTCGACTATAAAGAAAAGGATTCCGCGAAGGAGTTGTTCGAGAAATTTATTCAGTCAATATTAGAGCCAGATAATCAATTCTCAAATATCGAAGATGCAGTCGATGTGGTAAAAGTTATCGAGGCAGCCATGCAATCACACCACTACAATAAAAAGGTCTCTATTTCCAAGGTATCACCCTTATGAGGATCGTACAAGCATGATGAATCCGAAGTTGATGGCTAAAATGCTATTGGTAGAAATTACTGGTAAGAATTCGTCAAGATTATCCTGTATGAGCTAATAAAATAATCAGGTACAAACTGTTTTTTTCGAAAGAATCTGCTTCCAACAACTGGGGTCGCAGTTGGGTTTATGTTCTGCCGAGTCTTAAACCTTCACGATAGATCAATAAAATACCTACACTTTTAGCTTAGTCGTAGGACCTTCTATTCACCCGCGCCATTGATAATGATCGTTGGATGGGGGCCAGCTTCCATAGATACCTTTTAATGGAAGTCAGTTAAGGTTTCACAAAAGAATGCGTCATTATTTACTCCACGATACTAAGGAGCATTATTATTCCAAAATGTATAGAACTATTGTCGAAGACAGCGGGTCACCCTGAACATCACCCAAATGAGCCACTTGCGAATTCGAGAATATTCCGAGGAGAGCCTTTTTGAAATGCTTTCCCCGATTTTTCCAAACACCCAGGTTCGCGCATTTTCGCCGAAAATATTCTATGACTCATACAGAATCACCAAATATGGGTTTAATTTACTATACCTCATTGGTTTGAACCCACTAAAAATGCATCTAAAAGCTGGTTCTCATACGATGTTGTTCTCAATATCCCATTTTTAGCTATAAGTGGCGATTACTTAACGCCTGGCTCCTGACGTGTTTCGAAATAATCTCATCCGTATTCAGTTTGTCTACAGATTTCTAGACTCTTTGAAAGGCATGTTCTGGCTGTCGGTTCTTCTGGTGGCAGTCGCAGCAGCGTGGGAATTGATCGTCCTCACTGCGGTCGCGGTACTCTCTCAGAGTTTCGTCGACGTCACCCAGCTTGACTCGTCAACGTTTTCTTCTGATTCAGTCCTAATGGCAGCTTATAACCAGTTTAAGACTATCCCTGAGGAATATCGGCTAATCGTCGGGTTTTCCTTGACCGCATTTGCGGTGTTAATTGGCAGCATTGTGGATGCAAGCATCACTACATTTCAAACAAGTTTCTCTACCCGATTTCTAATTCAAGTCCGATGCAAAATATTTTCAATGCTTTGTGATAGCTCCCTTTCATATATAGATCAGGAAAAAACGGGATCTTTAATAACAATGGTGATTAACGAGTCGCGTTGTTGTTATAACGTTTTAAAATATTCGCTTCAACTAACGGTTGGATTCTTTAAAGTAGCTATCTTCGCGGGCGTGTTATGGTTTATTTCTCCCCTGCTTACTCTCGTGGTAGTTGCGGTCAGTCTAATTTTTGTTTTTGAAACAACTCTGATCTCAAAGTTAATACAGCGCATATCGGAAATTGTCGTATCGAGAACTCGCGCGTTGACGGTCGATACTGAAGAGAGCCTGCAAGGAATTAGACTGATTAAATTATTTGACCTTCACGATAGCGCTCTCTTCTCATTCAAAGAGAATTCAACTTTAGCGGATAACAACAGCAGAAAACAATCAATTATTCTTCAGTGGCAGCGTGTGTTGGTGAACGGTTTCTTGATCGGCACAGTTGGTCTTTTGATTTTTGTCAATGTAAAGCTATCGTTAGTCTCGATCGCACTAATGCTAACGTTCCTCGTAACGACACAAAAGCTTTATCAAGTCCTCCTGGGAATAAACCGCAGTTTGGGATTATTTAATAGTGACATACCAAGATTGGGTCGCCTCATCGAGTTCGTTGATCGGTATAGACACGTAAGAGAGGCGAGCGGATCGTCGTCGCCTGCACCTTTATTTACTCAGGAGATTAGGTTCGACAAAGTCCGTGTCGACTACATGCCGCAGAGCCAAGTTCAGGGCGCGCGGAACAAGGGCGCCCCAGCGTTAAATGACGTCACGCTCACCATTTCTAAAGGGGAAACAGTAGCGATTGTTGGAGAATCTGGATCGGGGAAAAGTAGCTTGGTGAACCTTCTTGTGCGGTTTTATGATCCGACGGACGGCCGAATTCTATTCGACAAGTTGGAAGTGGGGGAAATAGACCTCTCGCTGCTTCGGGAGAAGATCGGAATTGTCAGTCAAGATACAATTTTGTTTAATAAAACAGTTAGAGAGAACATTGCGCTCGGGAGGCGGGATGCGAGTGAAGAAGAGGTGATTGAGGCTGCAAAACTTGCCCATGTTCACGAATTCGTGATGAATTATCCCGATGGGTATGAGACTGTGATAGGGGATCGAGGGGTGAAGCTTTCTGGAGGACAAAGACAGCGATTGAATATTGCGCAAAATTTTCTGAAGAGGCCCGAGGTCTTGATATTGGATGAAGCGACAAGTGCGCTTGATTCACAATCGGAGAGCTATGTTCAGTCAGCGGTAGCCAAGATGGCGGGAAATTGCACTCGTATTATCATCGCGCATCGGCTCGCGACAATACAGCATGCGGATAAGGTGGTAGTTTTGGAAAAAGGGGAAATAGCCGAAATTGGAACATGGGATCAACTAATGCGTAACGAAGGGAAGTTTTTCGATATGGTGAAAAGACAGACGTTCTCCGTCACCAAACGATCCATGTAGCCGACTGATGGATAAATTTTATGCTGAGAGTCAATTGCTTACAAATTGCGAGGTTCTAGGACGAATATAGCTCGACAGCGCTTTTGACCGGAGCATTGATGTTTACCTTTACCAAAAAATGATAATCCTTGAAATAATTATTAATCAGAACGAGCGCCTCAATAAGGTCAGGCGTAACAATTTGTGAGAGTTGTTTTTCGAGCCGATGCCTCCTATGACCTAGGAACAGGTCATGTAATGCGATGTCTGAGTCTCGCGAAAGGACTCCAAGATAGAGGGCATCGGTGCAGTTTTGTATGTCGGGGAACGCCCGGGAATTTAATAGAAAAACTAAAAAATGGCGGTATTGAGGTCGCAGAATTAGGCGGGTGGCGTAATTATGGACAACTAGATCCCGCCAGCGATCCGATTGGTGGAAGCGACAATTGGTCCCAAGAAAATTGGCAAATTGACGTTTGGGAAGCATCAGCGTTAATCGAACAACAAGTAGATTGGGTGGTAGTAGATCATTACGCGTTGGACGCAAGATGGGAACGAATGGTACGTCCGAAGTGTAAACGCCTAATGGTTATTGATGATCTAAATAACCGACAGCATGATTGCGATTTACTCTTAGACCAGAATTGGTTTGGGGGAAGCACTTCTAATAGGTATAGCGATAAAGTTCCTGCGACATGCACTCTTTTGCGTGGACCGGTCTACGCTTTGTTGGGACCAGAATATTCCGAGTTGAGAGAAACAATGCTAGCCCGAGATGGAAATGTAAAGAATATTTTGGTGTTTCTTGGCGGCAGTGACTCGACAAACGAAACAGGTAAAGTGATTGACGCAATTCGAGAGCTGAGGGCACAAGAAGAGTTGGCAGTAACTGTAATTATCGGGCAAAATCATCCTTGCCCTCAAGAACTCTACGACAGAGCAAAGGGGTGTCCAAACGTAACACTGCATAATTATGTAACGTCGCTTGCAACAGTGATGCGTGATTCAGACCTGATGATCGGCGCGGGGGGGGCCACCACTTGGGAGCGGATGTGTTTGGGTTTGCCTGGTATTGTGATAAGTGTCGCGGATAATCAGGATGAGACTAACCTGGCACTTGCAAAGGCAAGATATATAACATTTCTCGGCAAACATGAATGTGTGACGACTAAAGAGATCACCGCTGCACTGGAGTGTGCTCTGACAAACCCAGGAACGCTTAGAGAACAAAGTAAAAGAATGTCAAAATTGACAGGCGGAATGGGCGTTGATCTTGTTTGTGGGTATCTTGAAAAGCTAATATGAAGGACAGAAAGTCCGGTTTCTAGACTACAAGAAAATCTGGCAAGGGATGGTGTTTATCCTTGTCTACATATCCGTGAGCCGTTGTAAGGAAATATTGCTGCATAACCTAAAACTCTGTATAGCGCGCCCCACTGCCGACATGCCTCGTTGTAGATGGATACGATGATCAAAAAAAGATCAGAATGCAGAGTCGAGTGAGAAAATATTTGAGATCTGGGAATATAATGTAGGGGCACTAGTCGATGAGCCTGGTTTCTCTATCTTCGGCCAACGATCTAACCGTGCGTTTCGGGCACATCAAGAAAGTAATGAAAACAATCCTTCTAGCTATTGATAACCCGAGCTGAGACCTCTAGGGGCTTGTATTACTTGCATGGATGCTTGTTCGTGACTACCAGTATCGACCGATCTTAATAGGGACCCGTGATGAGATTGCTGGGTTGGTTCGCCACAAGCCAGACCTAATTTTATTGCCTCATATTCGATACGAGCGGCATAGAGAGATTCTCACAGTCTGGGAAAGTGGGTTGGAGTTATCAAGAGTGGGATACAGTAGGACTTGAATGAGCAGGTAGGGAGCAAAATATCTTCTTTGGAAAAGAAAATAGGACTCGAGTGTTCGTCTCAGTCAAGGCTAGGCATATCGGAGGTGGGGCAAACACCTTTGCTAGTAATTTCTCTGATTGGGTGAAGTGCCGCTCTGAGGGGCATGTCTTAGAAAGAAAATTAGCGAGGGCCGATCTGGCTATCGTGATAGCAGATAAGGTAAATGAAAAAGAGTTGTCGCGAGCGAAATCAAATGGTTGCTTTGTTATTCATCGACTGGATGAACATGTCGAAGAAGATGAGACTGGCGATAGGCGTGACACGCATCAGGCAATTCGAAGAATAAATCAGTTTGCAGATGTCACGGTTTATCAAAGCGACTTCGTTTTCCGTAATATGCACCCGTATCTTTCGTACCCACCAAATTTCAAGATAATCTTAAATGGGGGAGATCAAACTAAGTTTTTCCCTGCCGCTGAGGTCGGATCCTATGTTGGCCACGTCTCGTGGTCGGCAGGCGAAAAAAAACGTCTTGATCTTCTTTATACTTTCGCAAAGGAGAACGCTGCACAGAAAATCCTACTTGTCGGAAATCAAGAAAGATCGAAGTTTAAATTTGAGATGTTGCCAAATGTTCGGTGTGTAGGGCCGGTACGGCGAAGAGATCTATTGAAATGGTTACACAAAATGAAATGGATTTATTTTCCCTCGGAGAACGACCCTTGCCCAAATACGGTAGTTGAGGGAATATTAGCTGGGCTTCCGGTATGCTTTAATAAAGATGGCGGGACACGTGAGTTGGTGCAGGGCTGTGGGCTTCCACTTGAAAGGGCAAGTGAGATGGACAACGGGTTGGAGGAAATGAGGTCTCTTGCTCTAGAACGTACCGATCTTTTTTTCGAAAGGGCGGCTGAGAAATATCTCAATCTATATAGGCAATACTCATGCGGGCGATCATGAGCACCAAGGTGTTACGGTGTGATTGAAAGAGTCAATAAGCACGAGAAGAAAGTGGCGCTCATTGTTGGAGAATTGAATAGGTAGCGTTGCTACGCGGGAACGGGACCTATTACGGCCTAGGCGATGAAGTGGGTAGGTGGAGACACTGGGTTAACTCAGTCAAGGGGCTTGCGGAAAGACACCCGAGCTTTAGGTCCGGTGAATAAGTTACCTCGGTTTTGCCGAGTCGGACCTCAATAATGTCTCGAAAAACTCTACATATTGCCTTGCAATCACCCCGGTCGAGAACTGTTGCATGCCTGTATATGCGGCATCTCCCAATTCCTTTAGGAGTGCTCGGTTGCTTTGAAATTCCTCTAGTGCTGCGCTCCAATCCGCTGTTGTGTTTGCGATTATGCCGCCCTTCGTTTTGGCAACTAACTGTTCATAAGATGGAATTGGCGATGCAAGTGCCGGAATACCCTGCGCCATGAATACGCCAATTTTAAAGTGGCTATGGCCTAGGTCGTAAAGATTCGTAATTTCTCGTGGAGAAATTGCGATATCTCCTTTTAGTAGAGCTCGAGGGGACGAGTTATAAGACCATTTCGTAAAGTGAAATGGAATTGATAAAGTGGGCGGCTTGTCTGAAATTACATCTAACCCTATGTTTTGCCGCGTGAGTAAGGCTGTGACTTTCTCTAGGTGGTGTGCTTTGGATGACACTCCAGCCCAAATTGCCAAAAGCCTCGTTGACTCTTTAAGCGTTGCTCGTTTTTTGTAGCAATAATGGGTTTTATCAATTGAGTCGGGTATGTGTACTGCAAGGGAGCTATAGCCGCGAGCTCGCCTAGCGATAAAATCTGATGAACAAAGAATGCCGTCACATTTTGCAATAGCTGCAAGAGCTGCCTGACTTTTTTCTTGTGTCATGCCATAACGGCCCATCAGTAACCCAGTAACGTCAAAAGGATTAGTACAAAGATCGATAGCGATTTTCGCGCCGTTAGTACGTTGATACTCGATAATATTCTGCATTGGGGTAGAAAAATCGCGGAGAAATATTGCGATATCACAGTCAATTTTTCGTTGATTGAAAAATGATGAAATACCAAGTTTGTCGAGTTCAGGGATTAACTGTAGGCATCGAATCCAGACCGAAGGCATGAACGAGTCGTAGTTATAGTAGGGTAAATAAATTTTATTTGTGAGCTTGTGCAGCAGGGGCGACGGAAAAAACCAACCAATCTTCACAGGATATCCTTTGGGGCTGAATAATTATTTTCGGGTGTTCCACATCTGCTTAGATGGAACTATATCGCGAATGGAAAGACGTAGTACTAGATTGTCCCAGGTGATATTATCCGCTCGCGGTAAGCAAATCAAAACGAAACGCGCGCCAGGGCACAAAAAATGAGTGGGAGTGATGGTAGGAACATCATAGGATGAAAATGGAGGTCCTAGATTCTGCAGTATCGCGTCTGGAGACTCTATTGCTGGCAAAGCGACGGAGACCGCGAACTCTGTCTATTGAGCCGACTAGCAGGTGCAACGTAAATTGCGTGTTCTGACTAGTGGAGTTACAGAATTCGCTTCCCAATACTGGGGACGATCTGATGCCGCGGGGACTCGGGGATGTGGAGTGGTCACTGTATGAGAAAATCTTAACCGATGCAGTTGATTCTGGGATGAACAAAATTCAACTCCATTTTCAAGGTGAGCCCTCCTTTATAAAAGAATCTCAGATATGGCCCGGGCCGCAAAGGCGCAGGGTCTCTACACCCAAGCGTTCACAAACGGACTCCCTCTTACCAGAGAGAAGGCGAGGAAGATAATTCACGCCGGCTTGGATAGCTTAAGGTTTTCGGTGGGTGGCGCTACGCAGGCAACATACGAAAAAAAATCGAGTGGGGGGAAACTGGATCATGCTCTTCGTAATATGAAAATTATGGTAGAAGAGGCGAAAAATGCAAGAAGTGATATTCGAATTCTGTGACAGTTTATAGCGTTGAGAATTAATAAGTACGAGTTTCAGGTTGCGGAGGAGTTAGCAAAAAACATTGGAATGCATTTTTTTAAAACATTTGCGGAAACAGATGAGAGCCTCGCGCCTAGCAATCCCCAATTGAGGCGACGACTTCTCACCAAGCCATGTATTGATGTTTAAAGAACCATTTTTTGTGTGCCGCACTGGGGAAGTCGTAGCATGCTACTACGACCAAGAAGGAGAGAATGTGGCGGAGTCTCTCCAAGACTGAAGCCTTAAAGAGATTTGGAACTCAGACAACTATAAAAACTTAAGGAGTCGAATTGATAATGCCGAAAAAGAACCCGACACTGACTACATATGTGCAAAACTTTCTAAAATGGACAAGGGTGCAGGTTAATTTTGGTAACTAAAGCTTCGACAATCGAAAAACCGATTTGATATCAATGGATGTTCAGTTGCTTTACGAGGTGCAAGGAAGTCCTTGGGGGGGTGTGAACAGTTTTTTTCGAAATCTTAAAAAATATGCGGAAGACGATAACCGAATTCACTTAGTCAATTCTTCCCATGAAGCGGATATCATCTTGACGGCGGGAAACTATATTGGGCCAGGTAAGAAATTATCTTTGGCCCATCTTTGGTGGTTATCGAAACGGCGTGATTTTAGTTGGCCTTTCCCATTTCCTTACTTGCAAACTCGTGAACGCGGGAAATTGGTTTTCAGATTAGATGGGCTGAGAGAGGTGTATACAGGCTTGCGTAATCCGAGCGATAGCCGATTAATTCGAAATCTTAGGTTTGCCGATGGCATAGTGTTTCAAAGCAATTTCTCAAAAGATATTTTCGAAAAACGTGGAGTCATAGCGCCGCGCCAACAATCAATAATCACTAATGGGGCTGACGAGAATATATTCTTCCCAAAGAACCTTTGCAAATCGCCAATTGATGGAGAGCTGGTTCTTATTTCGAGTTCTTGGTCTACCAATAGTTTGAAGGGATTTAGGGAGATAGCTAGAATTTCAGAAGAAGAAGACGTTCGTGTACGGCACATTGGTCGTTGGCCCGATGGCTTTCCAAGCAGTAACGTTGCGCGGTTGGGTGTTATGGAGCCGCGCGAAATGGCTACTACCCTTCAACAGGGTGATTTTTTCTTCTTTCCTTCAAGAAACGAAGCGTGTTCGAACGTGTTATATGAGGCTTTAGCATGTGCTTTGCCCCCAATCTATTTAGAAAGTGGCGGGAATTCACAAATTTGCGAGGATGGCAAGTTCGGAATACCGTTTAGGGAGGCAGACTTTGAAAAGGAGCGGCTTGAACAACTTCTTTTGAAAGCTAGAGAGCAGCATGACAATATTCGGTCTAACATCATAGAAGACTTAGATCGTTTCACATTCAAGAGATGCTATGAGGACTACCTTAGATTTTTTGAGTCAATGTTGGTGTAAGAGTGGAGAGACGGGTGACTAACGAGGTTGAAGATTGGATCGAAACCGTAATTCTAGGACTTCCTGATTTTGTGGAGCGCATGAGAGATCCGATCGAAGATGGAAGGTTCAAATACTCGCTCTCAGGAGACCTAAAATTTCAGGAAAGATGGGGTCTTGGAAACTCTGTTTTCGCGACCAAGATCCTCTATATGCTTAATATTGATGATGAGTTGGCCAACGACTCAATCGCTAATTACATCCTGTCGTTTCAGAATGACAATGGGGAAATTTTTGACCCGCTGATTTCAAGACGATCTGTATGGCATCGCTCTCTCTATTGTCTTGTTGATCGAGACTTTAATAACTTGTTCGGAGCGCAGATTCGGAGGGCGGAGTCTCGACAGTCGCTCGCAGCGTTGCGTGCTTTGCAAAGTCACCCAGAGTATCCATATAAAGCTGTTCCGTCATCAGTTGACGAGGTAAAAAAGTATATCCATTCTTTGAATTGGAGAAAGCCTTGGAACGCAGGGAGCCACTTTGGCACCCTGATTTTTTTACTCAAGAGTAAAGAGTGGTGGTCGAGTAGCGAATCCTGTCGCGACTCGGGTGAGAAGGCCGAGTCTTTGATCGAAGAGGCCTTTAGACAAGTTAGTGTATATAGACAAGACAATGGTGCATGGTTTATGACTGGCGCGTCACCGTCAACTGCGGAACAAGTCAGTGGTGCGATGAAGATGACCATAGCATTTATGGTAGCCGAGAAGGGGGCCACAGGAAAGGAAGAACAGTTGATTGACCTTTGTTTGAATTTGGCTGTAAGGCCAGATGCGTGTAATAACTTTAACCTGATCCTGGTGTTGTACTACGCTTTAAAGACCAAGAATTATCGACGGTCAGATGTGTCTCAGTTCTGTTCAGAGGCTATCAGTCGCTACCGACAACATTACTGGCCAGAAGCCGGCGGTTTTTCCTTTTTCATTGGGAGAGCCAATCATCGTTATTATGGTGCCCGACTGACCAAAGGTCTCCCCGAGCCCGATATTCATGGAACTCATTTGTATCTATGGGGGATAGTGCTAATGTCGAACATGCTAGAGTTGCCAATTCGGAGACGACTTCGAGAGCCAATCACATAATAATCGCTAATCTCTGATTGGGGGCTAGGTCGAGGGGTTAGGATTTAGTCTGAACGCACCGGGGGTGCATGCGCTGTGTCGATGGGCGTAAGGTGTAACATGAAGCCAGAGCGGGGCAGGACACTTACAGTCTTCTTAACTTTCGGCATGAGTCTTGAGAAATGGGCAGAATCGGGCCTATTTTCTCGAGAGGTAAAATTGTATCGGGAACTGCACCGGGAGGGGATGAATGTTCAGCTTGTCACTTATGGAGGTACTAATGATCGGGAGTGGAATTCTGAGTTGGACGGAATTGATGTGGTTCCGGTCTACGAGCATATGTCCCGGCCTCGCACCATGGTCGGCGAATTAGTCAAGTCATTCCTTATTCCGTGGGTGATCCACCCGTACCTATCAAGGAGTGACCTATTCAAGACCAACCAGATGATGGGGGCCTGGGTTGCGGTTATTGCGAAACTACGGTATCAAAAACCACTACTACTTCGGTGTGGTTATGAAATGTCCGAATTTTTTAGACTTGGCCGGGTAAGCCGTTGGCAACAATCCGCAGGATGGTTGTTATCATTGGTTGCTTACTTCTTATCGAATCAGATTCATGTGGCGACACCAGCGGATCGAGTGCTTATTCGGCGGAGGTTTAGAGTCCCGCTCCGCAAGATTAAGGTCTGGCCTAACTGGATTGATGTAAACGAATTCGCGCCTCCCTCGGTTCGAAGTGAAAATCGACATGGTGTGTTGTTTGTCGGGCGCATCTCGGACCAGAAAAATCTATTACTGCTGGTTGAGGCAATTGCGGGCACCGGTCAGCCACTCCTTGTGGTGGGCGATGGTAAATGCACGAGTAGTGTGCGGACTAGAGCCCGGGCGCTAGGTGTGAGGGTAGAGTTTCGTGGGCAAATCGCCAACGAACTTCTACCGGAAATCTACAGGCAATGTGCAGTGTATGTGATCTGCTCGCGTTACGAGGGTAACCCAAAGACACTGCTCGAAGCTATGGCCTGTGGCTGTGCAGTGGTAGGGACCGACGTTCCCGGCATTCGAGAGATCATTAATCACGAGGAGAATGGCCTGCTGGTAGGCGAAGACCCTGGGGAATTACGAGCAGCACTGCGCCGCATTTTGGCCGATAAAGAGTTGCGTGGCAAGCTTGCTGGCGCAGCCAGGAAATGGGTTAAACAGACACACTCACTAGAGTCTGCAGTGAATAGTGAATGGCAGACTTATAGCGCACTCTTTGGCAGCGCAGACATGCGGGTATCTTAGGTACAATGTGATGGGGATGTTTGCTGCGATTTATGAACTGCAGAGGCACTGCAACTACGCGTTCAGTCGTATGGGCAATTTATTGATTGATAGAACCGATTCACGCAACCCCCTCGTTTCAAAACCGGTGGCTACCGAGCAGACCTATCGTGAGCTCGCCAAGACAGCAGCAGCGCGGGTTTATCCAGAGATTGATGAATTTGAGTTAGCCAACGCTTTTGCTATTTCTCCGGCGTGGCTCCATGATTTGGCACTACACACTCAGGTTGTCGTTAAGAAGTCGCCGTTGTGTTACGCACATGGCCGCATTCTTTATAGTACGCTATCAAGATACCTTTCTGAAAATCCACTTTTTAGTAAGATTAATATACTTGAGACCGGAACAGCGAGAGGGTTTTCTAGTCTCTGTATGGCGCGGGCGCTGTTCGACATGGGCCGCCGTGGATCAATAATGACTTTTGATGCTCTGCCGCACCGGGTGCCGATCTATTGGAATTGTATCGACGATGTCAAAGGTAAGAGATCACGAGAGGCATTGCTGGCACCATGGACGGACCTGGTTCACGAGTATCTAGTTTTTTTGCAAGGAGATACCCGTATGATGCTCCCGAGGGTTAACTTAGGAAGGGTGCATTTCGCGTTCCTTGACGGAGCGCATACTCGCGCGGACGTTATTTTTGAGTTTCGCCAGGTTGCAGGCCGCCAGCGCCCAGGTGATATCGTGGTTTTCGACGACTATACACCTTGCCAGTATCCTGGACTGGTCAAAGCAGTTGACGAAATCTGCAACTCTTATAACTACGCACCTAAAAAAATCTCTGCCCATTCGGGCCGGGGATATGTGGTTGCGGTCAAACAATAAGCCAATGTGTATTTGGCCTGAACGTTTCTTGAGATGATATGTGCGGTATCGTGGGAATCTGGGATTTCAGCCAGCGATCGCGTTCCGATAATCTGCGTGAAAATGTTCAGAATATGGCGACAGCGCTTCGGCATCGGGGTCCGGACGATGAGGGAATTTACCTAGATCCAAATAGTTGCTTAGCATTAGCACACAGAAGGTTGTCTGTCATCGATCTTTCCGGCCAAGGACATCAGCCTATGATCTCCTCATGTGGAAGGTTTACGATCGTCTACAACGGGGAAATCTACAATACCAGTGAGTTAGCGGGTAAGCTAGTTCGCCGGGGTCGGCGTTTTCGGGGTCATTCAGATACGGAGGTATTACTCGAAGGGTGCGCCGAATATGGCATAGAAGAGTTTATCCCGCACGTCAACGGCATTTTTGCGTTCGCGCTATATGATTCAGCGTCGCGATCCTTATGGCTTTGCCGAGATCGCATGGGTGTCAAGCCGCTCTATTATGGAATAGTCGGCGGTTGCTTACTGTTCGGTTCAGAGCTTAAGGCTCTAATCAGGCATCGGAATTTCCCACGGCAGATTAACCACGCTGCTGTGGCTGCATTTCTCCAGAATAACTATGTTCCCAGTGATCTTAGTATTTATATTGGAGTAAACAAGATCACACCTGGCACATTGCTCAGGTTTGCAGAAGATGGCCAGTCACGGAGTGTTACCTACTGGTCACTACCCAGCGTTGTGCGAAAGGGTGTCGCTAAACCTATTACGCAACCGGATGAGGCGCAGGCGCGGCTGGGGGATCTATTGCAGAATGCGGTTCAGAGGCAGATGATTTCAGATGTACCTCTGGGTGGGTTACTGTCCGGTGGCATTGATTCGTCACTCGTGGTCTCAATGATGCAACGGGTAAGCTCACGGCCAGTCGAGACTTTTACTATAGGCTTTGCGGAGAGGGATTTTGATGAGTCACGCTATGCTGCGGCAGTGGCTGGACATTTGGGAACACAGCATCACGAGGTCATTGTTACAGCAGAAGACGCAATGACAATTATCCCGGATCTACCGGATATTTACGATGAACCGTTTTCGGATTCATCGCAGATTCCAACTTGCTTACTGTCAAAAATAGTTCGTCAGAACGTAACAGTAGCGCTTTCCGGTGATGGGGGTGATGAACTATTTGCTGGCTACCGGCGATATGGCCAGATGCAAAAGCTGGCCCGGATTCTCGATACCCTACCGAGTTCGCTTACTCGTAGTCTTTGTCGAGCGGCATTGTTGATGCCCAAAACTTGGTGGCAGAGAGTATCTGGTTGGATCCCAACAGCTCAACAAAGCAGTGGAGTAGTAGAGCGCGGGCGTAATCTGGCTGGGCGTTTGATAGAGGATATTGACGAAGTGTATCCCTACCTACACTGTCATTGGCCAGATACAGGACTAATAATGGCCGATGGTTTCATGTCTTCAGCGTATACGCAAGAAGCAGAAGCTCGCGAACTACTAGATACGCCCATATCGAGATGGCAGTATCTTGATATGCTGCACTATCTTCCAGATGACATCCTGACAAAGATAGATAGAGCGAGTATGGCGGCATCGCTGGAACTGCGAGTGCCATTGCTGGATCACCGAGTGGTAGAACTTGCCTGGCAGATTCCCGAGCAAATGAAAACTAATGGCAAAGACGGCAAACTTATTCTTCGAAAAATTCTAGCAGATCACTTGCCCTCCGAGTTGTTCGAAAGACCCAAAACAGGGTTTGGAATCCCTTTAAGCGATTGGATCCGTGGCCCTCTCAATTCGTGGGTAGAGGATCTAATCAACCCCAGCATGGTTAAGAAGCACGGTGTGCTCAACCCGGATACTGTCTGGAAAATCTGGCAAGAACACCGTGCAGGTACTCGTGATTGGGGTTACTGGCTGTGGGACTTGATCTCATTACAGGCCTGGCTGGAAAAAAACAATTCTATCACTGGTAAGTTTTGATGGGGCACCAGACGCCGACGGTGTCTGTTCTCATGCCTGTCCATAATGGAGCCAGTTTCCTTGAAGTTTCTGTCAATAGCATTCTTGCGCAGACAGTTGGTGACTTCGAGTTGATTATTGTCGATGATGGCTCCATCGACCAGACGCCTATCATTCTTTCCAGCCTCGCTGCGAAAGATTCGCGCATTAGGTTATTGCACAATAGTAGTCGTCAGGGAATTTCAGTAACCCTTAATAAAGCTGCTCGTTTGGCATGTGGATCGTTAATTGCGCGGATGGATGCGGACGACTGGGCTCATGAGGCCCGTTTTGCATCACAGATCGAGGCATTTCAGCGGAGTGCAGGCCTAGTGGTGTGTGGTAGCAATGCAACCCATGTCGATGAGCAGATGCGGCCGCTTTTTCATACCGTCCTTCCAGTATCAGACTGGGATATCCGATGTGCGGCATTGTTTGAAAATCCATTTGCTCACCCTTCGGTGATGATGAAAGCCGAAGCGTTCCATCGTGCAGGTGGGTACAACGAGGAATTTTCAACGACACAAGATTATGACCTCTGGATACGTCTATTTGCGCAGGGAGAGGTTCGTAATCTGAGTGAATCGCTTCTGAAGATGCGCTGCCATGATCAATCAGTATCGGCCCTAATGTATCAGGTTCAGTCGGAAAGAACTGGGGAAGTGCAGCGTGATTATGCAAAGCAGTGGATTGGAATATATGACTGGCATCAGTCGCGATACCAAAATATCAGGGAGCACCTGTACCGAGGGCCGGGTCGCCCGGCCAACAGCGTTCGGTCGGGTGCGCGTGCAGTTCTCGATTCAGCGGCACTAACGGCGAGCGTAAAAAAGTGCTATCCCGAAAGGAAAAGCGGTTGGTTACAGGGATATATCTTGGGGCGGTGCATCTTTTCAGCATTACGCCGGCCTGTTGATTGTGGGAAGCTCGCTAGCGTTATAGGCTTGGTTTCTCGCGACCCGCGCCTGAGCTTACGAGGATTGATTCAATTGGCACATGCAGCCTTGAAAAGACACTTAGCCTGATGAATTTCGGTCCATGCTGATTTAACCATCGTTCCTTGATAACCAGTGACAAGTGGAGTGGTGAATCACGGGTTAATGATGTCCTCCATATGGACTAACACTAGTCAGTCGGGATGTGTGATTTTATAGGCCACAATGTTACCTCCCCGGTAGGCTATGGGAAATTCAAGATCAAGTGAGAACTGGGTTAAAAAGTAGTCAAAACGTTTTCCATCGGGTCCATAAACCATGTTTCGGAAGTGATCTTCATCCATGTTCTCGACAAGGTCTTGGAGCCTGTCGAGTACGCCATTAGTAGCGCTCATTTCTTGCCAGGGAATCCCTAATAGGGTCTCAAAGTATCCGATTCGACCATCGAAATCTTTCTTTAAAAAATGTAATCCACCACGATATCTGTAGACGTTGAGAGTAAGAGTAAATCGCCCATTAAGATAGGGTAATTGGGTGATTTGGCTTTCGGAGAAGCCTGCGGAAACAAATCGTGCATCGGAAGGGGTATTGAGCCGCATCCAATTGACAAGGCCTTGGAAATCCTGGAAGGACTCATCACCCGAGAGTTGAGCACTTACTGCGAGATAGTCATTAAAGGATCGCGGCCCCTTGCTCAGGAACATACTATCGATACTGGCAAAGGTTTGAGCGCTAACGAATGGCGATGTTTTCAGAACAATGGCAACAATCACAGCGCCAACGAAAAATGTCGGGTTGGTCGGTAGCTTGGTGAGAAAGGCCAGTGCCTGGCGGTGCCGTGCCCAGTAATAACCGTTGATCACCAATAAGCCTGATAGATACACCGTAATTACTATCTCTGCTGGCATGTGATTGCCATAGGTGTTCAGGAGCAGACCGGCAAAAAACCAACTGTACGCAGATAGTACGATTATCAGGTATCGAAGGGCAGGTGTGTCCGTCAGCCAGAAGAATTCAAGAATATATCGGATGAAGTAGTAGCTGAGGAAAAAAACGGGAAGAAAAAATACACGACGTGGTTGCACGACGATTAGCTTTGCAAAGACGAAAGTTGGAAACTGAAAATACTCAATGAGGGCACAGCAAAGAAAATAGAGGGCTGACGCCAGAATTAATACAATTGGGAGTCGCCCAAGCAATACTGTCGGCTGATAGGAGCCCTCGATCTGGCCTGCCAGGAATATGCCAACCAGAAAAAATGATAAGTACAAAGCACCAAGCTTGCTCGAAAGAAGCCAGATTAGCGAAAGATCGTCCGGATCCTGACTGAGAATGTAGGCGTACCAGTCGCTGTTCGAAAGCGCCGCTTGCTGTGTTTCTAGACCAGTATCGGGAATTGGTGGCCCATCAGCCGAGAATGAAAATCCAGTGAATACATCGAGCGAGGGTATGCCGAATGCGGCAATGTATTGGAGAGCCAGGGCCGTCGTACCAAAAAGAAAAAACAGCAAGATCCGGGAGGGCTGAAATATCCTGTCAGGTCGCAAGAGCTGCACGAAAAGCACAATCAACAGGATCACAAAGACATTAAAGACGTTGGCGGGATGAATGAAGACTGCCAGAGCTATAACGGCGCCAGCTGTAACCAGTCGACCTTTTACGAAAGATGCGAGGGAAATTAAAACAAGGAGGTGTGCCCACATCCCACTATAAATAGAGGAGTTAAGAATGAGCTCAGTCCCCCCGATTAGGAAACGGCCACCACCACCGATGACAAGAAACACTATGATCATTAAAGCTAAAGTAGACCTGTGCATCCGCTTGTAGTGGTCCGGGGTCAGGTTTACAAAAACCCGATAAAGCGCATAGAGCATTGCTATCTTGAGCCCCACGGTTATAAGCAGGTAGATGATCGGGTTGGGGAAAACAAAATCTCCAAGAAATGTGTTCAGGCATTGAACAGGCGGCGTCCATGCTCCGCTGAGCTTGAGGCTGCAATTCTGTTGAATTGCAGTGATCATCGCGAGCCAGTCGCTGAAAGCGAGGCTGCCCTCTGACAGGGTTATCCTTTTGAGGAAAATATAAGCGGCAAGAAGGAGTAAAACCCCTGCGACAAAGATATTGTTTCTGCTATGAGTCAAGGTTGTACCTGAAGTGGGGTTTCGGTTACTCATGCTAAAAGGTTTCAGGGATTTCAAAGCAGTTTGGCATTACCAGGAATGCCAAACAAGAAAGTCGAACCATCTTCCTATAAAAGATTGAAAAAAGAAAATGACACTGGAGGGTATAGAAATATAATTTTCTCGTACGTCGATTAGATTATAGTCCTTCCCGATCATTTACGCGCTATTCGGAGGTATCTGTCGGTGCATGGACGGCGGCGGTAATGATAGTGTTAGACCGGACGTAAGATGCAAGAACGACGAATAATTCTGAGAAGGAGTAGTCGTGCCATTGGCTTCGCGGGCCTTCGGGGCTGCTAATCCTTGGCATATTAGCAACTGCAAATCAGCCACTTGGCGGGCGAACACTGCTCTAACTATGAGTATAGTTCAGAATTTATTCGACAAAAAATATGTCTCAGGAATCTGGGCAAAGCCGTAAAACTTAAGAGTCTTATTATGAAAAAACATGCAAGAGTAGTCATTATTGGTGGCGGTGCACTGGGTGCCGGACTGTTGTATTTCCTCACCAAGGAAGGTTGGAATGACATTGTTCTTGTTGAGAAGGGTGAGCTTACCTCAGGCTCAACCTGGCATGCGGCTGGTCTTATTCCACACTTTATCGGCGGGCTGAGCATGGCCAAGGTTCATCAGGAAGGCCCCGCCCTGTACAAGACCCTGGAGGCTGAGACAGGTCAGGCCACGGGTTGGCATGGGTGTGGCGCTATACGTCTTGCGCTGAGCGACGTGGAAGTCGACTGGTTTCATTACGTCAAGGGCATACTGGATACGGTTGGCAGTGAATGCCATCTGATAAGCCCTGCGGAGATTCGTAAACTGCACCCCCTGTTGGTCGTGGATGATGTAAAGATGGGGTTCTACACCCCTAACGATGGACATACTGATCCGGCTAGTGCAACTAATGCGATGGCCGCCGGGGCGCGGATGGGAGGTGCCGAGATTTATCGCCATACCCAGGTGATTGGGACCCGCCTGCTGGATAGCGGCGAATGGGAGGTTGTTACAGACAAAGGCAATATTGTCTGCGAGCACCTGGTTAATGCCGCTGGCAGTTTTGCCAAGCAGGTGGGGAAATGGGTCGGCCTGGATTTACCTATCGTGAACATGGAGCACCATTACCTGGTGACCGAAAACCTGGCGGAAGTTGAAGCGCTTGATTTCGAACCGCCGGTGGTACGCGATCCCAAGGCATCCTGTTACTATCGCCAGGAACAACAGGGCATTCTTATCGGACCCTACGAGCGTAGCGGCGCCAAGGCGTGGGGCCTGGACGGTATCGACTGGAGTTTTGATATGGAACTGCTGAGTCCTGCGCTCGAGCGTTTAGAGACTAGCCTAGAACATGCTGCTGAGCGGATTCCTTGCTGGACCAATGCGGGGATTAAGCGCGTGGTTAACGGGCCGATTACACACACTCCCGATGGCAATTTTCTGCTTGGGCCAGCCGAGGGACTCCGCAATTACTGGCTGTGCTGTGGGGCTTCGATCGGCATTACCCAGGGGCCGGGCTGCGGTAAGTATCTGGCGCAGTGGATGGTGCATGGCCAGACCGAGATTAATGTACGTGAGATGGATCCGCGCCGCTACGGCAACTGGGCTAGCGGCGACTACGCAGTTACTAAATCCATAGATGAGTATCAGCAGATGTATCAGCCTCAACTACCCGGTGAATACCGAGATGTGGGCAGACCTACCCGGGTCACGCCGTTATACAACACACTCAAAGACGCCGGTGCCGTGTACGGTGACACCTTTGGCTGGGAACGGGCCAAGTGGTATGCGCGGAAGGGTGTTAGTGAGGAGTATGGTTTCAGGCGCAACAACAGTTTTGAGGTCGTCGGTGAAGAGTGTCGCGCGGTGCGTGAGGCCGTTGGCCTTACCGATCTGACGAGTTTTAGCAAGTACGAGGTTACTGGGGCAGACGCAAATGCCCTGCTGGAGCGGGTTTGTGCCAATCGGGTGCCGCGGCACGATGGCGTTGTCGTGTTATCACAGATGTTGACTACTCTGGGGGGTATTGAGTCTGAAGCGACAGTCACCCGTCTTACCGGAAATCATTACTACCTGTTGTCCGGTGCCGTGGCCGAACTGCACGATCTCGACTGGTTGGTACAGCACATTGCCCCAGGTGAGAAGGTCACTGTTACTAACGTGACGGAAGGCTACGGTGTTCTGTTGCTCACGGGACCGAGATCTCGCGACGTGTTATTCAGCCTGACCGATTCAGGTCTCACTAACGAAGATGGATTTACCTGGATGCGCGCTAAAGAAATCACGATTGCAGGCATACCGGTACGAGCCTTACGGGTTTCCTACGTCGGTGAATTAGGCTGGGAATTGCATTGCAAAATGGATGACCTGAAGAGACTTTATGACGCGCTGATCAGCGCCGGGGAAAAGCATGGCCTTCGCCACTTCGGCACCTACGCACTTAATTCACTTCGGATGGAAAAGGCTTACAAGGCCTGGGGAACGGAGTTAACCACTGAGATCTCGCTGGTTGAGGCTGATATGATGCGTTTTGCCCGCAAAGAGGGTGGTTACATCGGTGCGGATGTAGTGGAGAGAAAGTCAAAGGAGGGTATCGAGTCTCATCTGGTGTATTGCCAAGTCGATGCATTTGATTCAGATCCGATGGGTAATGAACCGCTTTATCACGGTGAGAAGGTGATTGGCGTTACCACCAGCGGTGCCTATGGGCACTGTGTAAGAAAGAGTTTGGCGTTCGCTTACGTAAATAAGGGATACGATGCGCCTGGCACTACTTTTGACATAGAGTTACTTGGAGAGCGGCGAAAGGCTACGGTGTTGGATGGGCCAGCATGGGATCCCACTAACGAACGGATGAAAACTTGACTAAAGTTACAAACTTATACTCATCGGCGTACATCGGCTCGCCTGCTAGGCGCTACCGTTACTCTAGTAACCAAGCTCTGCTCTGGATGGATGTCGAATCGTTAACAGAAAGGGAGTGGAATAGCTAAAGTATCAGTCCCGGGTTGTTCACAGATTTTGAAAGAGCAGATGGATACATTTTGTGTTAGTGCCTAGTTCGAAATATTTGACGATATAGAGTGAGTGGCCATCGAAATGGATTAAACCGATTTTGGTAACTTGTTCGGATAAACAAGCACAAACCGACGATTTCCCAAAACATCAGGACGGGGTGCCATAGGGTAGACCAGTAGTCTCCTATCGTTTTTTGATCGTCACTAAAGTCGAGAATAAGATGCGAATAGGATGGAACAAATTCCGTGCCCATTAATGGCCATAAATAGCCGACTAGCTTTGGAGAACTAAAACTATAGGGTGGGATTGAATGCGGTTGTTTACTAGACCAAAGCCAAACCATGCTATCGGCACTAAAGTCGAGAATAAGATGCGAGGCGATTCCAATGGCGACTATTTGGCCAACCGAAGTCTTTTTCCAACGTGCAATCAAGTAAGCAACGATTGGAAAGCAGATAGTATGTGTAATAGTTTTGCCACCAACAATCATTGGCAGTGGCATTTCGTAGCGGACCTTGAATAGGAATAGTGATTTGTCGATTAGGTCGGGTAGAAGACATCCGATAAGCAGCCAGCCAAATAGATATGCCTGAGATTCTTTCGGTACGCGGCAATTAAGATGGGTTCTGGATACGAGCGATCTTGCGATCAATGGTCCTACGCCAAGATGTCCAAAGATGTACAAGGAGCTAGCTTCGTGTAATGACAAATATTAAGTAGTACAGGTTAGATCATTTTTCATGGCTCTGGTGTTAAAAAACACTGCAAAATCGAAAAAGACCATAGATCGTAATTATGTATGCGCGTCACGACTGCTGTTGGTATCCCCTACTCGAGCCTGTATTATGCCCTCACGGAGTCGTTAATGACTGCCTACTGTTATACATTGGATTAAGTAGTCTAGTCTGCAAGGATTAACTGGCAGCTTGTTTTTCGAGAATAGAGTTTCCAAGAACGAGAATATCGATATCTGTCGCAAAAAATAGTTGCAGTGCATCATCAGGAGTACAACATATTGGCTCACCTTTGATGTTCATGCTGGTATTCAAAAGCATCGGAACTCCGGTGATCAAAAAGAACTCTTGTATGAGTTGATAAAATTTTCTGTTAGCTGATTGCGTAACAAATTGTGGCCGAGCAGTACCGTCCACATGGACTATAGCGGGGGCTACTAGTTCAGTTTTTTTACTGACCCTAAAGGTGTTTATCATATACGGGCATTGTGTCGCCGTTATGAAATATTCGTCAGATTTATCAGCGAGCACCGACGGGCAGAACGGTCGCCACAATTCACGAAACTTCACTTTCTCATTAACGCGATCTCTGTTTCTAACATCTCTAGGATCAGCGAGAATCGACCGATTACCCAACGCTCTGGGTCCAGCTTCCATTGCACCTTGAAACCAAGCAACGACCTTGCCATCGGCAAGTTGTTGGGCAGCGTAGTTAGCTATATTTTTCTCAAACTTCAGATTTGTTTCGAGAAACTTCCAAGCAAATTCTTGTATAATTTGATACTTGCTTGGGTCGTTCGTGATGGTTTGTAGTTCAGTCGCCTGAAGTTTTAGTGATAGTGATTTGGTGAGAGATTCGAACTGCTTTAAATTTCCAAAATCATTACGCAAAGTAAAACTAGAACTAAAACTAGCAATTTCTTCGTCCGAGTATGTGGGGCCAAGAAAGGCGCTCTCGAGTCTGTAGCTGTTTCTATCTGTAGTTATGTTTTCAACCGCGTGAGCTAGATTGGCACCATAACCGATTCCGTCATCCCCACTCATTGGAAAAATATAAACGTCATCGAGGATATCTTGTGATTCTTTCCAAATATGACCATTCACTTTGCAATTGAGCGCGACACCTCCAGACAAAGTCAGAAAGTGATGTCCGGTTTGTATGATGAATCGTCGGGCCATTCCAAGTAGTACTTCTTCAAAGACATCCTGGATTGCATAGGCAACATTTTGGTAATAAGTCTCAAAAGAAGATTCTGGTGTAGCGGGCTCACCAAATAATTCAATGAACTTCTTAGTAAATTTCGGATAGGCTTTGTCGCGCTCGCTGAGATAGATAAAAGTGGCATCTAAATCAAAGTCAAAGTTATTGTCAAAATACTGAGGGTAGTCAATTAGTTGTTTAACTTTTTCAGTTAATTCTGGATTTGCCTTCCCATACGGGGCCAGGCCCATCAATTGTCCCTCCCCACCATTGGGTTCGAAGCTACAGAATTCGGTAAAGGTCCGGTATAACCATCCTAAGGAGTGGGGAAGTTGTTTGCTGAACAGTTTGGTGAGTCGGGTGTTGTCACAGTCCCATACACTGTAGGTATCTAATTCCGAGTTACCGTCGACTACAATCCCGAGGCTTTTATCGAACGGACTTGTAATATGCGCACATAAAGCATGGCAATAATGGTGTGTGTACTCATAGATGGGCGGTACATCAACCTTAACAAGGCCAGCTTGTGACAATTCGTCAACAATTAAATCTCGAATGAGTCGTGGGTGTTTCTGATTTAGATATTTTTTTTCAAAGTTAATCGCTTCCGGTGGTTTAGAAGGATACCTACTCCACTCCTCTAAAAAATACATAGGCACTTCGTAGGTAAACATCTCATGATTGAATCCTAGATTAATCGCTGCAATACTGTTTAGCCCTTCGGGAACAAGACTCAGACAGTGCTTAATCGCATTAATAGGAAATCGATTCGGGGCTCGTTTGATGCGAATAAATCGTTCTTCTTCCACATGGGCAACAACACGGGATTGTTTAAACAATGTCGCGGAGCAGTTTATCCGGTCAATGTCTAGTCCAAGAATGTATTCTTTTTCTGTATTTGTTGACTTCATCGGTGTGAATGAGACACGTCAATCCTTCGATACATTATTCTAATCAAGTCTTTTATTAGCTTGAACGTCATGAGGCAGTCGTTTACAGTTTTGTATTGGAGGTGGTTTGCTACGAATCGTAGTTTGCAGTATTCAAAAAAATTATTGTTTGGCAATCATTATGCCAAACGCGAGTTATAGAGTTTTACAGGTAACGTCTTTTGATTTCTAAATTAAATCAAATTGACGAATAGCGTGATTATGCAGTTTGCAGGATTAAACTTAGTATGGCTAATCCGGTAGATTATATTTTCTACATTTGGCGGGTCAAATTTACCTTACTTTCGGCAGCAGCACGAAGTCCCAGGGCGAGGGCATTTCTCCGACCGGGACTTCGATCAGGGCCGGGGCATTGGCGTCTAACGCTTGGTTCAGCGCGTTTTCGAGCGCATCGGGTCCCTCGGCCTTTAACGCCATCACGCCAAATGACTTTGCAAAATCAGTGAACGAGGGATTCTGCAGATCGCTCGCGATCTGGCGCCCTGCGTATTTTTCCTTCTGCATTCTCGCTACATTGCCATAAGCGTTGTCGCTGAACACAATCACGACAACAGCAATGTTGTGCCGTACCGCAGTGGCGAGCTCTTGTGCGTTGAACATGAATCCACCGTCGCCAGCGATAGCGACCACCGCCTGGTCAGGGCAGGCGACTTTGGCACCGAGGGCGGTGGCGTAGCCCCAGCCCAGGGTGCCCTGGTAACCACTGGCGAGATAGGTTCGGGGCTGGTAGACCGGAAATGCAAACCGACTGGCATAGCCGACTTGTGTCAGTTCATCAATGAATATGCCGTCCTCAGGCAGTGCATTCCGGATGGCGCGGATGAATGACAGCTGCGGCTCCAGCGGCGACAACACTTTAGCCATGGCTGCCTTTCGCGTGATCATTTCTTCTTCACGGCTGCTGCGGGGCGGGCTGTTTGTAGGCAGTGCATCGAGTAATGCCCGGCAGGCAAGCTTTGCATCGGCTTCAATGCCGATCTCGGGTTCCGTATGCCGCCCGATCGCATTTGAGTCGATATCGATGTGGATGATCTTAAGATTTTCATCGGTGCCCCAGGCCATCTGCTGCATCTGCAGCCGCGTTCCCACAGCCAGCACCACATCACAGTCTTTCCACAGTTCATTGCCCAGTGGCGAGGTCACACTTAAGTAGTGGCGGGCGTCTAGCACGCCGTGGCCCGTGCGGAAGGCCGATACCGGCGCCTGCAGGCGTTCCGCCAGCTCGGTCACCTCAGCGCTGGCGTGCTGTGCACCACCACCGACGATGATAAGGGGGTGTTCACTGCGTTCCAGTAATGCCGCCGCCAATTCGATGGCGTCTGTACTAGGAGCACACGGTGTAATTTCTAGTGGCGGTAGTGTGCTGTCGGACCCAACTTCACTGCCCCAGATATCCATTGGGCATTCGATGCCGACGGGGCGAGGACGACCATTGACGAGCGCTGTTAACGCTTCGTGTAGTTGGCTCTGGGCCTTTTCCGGTTCGAGAATACGGGTCGCATGTTTGGTCAGGCTACCGAGGATACCCTCCTGGTTGGGAATCTCATGCAGCAGTCCGTACTCGCGGTCGATGGCCCCGGTGGGGATCTGACCGATCAGTGCCAGTACCGGGGCATTCACCGCATAGGCGGTGGATAGGGCAGCGGTGGTGTTGAGGAAGCCAGGTCCGGGCACAACACAGTAAGCCTGAGGTTGGCCGGTAGCGAGCGAGGCACCTAATGCCATGTAGCCGGCGGCTTGTTCGTGCCGTACCTGGATTGGTCGAACTGTATCGCGATGAGGGTACAGGGCATCGAAAAAATCATCGTTTTGAACACCCGGCAGGCAGAAAAGATGCGATAACCCCAAGTCTTTCAGGCCTTGAACAATCAGATCGGCAGTTGTTGTCATAAATATAATTCTTGTTTTTGGTGCAAGCGGTACAACGCTCTCGGAAAACGGTTAGTCTAACCGCGCACAGACAGTACTCAAGTCTTTTGGTTTAATGGCCTGCGCGTCAGGATGCTTGATTAGATAACACCGACTGGGAGATGACCAACCCTGAGCGACATAAAAGTTTTTCGGTTAGAGGATCAGAATCTCAATTTATCAAAACCGATTGTCACGGTGCCGGTGGTCAATGCAGGATTCAGCCGATCCATGGGTGCAGGCTTTGCAGCCCTGTTCAGTCGAGCATACCGTGACGGGATACGATGAGATTTTGTATGTGGTATCCAGCTCAATGAACCTCAGGCAGGGTAACCAACGCTGGCGGGCTGGTCCCGGTGATCTATTGTGGATACCCGCTGATGAAACGTTCATCTATGAAGTCGATGAAAGGTGGGTGACGTTTTATTCGACGTCGCCTCCAGAGAGGTCTGGGTCAACCCGAAAGACCAATAAATTCCCGTCGGGAGACCCAGAAACGATCGATAGTGACGGGTAGACGGTAATCCCGTTTTCTTCACGGCGCATCAAATGGCTTTTATGGTTAACCGAGAATAGTTCTCTATTACTTTTCTGCCCGTTCCGTCCAATGTCGCCAGGCAAGATTTGCTCGCACGCCCAGGCCCAGAAAAGGCTGTGGCGGCAGTTGGTTCGGTGTGCCCAGGCTTTGAAGGTCGGGAATCAGTGGATTATCTCGACCACAGGCGAGATCCGCTGCCAGCATTCCGCTGATTGTTCCCTTGGTTACCCCAATGCCATTCTGGCAGATGGCGCTGTGGACATTGTCTGCAACTTTCCCAAACCCATGGCCCTGATTCTGGGCGACACATACGAATCCCGTCCAGGTGTACTCCATCGTGACTTCAGGCAGCA
>Ga0315338_1000498_pt1 | contig 87085 bp, 121 predicted proteins | sample ASW8metaG_FD_204518 | JGI IMG/M metagenome (GOLD analysis project Ga0315338, IMG submission 204518) | Ammonia-oxidizing marine archaeal communities from Monterey Bay, California, United States - ASW #8 | ecosystem: Environmental > Aquatic > Marine > Coastal | place: USA: California | collected...
ATTCAAAGCCACAAAAGATTCCAAAATTTTGGTATCCAATAATCACTGGTGTGATATTAACATGGATTATTTTCTCATTATTTTGGTAAATAATGAGAAAAAGTAGGGGTGTGTCAATTTACGATTAAAACTGATACTATGTCATTATTTTCAAACTGTTTGATGGGCAATGAGGGTGTTTTGGAATTTGGTTATCATATTTACGAACAAATGTTAAACCCCCCTTTGTTTTTGTAATTTTTGAAAAAATGACCCATTCGTAAAATACCATTTATGTATTAGGGGTTGAACATTTACGAATGAAATATAGAAATAGACTAAAATCCCTTGATCAAAAACCTATTTGTTTTCTCACTCATTTCTGTGATTTCTTGTAATATTTTGAAGAAAAACTGCTGGTTAAGTTGTTCTTGTTTATCTAAAACAATGTAAACCCCTACCATTTTCTTTCCATCTTCATCTAAAAATTTATGAATTGCCTTAATTGAATAGCAAAAGTCATCTATTTTTCTCTTCAAATTTTCTTGTTCTGTTTCATTTAACTCTCTGAATCTAATCAACTGTTTTGTTTTTAATGCAATTTTTATGCCAATGACAAGGATGTTTTCCTGGTTTTTTGGTTCAAAGACTTCAGTATCATTTCCAAGTCCATCTGTATTTTTTATTATGATCTTAAAGTTAGAATCTTTGGATTTTATGTCAGTAAACTGATAATTTTCATGTATTAACCATCTTTCTACATTGTCTCTTAGCCTTGACATAATGAACAGAAATCTTCCAGGGTATAAGATGTTTAACACGTTTAGATTACTAATATTTCTAAATTCGAGTTTAGAAATATTCATGCATTTACGTCGTAACCCTGCTCCAAACCTATTCCTGCTGAAGATAATGCAATATTGGTTATGATATTAATCACTGTAAGAATCAGTCCTAAGTACAAACATTTTTTTGCTTTTTCAGGAGCGTCACGTCTTAATGCGAAGTATCCAATAATACCTCCAATTATTCCAAATAATAGTGGTACAAGATACCACCAATTACTCCTCTTTTTCTCTGGATACATAATCAAAATAGAATTTAATCTCTAATTACTTTTTGCAAGTTTCTTCCGAATCTGATTAATTTCAATCTCTACAGTTTCAAGTGGCTCATCAACAACATTTCGCTTGATCGAAAACATTTTTGGCTTTTCAAAGTCTTCTGTGCAATCTGGGCATGCATAAACCAAAACTCTATGTTCATTTGGTGCTTTTGGGTTAGATAATCGTGGATAATACACCAATCGAGCACTACAATCAACACAATATCTATTGGCTCTTCTAGTTCTGGCCAATGTAAACCTCCTGCATGTTTTCTATTATAGATCTAATATTAGATCGCTATGGTCTAACGATCTAAACTAAAAGCATGCAAAATTTCTCTTTTTTACTTTGAAATTAAAAAAGCGCCGCCCATCAGACTTGAACTGATGACCAATCGATTAACAGTCGAACGCTCTACCACGCTGAGCTAGGGCGGCACTAGATTTTTCCAATTAAAATGCGATTTAATTCTTCCGAAATTAGTCATTGTTGAATTTGGAAAAAAAATCAGTGATTTCATCTCTATATGTCTCAACGATATCAACCATCTCCATATGTTCTTCAGGAGTTGGTTCTCTTTTATGAAAAACTTGAAATGCACTAAGCGCAGATCCAACCATCTCACCTACAAAAAACCCACACAAAAAATCACCAGTATTTTCACATTTCCATACATCGCCAATTCTTGGTGATGCACCAGCAGTTTTGTATAACTGCAATGTCTCAGTAACAAGTCTTTCAGTTTGCTGTTTGAATTCAGAATCTAGCGGCAATTAGATCAATATTTGAAATGTGATTATTTTTCAATTCCTTTTTTCTTTTCAAATTTATAAACACCATCTAAAAATACACGATGATCTTTATTTTTCACTCTTGATTTAGTTTCAATCTCTGCTGCAGTTTGTGTGACATCTGTCAAAACATGTCCAGTTATAATCACATCATCTCCTTTTGGCATAACTTTAGTTTTACCCCAGATCTTGGTAATTCTTGGGGCACGCTCCCCTTGAAAATTTTCAATTAAAACTTGTTTGCCTTCTACCTTGATGTTAATTGGAAAGTGAGAGAAAACTATCTTCATCTTAATTGTATATCCTTCTATAACACCCTCTATCAAATTTCTAATTAATGAACGCGCTGTATTCATTATTGCAAAGTTAGAGTTTCTTGTTCCTTGCGCTTTTAATGAAACTTTACCATCAATAATTTCTATGTCAACTGGAATTTTTTTAAAGTTTTTGTAAGTTTTACCTAGTGGTCCCTCAACACTTAACATATGTGATTTCATAGACACTTTGACATTTTCTGGAATATCAACTTCAGTTGAAAATTTGTCTAATTGTTTAGTAGACATAACCTAACAAGAAACCTCCTAAACCTTTGTTTGTAGCTTCATGGTGAGACATTACACCTTGATTTGTTGTAACGAGCAACATACCTCTATTGTATGAAGGTAAATACTGTCTCTCCCAATCTGAATATTCATCTTTTTTTACTTTAAAGCGAGGTGTGATAGAACCACATTTTGAAATTTTTGCAAATAATTCAATTCTAAATTTTCCACCACGTTTGTCATCAATATGTTCAAAATCTTTAATGTAACCATCTTTTTTGAGAGTGTCTAATACATTAACAGCCAATTTTGATGTAGGAAGAACAACGCATTCTGGCTTTCTTCTGGATTCTGTATTGTATATCGTGACAAATAGATTTGCTAAAACATTAGTTGCTGGCATTATTTCACCTTAATTTTCTAAATCCTAGAGATGTTGCAACCTCTCTAAAGCATTGTCTACATAAATGTAAATCATATTTTTTGATACAAGAAGTATAGCAACCACAGATTTTACACCATCTAGACCCACGACCGAATTTTTTCTCTTTTCTTTCAGTGTATCCTGTGCCACGATCACCATACGCTCTATTTTTCGCCATTAGTAAACATCAACTCCAAATTCTTTTGTAAGATATTCTTTTGCCTCGGTAGGTGTGATCTTATGTGATTTTCCAACATTTGCTTTATGCTTACTTCTAACTCTAATGTTAAATCCAGGGCGTGTTAATCTGGCAGCAACATCCAATCCTAAAATTCCAATTTTTGGGTCATATTTTATTCCAGGAATATCAATATGCTCTAAAATACCGAATGAGAGATTACCCATTTTATCAAATGATCTACCATTAACTCTATTACCTTTTGCCTCAAACAATCTTTTTAACAATACTTTGGCATCATCATCTCTCACTGTGACTGCTGCACCTATTGGCTCTCCTTTTCTAATTCCCCAATCTCTATGTGCTTTTTTTGCAGAGCGATTGCAAGATTTTTTACCTGTTATTAGATCTAATGCTTTTTTTGCAGTTTCAACTGCGTCACCAGATTTTCCAACACCCATATTAAGAACAACTTTTTCTAATTTTATCATCTTCATCATGTTTTGAGTTTCTTGTGCCATATAATCACCTAATTTGTATCACCGGTTTACCAGATCCAACAGGCATTACCAAGTTAGCTGGAATTTCAATTCGTCTATCTTCTAATGTGATGTCAATACGTTTAGGTAGAATAAATGTACCCTCTTTAACCTCTTCAATCTTTCCAACCTTACCTGCATTAACACCTCTTGTTACTAATCCTTCAATTCCCTTTTCTAGTTTGATTACATCAAGTATTTTCTGTTCAGGTATTTGTAAAATACATGAATCACCAACGCTGACATTTGTTTCATCAATGAGGGAACGTCCATCATGAAATCCAATCTGTGTTTTGCCATTTTTGATAGTAGTTTTAGATTTTACTTGAACTAGTTTTTTTGTTTTTTCTGCTTCATCAATGATAATTGGTTTTAATATTGTACCATCTTTTGGAACTAGACGATAAATCTCTTTCATTCCTTCAAGTTGAACTACATCCATCAACCCAATTCCATGATGTAGTGACTTTCTCTTTATACCGTCTACTGTAACTTTACCATTGTATATAGAAAACTTTGCTTCTCTTAAATTTTTGACAATCTTAAGCATGTCACGTAAAAACACAGCTGATGGGATTGAAATATTTTTTCCATGTGATCCAGGTCGTGCTGTGATAACAAATCTTTTATCTTTTCTTGTAATTCCCCAGAAAAGTGGAGCCATCTGTCGTTTTAATTTTTTGCTACCTGCTATCTTAACCAATTATTTTTCCTCCTTAATCTTTTTTTCTGTAGAAGATTTTTTGATTGTTTTTTTATCGGAATTATTTTCTGTTTTTGAAGATTCTTTTTCTGATTTTGGTTTTTTTCCTGATAATTTTTCTTTTTTCTCAGATTGAGGTCTTGCAGCTCTAACGTTTTTCCCCTCAAGCTTATTTATTCGCCATTTGTCGTCCGTATTCAATCCGGTGACTTCAATATTACTCGTATGAATGTAAACATCAAATTTATCTCCTTTTAATTTCTCTTTTTTAACTCCTTCAATTGTTAGACCATTATTAGCGGTTGATACTTTGGTAACTTTGCCATCAACACCGTTAAACTCGCCACGAATTACTTTTACAGAATCTCCTTCAACTACACGAACACTTCTCTTACCGTATTTTCTTCTCAAATCTTTTGATAATACACATGACATTTGTGCACTAGCTGTTTGCATAGTTGCATAGTAGATCTGATAGTTTCTCATTTTTGTTGGTTTCATTTTATACCACCATCGATGCCAAGTTTGCGACTCTTGGCCATTTTTCTGTTGCCTCTAATGCAACAGGTCCTTTGATATCAGTGCCTTTTAATTCTCCTTCAGGTGTTATTATGACACCAGCATTATCTTCAAACTGAACTCTTACACCATTAATTCTATTAACTGCATATTTTTGTCTAATAATCACTGCACCAAAGATCTGTTTTTTCAATTCTGCAGGGCCTTTCTTAACAACAACATTACAATAATCTCCAACAGCCGCAGCTGGTAGTCGTGATACCCTAGTTTTGTGACCATGTACATTCACAACTTCTAGAATCTTTGCACCACTATTATCTGCACATACTATTCGTGCGCCTACTGGAATTGATCTGGTTACATAAAGTCTAAAGTCTACTACTGTCTTACCCCCTTTACTTCGCGCACCGCCCATTATTCTTTAACCTCCACTACTACAAATGATACGGATTTTGCTATTGGTCTACATTCTGCAGCTACCACTGTATCACCTTCGTTTACTTCAAGGTTAGTTGGAACATGTGCATGTATACTGTTCTTACTTCTAGCATATCGCTTGAACTTACTAAAGTACACAGGTGATTCTTTCTGTATTACTACTGTATTCTGCGCTTTTGTTTTTACAACTTTACCTTCAAAAAGTTTTCCACGAATTGAGAGTGTTCCATTAAATGGATTTTTTTTATCATTTTCATCAGGTTTTTTTTCTGGTGATTTTACCTTGATACCTATGTTTCGGCTCATGAGAAAACCTCCAGTCTTTCATGTGGGCGTTTCAATGCCTGCGAAATATCAATCGTTAACATTTTATTATTTTTACTAACTTGTAATTGACATGAATTTTTTGGAATCATTTTTTCCCCAGATTTTGTTTTGAAAATTATCATATGTTTTGTCTCATTGATAATCTGTCCTGAAATTCCAAGTAGATGGTTGTTAGAAGATTGAGTAACTGTCCCATTTAATCCAATAATTTCAATTATCTGCTCAGTCATTTTTTCTTCATCTCGTTTAATCTGGTTAGTATTCTGGCAATATCTCTTTTTAGAGGTTTTATTTTTCCAGATTCTTTTCGTAAAGTTCCTTTAGCATTTTCAATGTTTAATTTTGATAGTTCAGTTTGCATTTCTTCTACACGACTTTTAAGATCACCCTCATTTAACTCACGTATTGATTTCATCCTTAGTCTACCCATTATTTCATCCTCTCCTCTTCTTCTTCCATGGTGTCGATTTTTTCAATCTTCGCTTCTTCCAGTTTAACTAACTCTGACTCTGTTTTTGCTTTTTCTGCTAACTCATCAGATTCTTTCTTGAGTTTTGCATCAGCGTCTTTTTCTTCCTGAGTTTTTCCTTTAAGTTCAAATTCAGGAATAAATTTATCTTTTCTAGCAATTCTAATTCTTACTCCAATTAAGCCCATAGGTGTTTCTACATGTGCTATATCTTCTGCAACTATAACATCTGCGTGATGTCCAGCTCTAGGTAAAATACCAGAAGTGTGTTTTTCAAACGCAGATCTGTCACCTCGCAATTTTCCGGATATTGTTATCTCTGTTCCCATTGCATCATTTTCCATTATTTGTTGAATAGTCCACATTGTTGCCCTTCTAAATGCTGTTCCTCTTTCAAGGTGTGAAGCCATTCTATTACACATTACACTTGGAGAGAGTTCCGGCTTTTTGATTTCTTCAACAGATAACTGTGGGTTTTTTAATCCAAACTCAGATTCTAATTTTTCTGTAAGTTCCTTTATACCAGTTCCCTTCCTTCCAATGACAATACCAGGTCGTGTAACATGTAGTATAACCCTTGTACCAGTAGGAGTTTTAGAAACCTCAACTTTTGCAAACCCTGATTCTTTAATCTTTTTTCTTAGATAGTTATTTAGCAACATCATATTATAATTATCTTTGATTACATTTTTTACAGCTGACATAATTATACCTCTTGAGCTACTATCTCCATATGTGTCAGAACATCATTCTTTGCAGTTGCACGACCTTGTGCTCTTGGAATGAATCTTTCAATAATGACACCCTTTTGTGCCGTTGCATTAATTATTTTTAACCTATCCATATCCATTCCTTTGTATTCAGCATTTGATTCTAGATTATCTAATAGTCTTAATACCTCTCCAACTGCTTTCTCAGGGTATCTCCCAGACATCACGCCAGGATCCGTTCTATGTCCTACTTGATTATTATATCTTCTAAATGGAATACATCTTTTGTGTTCAATTACACTTTGAAGATAATCTCTCGCTTTTTCAACTGATAGTCCTTTAATGGCAGTGGCAATCTCTCTTGCATGTTTATGAGAAATTTTTTTCTCTCTCATAGAAGATCTAACATGTCTTGTTGGGTCATAATTTTGAAATGCGTAGTCATATCGTCCCATTTTAATCACTTCAGTGGCACATACAAGCTAGATCTAGATGCGCCTACACCAGGTGCACCATGACTAACTCTTTTGTTTGTTATTACATATTCGCCAACATAATGGCCTATCATTTCTGTGGAGATTGTTATTGGTGTAAATTCTTTTCCAGAGAACACATTAATTGTAACTCCAATCATGTATGGCAAAATTATAATGTCTCTTTGATGTGTTTTTATCGGATTTTTATTTTTTCCTTCTTTCGCAAGTTTAATCTCTCCGATAAGTTTCTTTTTGTTATCTGAAAGTCCTCTTTTTAATGAACGTCTTTGTCTGGAATTAAGCAAAGCAAATAATTCATCGTTAGGTATTTTTTGTAATTCTTCAATTGTTTTGCCTTTGTAATTAACAGCTTTTACCATCATTTCTCACCCATTATGTTTTTCATGAATTTTTGTGTCAATTTATAGCATTCCTATTTTTGTAGCGAGGTCTCTAGCTTTATCTACAGATTCAAATTTTACAAATGCTTTTTTCCCATAGATCGTTCTTGCAGTTTGAACACTTATTGAATTTTCATTATATAGTACTTTTACAGCATCTTGTATCATTGGTTTAGAAGCTTCTTTTTTTACCAAAAAGCATATTTTCTGTTCATTTTCTACCATGGAAAATGTTTTTTCAGTAATATGTGGTCGAATGATAATTGCAGTTGCTTGTTCTACATTCATTGTAATGTCACCATTATTTCCAAATGATTTGATTTAATTTCAGAAATCTCTTCAATTGCTTTTTTTGAAAAAACAGTAAGTCTGATCAAAGTCCCACCAGGGGCTAGATTCAAAACACTGAGATCTTTTGTTTTACATACATCGATACCTGGTATTCCTGAACATGCTTTGGAAAGTTTTTCGGGGTTTGAGACAACAAAAAGAGCGCTTTTTCCAATTTTTGAAACACGACCTCTTAATGCAACTTTTCCAGTGCGTTTTTTTCGGTTCTCAAGTCTTTTTGTATCCTGTGTAAGTTTTAGATCATTTAGCACATCAATCATTTTATTGGTTTTTGAAATGTTTTCAATTTCATCTGATATGACTATTGGTAAAGAATTAATTCCTTCTATTTTGTGTCCACGTCTCTCAACTAGTTCTTTTGAAGATGTTGCAGCAATTGCTGAACATAATGCTAGTTTATTTTCTTTTTTATTGATTTTTTTGTATATTACTTTATTAGCATAAGGTCGATGAGCTTGTCTACCACCTCTGGTTCCAGCAACTTCTCCAGCTTGCCCTTGTCTACCTCCACCTCCACCTTTCATTCTAGCAATTCTAGAAATACCCCTACCGGTTGGAGGATCATTAGAATCTGCTACTACATCCTGTCCAGCAGTTGGATGAGTTGAGTGTTTTTGAAATCCGTGTGACTGTAAATTGATATATGCTTTATGAATTAAATCAGCATTTAGTTTTGTTTTAAAAACATTTGGAAGTTCAATCTGTTCAGATTTTTTACCGTCTATACTAAGAACATCAATTTTCATTAAATGACTACCTCCAATATATTTGGCTTAACAATTTTTTTAGGTTCTTTTCTAATTTGTTTTCTTAATTTGATTAAACGTCGATAAGTTCCTGGAACTGAACCTTTTACAATAACATAATCACCATTAACATTTCCAAAATGTTTGTACCCTCCATCAGGATTTATTTTAAATTCTTCTTTGTCCGTGTTACTCATTACCATGATTCTTTTATTATATTCAATTCTTTGATGAAATCCTGTTTGACCTGCTCTAGGAACTGTGTACATGACATTTTGTGGAGAAATAGGTCCTAAAGAACCAATTTCTCTAACAGACTTTCTTGATTTATGTTGTTTTCTTTTTGCGCCCCATCGATAGATAACACCTTGCCATCCTTTGCCTTTTGTAATAGCTGCAGTATCAACATATGTTCCATTTTCAAAAACTTGATCAATTTTTACTTCTTTTCCAAACAAGTCTTTTACAAACGCAAATTGTTTTTCTATATCACCGCCTTTTACTCCAACTTCAAAAATATATGGTGTTTTTTGCTCCAAGCCTACTAATCTGGGCGTGATTGATACTATTGCATAAAGTTCTTTTATTTTTTTAAGATGTTTTTCTGCTTCTATCACATCATTATCATCTGGTTTAATTTTGATTAGTTTTTCAACATTTTTTGGAGCATCTTTTGTAAAGACATCAAAAATTACATGTTTTCCATTAACATCTTCTGTATATCCCCTTACACCAAGAATAACTATTGGCGGTGTTGCAATAACAGTCCCTATAGTTACAACTTGTTTTCCATGATTTGGAACATGCTCACGATCATCAATACTGACTAATTGTACACAGCCAACTTTGAATCCTGCATGTGCTAATAACCTTGGTTCATCAATGTTTAGTTGAGGCCAAGATCTAATTCTGGCTTCCATGCTTTTAGCACGTCCTCTAGGCGAGTATGCCATACTGCCTCTTCTCGGCTGACTATGCTTTCTATGACCCATGGATAATCGAAAAAAGTCGTTAACCGTCTTATATACTAAATGAAATTTCTGTAAAAATCATTGATTTTTTTAAAGAAACATCTAGAAAATTGATAATTCCTTGAGCATTGTAAAAATTGTAATTCCACCGATAACAATTCCTGCAATTCCTACTAATACTGCCAATACCAAAAATTTTCTTTGATTATTCATATCAAATTTATAATTTTTTTATCATTTATTTGTTGAATGTATGAACATTGATAATCGCTAAACACCCTAAAATTGCTTCTTCAAGACGAACTGTTTCTGTTCCCTGATGTGGAAAAAAGTTCCATGCTTTAAAATTTTGAATGTTACTGATCTTCTTATCTAACATTTCATGAATTCCTTTATCAGTGGTACCAAATACTACCAATATTTCTTCTTTGGAAGAAAGAATTTTCTGCATATCATCATTCTTAATTTTCTTTGATTTTCTACTTGTAAGTATTTTTGGTCCCTTCCATTCGGTTAATAATGAAAATAAATTTCCTCCATGTTTAACATTGTAGCTCCAGAAATTTGGTAATTGATCTTTTTCTATATCATGAACTGAAAAATTTGGAAGTGTATCTTTAATTTTTACAATTGCCCGTTTATCAATTTGTTTTTTACCGTGATATGGAATTGAATGATCAATACCTATGTCGATGAACTTTTTTCCATCTCTTGGAAAAATAACTCCTTCTCTAACATCTCCTTTTTTTACCTGTTTTGCATCTGATGTGACTGTTTGATTTGGCATTTTAATTGGTGATAACGCTCCTACAAATTGTAGTAATCCTGATTTTGGATACAAGCGCTTTCTAAAATTCTGAGGGGTTTCAAGGAATCTTAAAATCGTTGACAATAATTTTGAATCATTTTCAAACTCTCTTCCGTCTTTGTAAATTATAATATTATTTACTTGAAATATTCCTGCTGCACGTGCTATTTGAAAAATTTTCCTAGTTTTGTTTTCATGTTTCTTTTCATCTTTTAATGATGAATCAGGTATTGCAATAGATAAATTCATATCAAAAGTTGAATAATTACTTGATTAAAATTTATTTTTGTTCTGAGGGATATTTTGTTTTTGCATCCTCTCCAAGTTGTTTTATTTTTTTATTATCAATAAATTCAAACTCCTTTGTATCTAATTTTATTTGTGACATTTTGATATGATCAACATCTATCTTATCTGGATTTGAATTTTGAATTGTAGAAATTGCTAATAGCATTGCATCATCAAGTGACATATCAACGTTATAATTTTTTTCAAGAAATTCATTTGCAACATCTGAATTTCCTCCAATTGCAACCGCATTGTATAAAATATATGCACCACTAGGATCAGTAAGGTACAGTGTACTACCGTTAGAATCAACCCCTCCAATTATTAATGATACACCAATTGGTCTAGCCCCACCATATTGAGTATATTGTTGACATTGATCAGCTAAATGTTTAGCGACTGTTTCAATTTCAACTGGTTCATCATAAACTAACTTGTTACTTTGAGAAAAGAATCTGGCATTATCAATTTGAACTCTAGCATCTGGAATGTATCCTGCTGCAGCTGCACCAACGTGATAATCTATCTGGAAAAGCTTTTGTGGTGTATGAGTAATTTGTAATTTTTTAGTTTTCTCATCAACAGCAATAACAACACCATCTTTAGTTTTTACTCCAACTGCTAGTGCACCTCTTCTAACCGTCTCTATTGCATATTCTACTTGAAATAACCTTCCATCTGGGGAAAATACAGTTATTGCTCTATCGTAGCCTTGTTGTGATTGCATCAATGTGATTCAATTTTTTACGAATGTTAATTTAATGTTTGTGAACAGATAATGTATGGGATTTAAAGAGAAAGCGGTAATAATCCCTCTTGCCTTATGCGCAATAGTAATTTTTGGTTTTGGGATCTATAATACCGCCTGTAAACATTCTTTTTTCAGTTTTATCGGTTGCTAAAAATTATGATTTTGTTGAATGAAATTTAGCATTCTTATCTTATTTCAGTAAAAACCATTAGTTTTGTGCCAACAAATATCAGTATTTCAAGTTCAGAGAAAATGTCAGATGAAGATATTAAAACAATTCAATCATCATTCAACGAAATACCGATAAAAGAGATTCTAGTAGGATTAAAATTTGCAAAAAATAGATGGCGAGCTAAGGATGCTGGAATATTAAAAGTTGGTAGGAAAAGTATAATTCAGAAAGAGACTCATTCTGTAACATCTGAACAGGCAACCTGGAGATTAAAAAATTGGAAATTAATGATTGCGAATTATAGAAAGCAAGGATACAGTTATCCAACTATTTCTAGAATTAAAAAATTACTCAAAGAGATTAGTAAGAGAAACTAAATCTGTTCACGTTCTTGTAGGATACTTTCTATTGTAGTAGTTGATGGTGGTTCTGGCATACTTTGTCTTGTTTGACCTTCAACAATGGATTGTGCTTCTGCTAGTATAGACTGTGCATCTGAATTGGTTGGCTCAAGTTGTCCAATTGAACCATCGTGTGTTATTGATGATCCTGTTACTATATCACCAAGCATGTTTGAAAGATCTTGCATTGAATCTGAAACTGTTGGCATCATTCCACCTAATGATGAACTTAATCCTTTGATAAGTGACATACATGGACTTAATGTCACAACAACATCACCTAGTTCTGATACTGTATTTAATCTAATTTGGATTTGCTCCATTGATAATTTTGCATTGTTAACCATTTTATGGTGCTTTTTAATCTCCACCAACTCATTAGCGTATACTTTTGCATAAGTTTCATTATTTGATTTTTTAGCGTTAACTATTTTTTCAAAAATTGCATTATTCTTTTGACTTAGTTTTGTATCTATTTCACCTAATTTTGATATCTGTAATTGGAGTTTTGCTTGTGCGTCTTTTAATCTGTTTTTTAATGGGGCTTCTGGTTTTACTTTACCCATAAAGGCACTTGATAATCTTTCATTATTTTTCAAATCCTTCCACTTGCTGAGGAATGATGTCATGGATATTCTTTCATAATTTTACATTTTATTACGGAACTAAAAAAAAATAATCTAATTGGATCAAATTTTGTTACGTAGAAGAAGATTTTATTCGTGAACTATCCAAATGTAAATGTAAAAATCTCAAAATTTGACCCTTTTACATTGATTTTCAATTCATGTGATTCAGTATTACCAGAATTTATGATATTGTATAATCTTGGTTCAGAAACAAACATTTTACTTTGTGCAGTCAAGTCAAAACCAGCCATATGATTGGGAACTAAATTACCATCAAGAAAAATTTCTAACTCTGAATTATTTGACGCAACAATATTTACTTGTTTTGCATTGTAATTTACTAAAATTGAACCATCACTTGTAACAAGTTTCATACTGTCTTGTTTATTTTCCCACATGCCATCTAAATAGAAATAATGTTGTTTTATTTCTAATGGAATTTCATACTCAACTATCGTACTTGGATTAAATCCTTGATTATTTCCTATTTGATTCCTACCACTTGCAAAATGATAACCAAAATAAAGTTCAGGTGTTCTAAAAGTTGAATGTTTAAACTCGTCTAATTCTAAAAGTTCTAGATTACTAGTTTTGATCCCAAGAGATTCAGAACGCTCTCGCAGTAATTTCTGAATAACTTCTTCAGTTTCTTTGTATGAACCCTCACCAATATGATCATATCTAATATATCCATCATGATCAGCTATATACTTTCTTGGCCAATATTTGTTTTGAAATGCATTCCAAATTTCTTTTTCGTTATCTAAAACTACTGGATAATTAATATCAAATTTTTGTACAGCTGCTTGTACATTACCTTTATCCTTTTCAAATTCAAATTCTGGAGTATGTATTCCAACGATCACCAATCCTTCACTTCTATATTTTTCATCCCATGTTGTGATATATGGAAGAGTTCTAATACAATTAATGCAACTATATGTCCAAATATCATATAATACAACCTTTCCCTCCAAAGTTTCAGCAAGTTCATTAGATGATATGTTAATGTAGCCAGTTGCATCTAGTATGCTTGGAACTTTTTGTAGTTTAGATTTATCATCAATCGCAATGTTGTAGGTTGTGTTATCTTTCATGTTAATTTCGTTATAAAAAACTGGTATTGATATTATTCCAACTGTGATGATTATTCCACATATTATTGCAGTTTTTATCTCAGTCTTCATTTATACATCAATTATTAGATTGTTCAGAAGTGGGAAACTTGCTATTATTGCCAATTGATTAAAAAATACCAGAATGCCTAAAATTATAATTAATGAGCCTAGAATCACCGTATAGTATTTCAAATGCTTGCTGATTTTTTTAACAAAACTATTGGCCTGTGTAATGAATATACCCATAATTATGAATGGAATTCCAATTCCAGCAGAATATGCTAGTAGTAGATTAAACGCGTCTCCTGGCGTAGTTGTAGCAAGCGTGAGTATTGAACCTAAAATTGGACCTACACATGGTGTCCAACCTGCTGCAAATGCAAGACCAAAAATAAATGATAGTGGGAAACTTGCACCTATTCGTGAAGGGAAGATCTTTTTTTCAAAATTTAGTTTTTGAATTTTGGAACTAGATATCATAAAAAGACCAAAAAAGATTATGATCAGACCACCAATATAGTTAAAGCTAGAAATCAATTCATTTGCAGATGATGTGAATAATGAATTTATTGCTACACCTAATGCTGAGAAAACTACTGAGAATCCTAGAACGAAGAATACTGTGTTTAGGATTACATTAGTTTTGTTTATAGAGATTGTTTGTGATTCTGTAGATTTTGTTAAATCAGAAATTGTTATTCCAGAAATATATGCCAAAAATGCTGGAATGATAGGGAGTATACATGGTGCAAAGAATGAACTAACACCTGCCATTATTGCAAGAAAAATATTAATCTCTGCCATATATTAGATTAGTTTCTCAATTAATAATATTATTTTCATTCAATTACTTTTTAACTAGTGATATTTTGTTTATTTTATGAATATCAGGTTTGTAGCAGTTGGAATCGCATTAGCAATAACAGTCACAGTTGCTTTTTTTATGGGCTCACCAATGTTTGGTGGCTATGATATGATGAGATAATTAGTTTAGATTAAATTTTCTTTTGGCTTTTTCTAAAATTTGTATAGATGACTCTATCTCTTTTTCTGATAACCAACCTGAAATAGAAATTCTAATCCTCGCTTGATTTTTCTTAACTGTTGGATAACGAATTGCTTGTGCAAATATTCCTTTAGTCATTAAAAATCTTGAAAATTCTACTACTTTCTTTTCATTTCCAATTATAATTGGAATTATTTGACTAGTTGACGTGGTAAAAAATCCTATCTCGTTTAACCTGTGATGAAACTGATTGATTTTTTTCCATAATCTCTTTCTATATGCTTCCCTGTTTGAATTGAATCTCTGTAAGGAATACTGATTGATAGATGATGGTAGAGCGGATGTGTAGATGAAAGTTTTTGATGTGTTTATGCACAGATCAATCAAATCTTTTCTTCCTGAAGCATATCCTCCAAAACTTCCTAATCCTTTGCTTAAACTGCTAATGTACACATCTATCTTTTTTTGAACATGAAAAAATTCCCCAGTTCCTTTTCCATCTTTTCCTAAAACAAAATCTCCATGTGCATCATCTAATATGGTGATTAATTCTTTTTTTTCTGCAATCTCAATTATTTCATTCAGTTTAGACCAATCGCCATCCATACTGAATATTCCTTCAGTTACAAGAAATTTTCTTCCTTTCACTTTCTGAACTTTTTTCTCTAGATCATCCATGTCATTATGTTTAAAAATTTTAATTTTTGAACCAGATAGTTTACAGGCTTCGACAATACTTGCATGGTTTAACTCATCACTGAAAATTGTATCATGCTTTCCTGCTAGTGCAGAAACAACTCCAAGATTTGCCATGTATCCTGTCGGATAAATTATTGTTTTTTCTTGTGATTTATGCGCCGAAAGTTTTTTTTCAAGAGTCGTGAAACTTCGGTCATTTCCAGAAACAAGCCTTGAACTTGACTGAAACTGTGAATATTTTATCTTACTTTGTTTGATTCCAAGATAATCATTAGATGAAAAATTAAGTAGTTTTTTTTTATTAATTCTGATGTATTGTTTTTCAACTCTACTATCTTGAAGTGTTCTTAAGAGATTGTTTTTCTTGATTTCATTTAATTTCCTTTCAAGTATGTCAAATTTAGGCTTCAAGATCAATCTCTTTTATCATTTTTACATCTTTTTGCATAGAATTTCCATCAAGTGTTAGATAACCTGCACTAATAATTCCATTTGCCCCACTAAGCAACAACTCTTTTCCATCGTCTTTTAGATTGACTTCCCTTCCTCCTGATATCTTGATAATGCTTTTTGGGAGTACAAATCGTAAAACTGCAAAAACTCGTAATATCTCTTCTAAATTTAGAGGAGTTTGTAATTCTAATGGGGTTCCTGGAAATGGAACAAGTAAGTTCACAGTAACTTCTTCTGGACCAAGTTTTCCAATTGCTTGTACTAGTTCCTCTCTTTGATTTCGAGTCTCTCCCATTCCAATAATTCCACCTGTGCATAGCTCTAATCCAGCCTCTCTTGCTATATTCAATGTGTTTACTCTATCTTGATATGTGTGAGTTGTACAAATTTCGTGGAATTTTGATTCCGATGTCTCTAAATTATGATTATATCTAATAACTCCCAAGTCTTTTAGTTTTTTTGCTTGCTTTATAGTTAAAAATCCCAAACTACATTCTATAGAGATTCCAACTTTTTCATTAACCTCTTCAATAATATGGCAAACCTGTTCAAAGTCATTTTCAGATGGTTCTCTCCATGCAGCGACTAAACAATAGGAATGTGCTCCTGCCTCTTTTGCATCAGTGGCTTGTCTAACTACCTCCTCTGGAGTCATTAATTGGTATTTGTCAATTCCCGTATCAAAAAATGCAGATTGGCTACAAAATGTACAATCTTCACTGCAATAATTTTTTTTGATATTGGCTAATTGCTCCACGTCAATTTTTGAGCCTTGAAACACACGTGTAATTTCATTTGCAGCATTTGATAAATCTCTCAAAAACTTGTCATCTATATTGAATAATTTGTTAATCATCTCATCGGTAAGAGTTCTTTTGTTAAGAACCATATCTTTACAATTAACGATTAATTGTTTTATGTCATTCATAATCACAACTAAAAAATTTACTAAATAAGCGTTAACCTGTATAAAATCTATGGTTAACCATTAATTACTCGTAAAAATTAAGGGTTTTATGAAAAGTTCTAGCTCCGTGTGGCACCCTAATACACAGATGTCTGAATGGGATAAATTTCCTGAAATTGTTTCTGCAAAAGGAATGTGGCTTTATGATTCAAAAGGTGGAAAAATGCTTGATGGTGTTGCAAGCATGTGGTGTAATGTTTGGGGTCATTCAAAACCTGAATTGGTTTCAGAAATCATGAAGCAGACCAAAATTCTTCAACATTGTTCTTTGTTCAATCTAACTCATACTCCTGCAGAAAAACTCTCCAAAAAACTATTGAAATTAAATCCAAAGATGGATTCAGTTTTTTTCTCAGACAATGGTTCCACTGCAATGGAGATATCAATCAAACTTGCTTTACAATACTGGCGAAACATTGGTGAAAATAAGAAAACAAACGTTGCAGCCTTAGAAAATGGATATCACGGAGATACTTTTGGTGCAATGTCTGTAGGATACGTGCCTGAATTTTTTTCAAAATTTCGTTCAAAATTGTTCTCTACCATTCAATTTCCTGTACCAAGATCATTTCGAATTCCTGAAAATATATCTTCAAAAGAATACGAAGATCAATGTGTTGCCAAAATTGAAAAACGGTTAGAGAGTGATAATTCCATTGCCGCATTTGTGATGGAAAGTGGTGCACAGATGGCAGGTGGAGTCATCATATATCCAAAGAATTTTCAGAAAAGAATAGCCAAAATATGTAAAAAAAACGATGTTTTGTTGGTACTAGATGAAATTGCAACTGGTTTTGGTAGATTAGGCTCAATGATTGAATATGAATCTCAAAATTCTATTCCAGATGTAGTATCATTTGGAAAAATGATCACTGGTGGCTATCAAACTTTTGCAGCTACTTTAACTAGGAAAAAAATATCTGATTCATTCCTTGGAGAATTCTCTCAAATGAAACATCTCTTTCATGGTCATACTTACACAGGAAATCCTACTGCAGCTGCCTTGTCATTAAAAAATTTAGAATTATATAAAAAATATAATTTGATTAGAAAAATCCAAAATACCTCTAAAATCTTCAAAGATAGAACTAACGAAATTTCTAATATTGATTTGGTAGGTGATATACGACATAAGGGGATGGTTATGGGGATTGAACTTGTTAAGAATAAGAAATCAAATAAACCTGCTACTTTTTCTCAATCAGTCAATAAGGTTGTATTTGAAGAAGGTAGGAAAAATAACATCTATTTTCGTACACTTGGAAATATCATAATGCTTGTTCCACCTTTGGCAATCTCTCAAAAAGATTTGAATTTCTTGATTGATGGAACAATTAAAACAATCAAATCGTTATCTGGCAAATTACTATGACCTCTCTTTTTGTAACAGGTACTGACACTGATGTTGGTAAAACATGTGTTACTGCAAGTATTGTTAGTTATCTTTCTAGGATGAATGTCAATGTAGGAGTTATGAAACCTTTTGCCTCAGGTTACAAAGCAACTACTGATTCCGTATCTGACGATGTTAGAATTCTAATGAAATACTCCAGAGTAAATGATCCTGTCGACCTTGTAAATCCATACTTTTTCGAAATTCCTACATCTCCATACGATGCATGCAAACAACTTAATCGTGAAATTGACATTTCCAAGGTAATTAATTCTTACAAACAACTTACTTCTATTCATGATGTGGTAATTGTTGAAGGAATAGGAGGAATCATGACTCCTATTTCTAAAAATTATTTTGTATCTGATTTAATCGCTGATCTACAAATGAATGCCATTATTGTGACTGGTTCAAAAGTGGGCACTGTGAATCATCTAATGTTGACATATCAACATGTCAAAGAAAAAAATTTGGGTCTCAATGGATTTCTAATAAACCAAAATGTATCTGATGGATATGAATCGTCTAATCTGAAACAACAAATTATTGATTTAACTGGGCAGACTGTCTATGGTACAATCCCATATCAGAAATCATTCAATATTGAATCATATGTTGAAAATTTTTCTAATTTTATTGATATTTCAAGTCTTGGTTTTGAAAATATTTAATTTATTATATTTTTTTTCTATTACCAAATTTTTCAAATCAGTGAATAAATTTTCAAATGATTTTTCATTTTTTATAATTGAGTATATTCTATTAGGAATAGGCAAATCATTTTTTCCAATTACCCATATATTTTGATTATTAGGCTGTATTTTTTTTAACTCATTTAATTTGTTATTGATTATCTCTGTTTTGTTTGTTTTTGCAAAATATAATATGATTGAATTACCTGAGTTACTCTCTAACTCTTTGCTATTTGGAATTACTATATCAACATCTATATTTTTTATCGTTATCTTTCTTTGACTTGGAATTAACATTTCAGTCAATAAGTAATGTGTTAGGCTTTCAGAAAGCAGTATAATATTTTCATCATAATCGGAACCTAATCTTTTCACATTCGTAAAATTATCATAAAAAATTTTCTGAATCAATTCCGAAAAATTATTTTTTGCTATATACTGGTGAATTTTGTCTTCTGTAATCTCATCAATTCTGTGATAAAGAATGTCCTTTAATGGTGACGTATCATCCATTTTATTGTAAAAACGTGTATCTTCGTTCCCCTCTACTTTCTGGGGATTTTACTTCAACATACTCAAGAACAAACTCTTTTTTTGTATTAAGGAGGGATTGTTCTGGACTAAGTTTGTTTTCATGTAGTTGCTCATATTCCTCTAAACTGAGTTTCTTTCTCTCACCAATCTCTGTTTCTAGATTCATATCTTTTACAATTTCCTCATATTCTGGCTGAATAACACCACTGAATACCATAGCACTGCTTCCGCTTCCATACGATGCAAACCCAAATCTTTTTTGATCAAGGTCAATTCCTTTTTGGAATTCAAACTCTAAACAACTTCTAAATCCAAGATAAAGTGATGCAGTATACAAATTACCAATCATTTTTGATGCAATCAGTGAACTGGCAACCTTGTTCTCATACACTTCTTGATATTCATCAGTTTTGGCAAAACGTTTTGTAAATTCATGATCTTTTTGCATGAAATTTGAATCAGCTAAAATTGATTCAATTGTTCCTCTGGGATCTTTAGGAACTGGTTCATCCATTCCAATCTGTTCAATAATATTCTTCCATCTAGGTGTGCTTCTCCATTCATGACGAACAAGATACGCTAGTGCCTTTTTTCCCATGTTACTATATGGGAGATGCATGTTGATGTAATCCATATGATCTAACATACTTTCACCATCTGCAAGACTAATGAGGCCAGTTTTGAGTGCCTTTCCAGTATAATCATTTAATGCATTTTTGACCTGAATTAGATATAGAAGATTAGAATATTGACCATGCACTATTGGCGTCTCTTTGCCAAATGGCCTATAGAAATCATATTCATTTTTTATTGACGTTGATGTAACTTTAGGATCAAATTCAAGTAATCTCGGTTTATCATTTAGAAGCATTGCAATTGCACCACCACCTTGCGTCATTTCACCACTAGAACCCATATCATATTTTGCGATGTCTGATACTACAACAAGTGCATTTTGGTTTTCTGCCTCACCCGCTCTAATCCAATTTGAATTATCATATAATGCGTATGAACCACTAACACATGCAAATTTACATTCTATACCACCACAATGTTGAAATGAACCTGACCCGTAAACCTGTTCTAACATTCCAATCACATATGAGTTCATTGCTTTTGATTCATCTAGAGCTGATTCTGTCGCAACGTATAATCTGCCAACATCTTCAGGAGAAAGTTTGTTTCGTTGCATAACTTTCAAACAAGCGTTTGCAGCTAAACAGGCTGGATCCTGGTTAGCATCAACAATTGCCATTTGTGATATTCCCAAGCCTCGTTCTAGCTTATCTGGATCAAGCCCTCTGGCTTCTGCAAAATCATGAGCGTCTACATATAATTTTGGAATGTATATTGAGATATCATCTATTCCTGCTGCCATAGCTTGCCTTTCCCAGAGAGTATATAACGCTTTTAGTGCAAATATAGATTTACTAACTACTTAATTAATTTGCGATCAGGCTTGAAAATGTGTATTTTCTTTAATTTTCAAGGATGGAATTGAAAACTTTTTCAAAAGTTTTGTATGGTTGAGCGCCTTGAAATACTTCTGCACGTTCATTGTTATTATCAATAATAATAAACGCAGGTGTTCCAGTTATTCCTAACTTCTTTGCATCCAAATTACTCTGATTAATCATGTCATTATATCGTGTTGAGTTCATACATTGTTCAAATGATTGTAGATCTAATTCAATTTCGTTAGCGAATTTTGTAAGATTTTGTTTTGCAGCCCAACCGGTGTTTTCGCCAGACCAATTATTATAAAGTATATCATGGTATTCCCAGTATTTGTTTTGTTCTCCAGCACAATGTGCTGCGTGAGCCGCATTAATTGAATCAGGTCCTACAATTGTAAAATCTTTGAAAATAATGTTTACTTTACCAGTTGCAACATAATTTTCTAATAATTTATGTTCTGTATTCTGAAAATGTACATTACAAAAATGACATTGAAAATCACCAAACTCAACTAATGTGATTGGTGCATTATGACTACCAAGAATTGGAGATCTATGCTTTAAGAAAATTTCATTAGAAATTTGAATTGGGTTAGATATGGTTTTTGTTTCCATAGCTTGGTCATAATCATTAGTTAAACCGTTCAAGGAAAAAAATACCCCTAAGAGAATAATAACTGCAATAGCGGCACCAATTCCAATAGATGGACCATGAATTAGTTTTTTTTGAACAGTATCTAGGTTTTCATTTATAGAATAATCTTTTCCTTCAATTGAAAAGATAAATTTATCCTGAGTTTTCTCAGTCATCATAAAAATTTTATTTAATTGTGATTTAGTTCTTTACCTAACTATAAAAGTAAGATTTTGCTACAATGATTGTTGAAAAAAGTCTTTGTCAACGGTTACGGCTCTATTGGTAGTAGAATTATCCAATTCATTAATGATGATCCAGAAATTGAAGTTTTAGGTGTGGGAAAATATTCACCTGATTCTAAAGTGGATAAAGCTATTTCTGATGGATTCAGAGTATTTGTTCCTAAATCAAAAGAAGATGATTTTAAAAAATTCAATATAAGTGGGACTGTAGAAACAATCCTAGACGACTGTGACTTAGTAATTGATGCTGCGCCAGGTGGTTATGGCTTTAAAAATAAAGTAAATCTATATGAACCAAAAAACTTGTTGGCTATTTACCAAGGCGGGGAATCTATCACTGGTAAAAATGCAGTTTCAGATTTATTATTTAATTCACGCGTGAATTATTCTGATGCGTTTGAAAAAATGCATGTTATGCAGGGAAGCTGTAATGTAACTGGAATGGGAAGAATTCTTGAACCACTACGAAAAAAATATGGCTCAAAAATTAAACGCTTTGACGTCACACTTGTTAGACGCTGGGCAGATATTGAACAGACTGATGAAACAGTACTTGACACAATTGAACTGACTCAAAGTCCACATCATGGTGATGATGTTAAATCATATTTTGGTAAAGACTCCCCACTTTTTGTCCGTGCTATTAAAGTCCCAACAAGACAGATGCATCTACATATAATGGATATTAGATTTAATGAAAAAGCACCATCGCTAGATGAAATACATGATTTGTTTAAAAATGAATTTGGCGTTGCTGTATTATGGACTGCAAAGGGCACAAAAGATGTAAGAGATTATGCAAATACTATGAGTTTTAGCTTTAAGGATACTAATATGATTCACATTCATGCAAATATGACAGTAGTAATTGATGATACAATACAAATTATGTATTCAGATGATCAAACTGGAATAGTGATCCCAGAGAATCATATGTTAATGCAGGCAATGTTATTCAAAAAACCATATATTGAATCATTGAGTCACACTGAAAAATTATTTCATATGAAAGATAAAAAACAATCACTTGAAGAACATTTTTCTTTGTAAATTTAGTTTATTTTTTCAATTCTAATTTTTTCTGGTTTATTTTCTGCCATTTTTTCAACAATTATTCTTAACGATTTAATTTCAATTTTATCTCCTTCTTTCGGAATATCATGTAATTGTTCATGTAATAACCCGTTTAATTGTGAATAATCATCTCCTTGTGGAATATCAGTTTGAAAAAATTCATTAATTATGTCTATTTCAATATCACCATCAGTAATCATGACATCTTTACCTTCACTATGAAATATGTGTCCTTCAGGATCAGTTTCGTCAATTATTTCACCAACAATTTCTTCAAGGAGATCTTCTAATGTTACACAACCTTCAACGCCACCAAATTCATCTAGAACTATCGCCATATGTGTACGTCTTCCCTGCATTTCTTTTAGTAGATCACTAACTCTTTTTTCCTGTGAAACAAATATCGGCTCTCTCATTACTTGTTCTAATGTAATCATTTTATCATCATCCTCAAGTTTCTTTAAAACATCTCTGACGTGAACAATTCCAACTATTTTATCTGTATTTTCTGAATAAACAGGTATTCGTGAAAAACCATTTTTATTTATATCTGGCAGAGCTTCAAAAAGCATCGTTTTTGATCTTAATGTAAACATCTTAGGACGCGGTGTCATAACTGATCTTATAACAATGTCATCAAAATTTAGTGCACCGTGTACTAATTCACTCTCTTGTTTTTCAATTGCTTTATCTTTTAATCCTTGATCGACGACCTCTTTAATTTCATCTTCCGTTAATCCAGGTGGTATATCACTACTACCTGTAAGCTTTATCATTCCTTTTGTGATTATTTCAAAAATCCATATGATTGGAAAGAATGTATAGCTAAATACTAAAAGAATTCTACTATGTCTCACTGCAATCTTTGTTGCATTTGCATTACAGTATGTTTTTGGTGTGATTTCACTAAAAATCAGAATTAGAAATGTCATAATTCCTATTGCAATTGCTAAACCCTCATCGCCAAATAATTTTAATGCAATATCAGTTGCTAATGCAGTTGCTGCAATACTGGCTAAATTATTTCCTAAATTAACACTAGACATCATTCGGCTTGGATTAGATTTTAGTTTACGAAGTGACGAAGCACCTTTGACTTTATTCTTAATCAGTTGCTCAATTTTTGAAGGTCTAATACTAACTAATGCAACTTCTAAACCACTAAAATATCCAGACAGACCTATCAGTGCAACTAAAGCAGCAATCTCATACTCTAATTGCAATTTTTAATTCCTCTTTGGCTCAAATTTTTGAAACAGCAATATTGCTTCATTTATTGTAGAATGCACCACATTTTTTACTTGATTTTAACACACTAATCGTTCTTTTAAGGATTAAGATTCGTAAAAAATTGAGTTTTGATTATTCGTGCGTGATTTATGATTTAGGTGGAATTGCAAATCTATTGTTTGGATCATTATGATATTCTATTGGTAACATTGGTTCTTTTTGCCTACCAGTAAGAATTCCAATGATTTTATCATCCTTTTTTATAATTTCATTATCAAGTAGTTTCTTTATTCCCGCAACCGTTGCACCAGATGCCATTTCACAGTCAAATCCATTTAATCCAACTGCTGACATACCATCAAGCATTTCTTTATCAGAAACTTGAATAACAACTCCATCAGTGAATTCTAGTGCCCTCAATCCTTTTGTTATATTTGCTGGTTTTCCAATTTGTATTGCAGTAGCTTTTGTTTTAGGCTTTAATCTTTCATCTTGACTCATTTCATGATAGTATCTTTCAATTAACTCTAAATTTGGCGCTCCATCATTCCAACGTAATTTTTCATTTTCAAAGTTTCCATTGTATAACTGATATAGTGTGTTTGCACCTTCAGCATTTATTGCTGCAATTCTAGGTATTTTTTTTATCCATCCCCATCTATAGAGTTCGATTAAACTTTTACCACAGCTTGAAATATTTCCTAGTGCACCACCTGGGTAAATAATCCAATCAGGTACTTCCCAATTAAGAAATTCTAACGCTCTAAATGGTATTGTTTTTTGCCCTTCTATTCTAAATGGATTCACAGAGTTTACAGTGTAACACCCTACTTCTTTGGCTGCTTCTAGTGATTTTGTGAATGCATCATCAAAGTTTCCATCAATTTTTATCATTTGTGTTCCAAATTGATATGCTTGACTAAGCTTTCCAGGTGCAATTTGTCCATCAGGTATGTATACGTCACATTCCATATTTTCATTAGCGGCAAACATTCCTGCAGACGCTGAAGTATTTCCAGTAGATGCGCAGATTATTTTTTTTGCATCCATCATTTTTGCATGTGTTACAGCAGTAGACATACCATTATCTTTGAATGAACCACTTGGGTTATAGCCTTCAGGTTGAAGCATTAAATTTTTGTTGTCAATATTGATAAAATTTGAGACTTTTGACATGTGATATGGTTTAGATTGTTTGCCTTCTGCGCCATCTAATGAAACCAGAAATTTTGAACATTGATCCAAATCCTCAGTATCAATTTCACAGAAATTTAGTAGTTCTCTAAATCTCCACACCCCACTTTCATTGTAAATACTTCCATGTGGATTTCTTCTTTCATAAAATATCTCTTTTAATTTTGGTGATGGGGCTTCTTTGTAGTCCACATCTAGTAGAAAATCACATTTATCACATTTTAATTGGGATGACTTGATGGGAAACTGCTTCTTACATTTAGGATTGATACAAACCAAATTAGCACTTTGTTTCATTATTTGTTACAAAACCTCTTGTAATTTAAACGAAATTGCTTATCAAAACTAAAATTTTTTAACTTAACCAAAGATTTACAACCAAATTTGTTTCAATGTATTTATGCTCAAAGACAAATATGCTTACCTAAAAGATTTAATGAAAAATATTCTTAACTCATATTCAATAATTGAAAGTTTATCAGATGGTCCTTCTGATTTGGTATCACTACAAATTGAACTAAAAAAAATCAATGGGTTTCTTCTAGTATTATCAAGAAAAACCACTTTGTTAGAAAATAACTTGGCAAATGCTAAATTCTTGGAAAAAAACATAAAATTGTATTTTCAAAACTATGAATTTTCGCGTGAAATCATTTTGTTATTAGATACATATTCTGAGGATAGTATTCGGGTCAGAAATATTCGAGATTCTGTTATAAAATCATTAGAGGATAACAGTCTAATTCAAAAAATTTATGATATATCAAATGAACTTTAATGTTTATTTTGCTTTTAGTTTTTTACGAGTGATTTTTTCATTTTTACCTCTAATTTGTTTTTCAACTTCAGATTTTTTATCCTCAACTGCTTTGAAAACCTCTTGAATGAGCCCATCAAGATGTGAATCTGACACTTCAGGTATAACTGTACTAGCAATTTGATTAATTGTAGTTGAAATTTCAGAACTAACCTGTTCAAATATCTCTGGATCTTCAGCAGCAGTTGCATATAATGATTTTAGGTTATCTACTTGACCAATTACTTGATCAGTTAATGTTATCTTAAATTTTGAACCATTAACTTCTATCTCCTTAGTAATCATACTGTGGATTAAAAAAATGTGTTCTTATAGTTTCCTAAGTTGGTTTTTTAACTTAGAATTGAATTAGATCTAATGCTGCTGCATCACTTATTAGTCTCGTATGTCGAGAACTGATGACATATCCATTCTTGATGTCTTTTGTTGGTACCCATCTATTAGTGGATGTATAATGTCTTTTTTCTACCAATTCTTTTTCAACTTGCGCAATATCCAGTTCGCCTTCTTCAATTTCTTGAGATTCAAGATGTTTTATTGTGATCAAAATTTTATTAACTTTCACTCTATCGCCTAACTTCCATTGAGATGGAGCAGTTTCATCTGAAAGTTCCAACACTTTGATTTTCATCTCTTTTTTCCCTAGTACGTCATGACTGATTAGCATGCGTTCATCAATAAAATCAGAAAAATTACTCATTCTGAATATAAAAATAGATTTTGAATACTTAAAGTATGTGCAAAGTTTCTTCCTAGTAAGATTTTTTTCTTTCCTTGAATGGCATTTTATAGTTTTTTAAGGTAACTTCTTTCCTTTTTCCTTGAGATAGACCATAAGTTGTACCATCATATTTGCAAACTATGTTAATTGGTGTTCTTTTTACATTCCAAACCTTGAAGAATTCCCGCAGTTCTCTTTTTTCATACAATCCTTTTCCTATTCTTTTTTTAGATAAAAATTTGAATGCGAGAATGACTTGCCGTGTTTTATAGACTTTGAAATTAGTTGTCCAATTCATACACCTAATGATTTGATCATATGGAACAGTCAGTGAAGTACTTGTTCCTGACTTCGCCTCAATTGTAAAAATAGTACTACGTTCGTTATTCAAGGAGAGGATGTCTGGTAGTGCAACGCTAGGTGAACCTAGTCTAAATGCCTTCCAATCATCCAATGCATTAAATCGTTTAACAAGTGTATCCTCCCATTGATATCCACGCTGTCTTCTTATTCTAGATATTTTTTTTGTTTCAGAATTTTCTGTTGTTGTATTTGCTTTCATTATAGTTGATGATCGCATAATATTCTGTTATTTTCTAACATATAGAATGGAAGGTAATAATGAAATGACCAAATGTATATCTAGCGTAATTTAAAGAGGAATTTTGGTTTTTTGTCATAACTACATTTATCTAATTTAACAGTTTGACCAACTTTTGGTGTTATCGATGTTTCCAGAGAGCCCAATATGCGAATGTTGTCGTTGGTTTCAATCAAACAAAAATAATAGTTTTCTTTTTTTGAAAACTCCAAAATTTTTCCATTTTTACTTGGTTGATCCCATATTGTGGTAGAATGGCAAATATTACATTGTGAAGAAGGTGGCCAAACGAATTTTTGGCAGTTTTTACAGAAACTTACTACAAATTTACCTTGCGCTAACTCTTCATCAAATTTTGTCATGATTCTAAGATTAAAACCGTGCTTGATGTTGCCGCTGCAGACATATTGTGAATTAACCCCTTTTTTGCACCATCAACCTGCCTTCTTTCTGCTTTATTTTGTAACTGCATCGTAACTTCCATTATTTGTGAAATTCCTGTTGCTCCTAATGGATGTCCTGCACCAATTAATCCACCTCTAGGATTTATTCGTCGATTTTCAGTGTTAAACATATTTCTGATGTAATCAGATGCATTATCATTGGCTGATAACCCAAGATCTTTTACAGCCATTAACTCACATACTGTAAATGCGTCATGAATTTCTGCTACATCAATTTCATCAGAAGTGGTTTTTGCCATCCCATAAGCTTGTTTTGATGCAGTGATGCTTGATGATAACGCTGACAATTCGTTTTTTGCAAAGCTTGCAGAATTTGTTTTTTGACCAATACCAGATATCCAAATAGGTTCGTCAGAAAATTGAGATGCCACGTCTTCTGATGCCAATAACACCGATGTTCCACCTGAACATGGGTATGAACAGTCCAATAATCGCAAATCATCTGTTATATTTTTAGAATTCATAATCTCGGAAACTGTAAATGGTTTATGTGAATATGCATTTGGGTTATCAATTGCATGTTTATGATTTTTGGCTGATACAATTGCCAGTTCTTCATCAGTTGTATTGAATTTTCTTTTATGTGCTTTTGTAAACATAGAAGCCCAAAATATAGGGTGGTTAAACTCACCCCGTGTTCTATCCCATTCTAAAACCTGTCCTGGATTATCAATTGTATCAGCCCCAGAAACTAATACAACGTCAACTAAGCCAGAAGCAATATACGAATATGCAGAGATAACTGCATTCGAACCAGAGCTACATAGATGTTCAACTGAATGTGCAATTTTTGGTTTAATCCCTGCAAGTTCTGATAGTATGGCAGCAAGGTATTTTGAATTATCATTTGTTGAAACAATTACCCCATCAATAACATCTTGGGAAATATTTCTAGTTGTATCAAAAACATTTTTTGTTGATTCTAATAATAACGATTCTACTGGAATCTCATTTTTTGTGAAATTTGTACTTCCATACCCTACAACTGCAATTTTTTTCAATTTTCTGACTCCGAAAATGTTTTAGTCATTAGAGCAAATGATTTCTCAACATCACCAACTGGATTAAACTGTAAAATTGGTAAATCAACTCCAGTTTGACGAAAAGCAGTAAGCTGCTTTTTACAATTTTCAGGAGTTCCTGATATACATAGATCGTCCAACATTGAATCAGGAATCAATTCATAATTGTTTTTCAACCCAGTTTTTTTGTATTCTTCAAAAATATTTTCAGTTTCCATTTTGTAACCATTAGATGCCAAAAACTCTCGATATATTTTTCCTGCAGATATGTAAAACGCAAGAGTTTTTTTTGCACGGATAATTGCTTTCTCGGCATCATGATTTACACATGTAATTATTTGAATTGTTGAATCAATCTTTCTCATTCCCTGCATTTTCTCTAATGTCAATTTAAGCTCATTTTTTGGTCTTAGGTAAAAAATTACACCGTCAGCAACATCCCAAGTCAATTCAACCATTTTTTTATTGATGGCTGCAAGATAAATTGGAATTGATACTCGAGATGGTTTTATCAGTAATGAAAAATTCTTCAGTGAAAAAATTTCACCTGTGTAATTAATTTGTTTTCCAGTTAAAACCAACTTTATGATTTCAATATACTCTTTCATTCTTTGTAAATGATTAGTAAACAGTTTACCATGAAAATCTTCAACTATCGGTTGACTACTAGTCCCTAATCCTAGAATAAACCTCCCATTTGAGATAGAGTCAATTGTAGCCGCACCCATTGCAATTAAACTTGGGCTTCTTGAGTAGATATTAATTATTGATGAGCCGATTTTTGAAAAATTATTTTTATTACTAACCAAACTTAGCAAGGAAAAATTTTCCATGCCCCATGTTTCTGGAATCCAAATTGTGTCTGGTTTAAATTTATTTAATTTAATAGAACACTCTAAGATTTCTTCAACTGTTAGTAAAGAGCCTAAACTGTATGATAATCTCATATCCATCAATTATTAAAGAATCTAACATACTTTTTTGTTCTCATCTCCTCAGAACATAATTCAATGTCCTTAAAGGAATCAATTGAATGCCAAAATACATTTTTAAATTTTACAGAATTTAGTAACTTGTTTTTAGCAAGTTTTGGAAAAACGTTTGCCTCTATACTGCCATTATTGGGTAGATCTTTTAGTATATCCGTACTCAAATGATACAATCCTGGGTTCATCCAGACATTACTGACATCAGTTTTTTCATTAAATTTCAAGATTTTATTGTTTTTTATTTTCATTGTACCAAATTTGGTCTTTAACTCATTTGTAGCAATAGTATTTGGCTTCTGCAAGATTTTTTTTAAATTGATATTTGTTACAACATCACCATTAATGACAACAAATGATTTCTCATCTAGTTTTTTTGCAGCTTTTTTGATTGCACCACCTGTGCCAAGAGGTGTTTTTTCAACAGAATACTCAATATTACAACCAAAATTTTTCTTTAATTTCAAAAATTTTTCAATTTGATCTGCTTTATACCCACTGCAAATAATGATGTCGTTAATTCCAAATTTTTTTAGGTATTTAATGGACCATTCTATTAAGGGAGTTTTGTTAATTGTGATTAATGGTTTAGGTATTTTATCGGTTAGTGGTTTAAGTCGCTTTCCCCTACCTCCAGCTAGTATTAACGCCTTCATATCCAAATTACTGGGTCTCTGTTTTTTAACTTATGTGATTTATAATTAGAATAACTCAAATGCAGTAACTCCAAAAAAGTAGCCTACCAGAACCATAGTAACACCCCATCCACATGAGCCTAAAATTGTATAGAGAAGGAATTTCTTAGTATTCATTTTTAGTAAACCTGCTGGGATGGAAATCATTTCCCTGAATACAGGTATCATTCGTCCAAACAACACGGCCTTATCACCATATTTTTCAAACCATTTTTCTACACGTTCTAATTTTTTTTCTGAAACTCGAACTCGCTTCAAATATTTTAGTAGTGCAGCTCTACCTAACTTTAATGCAATAAGATAGATTACGGTAGAGCCTATTGATGCTCCAAGACCACCAATAATACCTAGTAACACAACTTCGAATAAATTTAGTCCATTTTGTGATGCAATGAATCCAGCTGTAGGAAATACTGCCATTGTGGGAATAGGTGGAATTATCGTTTCGAGTATTGCTGCTAAAAAAACTCCAGCGTATAGATACTCTGAAAGAAATTCAGAAATCCATTGAATTAGTAATTGAATTTCACTCATTGTGATCTTTCTCAGTTATGTAATAATGTAATTCTGTGTAACATTCTGAACACCATTCTTGAAAATCAGTATGTTCACAATCATAACTGTTACTAGTCTTTTTTTCGCATTTTTCACAAATAGTCAATGATTCTATCTATTTAGATGATTTTTTAATCTTGATAGCGCCTAAAACAATTTGAAGTATACCAGGACCAAATAACATAATAGCCGATGCTGCAGGATCTCTTTCTACTCCCTCTGGAGATGGATTTCCAATAACTGCTGCACCTCCAACTAGTATAAGAGCTCCAGCAATAATTATCATTACGCCTAAGCCTTTGGATGGTTCTCTTAAAGAGATAAAGAATGCAATTATCGGTAAAATTAATGCAGGGCCGCCTAATCCAATTCCACGTTGCATCTCATTAAGTGGGAGAAATCCATTTTTTCTTTCACCAATTTCACCATCAATACTAATACTTGATGCAACATCTGCACCATAAATTACGAGTAAGAGAATTGCTATACCAGTTATGATTACTGCTGCAGCTTTTGCCATGTTTAGCTGAAAGTTATAGAATTAATAAGTTAAGCTTAGTTAAAGAATTTCATAAAATTCCTAAAGAAATCAAAATAGACCAAGGATTTGTTTGAAAAATCTGATTTAGCTAAGAGGTAAAATTGAGACTGTTTTTTACCTCATCAGCTATCTTTAACAACTCAAATGTATCCTTCGAGTCATTTAGATCTACAACATTAAAGTGTCCAAGCTTACGATGTGGCTTTGAGATGTCCTTTCCGTACATTTTTAGATATACACCATCCTTTTCTAACTCAATTGGCTTATATTTTCCTTCAAATCCATCAGGACCTAAAATGTTACACATGACAGTTTTATGAACCAATTCAGTGTTTCCTAGATTTAAACCAAGTATTGCACGAAGATGTTGTTCAAACTGGGATATCTTGCATGATTGTAGTGTATGATGGCCAGAGTTATGTACACGTGGTGCTATCTCATTGATGAGAATATTATCATCCTGATCAACAAACATCTCAATTCCAAAAACACCTGCACCGTGTAGAAGTTCCATAGTTTTTTGTGCTATTTGTTCAGCTTTGTTAGAAACATTAATGGCAATTCGTGCAGGAGCAATAGTTGTTTTTAGTATATTCTCTTCATGTGTATTCTCAACTAAAGAATACGTTTTAATTTCACCAGTGGTACTTCTTGCAGCAATTACAGAAACTTCCATCTTAAAATCAACAAATTCCTCAACCATTAATAATTGGCCATTAAAAGATTGTAATGCTTCGGTAACTTGCTCTTTAGTATTGATCTTAAAATTGCCTCTACCATCGTATGCATCTCTTCGTGTCTTAAGTAAAACTGGAAGTTTAAATTCATCAATTTTTGATTCGAGTTCTTCTTTTGATGACACCTCAGCAAATTTTGCTACAGGTATATCATTCTCATCTAAGAATTTTTTTTGTAATAATTTATCTTGAATCATTCGTAATGTTTCTGGTGATGGATTAATTTCACATTTTGATTCTAAGTTCTTTAGAACATCACTATTTCCTGATTCAATTTCATATGTGATGAGATCACTACGTTCTGCTAATTCCCTAATTGAAGATTCATCTTTAAAATCTGCAATTATTTGCTCTGCACCAACTTTTGCAGCAGGACAATTTTCTGTCGGATCAAGAACAATCACTTTTGAAATATCTAATGGCATGTTTTTAGCTGCTTCGGTAAGCATCATACCTAGTTGCCCTCCTCCGATTATTCCAAGTATTTTACTCACAATCAAAAACAGTCATTCAATTACAAATAGTTTCGTAAAACAAAATTGAATATTTTAATTGGCTGTTTTATAATGAGAGATATGGATAGTGAAAAATTTCATATAGATTTAGGCCACAGTGATGATTCTATACGAAAAAACGCAGATCTGGATTTTATCTCATTTTGGAATGAATGTGCAAAAAATCTGACATGGTTTAAAAGATGGGGGGAAACACTTGATTGGAATCCACCTTTTGCAAGATGGTTTGTAGGAGGTCAGATTAACGCATCGTACAACACGTTAGATATTCACCAAGGGGAAAAATCATCAAAAACTGCAATTTTTTGGGAGGGTGAAGATGGAAGTGAGCGAGTTATTACATATTCTGAATTGTACACACTGGTCAAAAAATTTGCAAATGTGTTAAAAACATTAGGTGTGAAAACTGGAGATCGAGTAACGATTTACCTTCCTATGGTTCCAGAATTAATAGTTTCAATGTTAGCATGTGCACGAATTGGTGCAATTCATACCGTTGTGTTTTCAGGATTTAGTTCTACCTCGTTAAAGGATAGAGTTGAAGATTCAAAATCTAAAATAATTGTTACAGCTGATGGTGGTTTTAGAAAAGGTAAATTGATTAAACTAAAAGAAATCGTTGATGAATCAGCATCTAAGGTTTCTTCAGTTGAACATGTAATTATCTTGAGACGAGCAAATAATGATATTTGTTTAAATCAAAATGATAAATTATGGTCAGATTTGATGTTAGACGCATCAGAAGATTGTAATGCAGAAAAATTGGAAAGTACACATCCACTTTACATATTGTATACTTCTGGTACCACTGGAAAACCAAAAGGGGTACTTCATGGAACTGGCGGATACCTGACTCATGTATATTCAACCTATCAATGGGCATTTGACATAAAAGATGACGATGTATATTTTTGTACTGCAGATATTGGTTGGGTAACAGGCCATAGTTATGTTACATATGGACCACTTTTACACGGTGCAACACAAGTGATGTATGAAGGTGCACCTGATTACCCTAATCCATCAAGAATGTGGGAGATAATCCAAAAATACAATGTAACAATATTCTACACAACTCCCACTGCATTACGTATGTTTATGAAATTTGGTAACGATGTTCCAAAATCATTTAATTTGTCATCACTAAGATTACTTGGAACTGTAGGTGAACCAATTAATCCAAAAGTTTGGAAATGGTACTTTAATATGATTGGAAATGATAAATGCCCGATAATTGATACATGGTGGCAAACAGAAACTGGTGGTATGATGATTAGTAATCTGCCTGGTATTGAATCAGAGCCATTAAAGCCTGGATCTGCATCAAAACCAATACCAGGTGTTGATATGATAATAGTTGATGACGCTGGACACGAAGTAAAAAATGACACAAAAGGCTCACTGATAATTCGGAAGCCATGGCCAGGAATGTTACTTACACTATGGAACGATGATGAGAAGTATAAGAGCGTCTATTGGTCAAAGTTTGAAAGAATGTACTACCCTGGGGATTACGCAATTAAGGATAATGATGATTATCTCTGGTTACTTGGAAGATCAGATGATGTTTTGAAAATTGCAGGTCATAGAATTGGAACTGCTGAATTAGAGAGTAGTCTTGTTTCTCATAACGATGTTGCCGAATCAGCTGTATGTGGAATACCTGACGAGATAAAGGGTGAATCAATAATTGCATTTATTGTATTAAAAGAAAGCACTAGCACACCAAATCAAGTACTTAAAACGGAATTGATAGAGACAGTTAGAAATGAAATAGGTCCTATTGCAACTCCATCAGCGTTTTATTTTGTCACAAGACTTCCAAAAACTCGAAGTGGAAAAATCATGAGGAGGTTACTAAAGTCTATTGCAAATAAGGAAAAAATAGGCGATGTCAGTACGTTGGAGGATGGTGCAGCGGTTGAAGAAGTCCAAACTGCATTTAATGAATTACAAAGTGCTATTAGCAAAAATGACCAAAAGTGATCTATATGCCATACGGATATGATAAAACTAGAAGTGAAAGAAGATGTGAAAAGTGCCAAAAACTACTCTATGTGTTTGAAGTTGGTAAACTTTGTATTGAATGTTCTAGAATGGAACCAAAAAAATAATACATTATTGTAATGATTTAAATTTTTTGATTGCTTCTTTTGCTAGATTTTCTGTTTCTTTGTGATCAAATTCAGTAGGATCATCATTTGCAAAATGTTCATGGCTATCATTTTTCTTCGTTTTCATAATTTAAGATATAATTTCACAGTGATAACTTTTTTGTTTTAATGAGATTTTAAATCAAAACCATTGCTCTAAGGTCTGACTCTTTTTTTCTAGACTCTTTTTTAGGCGTTTAAGTGATGATTCTACCCTATCATGCGAAAAACTTCTTTCATTTGACAAATAATCTATGATTGCATCAAACCTGACCTCATTAAATTCAATTTTATCAACATTGGCAGTTTCTGGCTCCAAGAAAATCTTTCTTATAGCATTATAATCAATCTCCTGTAATTGTTCTTGAATTTGTGGAATGTCTTCTAATTTTCCATACTCTTTAATCATTTTAATTGCTGTTTTTGGACCAATTCTTTCAAACCCATCAGGATTAAAGTCGGTTCCAATTAAAATTCCTACATCAATAAGTTGCTCACGTATAATTCCAAGTTCTTCTAAATTTTTTTTATAATCAATAATTTCAGGTTCAACTTCAATGTACGTATTTCGATTTGGAAGTTTTCTTCTTCCACTATTTGTGAAATTTCTAACTAGTTTTTTTGCTCCAAATAAAATAGAATCAAAATCTTGACTTGCTGCTACATCTGCATGACCAGTAGTTGTCAATAGTGCAGCTGTTGCTTCACCTTCAGATGGTGCTTGTATATACGGTATACCAAACAATTCTAAAAGTTTCTTTGAATCATCTACCATTCCATCTTTCATTGAAGTTGTCTGTTGTGCATATTTTCGTGCATCTTCCATTTTTCCTTCAGAAATAGCTCTTTCATATTTTATTGTCGCATCTTTTTTGTTCTGTTTTCTATGTTCAATCTCTGCTGATTTCAAAGATGGAGGTTTTCCATCAAACACATAAACTGGCTTTATTCCAAGAGAAAGAAAATTGATATTCCTATAAAATAGACCGGTTAGATGACTTGTAACACGTCCCTGTGTATCAGTTAAATGTAATCCTTCAGGACCTCGAATTATAGCGAGAAATTGATACAATGCATTATAGGCATCAATTGCCACAATTTTATTGGTAAATGACTCAAGTTTTGTTTTTTCTCTAATTAGAAGTGGTTTTAGATCTAATCCCATACTTTTAATAGAATACTCAAGGTTTTTTTTGTTTACTGTTTCAATCGATTGACTATTTTAGGGCATTTAACAAGAATAATCCGTCGGGATAGCCAAGCCTGGTTACGGCGGACGCCTCGAAATCTCATTACAGGATAGCGTCTGTGCATTGCACACGGGGGTTCAAATCCCTCTCCCGGCGCCTATCATTATAGTTTAAAATATTAAAAACACCGTTCATAATAAAAAACATGGCAAAAAAGAATCTGGTTGGAATTATTATGGGATCCAGTTCGGATAGTCGAATTATGCATGCTGCTGCAGAAATTTTAGATAGTTTCAAGGTTCCACACGAGGATCAAATAATTTCTGCTCACAGAACTCCTAGTAGATTAGATACCTACGCTAAACATGCAGAAGATTCTGGATTCAAAGTTATAATTGCAGGTGCAGGTGGTGCAGCCCATTTACCTGGTATGATAGCATCACATACGGTAATACCAGTTATTGGTGTTCCAATTCTAGTTTACAATGATAAACAAACTAAAAAATCTGATAAAAGTAAATTTTCGGCATTTGGTGGTTTAGATTCATTACTCTCTATATCAGAAATGCCCACTGGCTCACCTGTTGTTTCTGTTGGAATTAATAAAGCAGCAAACGCCGCAATCTATACACTTAAAATTCTAGCAAATGAAAATCACACAATTAAACGTAAATTACAAAAGCATAAGTTTGAACAACATTCAAGTGTCATTAAGGAATCTGATGAGTTAAAAAAACTTGGTTTGACAAAATTTGTTAAAAAGAAATTCAAGTGATCATTACATAATCTTGAATTGTATTTTTTTCTCTTCTAGATGTGTGATTAATTGGTCTGCCTGCTGTTGATTTTCAGTTTCTAGACTCAATATGACACCAACTGTGCCAGCGTCTACTGTTGAGCTTAGTCTATCATGTATAACTTCAACAATATTCACACTTAATGATGATATTTCGTCCACAATTTCTTTTAATGCACCAGGTTTATCTTTTAGAATAATTAGAATTTTTACCATTCTGCCCATGGTCGTTAATCCTTTTGCAACAATTTGACCTAAAAGATACATATCGATATTACCTCCACATAAAATAGGAACTACTTTTTTGTTTGGGGAAGGCTTTTTGCTCAAAAGATATGCTAAACCAACTACACCTGCAGGTTCAACAACTGATTTGTTTCTTTCCATTAACAAAAACATTGCTTTGATAATATCTGAATCATCAACAGTGACAATTTCATCTATATTGTTTTTTATAATTTCAAATGTTAATTTACCTGGAGTTTTTACCGATATGCCATCAGCGATGGTATACTTTCCATCAACAGTCTGAAGCTCTCCTGAATCAATTGATTTTTTCATGGATGGAAATGAACTAGACTCAACACCGATTACTCTTACATTAGGTTTTTTCTCTTTAATTGCAATGATTATGCCAGCCGCCAGCCCACCACCACCGATTGGAACATAAATCTCATCTACTTCTGGAAGATCTTCTAAAATCTCTAAACCTATTACGCCTTGCCCACAAATTATTTCTGGATCATCAAAAGCATGAATTATTATCGCACCAGTGTCTTTTGAAATTTTTTGTGCACTAGCCCACGATTCGTCATATGTCAATCCATCCAAAATTACCTTTGCGCCGTAAGCTTTTGTTGCTGCAACTTTTGCAGGCGAAGCATTTTTTGGCATTACAATTGTACAGGAAATATTTTCAAGATACGATGCATATGCAACTCCCTGTGAATGATTACCAGCAGATGCGGCTACAACCCCATGTTGCTTTTCATCATCTGTTAATGATTTAATTTTGTAATATGCCCCGCGTATCTTAAATGAGCCAGTTTTTTGTTCAAATTCGTTTTTTAGGTATACTTCTGAACCTATCATCTTACTGAACGTTTCAGAATATACTAACGAAGTCCTTCTAATTACTTCACCCTGTGTATTTTTTGCTTTCACAACATCATCATATACTATTGTCATAAAATCTGTCAAATTTCCAATCAAAATTAAATGTATACTATACTGTATTCTCAGTTATTCATGAGTGACGAGATTTGATCCACTTTTCTAGTAATTTTCTCTTGTAATTCACTACTAATCAAATTAAGATCAAAAAGACCATGCTTTGCATTATTTTCTAAGTATTCAATATCGATATTACATAAACATCCTTCTTCACCATTAACTAATTTTTGTTCATCGATTATCACACTACTTGTTTGAAATGTCTCTATCAATAAATTATCTAGATCATTGAGAACCTGTTTTTTCCTACTGTTTAATTCTAAAATATTATCCGTCTGTGTTGATTCAATCTTATTTGACAGTATTTTTGCAAGCTTTTCGTCGTTATAAAATAACTCAAACAAATTTTGTTCGTTAATGTTATCATACCCCATCTCTTCTAATCTCTGTAAAATAATTTTATTGCCTTCTTCTGAATATTGAGAATCTGAAATATTTGTTTTATCAATAATATCAGACGCTTCTTTTTGTAAATCTAAAACTTTCTGCATCGGTCTGTAATACAGTAAAACATGGAATTGAATAGAAATGTGTAATGAAATGATAAATTTTTCTTCATGTGTTTGAAATTTGATGAAGATTCTTCTTAGATCGTCATTAAATGAATGTGAAATACCGTCTGATTCCCATTCGTTTAGTTCACGCAAAAAATCACTAAACATCAATTCAATATTTTTTGGTTCAAATGTTTGTATTTCCTTTACGGTGCTGTCACCTAACATTACCTTAACCGGTATTGTTTTTGTAGATTCTATAATCTTATTCAGAAATTTTTCTTGAATTATATCATTTTGCTTGTTTAATTTTAAAAAGAATTCATTTTTTGAAATTGAACCTATTCGCATAAACTTGCTTTCATATACTTCCTTAAATTTCATGTAACCATGGAGTTGCTTTCAGTAAATATTGAAAAGTTAAAGGATCAATTTGTAAAATCATATTCAGGGAAAAGTCACATACATGAAATACTTCCTTCAACAAAAACAGATTTTCTTCCAATAGATGAAAAACATCTAAAATCACTTCATGAATTTTTAGATAGTAATCCAATTTATGATAACTCATATGAAGTAAATTTGTGTGGTATATCCTGCCGAATTTTTGAAGGTGATTTGAATCAATTTTGGATTGACAGTATCAAACATGATACTAGTTATGCGCCATTCTATCCAACATGGATGCTCTCTGCATATTTTCTTGCAATAAAATCTAAACATCTTGGTTTCTCAGAACTAATTGACATTGGTTCTGGTGATGGTAGAATTGCTTTTTGTGGAAAAATAATTGGTATGAATTCTTATTCGATAGAAATTGATGAGAATCTTACTAACCTACAAAATAGCATAATAAAAAATACAGGTGTTGAATTTAATACTGCCAATCAAGACGCAACAAAAATAAATTTTGAAGACATGAATCTTATATCTCCAGTTTTTTTTATTGGTGGATTACCTCAAAATGGAGAAATTTTGGCTGAATATATTGTAAAAAATATTCTAACAAATTCGATGTTGTCAAATTCATCATGTTTTACATTAACTGGTACTATTGCCAAACGAAAATTTGATAAAAATCATAATGAATATGGTTGGATGTTGACAATAAACAAATTCAACCTCAAAAACATTTACACCGTTTTTTTACCTACATATTGGACTATGGACCAACCATTTAACACTCCATACGTATTTACAAAAAAATCTATCTAGAATATACTTTTAATGATAAATTAAATCAGATTACTATGGATTCAGACTCCCTCATCTGCCAACATTGTGGTGGAGAAATTCTTGTTTATTTTAATGAAAAATATAATGGAAAACGTGGAAAATGCAAAAGTTGTAATACAGATTTCCCTTTAGAATGAGTGTGATAAAATGAATGATGATGAAATAACAGATGAAATTGATAAAAAATATAAAAAATTACTAGATGCCGCAAGAGGTGTCAATGCTCCAAATGAGAAATCAAATAACTCCTCAGAAAATGCCAAAAAAGAAGGCCAGGGTAAAGTGAATGCAAAGAATAACTCTTCAGATGAATCTGGAATGATTGATATGATGTTAGGAAAACAATCAGAAAAAACAACTGATTCTGAAACAATGATTCAAGAAACTCAGAAGAGGATTTGGAAGTCTCTTAAGCACGGTATTGAGTATGATGCGACAGTAGACAGATCTGATGCCTTTCTGCGTCAACATGTTAATGAAAAACTTCACATGGTAGTACTGTTTGTTGATTTAGTTGGCTCTACTAACATATCACTAACACTTCCTGAAGAAAAAGTGGCTATTATTATCAGCTCATTTGCACAAGAAATGGCATTAGCGATTAAACAGCATAATGGATTTGTATTAAAATTTGTTGGTGATGCTGTTATTGGATATTTTATCCATACTAGTGTATTGATAGCTGCTGATAATGCGGTCAGCTGTGCACAAAGAATGATCCAAATTATGGATCAAGGCGTAAATCCAATTTTGAATAATTATGATTATCCTGATTTATTGCTCCATATTGGATTGGATTATGGTGATAATATGATTGTGCGATATGGATCAGATAAAGAAAAATCACATGTTGATATTTTAGGTCCCACGATGAACATTGCAGCTAAAATTCAAAGTATGGCAAAACCACAACAAATTCTAATAGGTCAAGATGTTTATGAAAAAATTCATCCTAGTGTGCAGAAAAACTTCAAAAAAGAAAGTTGGAGTGAAAGTGAATGGAAATATAATGATAGAAAAACAGGAAAGCCATACACAGTTTATTCGTTAGATGACTAGACAGTGAATTTTTCAGGACACTCTACGTGTTCATAATGATGCTCAGTAAATTGCTCTTCTATAACATACATGACAAGTTTGTGTAACTCATTCTCATGTACCTCTCTTTTACATTTTATACACGTCTTTTTTTCCTGAATTTGCATTTCTTATAAAAAAAATATGATCGCTATAAGGATCTACGATCAGATCATTTTGATTAAAAATCGATGTTAGTTAACTTAGTTGAATCTAAATCAAAATGCCAATCCTCAAATATAGTTAATTTTTGTTTAAAATATGGATGAAGGTAATGACATGAGTAATTTCACTAGATATCCTCCAAATAGCAATCCACCAAGAAAACTTGATAGTTCGAAAATAATGAAGAAGGATTTTGTGAAAAATGGTGCATCAATGCTACCAAAACTACAAGATTTTAATCAAATGTTTAGACAGTATGCAGATAGTGTACTTAGTATGGAAAAATCAGTTTTTCCACCAGGCCATCCGTTGTATAATCGTGAAAATTCAATTTCAACACTAAAAGAATCTAATGATAAACTTCTTAAAGAAAATTTAGAACTAAAAAAACGATTAGATGAAAAGACAGGTAAGAAACACATACAAATTTAATTTAGAAATTTATCGTATGCTTTAGAAATGTTATTAAATATTATATGATCATCCTCAGATAGTTCCTGAGCGTCTTCTAGTTTTTTTAATAGATTCATCAAAAACAGTCTTTCTGAACTTTCAAAGTAGTTTCTTGCATCTGATTCGATAAGTACCAATAGTTTTTTCATTATAGTTAGATTATTCGTATAATAATTTTTGTTTCAAGCTATATTAATTCAATATTTGTTCTCAAGATATGAAAAAAAATTCTCAAAAATGGGAAAAATTGCGTTTAAAACATATAAAAAAATGCAAAGAAATAATCTGCCTTTCTGACGAAATCAGATATGTTGGTATTGTTAATCAATATGGAAAAACTCTTGCTGGTACACTCAAACAAGGAATAAAACCACTGTTTTCTAAAAGTCAAACTCGTGATGAATTTTTTGCTATAACCAGTTTTATAAAATTAAGAGCGAATACTATGACATCGATAGGAAAAATGAAGTACATGTTACTTAACCATCAAAAAGCTAATTCACTTATTTTTCACGATAAGAAAATCATCTATTACATAACATTTCCAAATGACGTAATGCCATCAAACTTACTGATTAAAAAGATTACAAAAATTATTATGCTGGGGTAAACCCTACATATCCTGCTGTCTGCTGATCTTTTTCATCTGAAAAGTTAGGTTCAAAAAGTGATATCATGTAATCATCAGGATCTAAAATTATGGCATTTTTTCCAGATGACTTGTCTTGAATATCTCTATGAATTGTAACATCTTTAGACTTTAAATCATCAATGGCAGATTGAACATCACCTACAACAATACCAATTAAAACACCATTGTTTATTGATGTACCAGAATGTGGTTCTGTATCTTGTGCAGGATGAAGACTAAGATATGAACCAGTAGTGCCTAAGTCAACCCAGCCATCCCTTTGACGTTTAATTGGCATTCCAAGAATTTCATGATAAAATTTAAGTGATTTTTCAATATCGCTTACTGCCAATATTACGTTACTAATGTGTTTAAAATTCATATTATTTCTCAATTGTCATGGAATAAAAAACTAGTTATTCACCTCTACCATAGTCTCAGTTCTTTCTACACCAGAAATTTGTTGTATCTGTGTGGTAATATCTTTAATCTCGTTTAATTCTTCAACAGAAATAACGGCAACTGCATCAAATTGCCCACTTACAGGAAATGATTCAGTGATTTTACTTATCTTCAGAAGTCTGGCTGCAATTAATTTTTTTGGTGATTTTACTAGGATAATTGCTCTTACCAACCGATGTCAACCTCCACTTCAATCAATGTTTCAGTTGAAACAATTTCGTTAATACTTTTCAAGTCATTTACAATTTTATTAATTTCACTAATAGTGCCATTAAGTATCACACAGATATCTGCACGGCCTGTTACAATCATAATATCCTTTGAAACTTTACGCTTTTTTTTCAAAATCTGAAGAACTTTATCAACAGTTCCAGCTTTCACATTAATCATACAAAGTGATTTCATTTTATACAATTGTTTTAATATCAAAAAAGGGTTTCTAATCAGATGCCTCTTGTGATCTAGCTTCTTCTAAAAATGCCCTTCTTTCTTCTTTTTCTGCCTCTTTATCTACAACTAAATCATCATCAACAATCACTATACCAGAATCTATATCGGAATGAGTTTTCACTCTAGATTTTTTTGTTTTTTTAGCTTTAGATGATTTTTTTGTTTTTTTAGCTTTAGACGTGGTTTTTGTAACTGATTTTTTCGTTGTTTTCTTTTTTACAGGCAATATAATCGAAAAAACCTAGACAACCATATATTAAAACATTCTGATTAATACAAAATAATGAAAATGTGCCGAGGGCGAGATTTGAACGCGCGACAGCCGCGTCTTCAGCGCGGTGCTCTCCCAGGCTGAGCTACCTCGGCATGAAGAATCTGCAAACTAAATTGAATTAAAGCCTATCTTTTCAAGATTTCCAAACTATGTCATCAACATCTTTTCTTTTGTTGGTTATTCGCGCTAAAACAAATAATAAATCTGATAATCGGTTTAGATACACACCTGAAATTTTGTTAATTTCCTCTTTACGTGACAATGCGACAAGATATGTTTCAGCTCGTCTAGATATGGTTCGTGATAAATGTAAAATTGATGATGTGAGAATACCTCCAGGAAGTATGAAACTAGTCAAATCTGCTAACTCTGATTCAAATTTATCTATTTTTTCTTCCAAATATGTTACCATTTCATTTGTTGTTCGAATTTTTGTATTTGACGTATTAGGATTAGCCAAATCAGATCCAACGACAAAGAGGTCATTTTGGATTTTGGTTATAACTTCTTTTATCTCTAATTCCAAATCCAGTGAGTTTAAAACTCCCAGTGCAGAATTTAATTCGTCCACCGCACCATATGCCATTATTCTTTCATCTGATTTCCAGACTCGTGAATTATCAAATAATGATGTCTTTCCTTCATCACCAGTTTTTGTGTAAATTTTCATAAAAAAACTGACCTATTGTAGTAATTAAGGTATATCTTAAATTTAGTTAGCATAATTGATTTTTAACATATGAAAAGTATAGAGGGATTAATTGAATCTGCAAATGACTTGTTTTTGAAAAAACGTTTTCTAGATGCAATACCAATCTATGAAAAAATATTAAAAATTGATCCAACTAATCTTAATGCAGTTAACAACAAAGGTTACGCATTAAGTAAATCAAAAGACTACAAAAATGCAATTGACTGCTACAATCATGGTCTGAAAATAAATCCAAATGATAAATCATTAAAAATCAATAAAATATCTGCGTTAAGAAAAATGAGGATGTTTGATGAAGCTCTACAAAACTGTGATTTGTTTCTTAATGAGAATCCGAATGAACTTACTGTATTATATCATAAACTCAGAATCTTACAAATGGTTGAGCAATTTGATGAGTCAATACATATTTGTAATAAAATCTTAGATGTCTATCCAAATAATGGAGAAATTTTGTTTGATAAAGCAGTGAATTTAGCTTATCTTGGAAAAACACCTGCATGTTTAGAATCCTTAAAAATGTCAATACGGATATCGAATGAATTTAAAATAAAAGCAAAAAATAGTAGTTCGTTTGATGGATTAGAAAAAAACCATCAATTTTTAGAAATAATCAGATGACATGCGTGTAAAAAGTGAAAAGTTCTTTAATTCAAAAATTTACGATATAGTATGAAGATATCAACTGCGTTAACAAAGGCACTGAACAGCCAAATTACATTAGAAGCAAATGCAGTTAGTTCATATCTATCTGCTGCATCTTGGTGTGAAGTAACTGGATATGACGGCGCTGCCAAATTCTTCTATAATCAAGCTGAGGAAGAACATCAACATATGTTAAAATTTGTTCATTTTTTGAACGGACAAGGTATTAGAGCTATAATTCCTGGTACCAAACAACCACCAAAAACTTTCAAATCTATTGAAGGAATATGTAAAACTGCATTATCTAATGAACAATTAGTTACAAAATCAATTAATAAAATGGTCGATATTGCCAACAGGGATAAAGATCATAACACATTCACATTTCTACAATTCTTTGTAAATGAACAGATCGAAGAAGAACAACAATTTGAAAACATCTTACAAAAATTCAATCTTTTAGGAAGAGACAAACTTGCTATTTATGAAATTGATAAACTACTTTCAGATATGGCTGTAACGGCATCTGATACAACAAATTAATTATTTTTAATGTTATCCAATTTCTTTTTCCAAATTGCCAATTTAAAGAACCTTCCACGAGCAGGATGGAAATCTAAACTTCAGCTTAAGGATTCAGAGTCAGTTGCAGAACATAGTTACATGATGACAGTAATGTCAATGGTTCTGTCTGACTTAAAAAATATGAAAACTGAAAAAATTCTCAGAATGTCATTAATCCACGATTGGGCTGAGTCAAAGATTGGTGATTTTATGCCGGGTGAAATCACACCTGAGAGAAAAACTGAACTTGAAGAACATGCCATGGCTGAAATTCTAGAGATGCTTCCATTGAGCATAAAAGAAGAATACTATAATTTGTGGGACGAATATAAAGAAAATTCTTCAATCGAATCTAGATTTGTTCACGAACTAGATAAATTGGAAATGGCCTTACAGGCAAAAATTTATGAAAAAGAGTGTGAGCCTGAAAAAATTAAACCATTCATTATTTCTGCAGTAGAGCAAATTGTTGATGAGGATTTGAAAAAGATACTAATTGAGATTATTCAATAGACTTAGATGTAATAGATTTGTATTTTAATTCATAATTTGTCTGAAAATAAAGATGAACTGATCAAAGCCCAAAATGAAGTCATTGGAATATTATTTGAGGTGGTAAAAAGATTGCAAACTAATATTGATCTTCAGGATGAAGGAGTACGAATTATAATCAAATCAAATGAGGATGATATAGAAAAAAATAAGAGTCGTCTTGATGAGATTACCAACAAACGAAATGAAAATAGTGAAGTGATTTCTAGGCTTTTGAAAAAACTCGATTCTGAAGAAGGTTAATCATCACAACTGCATGAATCTCCGTCCGATACCATGCGGAACTTGTTAGTTTGCTCATGCTTACTCTGAATATAATGTGAAATATTGGTAATTCTAATTCTTACATCCTTATTTGCCCAACTTCCTTCATTTTCAAACCACGATTCAATTTCGTCTACGTCATAATTCTCTCCACTTTGATTAATCTCTATGAAAACTTTTTTGATCATAGACTCATCACTCTCAGATAACTTTTCTTTATTTTCTACACTTATTGTGATTTCATTCAATCGTAGAATTGTTGAATTCAAAAGAGGCATGTAAATTGTTCATTTATTAATAATATATTGTTTTGATAAACTATGCAGTATTTTCAAGCATTAAAGGTTGGTCAAAAAAGAGTAGAATCTGCAAGAGCATATCTTAATTCAATTTCCAATGATAGAGCAATGCCTGCACTTGCATTACGTGATAATAAGACAAACATTTGGGAGCCTGTTGGGGAGGAGAATCTTTATGCTGTGGTGGATGAATCATCTGGTTTTGTTTTAACTGATTCAAGTGGCTATATCCTTGCATTATGTGACAAAAATGGCATATCGAAGGCATTGGTACAGGGGGTAAGTCAGGAACAAAAAAACGAGATAGTCACGCTACTTGAGAAAGACAATATTCCAGAGTACAAGGGTAAAGTTGCTTTACCTGTCTAATTTTATATTTGCGAGTTGATTTGTCATTAAAATGAACAAGTATTCAAAAGATGTTGAGGTTAGGGGTCATCTTATAGATTCTATGATTCTCACAAAAATCTTTGATAACATAATGGATTTAGATGGAAAGTTTGAAGTTACAAAAATTAAGGTTGGTAAACTAAAAACTGATGAAAGCTTCGCAAAAATCAAAGTTATTGGAAAAAATCAGAATCATCTGAATGAAATTTTAGAGACCATTTACAGAGTTGGTGCAACACTAAAATCACAAAAATCAGTAAAATTAAGATCTGCACCAAAAAACATGGTGATGCCAGAAAACTTCTACAGTACTACCAATAATCATACACAGGTTTTCCATAACAAACGTTGGATTCAGGTTGATAACATGATGATGGACAAATGCATTGTAGTAAAATCAAACAAAGCACAGTGTGTTCCAGTACGTGATGTAACGAAAGGAGACAAAATCATCATTGGTGAAGATGGAGTCAAAGTGACACCACCAGAAAGACCACGTGAGGGAATGAACATATTCCAGTTTATGGGAAGCGGTAGCTCTAGCGAAAGACCAACACAACATATTGCAAGAAAAGTTGCTGAAGATATTAAAAATACAAGAAAGAAAGGCGGAAAAATTGTCCTAGTTGGTGGCCCTGCAATAGTTCACACTGGTGCCGCAGATGCAGTTGCTAAACTAGTAAGATTAGGATATATCAATGCAGTGTTAGCTGGTAATGCACTTGCCGTACATGATGTTGAATATGCAACATTAGGAACATCACTTGGAATGAAAGTTAAAGATGGAACATTGGCAATACGTGGACATCGTAACCACATGCAAGCAATTAATTCTGTATTCAAAGCTGGTTCACTTAAAAAAATGGTTCAGCAAAAGAAGCTGAAGAGTGGAATTATGTATGAGTGTATAAGAAAAAATATTCCATTTGTTCTAGCTGGCTCTTTACGAGATGACGGTCCACTTCCAGATGTAATAACAGATGTTGCAGTAGCACAAAAAGAGTACAAAAAAGTGCTAAAAGACGCAAATATGGTAATCATGGTGTCTACAATGCTTCATTCCATAGCCACTGGAAACATGCTACCTGCTGATGTTAAGGTCATAGTGGTCGATATCAACCAGCCAACCGTGACTAAACTAATGGACAGGGGAACATGGCAGGCACTTGGAATTGTATCTGATGTAGGCGCATTTCTACCAATGGTTGCAAATGAAATTGGAAGTAGATAAGAATGGAAAAGACGATAGATAGCATAGACTTTGCCAAGGGCGATGGAATAGTTCCTGTAATAGTGCAAGACACAAACTCTAAACAGGTACTAACACTTGCATACACAAACAAAGAATCACTTGAACTTACAAAAAAGACAGGTAACTCATGGTTTTGGAGTCGTTCCAGAAATAAGCTTTGGATGAAAGGTGAAGAGTCTGGTAATACACAAAAAGTCAAAGAGATATTGGTTGACTGTGACTCTGATGCACTGATCTATTTGGTAGAACCATCAGGTCCAGCATGTCACACTGGTGAAGGCACATGTTTTCATAACAACATGTAGGTTAAGCTGAAAATTCTTTATAATTGATAATTTTTAGTATTATTGCTGATGATTATAAATTAGACGAGGTTCTCTCTGAGTTCCTAAGATGGTGATGAGTTTGCCGAATTATGAAGCAGAATTAATTGTATTGAATAACAACACTATTGATCCCTTCTGGCACACTTGGTCAAGCAGTAAACCTTTATTCACTTACTCACAATGTTTGACTATGGCAGTAGCCCGAACACGAAGACATTATTGCAACAAATGTCAACTAAAACGCCCTAAATGCATCTGTAAAAAATAGTAAAAAATACAATTTCATGCATCATTATTAGCCTAGTTTTGATTTTATCAGTTCCAGAGTTTTTGTAGGATCTGCCTTTCCCTTTGTTTTTTGCATTACCTTACCTACAAGATAGTTCACGGTTTCTGGGTTTTCTTTTGCATCAAGTACTGCCTGCTTTTCCTCTTCAAAGACCTGCATGATTATGCTTTCAATTTCAGATGAATCAGACACCTGACCTAGGTCCATCTCGGTAAGTAACTCCTTTACAGGTTTGCCAGATTTCACAATCTCCTGTAAGGCTGTTTTTGATGATGTTCTAGTCAGTGTTTTATCGTTAATTGCAGTGACCAAATCAGACAAATGTTGTGAAGTTAATTTGGATTCTTCCCGTTTTTCTTTTGTATCAACAAAACCCATCAAATCGGTAGTTATCAAATTTGCAATATCTTTTGCATCTGAATCAGAGTGTGCACTTTCAAACAAGTCAGAATAATATTTGTCTGATGCCAAAATATCGGCTACCTGTGGTGCAATGTTGAATTTTTCTACAAACCTTTCTTTCTTTGAACTAATACTTTCAGGTAAATTTTTCTTAAGAGAATCTCGTACATCTTGATCAATCTTTACCCATGGTATGTCGTTTTCTAAGAAATAACGATAATCCTGGTCTTCTTCCTTACTTCTTGAACTAACAGTAATTTTTCGTCTATCATCCCAATGTCTGGTTTCTTGAGAAATTTCAATGCCTCTTTCTGACAAACTTTGCTGACGTGTAATTTCAAAATGTATTGCCTTTTCCAAATCATGGAATGAGCCAATATTTTTTATCTCAACTTTATTTCCACCTTCAATTGACACATTACCGTCTGCACGCATTGCACCTTCCAACCCAGGCTCTGCCACTCCAAGATTTTCTAACAAATCAGATAAAATATTTAGAAATACTCTGACCTGACGTGGGTTTTCAAAGTCAGGGTCTGTTACAATTTCTACAAGAGGAGTTCCGGCTCTGTTATAATCTACTAGAGTGATTTTTGTTCTTTCAGATTCTCCTTCGTAGATTAACCTGCCAGGATCCTCTTCTAATTGAATACGTCTGATTTTGATTTTTTTACCTTCAACGTCAACGTATCCTTCTCCCCCCACACTCATGTCACCATAAACATTGAGTTGTGTGATTTGAAAATTTTTTGGTAAATCAGGATAGAAATAATTTTTTCTGAAAAATGCAATTTTTTCAGGCGTCTCACAACTTAATGCCATAGCTATACTGGTAGCAGATTCCACTGCTCTCTGATTTAATCTAGGAAGTGATCCTGGCAACCCCATACAAACTGGGCAGATGTTGTGATTTGGTTCTAATTCACGATAGTTTGCCTTGCATGAACAAAATAACTTACTTTCCAATTTTGTTAGTTGGCAGTGAATTTCTAACCCAATCTTGGTCATAATGGAACCTCCGGTAATTCAGTTTTCGATTCTAATGCATATGCTGCCTGCAGTAATGATTGCTCACTCTTGCTGTTTCCAATAATTTGCATTCCTATTGGCAATCCATCAGTAACACGGTATGGAACTGAAATGGCAGGTTTGCCGGTAAGATTAGCAGTAACTGTATTGTAATCTAATAGCATCAATGTTACAGGATCATCTATTTTTTCTCCAAACTGAAATGGTTGCACTGGAGCAGTAGGTGATATAAGAAAATCATATTTTTCAAATGCATTATTCACTTCAGAAATTAATTTTGATTTAACCTTCAATGCTTTTAGGAAATATTTTCCTGCATGTCCTGCAGATGGAACAAACCCACCTAAAATTATTCTACGTGTAACTTCAGGACCAAATTTGGCTCTTGATTTAGAAATGTATGAATTGTATTCATAGCCTTCTGAGTCAAGATCATAACCGTATCTGATATTGTCATATCTTGCAAGATTACTTCCAGCCTCTGTAGATGTGATTGTGTAATATGCTGCAACAGTATAAGGGATGGTTGGCAAAGACACCTCTTCACAATTAGCACCCAATTTTTCAAAATCTTGAATTGCATCTTTTGTTGCAGCTGAAACTTCAGAGCTCAACCCATCAGATGTCATCTCTTTTATTATTCCAATCTTTTTTCCGTTAATTCCTTGCTCAATGTCACTTAGATAATCAGAATTTGCATTGTCAATTGTTGTATCATCATTACTATCTTGTCCTGCAATAACGTTTAGTAAGAAACCACAATCCTTGACTGTTTTTGTTACTGGGCCAATCTGCTCAATACTATTTGCATAAGAAATTAGTCCGTATCTACTAATCAAACCATAAGTTGGTTTTAGGCCAACAACTGAACAAAAGCTGGCAGGGTTTCTTACAGATCCTCCTGTGTCAGAGCCTAGTGATGCTAGGCATTCATTTGCAGCAACTGATGCTGCACTTCCACCAGAAGAACCACCTGGAACATATTTCAAATTCCATGGATTTTTTGTGGGTCCATATGCACTAAACTCGGTGGTTAACCCCATAGCAAACTCATCCAAGTTTGTTTTTCCAGTAATTATAGCATCATCATTTTGTAGTTTATCTACAACTGTAGCAGTATATGGTGCAACAAAATTTTCCAAAATTTTTGAGGCGCAAGTAGTTTTTGTACCTGTAATGCATATGTTATCTTTAATTGAAATAGGAAATCCATAACATGCACCCACTTTTTCACCTGCAGATATTTTCTTATCAATTATTCTTGCATCGTCAATTGCAGATTCGTTTAATGAAAGATATGCATGTACATCTCCATCAACGTCCTTAATTCTCTGAATAGTTGCAGATGTGAATTCCTCTACTGTGAATGACCCGGATTTTACATCATTGATGTATTCAAGAATAGAAGTTTTTAGGTTCATTTAATTCATCTTTGGGGCACGAACATAATGTTCACGGAAGTTTTTTAGCGATTTAATTAGTTTTTTATCATTAGGAATAAACTCATCTTTTCGTAATTTATCAAGTGTTTTTTCTTGAGAAACAATTTCTTCGGATGAAAGGTCAATTTGGTCTAAAATGTCAAAATATTCGAGCATTTTTTTTACTCTGCTTACGTGCTCAGTATGATCTTCAAGATCAATTTTCATTAATTTTGCTACTCGAATGATTTCCTCTTCATCAACCAATTTTTTTTCCTACGGTGTTAATCTATCAACGTCTCTTGGATAAAATGTTGTATCACGAATATTCTCAGTTCCAGTTAGTGCCATCATTAATCTTTCAAGACCAATTCCACATCCTGCATGTGGTGGTACACCAAAATCAAACACAGTAAGATGATAATCAAATGAATCAATCTTCATTCCTTTATTCTTCATACGTTCTTCTAATTCTGACTTTTTCTCAATTCTTGTACTGCCAGATGATAATTCCAAATCACCCCACATCAAGTCAAACGATTCGGAAATTTTTGGGTCATCCTTTTTCACTTTGACGTAGAATGGTTTAGGACCCATTGGCCAGTCAACAATAAAGTAGAATCCTGTAAGGCCAATTTTTTGTAGATTTTTTGGGTACAAATCATCACCCCATTGTGCTTTGATCCCAGCACTCTGTATTTTTTCAATTAATTCTGAATACTTGTAACGTGGAATTTTATCGGGAATATCTGGAACTTTGAAATCAGTGTCAGGATTATCTTTTACAAATTTTTGTACAGTAGTGATGCAAGTTGTTACAAGTTCTTCGATCCTGTCCATTACATCATTGTAATCTACATATGCTTCTTCAAAGTCAATAGAAATTGCTTCTGATAGATGACGATTAGTTCTTGATGGCTCAGCACGAAATATTGGTGCTATCTCAAAAACTTTCTCAAAACTCATTGTAAGTTGTTCTTTATACAACTGAGGACTTTGAGCCAAGAATGCTTCTTTATTATAATAAAATATTGGAAATAATGCAGCGCCGCCTTCAGTTGCAGTTGCAATCATTTTTGGAGTATTAATTTCAATAAAATCTTGTGTTGAAAGATAATCGCGAATTGCTCTTAGTGTTAAACTTCTGGCTAGGAATATTTTTTGTAAGACACTTCGTCTAAGATCTATTGCTCTAACTTCTAATCTTGTATCAATATTTTTTACACTTTTTGCATATGGTTCAAAAGGAGGAATCTTTTCCACTTCTGAAAAAACTCGAAGTTCACTTGGAACGACCTCAATTCCTGTAGGTGATTTTTCATTTTTTCGTGTCTTTCCAATAACTGCGATTGAAGAGTGTTGTTTCAAAGTTGATAATTTTTCACGTATATCATCATCACATTCTCCACTTTTTGTGATAATCTGAATATTACCAAGTTTATCTCGAATTGTTGCAAATGCAATGTTACCGTGACCACGAACAGTAACAACCCATCCCATTACGGTTACATCTGTGCCTTCCTGTAATGAGGCAAGTTCAACAGAATAATGACTTCTTCTAAGATCTCCTAAATCAGTTCCAATCATTTTCAATTAACCTCTTTTTTTGAGTTTTATTTACATTTGGTTAGGCTGATTTTTATTTTAGAAATCTGTTAAGTAATCATGAATGATAAAGAAAAAGCCATAGCCTATATTTCAGGTGCAATTACAACATATTCCATGAAAAAAGAGATGGGTGATCTTGATAATGAAGTTTCAATGTATGATTTTTTGGAAAAAACCATACCTGATGAGTTGAATTCAGAGGCAAAAATTGAGCTTATAGATGAGGTGTTTGCATATATTTCAAACTCACTTTCTAAAGCATAATTTCATAAAGGCAATGATTTTACGATAATTACAATTGACAAGTATTGCTACACTGGGCTCTCACTGTGCATTACAAGTCTTGAAGGGTGCAAAAGATGAGGGGTTTAAGACAATACTAGTTTGTGAAAAAAAACGTGAGAGACTTTATAGTCGATTCAAATTCATTGACGAGACCATACTTGTAGACTCGTTTTCAGAAATTTTAACTGATGAATGTCAAAATAAACTTGCAGAGAATGATGCAATATTAATTCCACACGGTACATTGATTGCCCAAATGAGTTCTGATGAAATTGAATCAATAAAGACCCCAGTTTTTGGAAACAAGTGGATTCTTAGATGGGAATCTGACAGAGTTATGAAAGAAAAAATGATGTTAGAATCAAATCTCAATGTTCCAAAATCAATCACGTCTCCTAAAGATATTAACAAATTAGTAATCGCAAAACGACATGGAGCCGCAGGAGGTAAAGGCTACTTTATGGCTAGTAGTGAAAGTGAATACAACAAAAAACGTGATAAGTTAATTTCAGATGGTATGATCAAAGGTGATTCAGATTTGTATTTACAAGAATACCATTCTGGTGTTTTAGCATACTTACAATTTTTCTATTCCCCAATCACTGAAGAATTAGAATTTTTTGGTGTAGACAAACGACATGAATCAGATATTGAAGGATTAGGTAGGATTCCAGCTAAAGAACAATTAGACATTGATGATATTCCATCATTTAACGTCATTGCAAATAGTCCACTTGTATTACGTGAATCACTTCTTGAAAAAGTATATTCTATGGGTGAAAGTTTTGTTGAGGCATCTAAACGACTAGTTTCCCCTGGAATGAATGGACCATTTTGTATAGAAGGTGTTTATGATCAGGATGCAAATTTCTTCACATTTGAATTTTCAGCAAGAATTGTTGCAGGCACAAATATCTTCATGGAAGGTTCACCATACACTGCATTACTTTATGATGAGCCTATGAGTATGGGTCGTAGAATTGCTCGTGAAATAAAAATAGCCGAGTCAAAAAATATGCTAACGAAAATAACTACGTGAATTACTGCAATATCCTTGGAACCCTTTTGAGTGCATAAGATAACGAAGCCCTTCCTGGACCTGCAACTATAACAACCAAACATACTGCAAGCAATATTAAATCAAATTCATAGCCATGCTCACCTGTAAGACTAGATGCACCTTTTACAAGAAATATTGCGCCCAACATCACGATTGAAATTATTGATGCAGAGATTCTAGTTAATACGCCTATAAGCAATAATATTCCAGGGATAAATTCTGCAAGTGCAATAGGAATCTGCATTTCAGCTGGTATTCCCATACTGGATATCCAGCCACCAAATCCTGGATTACCAAACTTTCCGAACCCATGTGCAATGAAGATCACTCCTATAACTACACGCATTCCCATCTGCGCTATATCATGCAACCCGTGAGTTGAAAGATTTGCATTCATGAGCTGACTAAAATTATTCAATTAATAAAAGATAGGTACCAATTTATGTTCATAGATTTATTTTGTAAAATCAGAATCATCTTCATTGTAGTTTTTATTTGGAAATAGATGCAGAACCGCATCAAACTTTTCAAGTTTTATCTCAGCCTTTCCTATTCTGCTTTTATATAATTTGATTTTTTTCCCCTCACTAAATTCAAATTTTTCAACCTGAGCTAATGCCAATTCTTCTAATTGATTCAAAGTTTTGTATACAGCTGATAATGAAATATTTAGCTCTTTGGAAATTTGATTGGCATCTTTTGCATAATCAATTATTGAATATAATACTGAACGGTGACATGGATTCACTAACGAATCCATGATTTTTTGGGTTATGTCAAACTGACTTAATTGAAGTATATTGGGTTTTGGTAATGCTTGTCTAACTATGATTTTTTTCATTTTAATTCTACTTATTTGGTGTTAATACCAATACTGGGTCTGGTTTTTTGATGTTAATTTCTGCATTTTTGATTCGACTTTTGTAAACTTTGTATTTTCTTCCTTTGTCAGAAATTTCCCAACTGTCAATTTTGATCAATGATAACTCCTGTAGATCTGAGATTTTCTTATAAACAGAACTTAATGGAATTTTATGTTTTTCAGAAAGCTCTGTTGCAGTTTTACCATTACGAATAATTGAAAATAATATTGCCCGAGATTCTGCATCAGCTAACATCTCTATTACCTTTTGTGTAACATCATATTTTTTTAACTGTGGTAGTGTTAGATGCTTTGTCATTAAAATTTTCTAGAAATTTCTTTTATTAAATTAATCGATCATATTATAAATTCTAAGAATTTAGAATATCATGGTTTAAGTATTAGAAAGATCTGGGTTAGTTTTTTGCCAGAATGCCCCAAGGATTAATGCTAGTGTAAACCAAAATACACTGCTTGTGAAAAATGCAACTGTTCTAAAACCATTAACTAATTCAACTGATGCATATATTTTATCTGGGTTGTCTGGCATTATGAAAAATACTAGACTGATTAATACACCATAACCGGCAAACGCTAAAATTTTATTTTTACCTTTCAGTTTTTTGGAAATTTGGTAAAACCCAACTGCCATTAAACCAGAAATAGCAATGAATGACAAATACAAAATGCCACGTAAGAGTACTGTTTCTTCATCACCCACAGTTGGCGGATTTGCTGGGTATTTCAAAAATGGAATTACAAATAATGTAAACCACATTAAACCTGCTAGAATCAATGTTTTTCCAATGTTATTTTTGCTAGGAAGTGATTTTTTAGACAACGCATAAACAATTCCAAATAATGCACCAATCGATGTACCTAGTATAGCACCTGCAAGAACTGCTCCACCTTTTTGCCATGACCTATACTCATAATATTCAACCCAAAACTGTGGTGTATCTTCCTCCTCACCAGATGTGAATAAATTCTGATTTTCTATACTTGTTGCATCATCAAGGTATGGTTCAACAATTGCAAGATTTAGAGCCCCATAAATGGTTCCTGCAAAACATCCAGAGAGTAAAACAATAACTATGAAGATACCATTCTTCATTTACTATCAGATCCTGTTACATTAATGACATGGAAACCCAGCTGCATGTCTTAAATCATGAGTAAGTTCATGTATGAACATTTCGTCAAATGCAGATTCGCCCATGACTGTACTAAAAATATGCCCTTGATCAAAACCAACAACAAAGAGACCCATTCCAAAGATAACTGCTAAAACTGCAATAGCCAATTTTGGAACTGTGGATTTTGTAACAGTGCTTTGATTTTGTGACAATAACTGACAGGTAAAAATAATCTATTTAAATCTATTATACAAAAAGTGCGATCAAAACACAGCCACACTTTTTGATGATTAATTAATGTGTTTAAAAATCTAGAATTAGAAAAATGGGAAAGTTTGAGATACAAAAACAAGATTCGGTAAAATTATACAAAATTAGAAAAACACTTGATCATCTTACTCAGCAAGAAGGCCATGGAACAGAACTTATCAGCGTTTACATTCCAAAAAATAAGCAGTTACATGAAGTAATAAGCAATCTACGTGAAGAGCAAGGCACTGCAGATAATATAAAATCGGATTTAACTCGTACACACGTAGTTGATTCACTTTCAAAAGTTGTCCAAAGACTAAAACTTTACAAAAAAACACCTGAGCGAGGATTGGTCATTTTTTGTGGTGCACTTCCAAGAGAAGGTGGTGGACCACCTGGAAGTGAAGTTGTCAAAGCATATGAAATTGATCCTCCCAAAGATCTTACTACTTTTCTCTATAGATGTGATGATCACTTCCATGTAGATATTCTGAAAGATATGCTAAAAGATGAGAATATGATTGGAATCTTAGCAATTGATGCAAAAGATGCTGGTTGGGGATTACTACATGGAGATAAGATTGAAGTTTTAAAAGAAACTGGTTCTGGTGTTGCAGGAAAACATAGACAAGGAGGACAATCTGCTAAAAGATTTCAAAAATTACGTGAAATGGAATTACAGTATTATTTTAATCGCGTGGCACATATTACAAGAGAATATTTTATTGATATCTATCCAATCAAGGGATTAATTATCTCAGGACCTGGTCCCACGAAAGAGGATTTTATTAGAAATAACTATCTTGAATATAGACTGCAAGATATGATAATCTCAACGATTGATGCATCGTATTCTGGTTCTGAAGGTATTAGAGAAGCGTTTTCAAAGTCATCAGAGATTTTGTCAGACTTTAGAATGGTAGAAGAGAAAAAAATAATTGAGAAGTTATTTCAGCAAATTAACAATAATACCGGCCTTGGAAGCTATGGTCTAAAAGAAGTAATCGAAATGCTGAAAAATAATATTGCTGAAATGGTTATCATAACTGATGATACAGAACTTCATAGAATTGAAATCAAATGCAAAAGATGCCAAAACATTACGGAAGATATTATTGAGCGCCAAAAAATGATACGGAGACGAACTGATCTAGAAAATAGTCCATGCCCAAATTGTAAGAGTACAGATAACGAGTCTTTACAGCAAGACATTGTTGATTATATTGCATTATTAGCGGCACAAACAGGAACAAGAGTTGAAGTTATTTCTGGTAAAACAGAACATGGTGTCATGCTTTCAAGTCTTGGAAAGATTGGTGCGGTGCTTAGATATAATCCAAATCATGGTTAATCATTAAAATTTTTTTTAATTTTCTCAGATAATTCTTTTAATTCAGAATCACTTGGAATTCCCCTTTTTGTCCAAACAGTGCCTTTATTCGCATAACGTGGTATTATGTGAACATGAACATGTGGAATGATTTGTTTAGCTTCTTTTCCATTATTTTGTGCGATACTAAATGCCACTGCACCTGTAGATTTTAGTATAGAATTTGCAATTTTAGGTACTAGTGAAAATAATTCAGCAATCTCATCTTTTGGCATATCTGTAATTTTTTCATATGGATGTCTTGTGATTATTAATGAATGGCCGTGATCAATTGGATACTTGTCTAATATTACAACATGCAATTTGTCTTCATAAATAATATGACCAGATTCTCTTCCTTCAATAATTTCAGTAAATATAGTACCCATTCTGATCTACTCTGAGAGGATGAAAACGGTAGGATTTATAGGGTTATTTTTGAAGCCAGTTTCATGGGAAAGAAAGCCAGAAAAGAGCGTGAAGAGAAGCGTGAAAGCTTTTCTGCTAAGCGTACAGCTCAAAAACGTAGTGTTACTCTCAAAGCACTTGGAATTCTAAGTGTTGTTGCTGCTATTTCTGCATATGCAAGTTACGAGTTTATCACTTCTACTGGTGATGTACCAGGTGCGCCTGAAAATGCTGGAAAATTAGGTGATGAGCATATACATGCTTCAGTACTGGTAAGAATTTTTGGCGATAAATTTGATTTCACATTACCAAATTATCAGATAAAATCAAGCTGGATTCATTTTGAGAATCAGGATGGTGATACTATTCATAGACATTCCTCAGGTGTTGGACTTGAATTCTTGTTTAATTCACTTGCAATAGGTATTGATGAAGATTGTTTCACATTCCCAGATGGACGAGCGTTCTGTACAAATGAGGATTATTCATTAAAGTACTTCATAAACCACAAAGAAGTCAATGACATTAGGGAGTATGTAGTAATGGAAGAAGATAGAATTCTCATATCATATGGACCTGATAATGAAAGTGCAATTGAAAAACAACTATCTGAATTAGACTCACAAATGATTAACAGGTGATCTAATGACAATTTCAAGTAGAAATGTTGTTGAGGGAACCGCACGTGCACCACATCGTGCAATGTATAAAGCAATGGGTCTCACTGATGATGATCTAAGTAAATCATTCATTGGGGTTTGCCATACTGGAAACGAAGCTACTCCTTGTAACATACACCTACCAGCACTCGCACAAAAAGCAAAGAATGGTGTTGATGACGGTGGTGCTACATCAAGAGAATTTAGTACGATTGCGGTAAGCGATGGAATTGCAATGGGTCATGAAGGAATGAAGTCATCACTCATTAGTAGAGAAGTAATTGCAGATTCTATTGAATTAATGGTAAGAGCACATCAATATGATGCATTAGTTGGAATTGCAGGATGTGATAAAAGTTTGCCTGGTACAATGATGGCAATGGCTAGACTCAATATTCCTTCAGTCTTTGTTTATGGTGGAACCATAATGCCTGGAATGCTTAACGGTAAAGAGTTAACAGTAGTTGATGTATATGAAGCAGTAGGCTCATTCGATGCTGGTAAAATATCACTTGAGGAATTAAAAAACATTGAAAATGTTGCATGTCCAAATGCAGGTTCTTGTGGTGGAATGTTTACTGCTAATACAATGGCATCTATCTCTGAAGCAATTGGTATTGCATTACCTGGAAGTGCTAGCCCACCTGCAGAAGATGATAGACGTGAAAAAATTGTTTATGAGACAGGTTTAGCATGTACAAAATTACTTGAACTAGGTATAAAACCACGTGAAATACTGACATTTGAAGCATTTGAAAATGCGATTACAATGCTAAATGCAGTAGGTGGTTCAACTAATGGAATACTACATCTACTGGCATTAGCAAATGAGGCAGAAATCAAACTTACATATGATGATTTTGAAAGAATTAGAAAAAAGACACCACACATTGCTGATATGAAACCAGGTGGTAGTTATGTAATGAATAGTTTAGACAAAATTGGTGGTATACCATTTGTACTAAAAAAATTGTTAGAGAGAGATTTAATCAATCCAAATATCATCACAGTAACTGGAAAAACAATAAAAGAAAACATTGAAGAATTCTTAATTCCTGAATTACCAGAACAGCAAATAGTACACTCCACTGAATCTCCTCTTCATACTGTTGGTACTGCAGTGATTCTAAATGGAACTTTAGCACCAGAAGGTGCTGTTATAAAAACTGCAGGTGTTGAAATGAAAGAATTTACAGGAACCGCCAAAGTGTTCGATAGAGAAGAGTTTGCATTTGATGCTGTTTCAAAAGGCGAAATTAATGAAGGTGATGTTGTTGTTATTAGATATGAAGGACCAAAAGGTGGTCCAGGGATGAGGGAAATGTTGGCAACCACTGCGGCTCTTGTTGGACAGGGTTTAGGAAAGAAAGTAGCAATGGTAACAGATGGCAGGTTTTCTGGTGGAACACGTGGCTTTATGGCAGGACATGTTGCACCAGAAGCTTTTGTAGGTGGTCCAATTGCATTAGTAAAAGATGGTGACATAATCAGTATAAGTACAGATGATAATTCCATCAACCTTCATGTTAGTGAAGATGAGTTGAAGCAAAGAAAAGAACAATGGAAGTGTCCCCGTCCAAACTATACATCTGGGGCATTAGCAAAGTATGCCTCATTGGTAGGATCTGCTGCACAAGGTGCAATTACAAAACCAATATAATTTTGAAAATTTAAGAAAGTCTACATCCCTGATGATTTTCAAGTTTCCACTCACCAGTTGTTCGGTGATGTTCCTGACTCCAACCTAAACCACTTGTTCCGCATCTAATACAGGTGTTTTTTCCCATACTCCATATAGGCACATTATACATATAAAAGTACGGTACCATTACGGTACAGATTAGGCATAAAAATGGATGGTTGACCTTTAACTACTTACCAAATGTGTTTGATATTTTTAGTAAAGTTTTGAGGCCAATCAGTTGCGAGTGAATAGCAAATCGCTGTACACCATTACTGAATGAATTCATGATTATCTATGATAATTCCGATCTAATTAGAGATCGCTCAACTTTGTTTGATTAACAACTTAATCAGCTTTAAATAATAACCATTTTCAGATGTGGTATGAATGGTGACCGTCTTTGGACAGCCAAGCACTCCTAAGATAATTTCTCTATCGTTAGATGGAAACCAATTTGAGATTTACAATAAGATTTCTAGAAATTATTCACACTCATTTCTATTCGAATCATTAACTGGGCCAGAAGAATTAGCTGAGACATCAATTATGGGATTTGACCCTGAATTTATTGTAAAAGGCTATCATGATAGAGTTACAATTGAAAGTAGAAATGGTACTCTGGAAACAATTACAACGTCAGATCCATTAAACAAAATCAAAGAATTAGTTCTAAAAACATCTGATCAGACATATAGATATCTTGGCGGTGCCGTTGGCAATATCAACTATGATGCAATAAGACTTTGGGAGAAAATTCCAAAAAGCCATACGACATGTGAACCAATAATGGAATTTGGGATATACACGGATGGAATCTTGTTTGATAATAGACAAAAAAAATCTCTTTACTTTTACTATGAAAATAATAGGGTTGATGAAATTAAAAGCTCAGAGCCAGACTTTGAAAAATTTACAATCTCTGAAATTTCAAGTAACATGAATGAAGAGAAGTTTACAAATATTGTTGAAAAAGCAAAAAAATACATCTACGATGGCGATGTATTTCAAGTTGTGTTATCTAGAAAGTTTTCATTCGAGGCAACTGGGGATTATCTAAAAGTATATGAAAAATTACGTGCACTAAATCCATCTCCATATTTGTACCATTTGAAAATGAATCAAAAGGTGGTAATTGGTTCTAGCCCGGAAATGTTAATTCGCGTCACGGATGATCAGGTTGAAACATTTCCAATTGCGGGAACACGAAAAATTACAGAAAATGAGGAAAAAAATGATGAGATGCGAGAGGAACTGATTAATGACGAAAAAGAATTAGCCGAGCATACAATGCTTGTTGATTTAGGCAGAAATGATATTGGTAGGGTTTGTGATTATGGTACTGTTCATGTGAAGGAGCTTATGGAAGTAAAAAGATTCAGTCATGTTCAGCATATGGTTACACATGTGATTGGTAAATTAAGCAAAAAGTTCGATATGTACGACGCATTCAGGGCAGTTTTTCCTGCAGGAACAGTGTCTGGTGCACCTAAAGTGAGAGCCATGGAAATAATAGATGAACTAGAGCCTGAATCTAGAGGTCCATATGCTGGTGCTGTAGGCTACTTCTCATTCAATGGATGCTGTGATTTTGCTATAGCAATTAGAAGTATTTTTGCTGATGGAAAATCAGGATTTGTTCAAGCAGGTGCTGGTATTGTTTTTGACTCTATTCCGAAAAGTGAACTAGATGAAACAGAACACAAAGCAAATGCAATGATTACTGCACTAAAGGAGGCTTCTAAATGAAATTTCTAATTATAGATAATTATGATTCTTTTGTATACAATATAGCTCAAAGGTTTGGCGAGCTTGGTGTCACATCAGATGTAATCAGAAATGATCATCTTACAGTAGAGCAGATAAAAAATGGAAATTATGATGCTATAATTATTTCACCTGGTCCTGGAACTCCTGATGATAAAAAATACTTTGGGGTATGCAGACAAGTGATACAAGAACTTGGACCAACAACGCCAATATTAGGAGTATGCCTTGGTCATCAAGGAATAATATCATGTTTTGGTGGAAAAGTTGTTAATGCAGGAAATGTTCGGCATGGTAAAACAAGTCAGATTAAACATTATGATGATTCTATGTTCAACGGAATAAAAAATCCATTTAGAGCGACAAGATATCATTCTTTAGTTGGCGATAAAACGATAATTCCAGATTCACTCAAAGTTACTGCAGTCGCAGAAGACGATGGCGAAGTAATGGGTGTAACTCATAAAAAGTATTTGATTGAAGGTGTACAGTTTCATCCTGAATCAATAATGACAGATGAGGGTACAAAAATTCTGGGAAATTTCATAGAGAGGGTAAAAAATGCTTGATGAATTAACAGTCTCACTAAACTGCAATCAAAATCTATCTTTTGATCAGATGACAACTGCAATGAATGAAATTCTTAAAGGAGAGCATAGAGATGAAACTGTCGCTAAATTTTTGCAAGGCCTAACTTCAAAAGGTGAAACTGATGATGAGCTTTTGGCAATGCTTGAAAAAATGAATCAATTTTCAGTTCACATAGAACCAAGTTGTAAAGATGATATTATTGATATGTGTGGAACAGGTGGAGATAAACTAAAAACTTTCAACATTTCAACCACAGCATCATTTGTTGTAGCCGCCGCAGGTGGTTATGTCGCAAAGCATGGAAATCGCTCAGTTTCAGGCGTATCAGGAAGTGCTGACATTTTTGAATATTTTGGCTTTGATTTAGGGTCAGAGCCATCTAAGGTAGGCAACATGATTGAAAAATTTGGCATCGGATTCATGTTTGCACAGAAATTTCACCCAGCAATGAAAAATGTTGCAGGTGCTAGAAAGATTCTTGGTATGCGCACTGCATTTAATCTATTAGGACCATTAAGTAGTCCTGCACAAGTAAAAAACCAAATGATTGGTGTTTTCTCAGATGAGTTTTTATCTCGAATTGTAAAACTTTTACAAAAAAGAAAATCAAAAACAATAATGAGTGTAAGATCAATTGATGGGATGGATGAACTGTCAACTACGTCAAATAATAAAATCTGTTTATTGAAGGAAGGAAAAATAACTGAATTTGTATTAAACCCACAGGAGTATAACTTGCAGAAAGGAATTATTTCTGATATCCAAATTAATACAAAGCAAGAAGCAATAGAATCATTTGTCAACGTATTAAATAACAATGCAAACAGAACAATGACCGAAATAACAGCGCTAAATGCGGCAGGCGGGTTTGTTGTATCTGGAATAGTTAATGATTTTACCGAGGGTTTGGAACTTGCATTACAGACTATTAAAAGTGGTAAGGCATTTGATAAACTAAAGGAATTTACAAAATATTGTAATGGAATGGAAAAACTAGAAGGGGTTGAAAAATCATAGAGAATATTTTAGAGACGCTAGTAAAAAATTCACAGGTTGCAATCGAACAGGGTGTCTATGAAATAGAAGAGTCGTTGAAATCATCATCAAGGAATCTTGAAGATGAGATAATAAACTCAAGCAAGCCTACTTTAATAACTGAAATTAAATTCTCATCACCAGCACTAGGAAGCATACGCCGAATATCTGATCCAGTTGCCATTGCAAAACATATGATTAATGGTGGTGCAAGTGCATTATCAGTTCTAACACAACCATTTCTCTTTGATGGTTCACCTGAATTATTTATGAAAGTAAGAAAGGAGGTAGAAGTTCCAATGCTAATGAAGGATATAACAATAGACAAAGTGCAAATTGATGCTGCAAAAAAAATCGGCGCGGATTATTTTTTGCTAATTCAATCTATATTTGATAAAGGTATAGTACATGACATTAATCATTTGATAGATTATGGTCATAGTTTAGGTCTCAAAGTGCTAATTGAGGCACACACAAAGCAAGAATTTTCAAATTCTTGTAATACTGATGCAGATCTTATAGGAATAAACAATCGTAATCTGGATACACTAAAAATCGATCTTAATACTACAAAAGAAATTCTAGAAGATGTAGAAAAAACAAAATTAGTCATATCGGAAAGTGGAATTTCAAGTCCTGATGACATTCGATTTCTTCATAAATGTGGTGCTGACGCATATTTAGTGGGTAGTAGTATTATGCAAACAGATGAAATACAGCAAACTGTACAAAAATTGGTGAATGCCATATGAAAATAGGAATTCCAAAGGATGGTAAATTTGGTGATTTTGGTGGTAAATACATACCAGAAACTCTAGCTCCTGCAATTGCAGAACTTGAAAAGAACTACTTAAAAATTAGAAATGATCCTGTGTTCAAAAAAGAATTGAATAAGCTACTTGTAGAGTATGCAGGACGTCCAACTCCATTATACTTAGCTAAAAACTTGACCAAAAAAATCGGTGGTGCAAAGATCTATCTAAAAAGAGAGGATCTCCTACATGGTGGTGCACATAAGATAAACAATACTCTTGGGCAAGCTTTACTTGCAAGAAAAATGGGTAAAAAAAGAATCATTGCAGAAACTGGTGCAGGACAACATGGAGTAGCCACAGCAATGGCTTGTGCATGTCTTGGTCTGAAGGCTGAAATTTACATGGGGTATATAGATACACAAAGACAAAAACAAAATGTTTTTCGCATGGAGTTACTAGGGGCAAAAGTTCATTCTGTAAAATCTGGCTCACAAACTTTGAAAGACGCAATTAATGAAGCAATGCGAGACTGGATTACAAATGTGGAGTCAACATATTATTTACTAGGTTCTGCAGTTGGTCCACATCCTTATCCACTAATGGTAAGAGACTTTCAATCAGTTATTGGTAATGAGATTAAAAAACAAATGAATGAAGTTCCTGATACTGTGATTGCATGTGTTGGTGGAGGCTCTAATGCAATTGGAACATTTTATCCATTGATTGATTCTAAGGCTGAAATGATAGGAATTGAGGCTGGTGGTAAGGGATTAAACACACTCAATCATTCAGCACCACTCTCAGTAGGAACCAAAGGTGTTTTACATGGAATGATGACATATTTGATGCAAGACACAGAGGGTCAAATTCAAGAAACACATAGTATTTCAGCTGGATTAGATTATCCAGGTGTTGGTCCAGAGCATTCATATCTTAAAGATGAAAAACGTGTAAAATACAAAGCAATTACTGATGATGAAGTAATCAATGCGTTTTTAATCCTTACAAAGATGGAAGGTATTATACCAGCATTAGAATCTGCTCACGCAGTTGCATATGCAATGAAAATTGCAAAGAAGATGAAAAAATCAGAATCAATTGTTATTACATTATCAGGTCGTGGTGACAAAGATATTGGAATTGTACAGGAGTATATGAAAAAAAATGTCAAGGATAAAAGAAAAATTCAGTGAGTTAAAATCCAAAAAGGAAAAAGCCTTGGTGTCTTATGTTATGGTTGGCTATCCATCTGAAAATGCAACGCTATTAGCTGTAAGAGGATTGGTAAGAGGAGGAGCTGATATCATTGAGCTTGGATTCCCATTCTCTGATCCTATAGCTGATGGTCCAACCATACAAAAAGCAAGTACTGGATCACTGAATAATGGAATTAAAATTGAAAAATTTTTCAAACTTGTAAAAAAAATCAGAAAAGAGACCAACATTCCTCTCATATTGATGACGTACACCAATATTTTGTATAAACAGGGATATCAAAAATTTATTAAAAATGCAAAAAATGCAGGTATTGATGGATTGATTTTACCTGATATGGCAATAGAAGAAGCGAATAGATATCTTTCAGCAGCGAAAACACAAAAAATGGATACAATATTTCTCGTTTCACCTAACACACAAAAGAATAGATTATCAAAAATTGTAAAAGTAACTTCTGGATTTCTATATATGGTTGCAGTTTTTGGAACCACAGGTGTTCAAACTAAAATCCATCAATACACTATCAATGCTTTAAAATCTACAAAACGTTCTGTGAAATCAATACCTGTAGGTGTTGGATTTGGAATATCGAACGAAAAAGATGTGAAAAAATATGTCTCCGTAGGCGCAGACGCGGTAATTGTTGGCAGTGCAAATATCAAAATAATGGAAAACACGCCTAGTTCACAATTAGAAAGTAAAATCTGCTCATTTACCAAAAAACTGAAAAAACAGACCATATAGAACGAATAGAATAAAAATAGGATAATTCTTTCAATTACGTGCAGACGAAGTTTATTTTTGTCACAGGCGGAGTAATGTCCGGTTTAGGTAAGGGTGTAGTCTCATCATCAATTTCAAAATTATTACAACTGTCAAACCAAAAAGTTTCATGTGTTAAAATCGATCCTTACTTGAATTTTGACGCTGGAACCATGAATCCTATTGCACATGGTGAAGTCTTTGTGACAGAAGATGGAGGTGAATGTGATATGGACATAGGAAATTATGAGCGATACCTTAACCAAAACATTCCAAAATCTCATAACATAACAACTGCACAAATTTATTCAAGTGTGATAGAGGCTGAGAGAAAAGGGGAATACCTTGGAGCATGTGTTCAGATTATTCCACATATTACAGATGAGATAAAAAATCGTATTAGAGTTATTGCCAATGATGAACGACTAGATATTTTGATAGTAGAATGTGGCGGCACAGTGGGTGATATTGAGAGTCTTCCATTTTTAGAAGCACTGAGACAAATTAAGGTAGAAGATGGTTCAGAAAATGTAATCTTTGTACATGTAACTCTTGCACCATCACTTGATGTAGTAGGAGAGCAAAAAACAAAACCTACACAGCATAGCGTTCAAGAGTTAAGAAGAATTGGTATACAGCCTGACCTACTTTGTGTCAGATGTTCATCACCATTGCAAGAAAAAACAAAAGAAAAAATCTCAATGTTTACAAATGTTACAGTAAAAGATGTTTTTTCATGTCATGATGTAAAATCAATTTTTATGGTTCCACAAACTTTGTTTGAACAAGGATTAGTTGATGTAATCTTTAAGAAATTTGAACAAGTAGGATATGTTAATGCATCAGAGAATTGGGATAAATGGAATAAGATTGTAAGTTCGATGAATACAAATGGTGATCCAATTAAAATTGCAATGGTTGGTAAATATGTAACATTAGCTGATAGTTATGTTAGTGTAAATCAGGCATTGAAGCATGCAGGTGCATCAATAGACAGAACAGTTGAAATTGATTGGATTGATTCAGAAACTCTAAATGGTGATTTAACACGTCTTATGGATTATAACGGAATTTTGGTTCCTGGAGGATTTGGTACAAGAGGTTCTGAAGGAATCATTAACACGGCAAATTTTGCGCGTGAGAAAAATATTCCATATTTGGGAATTTGTTTTGGTTTTCAACTTGCGGCAGTTTCATTTGCAAGAAATGTTTGTAATCTGTCAAATGCTAATTCTACTGAAATTGATAGTAATATTGAACACCCAATCATTGATTTACTTCCAGAGCAAGATGGTGTAACAGATATGGGTGGTTCACTTAGACTTGGCGCAAATCAAATTAACATTAATGATCAGACAAATGCACATGAAATCTATCAATCCAATTTAATTTCCAAAAGACATCGTCACAGATACGAATTCAATAAAAAATATCTTGAACAGTTTAATGAAAATGGATTGATCTTTTCTGGTGAAAGTGATAATGGAAGAAGGATGGAAATACTAGAAATTCCATCACATAAGTTCTTTATTGGCGTACAATACCATCCAGAATTTGATAGTAGACCTGGATTCCCAGAACAGATTTTTAAGGCATTTACAATTGCTTCTGGTTGAAATCACTCTAATTTTGAAATCTCATAGATTTTTTGCCGCGAGTCTCTAATTGAGATCCTACGCTTTACATAGCCTTTTTCTAATAAATGACTCATTGCCAATCTAACTGTTCTATCAGGTAGTAATGTTTTTGATACTAATTCTTTTTGCGTCATAGAACCTTCATACTCCAGAATCTTCAATAGTAATTTAGAACTTGGTGGCATGTTAAAAAGATCTTCTGCCAGTTTGACTTTTTTTGCAAGTGCTGATATTGTTGTTTTATCCTTTGTTAATCGAATAATTTTTGCTGGTGGAACAAATTTTGTCGCCTCAACCATTTTATTGACCTTATAACGATCAAGACCATCTAATACGACTTCACAGTATAACCTGGCCGAAATTTCATCAATCTCAATCACACTGTCGTTTGAAACAATTAATGGTCGTCTAATAATATCTAATGAATTAACAGAAATAATTCCAAATACTGGTGAGTCCTGAAATATTACTGGGCCACCTGCAGACATCGAATAAGCAGATGAACCAATAGGTGTTGATATTATTATTCCATCACTACTATCATGCCACACTTCATCTCCATTAATACGTAAAATGTATTCCATTAGCATTGCACTTTTTGAAGGAAATACTGCAACATCATTCAATACTGGATATACATTTTTTCCATCAATTTTTACTCCAAGTCTTGTTACCTCCTCAACACGGTAATCCATTTTTTTTAATCTCTTTGCATATGTTGAAAATTGTTTGAGATCTACTTGAGCTAAAAAACCATCAGATTCTGATTCATTAAGTCCTAACACTGGAATGGATGAATTGAATGTTCGATGAAAATAGTTTCGTACACCTTTATCACCACCTAGTACTAAAATACAATCAGCTGGTTTGGATTTAGTTTTTGCACTCAAATTAAAATGATTAATTCTAAAATCGTCTAATATTTGATTCAAATATGATAGTGATGATTCTGATAAACCAGTGCCAAATATACCAACCTGCATGGATAATCAATCTTCTAAACTAGAATATATGTTAGATCTGTCTAAATTTGACCATATTATAAAAATAAGAACCGTTATTTTCAACAGCCCCCTTTTTTGGAATCTTATCAATACCAAAATTTTTTGTCTCAAGTGCAGCTTGCACAGCACCACCTGCAAATGAAAGTGCCCATAAGAAATCATTTTCACGTAACATCGTACAACAGAATGTTGCACAAAAAATATCGCCAATACCAGTAGTATCTACTAACTCCAAATTTGGTATCTCAATTGAATAAATTTTATCTTTTACCAGTAAGGAAATTTTTTGTTTGTTTGCTAACAATACATTTTCAATTCCTCTTTTTTGTAGTGACATTAATGCTGCATCGTCATTAGAACCTGTAAGTGCAAAAAGTTCCTCAGGATTTACTTTAATTGCTGTAACTCCATCTAAAGATAATTTAGTGTCTTTAAGTGAAATCTTATTATCTATATCATGATTGCGAAGAAAACCTTGTGGATCTAATAATACAAAATTAGATGCGGATTTTATTTTTTCAAAAACATCTGTTGAAATTTCATCAAAAACTGGACTGATTATAACACCATCGTTGTTTTCATCAACAAATTCTAATGACTCGCATCTATTTTCAATAAATAAATCTCTATCAGAGTTATTTAAAATAATCTTAAAACGCGTAGTATCTTTTACAGACAATTGATTTTTCATTTTTATGTTGTTTTTTTCTAAAAATTGACTTAAAGGAAAGTCATTTCCATATTTAGTGATTAGATTAACATCAAACTTTAGATTTCTTGCCGTCAATGAGCAGTAACATGCTGGACCGCCAACAGTTTCATACGTTGAATCGCCATACACTATATTATCAATTGTACAGTGAGAATACACTCCAACATTCATAATTTATCAATAAATCGTGTGGATTTAGTTTTTTGCATTATTTTTTTGCATTATTTTTTTGACAGTCCTTGCATATTGCTTTTCCATGAATCACATCTATAGTAACATTTGATTTTAGGCAAACATGACATAAACCATTCATGATTGTATTTGGTAATTATACAATAAAATATTTTTGAAAATAAACACAAAAAACAAAATCGCATTTATATACCGACTTGGATACTAATTCAACATGCCATTAAAACGTGCCAGTAGAGGAAGAAGAAAGGGTGGTAAAGGTTCTTCTGGTACCATTCAGTGTGTTAATTGTGGTGGAACCGTGCCAAAAGATAAGGCAAAAAAGGTCACTTCTAGATTAAGTTTAGTGGAACATCAGTTGGCAAAAGAATTACGTTCTCAAGGTGCATATATTGCTGCACCAAAAATTACAAAATGGTATTGTATCTCATGTGCAATACACTTCAAGGTACTCAAAATTAGATCTGCTTCACAAAGACGACAACATACCAAATTACGATAGTATCATCTATTTTTTACTAAAACGGCAACTCGCTGAGCTAATGTAATAGCAGCTATAATGATAACTATGATTATGGCGATTTCCATAAATCCAATAATTCCTACTATAGCAATGACAAGTAATCTTTCTGCACGCTCACCAATTCCTATTCCCTGCATTCTAATCCCAGCAGAATCAGCTAATGCACGTGTGTAGCTTACTAATAGTGATAACGTGATTGCTAAAAATACAAGGTATGGTTCTGTATAGTTTCCTACTAAAATACCAAAAAATATTGCAACTTCTGCAATCTTATCAAATATGGAATCAAGGAATCCTCCCTTTTTGGACATTTTATTTGCATATCGCGCAACCTGCCCGTCAACTATATCAAAAAACCCTGATACTAACAGAACAATACCACCGATGATTAACGAGTATTCATACCCTAATCCATAAACTATTGATGAAACAAAGGCAAAAACCAATCCTATTACTGTAAATACGTTTGGAGAAAGACCAGTTGCGGCAAAAGTTTTACCAACTTTTTCCAACGTAGGTTTTAGTGAATCTCTAAGATTATTTAGCATAATTCATCGCAACTATCGTTGATATCATTTTTGCTGCAAACGATGCAGTAGAACCATTATCAAATGAAGGATTTAATTCTACTATATCTGCAGCAACAATTTTTCTTTCTTGGAGTGATGCTATCATGTCATATAATTCACGAGATGTAATTCCTACTGCTTCGGGGTTTCCGACTCCTGGTGCAAACGCAGGATCTAAAACATCTAAATCAATACTCGTATAAACAGAATCAAAATTTTCAGTTGCCTTTTTTAGTAAACTTGGGCCATTACCATCACGAATTTGTTTGTCTGTGATCGTTTGAATGTCATGTTCTTTTAAGAATTCTAATTCCTCTTTGACATATGCACGTGCACCAACATGAATTATGTTATCAGAGCCACGTTTTTCAACGATTCTTCTAAGATATGCTGCGTGGCTTAATTTCATATCTGCATATTGATCACGTAAATCATAATGCGCATCAAATACAACGTAGCCTGTATCTTGTGGAAAACTCATGTATGTCCCAAACGTGAGAAGGTGTTCGCCGCCTAGAATAATCAACTGAGTTTTATTTTTTTGAAGTTCTGTGGTTGTTTTTTCAACCATCGAAAGCATTTCTGCTGCAGAAACAGTATGCTGTATGTTTCCTAAATCTTGAATGTTAGCTGTTTCCAAATCTATTCCAAAGTTTGGCTCAAAGATCTCTATATTGTTAAATGCTTCACGTATAACATCTGGCCCAAATCTACATCCTGGTTTGTAAGAATGTGTTGAATCAAATGGAATTCCAAATATACTTGCGATAGGTTCTGACTCATTATCAGGAGAAATAATCAGTGGTGATTGGGTCAAATACAGGTCAGTATAACTCATCTTATTTCAACTTGAAATAATTCCATTAGATAAACTCATACCTGAATTACAGGTCTTTTTGAGAGTAACAAAGGGACGTTAAGGGAAGAGTATGGTTTGCCATTGGTTTGAGAATTAATCTCTGATATGAACTCATCCAATGATAATTCACGTACATCGCTTGTATTTCTATCACGAATACTAAGATTTTTTGAGTTAGCTTCTCGCTCACCAATTACCAATATGTAACGAATCCATTCTTTCTCTGCTTCCCTTATGCGTTTACCAATTGAGTCATTTCTATCATCAATGTCAGCTCTGATATTTTTACTGGATAGATTCTGTGTCAAATCTTTACTAAAATCTAAGAATTCATCCTTAAGTGGAATGACTCTCACCTGCGTAGGTGCAAGCCAAAGAGGCAATTGTGGCTTACGCCCTTCTTTTGAATCAGTTGCCGCTTTTTCGAGTAAAGTATAGATCACTCTCTCAATTGCACCACTAGGGGAGTTATGAAGTATGATTGGGTTTTTTGGTGTGTTATTCTCGTCTACGAATTCTATTCCATACCTGCTACCATTCTCTACATCAATTTGATCAGTTGAAAGAGCAGATGCTTTACCAGAATTATCAATATAGTTAAACTCCCATTTTAATACAAAATAGAAGAATCTCTCCTTCCACATCTCTACTAATACTGGTTTTCCGATCTTTTTTACCATTTCAGTAACAAGATCTTTATTTTCATTGTAGAAGTCTTCGGTAAAACGTATTGCCATTTCATAATCATCTTGTGTTATACCAACTCCATTTAGAACATCACGTGACAAATCAAATCGCGTTCTAAACTCTTCTATTGCTTGTGGCATATCACTGCAAAATGCATGACAGTCAGGCATTGTAAATGCCCTTAATCGTCGTAATCCAACCAACTCGCCAGATTGTTCTCGTCTAAAGCTATAACGTGTTAACTCATACAAACGGTATGGTAAATTCTTGTATGACATTTGAAAATCATGTGCCATAAGAAATTGACCGAAACAAGCTGCAAACCTCAAAAACAAGTGTTTTCCTTCTGAATCTATACTATATTGCCTCGCTGGAAATCTATTGAAATAACTTTCCATACTTGGATGATGTGAATCATACATGATTGGCGTCTCAACTTCATATCCACCATATTCTTTTACTCTATCAGTTACATAACGCTCAAGTTGTGATTTGATGAGACGACCATTTGGGAAGAAACGCATGTTTCCCTGATCTGACGCTGATTCGTAATCGGCAATTGCAAGTTTTTTCATTAATGCAACATGTGGTGGCGGTTCATCAGAAACTCTTTTTTTATCAGATTCGTATTTTGCTAACATCTCAAGTTTTTTATGATTTGAAAAATTAAATTTGTCAAATTCATCCATTTTTCCATCTGGGGACAGAATATACCAGTATGATTTTATTTTTGATTCAGAAGCTAACGCGTCTGAAGTATGTTCTTTTTTTGATTCTGATGTAATTACTTTTGAGCTCTCAGCTAATGGATGGCCCTTAACTTTGACATTATATGATTTGGTCCAACCAAATGGAGATCGGCTAACTTCTAATCCTGAACATTGGCTCTCCATCAGTTTCAGCAGAGATAAAGCAGTTGACGGTGCAGCCAAATCAGAACTCAGATGAGCATATGGGTATAACAGTAATTTTTGACATCCAATTTTTTTCATTGATTCCTGGATTTGTGATATGGCATCTTTTGCAATGTCTTCACTATCGTCTTTTTCTACTGCCACAAAGCATACGACAACCTCGTCAATAGAGACAGGTTTTGGATCTATTTCTTCAGCAGACTGTATCTCTTTTTTTGTTGGCTCGTATGATATGTTATCACAGTGTAATTGTAAGATTCTCATTAATTCATGCCCCCTTAATTTTGATTAAAGTGTTCTGATGCTTATAATTTTCTAACACTATTAGGAAAATCCAACACCAAATTTATCGCCCTTTTGGAGTGGATCCTCATCAGATGAGTTTTGCATCTGTAAGTACAAAAATGACTCAGCGACAATTTCTTGCGCTTCAGACTCTCCAGCGCCAAGTGATAATGCATGTTTGACATACTGTTCCATGATGGATGGATCCTGCTCGTCATATGACACCCCATCATGCTTGATTTTTGAGGCTACACTTACAACAATTTCATTACGCTTTGAATCATCCATCATAGTTTTTCACAAGTGCTCATTATTAAAATCTCAGACTTCATTTTCATCGTGTCCAACTACATGTGTCTCACAATAATACAGATCGTTCATGTTACAGTAGAACATACTCTCTATATCACAAAGTGCACACTTTGGTTTTTTGTCTTCACCTGTCAACTTGTAATGATAGAGTCTGCTTCTCATAATCTGTTCTTAAGTGATATAATACAACGTAAAATTAATCCTGACAATCCCAAGTTTTCAGTTAAAAATTTTACCGCATCATCCAATGCAGTTTTACCACGATAGCCTTCATCGTATAGGATCTCAATTGAACCCTTATCAGTTTGTACAAATGCTGTAATAATTGTAAAAATTCCAAGAACCTTATCTACTTGTTGCAAATAACAACGCATTTCAACTGTTTGGATTTCAAAATCATTTTGAACCAAATTACCCTTCTGAATTAATGAGATTGTTTTGTCTGGTTTCCGGTCAATCTTTGATGGTTCTGGAACATCTATAATCTTCATAACTATATCTGATGAACTACCTTTTACTTTTTGTTATTTTTTCTTCGTTCAGCTTTTTGATCTGCAAATCTCATATGTTTTCCATTTTTTCTTTTAGACATAACATTAGCCTATAATCTGACATGATAAATCATTCGGTATTAATTGTAAAAATTAAAAGAGGGTGTATTTAGTTACGTGTATGGCTAAATCATTCATCATAATATTAGCTGCAGTTGGAGTAATTGCATTTTCTATATCTGCATTAGCATTTAGTAACAATGACATTAGCTTAAACTTACCAGAACTAGCTCAATCAAATGACCTTGATAAGCAATCTATATTAAATGAAATTGAACAGTGTTTAGAAAATAATCTAGCTGGTGGAACAATAACTTTAAACTCATTTAACACCAATATGCTAATGACTCTAAAACAAAGTGTCATGGATGCAAAAAATGAAGAGTCCTTACTGAAAATTAAAAATACGTTAAGTCAATTATCTAGTTGTGGAACATAATCAGGTACGATCATACCTTGCACGCTCAAGTTCTCTCTCGTCTTTAGTCTCTTTTTTCCATTCTTTATAGTGCTGCTTACACAACGCAGATTTTTTTCCTGAAGCGTTTAGTCTCAGTCCAGCATCTTCCACTTTTTTAGTATTAAGTGAACGAACACCATCTTGATCACAACCGTCAACATTACATTTTGCACCTTTGTTGACAATTCCCATATCTAGTAAATTTATTTATTATTAATAAAGTTGCAAACTACAAAAGCATTGTTCGTTTATAAATAGCGTTTTTAATTGAAAAACGTGGGTAATAAGAACAAATCAGTTTCATCAAATGAAAAATCTCAAAAGTCAAAAGATCCAAAAGGAAAAAAAGATAAAAAAGATTTTTCTGAGAAAAAAGAAGTTTTAGTTTTTATAAATGAAGAGGAAGCCGCTAAAATTGTTAAATCTTCAAAAGTCATTACAACGTATGAACTTGCAAAACAAACTGGTGTGAAAATTTCCACTGCTAATGCATTTTTAAAAAAATCAATTAGTGATGGCACCGTAAAAAAAATTGCTGGTTTTAGTGGTCATTACGTCTATCAGCCTGTCTCACAGTAAAGTGTAATTTCATCTCCTGATTCAACCGTCTCTAGTAATCCTGATTCACCAATGATTTTTCCAATTGGTGCCATTTCTTTAGATACTTTCGAGTCAGTGTGAAAAAAACATAATGCATGACCAACTGACAGAAATGCGATATCACCTTTTTTGAATTCTCTTCTTGCGCGTTCAAGTCCTGCGTCAATTGATGTTTCAAAGTAAACACACCTTTTTTCAAAACTATGTGACGTTCCATGTAATGGAAGAGAACGGGTGATCTTTCCAATTAGTGTAGGAGCCAGATGACGTTTTAATTCAATATCAATCTTAAACTTGTTTTTAATCTCCAAGACTAAGAGAATTTTAGAAACTGAACTACTGTTCAATGTTATATCATAATGTTTGGATTATATATTGGCACTTCTGGCTAATAACAATAATTGACCAAAAATGATAAAGTTCCAACAGAAGAAGAGCCAATATTAGAAATTGTGCAAGAGTCTGAACAAGAACAAGATGAGGATATCATAGTAGATGCCAGTTTAGAAAAGACAATTGAATTGTATAGAAAAATTCGTGAACAAAAGGGCCCACTATCTGAAAAAGAACTTGCTATTTTGGACCAAGAATGTGATGTTATTAGAAAAAGAGAAATAATTGCAAATGACGTTGATCATGAAATTCAAGAGTTAGAGATTGATGGCAAAATCCTCATTGGTCCACCAACATTAACACGATTTGAAAAAGCCAGAATAATGGGGGCACGTGCTTTGCAGTTATCATTAGGTGCACCAACATTTATCAATATTCCAAAAAGTGTAATCACATCTCTTGACATTGCTATGGAAGAATTAGAACAAAGATTAATTCCAATTTCAGTAAGACGCACATTACCAAATGGCGACTATCAAAACATACCTCTTTTTGAATTTAAAAATGAATGATAGGTCTATAAAATTTAAAAACTGAATAAAAAAAATAATGTAATGGAAATTCAAAAAGCAAAACAAGAATCATCAATTAAAACTGATCCTGAAAATGAATTCTCCGTAATGGATGGGCCTATAATGCAAAGTGCAACAGATGCATTAATGATACTTTCAAAATTTGGTACAGTTTGTTTAAAGGCAAGAGGCGAATTGATTCCAAATGCAGTATCAATTGCTAATATCATAACTGAAAATTTTCTAAAAGATAATTCGGCTATTGATAAAATTGATCTTGACAGTGAAATACATCCTAATAATGGTAAATTAATTTCAACGATTGAAATTATACTATCAAAAAATTAAAAAACGCTTCCAGGGCCTTTTACAAGCATGTTTTCACATTCTTTACAAATTGCCTCATCAATATCTGATTCTAAATTATGATGTATATCACAAATTAATAGACTTGATTTGATATAGTTACAAAGTCCAATAAATTTTGAAAGACTAGATGGTGTGTATGCCTTATCAGATGCTAAGTTATCACAGATATCATCAATCATTTCAGATATTTGTTTTTCTAATAGAAGTTTTTTGATTAATTCCGGATCACCTCTAGTACCACGAATATAATTACTGATAGCAGCCTGTGTAACACCTAACATCTTGGAGATGATTTCTTCACGTACATGATGCTTTTCTGCAAGGGTTTTTGCAATAATTGCACGTAATGCAGGAATTAGAGTTTTTGATTCAATTTCTGCTGGTAGTAACATAGTATGCCTCGTTATCAATAATATAAAAATCCGATTAAAATTAGCTCTAACTATTTACTCAACTGTTCGTATACAATTTTTAGAATTGTATGAATGAGGCAATAACAAAGTTGAGATCACTCCTTGAAGAAGTTACCCTACAATGTGATGCAGAATGGATTGGATTCTCTGGTGGTCTAGACAGTAGTATTCTAGCACAGATAAAAAAAGACCAAGATTTGAATGCAATAACAATTATTGCTAAGGATTTCCTTGGAACCGATTTATCATACTCACAAATTGTTGCAAATCATATTGAGATCCCATTAGAATTAAAATATGTTAGTATTGATGAGATGCTAAATGCAGTTAAAAGCACGATTAAAATTTTAAAAAATTTTAACGATATAGAAATTAGAAACTCAATTGTTTCGTATCTTTATTTGAATGCATTAAAAGAAAAAAATGTAAGAAAGGTGATAACAGGTGATGGTGCAGATGAGATCTTTGCAGGTTATAATTTCTTAATAAGAAAAAATGATGATGAGATATTAGATGAGTTGAAAAGAATAAAGGGGATCATGCATTTTACATCTGAACAAATTGCTAATGAATTAGGCATTTCAGTACAAATGCCCTTTATCGATAAGGACATCATAAAAATTGTTGAGACCTTACCGATAGACTTACTGGTTAACAAAAAAGATAATACAAAATTTGGCAAATGGATATTACGAAAAGCATTTGAAAGTGATTTACCTCCAAGTGTTATATGGAGAGAGAAAACGCCAATGCAAGACGGTGCAGGCTCTGCTAGCTTGACTAAGATGTTTGCTTCAATTTTTACAGATGATGTTTTTGAACAAAAATCACAAAAAATCAAGGACGAAGATGATGTAACTATCAGAACAAAAGAATCACTTCATTATTATGAATTATATAAAGAACAGTTTGGGAGTCCAAAGCATTATGAAGAAGAGATATCATGCCCAGATTGTAACACCGCTATTATTTCTAATTCAAAATTTTGTAAAATGTGTGGAAAATTTCCTCTTACTTAGATCTTTTTTTCCATTTCTTCGGTTTTTTTATAAAGATCTTCCTACATCCATTACAACAAAAGTAGTATTTTTTGTCATCATACTCATGAACTATGGCTAAATCTTCATCAAATTCTAAACCACATACCGGATCAGTAACTGACATTATTTTTTTGATTTCTATCATGTATTTATCAGTTACAAGTTATAACTGATAAATTATAAGCGTGTCTTATATTGGAATTAACTAATAGCCTATATGAAAAAACTTTGTGCATTTTGTCCAAGATGTAATGAAAACAGATTATTCATGACTGAATATAACTGTCCAGAAACGATTATGAAAGTTAGTAACTGGCTTGTGTGTAAAAACTGTGATTACGCTATACAGATTGAAAGTTTAAAAAAATTATTGTATTGTGCATGATTACCCAATCAGATTTTTTACTGTTAAATTAAAATCATCTTCTGTAAGTGGAGAAATTTTTAGTATCTCAAGATTTTCTGTTACATGAGCATCAGACTTTTGTCCTACTAATGGTGCAAGAACACCTGGCGTTGAACGAATTAACTGGAGTAATCCAACTGATGGTGACACTTCCGTTAACTCAGGTTTGTTTTTTGCCCAATCAAGTAATTTTCCCTGCATTAATGGAACGCTGGTAAAAACTCCAATATTCAATTGTTTAGCAGAATCTAATATTGATGCAGACTTGCCTCCTACTAGTTGATTTTTCTGCATAAACGCTTGATCAAAATGCAGATTGTATGGCAACTGAATAAATCTAAATCCATGATCATCACCACCAACACTTTTTGCAATCTCAATTACTTTTTCTAGTGATAAGAACATCTTATTGTCTTCTGCAACTCTAAAGCATTCCCACGTCGCCATTCCATAAAAACGAATTTTCCCATCTTTTCGTTTCTCCTCATAAAATTCAAACACGTCTTTTAATTTTTGAAGAAATATCTCTTTTGACATTTCTGGATTGCCCTCGACAGCGTTATGAAGATAAATTAGATCTATGCATTCAATTTGCAGATTCTTGAGACTTCTGTTTAATTGGTCTTCAAGATATGGGACAGTCATACAGTGATAGCCAGATGAAATGTCGCCTTCCTTTACTATTCCAGGTTTACCAAGCTCACGCATGACATACTGCATTAAATCCTCTTGAATATCGCCATCATTTGTTACATACCCATTTTTGGTTGAGATGAAAATCTCGTCACGTGAAATCTTGTTTTCATTAACTAGTTCAGAGATAGCCCGACCAACGCTTCGTTCTGCCTTTTGTGCACGATAATTAATTGCAGTATCAATTACGTTCATTCCAGCAAGGACTGACTTTTTGACAGCATTTTTTACCATATTGTCAGTATCTGAATCTGGATTTCCAAGGTATGTGCCAATGCCAACATTGGACAAGCTTAGATCCTGAAAGACATTGAAGTTTTTCTCTGGTATCGAGTCATGCTTTGCTGTAAAGTTTTTTGTTCCTTCTGGTGTTGCAAAACCACTAATCATCAGTAATATTCAAACTAAACTGTATTTCTATGTATACTGTTATCTAATATCCTGTCAAAAATCCTATGGCAAACAATACACCTGTGATTCTGCTGAATGTCAGTGTTGACTTCATTGCTGGAATAATTTTATCTTCGTCGGAAATTGACGATTTGAGTTTTCTTATGGAGCTTATCACCACAGGTATTGCCGCAAGCGAGATCAAACAAAAGACTGGAATTATCGACATTGCAACACATCCTATGATTATTCCATATGATATGATTGGAAAGATGTAGAAAATTGATACTGCCTTTTGTCGTCCAAACAGAATTACCAGCGTTCGACGGCCTTTCTCCTTATCTGCATCATGGTCTGGAAATGACGTGACAAACAAAACCAGTGACGACAGAACACCCACAACTATCCCACTGAGTACAACAACGTCTGTAAGATCAGAGTTTTGTATGTAATATGTCCCCATTACAATCAAGGTTCCTTTTACTGCAACAAAGACTTCAGCCAACCCCCAGTTGACGATTTTTGTAGAGTAGAAATAAATTGACATTATTGCAAACGCAAGAATTACTCCAATCACAACACCATGTAGTATGACAAAGTAGCCGCCTATCAAACCACCTGACACCAAAAATAAAATTCCAGCATTGTAAACACTCTTTGGTTTTAACAGACCCTCTGGAAGCACACCAGTGCCACCACTCATTCCAGTTCGCTTTGTCTTTGTATCTATTCCACGCTTAAAGTCCCAATAATCATTTAGAAGATCAACGCTTGCATGCAGTGCAATGACACCGCCCATTGTAAGTACAGCCTGAAAGATATCAATGGTGCCAGAATGCCACCAAGTTACAGAGAGACCTAACGAAACTGCTATCACTGATGCAAGAAGAAATCGTATTCTAATTGCACGCAACCAATAACTCAGCATTAGACTAACGACTCATCACTGACAGTTATTGGTTTTCTTCCGTTAAAGCCGGAATCCATATCATGCCAAAACTTGATTTCGGTCTCGCCATCCTTCCAACACAGCCAAACATCCTCATCAAAACGCCTTGATGGGAAATCAAGCAGTCCTTGATCTAATCCTTTTAGTGAAACACCAGTTGATTCCAAGTCCTCAATTAATTGATAAAATTTTGTCATTTCTGAGTTTAGTTTTTGTTTTTGTATCATGTATTCGTCCAAACTAGAAGAAGATGTTTGAAGTTCTTGTTCAGCTTTTATGATTTCGTTTTTTTGTTTTTTTAAGTTGTTGAATTTTTCTATTATTCCTGGAAGTGCCTCATTTGCACTCTTAATTGTGAAATATCTAAACATGATGTGAAACTAAAAGTGTTTAATTAAAACATAGCTGGAAAAACATACATTATATTTATGATGAAATTTTAAATAAATTATGTTTTTGACCCCAAGAGAGATCGATAAATTACAAATTTTCACTGCCGCGCAGGTGGCATTAAGACGAAAAGAACGAGGATTGAAACTGAATCATCCAGAATCTGTTGCAGTTATTGCAGATCATATTTTAGAAGGGGCAAGGGATGGAAAATCAGTTTCAGACCTAATGAGTTCAGGAAAAAATGTTCTAACAAAAGATGACGTATTACCAGGTGTTTTAGATATTATACATACAATTCAAGTTGAAGCCACATTTGATGACGGAACTAAACTTGTGACAATCCATGATCCTATAGTGTGATAAATATGATCTCAAGATGGCGTTCACGAATACCACACATAGGGGAGTATATGGTTACTGATGAAAATGTTATTGCAAACAATTCAAAAAAGACAATCAAACTTAATGTTTCAAACACAGGGGATCGGCCAATTCAAGTTGGTTCGCATACACACTTTGCTGAAGCAAATAAGGCACTTGAGTTTGATAGAGAAAAGGCACTTGGATTTCATCTGAATATACCTTCTGGCACATCCATTAGATTCGAGCCAGGAGAATCAAAACATGTGGATGTTGTAGAATTTGGTGGTCTCAAAACAATATATGGTTTCAGTGGATTAGTAAGTGGAGATTTAAAATCAAAAAGAGATTCGGCAATCAAAAATATTCACGAAAAAGAATTCAAAAATGTTTTAGAGCATGTGGAAGTAGAATCTAATCCACTTAATATTCCACATAATAGATACGTGGAACTATTTGGGCCTACTGTAGGAGATAGAGTTAGACTAGCAGATACAGATTTGGTCATGGAGATTGAAAAAGATCTAATCAAGTATGGAGATGAATTAGTGTTTGGTGGAGGTAAAAGTGCAAGAGATGGGCTTGGTCAAGCTAGTGGAGTTTTACGTGAAGACTCTGCAGATTTAGTCATTACAAATGCAATGATCATAGACCCAAGACTTGGTATAATCAAAGCAGATATTGGAATTAAAGATGGGAAGATTCTTGGAGTTGGAAACGCCGGAAATCCAGATGTCATGGATGATATAGATATTGTTGTATCATCAAACACAGAAATTATTTCTGGTGAACATACAATTTGTACACCTGGAACCATAGACAGTCATATTCATTTCATATCTCCACAGCAAACAATTGATGCAATTTGTAATGGGACAACTACAATGATTGGTGGTGGAACAGGACCGGCAGATGGTACAAATGCAACAACATGCACGCCGGGAGAATTCAATATTCATAAAATGATAGAATCTGTAGAGGAATTTCCTATGAATTTTGGATTCTTGTGTAAAGGAAATGATTCTAGAGAAGAATCATTAGTGGAGCAAGTTAGAGCAGGAGCTTGTGGATTAAAACTACATGAGGATTGGGGCACAACACCTGCAACAATAAATTCTGCACTAAATGTAGCAGATAAAACAGACACGCAGGTTGCTATTCATACTGATACGCTAAACGAATGTGGTTATGTAGATGATACGATTGCAGCAATTAATGGTAGAGTCATTCATACATATCATACTGAAGGTGCAGGTGGTGGCCATGCACCAGATATTATGAAAATAGCATCAGAACCAAATATTTTACCATCATCCACTAATCCTACAAGACCATTTACCACAAACACTCTAGAAGAGCACCTTGACATGATGATGGTATGTCATCATCTTAATCCATCTGTTCCGGAGGACATTTCATTTGCAGAGTCAAGAATTAGAGCTGAAACAATTGCTGCTGAAGATATACTACATGATATCGGTGCAATTAGCATGATGTCCTCAGATAGTCAAGCTATGGGAAGAGTTGGCGAAGTAACAACAAGAAATTGGCAGACTGCTGACAAAATGAGAAAAATGAAAGGGCCTCTTCCAGAAGATAACGATGAAAATGATAATTTCAGACTAAAACGATACATTGCAAAAATTACAATCAATCCTGCAATCACACATGGTATATCAGAATATGTCGGATCTCTGGAACCAGGAAAAATCGCGGATATTGTGATATGGATGCCACAATTTTTCGGAATCAAACCAAAGATGATTATCAAAGGAGGCTTCATTGCATATGCATTAATGGGTGATCCAAATGCATCAATTCCTACAACTGAGCCCGTATATTATCGACCTATGTTTGGAGCACTTGGAAAAGCCAAAAAGACTACATCTGTCACTTTTACATCACAAATTGCACTTGACAATGGATTGGAAGAAAAACTGCAGATTGAAAAGAAATTACTGCCTGTAAAGAACTGCCGAAGCATTGGAAAAAAAGACATGGTCTATAACGATGCAACACCAAAAATTGAAATCGACCCAGAAACCTATGAAGTTAAAGTTGATGGAGAAATTGCTACGGTAGATCCTGCAACAAATGTATCTCTAGGACGATTATACAGTTTGTTCTAGTATCCTGACGATCCTGTTCCCAACAATAGCCTTCTATTATTGATTGTACGTCTTACTAGTAAAAATCCAACAGCAGTCGTAGCTGCACCAAATAATATGTTTACCAGATTTGGTTCATTTGAGCCATCACCCATCAATGTGAAAAATAAACCTAAAACCATCAATAAACCTCCAAGACCTCCAATTATCAGCATAGGAATTGGAAATTTATTTGTCATTTCCTTCTTGCTTTTATCAGGTAGAAGCCCAGTAAGTGCGACTTTATGACATACATCGCAAAAGTGTTTTTGTTTTTTACCCTGCCAAGCTGTATTAAGAAAATAAAATTCTGTCTGACATAGATCGCATGAACGCATTGGTAAGGTCACTTTTCCATATTTCTCCCAGTTATCACCAACTTTCATCATGCAAGGCTTACAATAACTACCACCTATTCGCCATAATTTTTTGAATTTGTACTTTTTGAAACCAAGTACAACCCCACAACCACTACAAGATGCCATGTTTGGATCCTAAACCTCGCATTAAAAAGAATTTCTAACTGACAAAGAAAAAAATATCAGTCTGCTTTTGGTGTTGATTTTTTGCCACTGAATACTTGGGCGAAACCTTGTCTGGCTTCCCAAATTGGGATACAGATTATACAGAAGGATGCTATTGATACCCAAACTATTGCGATGCCTACCCACATGGAATAGAATCCCAAGTCGAATACGTATCCAGAGAAGTACAATGGTAATGGCCAAATTACTACACAAATTATAGTCAAAATTCCACCGCCTTTGAGGCTAAACTGGAATGCTTTCTTCAAAGTTGCTTCGTCTTGTTCACGCTTTTTGATCTCTGCTACGGCTTCTTCAGTCATGTCGCCTGCAACCAAGTTCAACTTTGTATTCAATTCACCCCAATCATATTTCTTGTTCTGAGCCAAACTGACTACTACACAGATTAGACCAGATGATAATATTGCAACAACATTACCATACAACATTGGGAATGCACCGCCGAGTGAAGCAATATCTACAACTCCATCAGCTTCTGATGCTGCAACACTTGTCCAAGTCAACAGTGATAACATTACACCAATCAGCGCGCCCGCTACCGCACCACCACGTGTCGTTTTGCTCCACGTTATGGTTAGCGCAATCGGGATAACCGCCGATCCGATCAAAATACCCATAGCTAAATACACAAATCCTAAACTAAGTCCCATACCAAGTAATATAACCGCAATTCCACCCATTCCTAAGCCGAACGCCACAATTGTCGCACGGCTAACTTTAAGCAATGTCTTTCCATCTGCATCCGGATTCTTGTACGTCCGATACACATCATACGTTATCAGCGATGATACGGCAATTAATTCAGCAGATCCTGCTGAAGTTACAGCCATGAATAGCATTACTAATACCATAATTGCACCAATTTCGCCCATCATGACAGAAGCTGCTGCTGGAACCGTAAGTCCGAGCTGCACCTGCTCTGGCGTTAGCTCTACATCCAGCGCCACCGCAGTAAGTCCCATGGTTGTTGCAAGTGTAAATGGAATTGAGAACCAGCACATTCCACCAAGTAAGAAACCTTTTACAGTTGAACTTGGTTGTGCAGCGATTGCACGTTGCCAATATGCCTGGTCTACAAAGACAGTACCGAAATTACCTACAATATTGATTACACCGAATATCAGACCACCCGCAGAGGCCATCGTAAGGTACGCTCCCATAGCGTTACCATATGTGCTTGGGTCACCCTCAACTACTCCGCCTTCAGAGAAAGTTGGGTTCATAACTGGACTCAAGTCAGCTGCCGCTACCAGTTTCTCATACATTCCTTCAATTCCACCCGTCACCGGGCTGATGAAGAACACCATTGCGACAAAAGTGAGTATTACAATGAAAATTATGACCGTATGCATGTAATCCGCCACAAATGTAGCTTTCAGCCCTCCAACCAGCGTATAGATCATGACTCCTATTGGAATCATAAATGCTGCCAAAGAGATATCCATGCCTGTAAGGCCGTTTACTACTGCTGCGCCTCCTAGAAGGAGCATTCCAGTTACAATCATGTTACAAGTTAATGCAAAACCTAAGAAAATTTTGTGAGTTCCGTTACCAAATCTTGCTCTAATAATTTCTAAGAACGTGTGAGCGTTTGGTGCCTTTCGTTTTAGTTCAATTGCTAGAATTCCGAACAAAAGAACCTGAATTGTTGCGCCTGCTGCATACCAGAAAGGACCACTTACACCATAAAGATATGCTACTGTGGATGATTGAAGCAGTGTCGCAGCCCAAGTCCAGGCAGATACGATTGCTGCTGCAGTAAGACCTGTCTTGATAATCCTACCAGCAGTGTTAAACCACTCTGAGTTTTGAACGTGACCGAGATATTTTTCTTCAATCTTAATCTCTGCTGAAATAATTCCAGCGAATACCATTCCGAGGCCTACAACGATAA
>Ga0315338_1000499_pt1 | contig 87067 bp, 74 predicted proteins | sample ASW8metaG_FD_204518 | JGI IMG/M metagenome (GOLD analysis project Ga0315338, IMG submission 204518) | Ammonia-oxidizing marine archaeal communities from Monterey Bay, California, United States - ASW #8 | ecosystem: Environmental > Aquatic > Marine > Coastal | place: USA: California | collected...
CGGCCGGTGTAAACTCGGATTTTCCAGACCGGGAGGTCGACGATGCTTCGCTTTTACCGATCTTTGACGCGCACGTTGCTGGCGGTGCTCTTGCCCTTTGCGGCGGCCGCCGCGCAACGACCGGAGAGTGGCCCGCCGCGGGTCGTCGAGCCGGCGGACTACGGTCGATTCGAAACCCTCGAGGAGACCGTGATCTCTCCTGATGGGCGCTGGCTGGCGGTGCCGGTCGCTCGGGTCGACGGATCGCGCTCGCTCTCGCTCCATCGTCTCCAAGAGACGTCCGAGCCGGTCGTCATCGAGCAGGCCGATGAGCCCGTTTTCTCGGAAGATTCCGGATGGCTCGCCTACCTGGTCGTGCCGACCGAAAAAGAGGTCGAGGCGCTCGAGAAAGACGACGAGCCCGTACGTCACCGGGCGGAGCTTCGAAAGCTCGAAGATGGTGAGACGATCGACCTCGGAGCCGTCTCGTCCGTGAGCTTCAGCGAGGACGGCCGCTACCTCGCGAGTCGGGGCTATCCGGACTCATCTTCCGACGAGGAAGACGAGACGGACGCACGGCCGTCGGCGGAGCTGGGGGTACGCAGTCTCGCGCGCGGCCAGAGCGCGGCGTTCGGAAACGTTGTCGAGGCCGTATGGCAGGACGACGATACCGGCTCGCTCCTCGCGTTCGTCGTCGAGACTGCTAGCGGCGCCCATGCGGTGCAGCTCTATCGGCCGGACAGCGGCGGTCTCGAGGTGCTCGACTCCGGTAGCGAGCGCTATTCAGGGCTTTCTTGGCGCGAAGACGCAGCGGACCTCGCGGTGCTACGAGCGAGCCCCGACGACGACTATGAGAGCGCGGACCATAACGTGGTGGCCTTTCGGGGACTCGACGCCGATGCCGTCGCGAGCGTCTTCGTTGCTTCGGCTGCGGATGGGTTTCCGGAAGGCGTCCGCGTCGTGGAGCACCGGGAGCTCTCGTGGTCGGATGATGGTGCGCGTGTGTTCTTCGGAACCGCGACGTGGCGTCGAAAGCCGGAGGACGCGTCATCGACGGACGATGCGACACGAGAAGAGGAAGAGCCGGCCGACGTCGAGGTGTGGCACTCGCGCGACGAGAGGATCGTCGCGATGCAGCGAGTGCGCAAGGACGAGGACCGAGAGGCGAATTTGATCGCGGCCTGGAACGTGGATTCCGGCTCCTTCCACGCCGTCGGGACCGACATTCTCGAGAGCGTCGATTTGCTCGAAGGTGGTGATCACGCCGTCGAGACCCACCGAATCCCGTACCGCTTCGACAACATGTTCGATCGTCCCCGGCACGATCTCGTCCTCGTGGACACGGCGACGGGGCGTCGAGAGTCGATTGCCGAAGGTGTTCAGTACGGGGTTTCCGGGAGTGCCACGGGACGCTACGTGCTCTACTTCAAGGGCGGCCACCACCATGTCTACGACACTACGACCGCGCAGACGACTAACTTGACGAAGGACCTCGATACCAGCTTCGTCAACGACGAGTACGACACGCCCGTGAGGGAAGAGAATCCCCCGTGGGGAAACGCGGGCTTTACCTCGAACGACGAGGTCGTCCTCCTCTACGACCGCTATGACGTATGGGCGGTTGCGCCCGGCGGCGTCGCGCGGCGGCTCACGAACGGCGCGAGCGACTCCGTACGTCACCGCGTGGTGACGCTCGACGATGAGGCGAAAGGACTCGACGGGTCGCAACCCATCTACGTGAGCTTGTACGGAGAGTGGACGAAGCAGTCCGGCTTCGGCCGCGTGCGCGTCGACGCGACCGGTGTCGAGCGACTCGTCTTTCGGGACAAGGGCTTGCGAAGGCTCGCGAAGGCAAAAAAGGCCGACGTCTATACGTTCGTGGAAGAGAGCGCTTCGGACTCGCCGGATGTGTTCACCGCGGGGGCGGCTCTCGCGGATGCGACGCGTGTCACCGATACGAATCCGTTTCAGGGAGACTTCCTGTGGACGCGCAGCGAGCTCATCGACTACGAGTCCGGATGGGGTAAGAAGCTCCAAGGTGCCCTTTACTATCCGGCCGACTACGACCCCGCCAAGAGCTATCCCATGATCGTCTACGTCTACGAGCGGCTGTCGCAGAATTTGCACCGCTATACCGTTCCGGATGAGAAGCGCTACTACAATCCGGCGGTCTGGACGCAGCAGGGCTACTTCGTGTTGAATCCGGATATCGCTTACCGCGATCGCGACCCGGGTCCCTCGGCCGTCGATTGCGTCGTTCCCGCGGTCGAGGCGGCTCTCGACTCACGCCCGATCGACCGTGCGAAGGTAGGTTTGGTCGGGCACTCCTGGGGCGGCTACGAGGCGAGCTTCATCCCCACGCAGACGGATATGTTCGCCACCTCCATCGCGGGTGCTCCGTTGACGAATTTCTTCAGCATGTTCGGGACGATCCATTGGAGCGGCGGCTATCCGGAGACGTCCCACTTCGAGACCGGACAGGCACGAATGGAAGTCCCTTACTGGGAAGACCGGGAAGCGTATTTCCGGAACTCCCCGGTGACGTTTCTGCCCGCGTTGACGACGCCGATGCTCGTGTTCTTTGGCGATGAGGACGGCACCGTCGACTTTCACCAAGGCGTCGAGCTCTACAATTATGCGCGCCGAGCGGGAAAGCATCTCGTGATGCTCGTTTATCGCGGCGAGGACCACGGCGCTCGCAAGAAGAAGAATCAGGTGGACTATCACCGCCGCATCCTTCGCTGGTTCGGACACTTCTTGAAAGGTGAGCCGGCCGAGGATTGGATCACGAAAGGCCAGACCCTTCTGGAGCGGGAGCGGGAGATCGAATCGTCCTCGCAGGAGTCGAAATAACGAAGGACGTGGTGACAACGGCGAGACCGCTCGAACGAGGTCATCGTATCGGGCTCGGCGCGATGCGGCTCTCGGAGGCGTCCGTCGAGGAGGTCGCGGCCCGTCGCGTCGTTCACGAGGCACTCGCTCGCGGCGTCCGCCTCATCGACACCGCGGACGTCTACGCGCCCAAGGCCGACGCGATCGGGCACAATGAGACGATCGTCGCGCAGGCGCTGGCCGAAAGCGCTGTCGGCGCGAGCGTGACGGTCGCCACCAAAGGCGGGCTACGGCGGAAGGGAAAGACGTGGCTTCCGGACGGCAGAGCGAAGCACCTGAAGGAGGCCTGTCGAGAGAGTCGTCGGCGTCTCGGCGTCGAGCGGATTGACCTCTATCAGCTCCATGCCCCGGATCCCAAAGTCCCGATCGCGACGAGCGTCCGCGCGCTCATGGCGCTCCGGCGAGAAGGACAGGTTCGAGAGATCGGGCTTTGCAACATACGCCTCGAGGAGCTTCAGATCGCGTGCGATATCGCTCCCGTCGCCGCGGTCCAAGTCGAGCTGAGCCCGATGAGCTTGCGCTCACTCAAAAACGGCCTGGTCTCCTTCTGTGCTCGGAACGATATCTTGCTGCTGGCTCATAGTCCGCTGGGAGGCCACCGGCGCAAAACAAGACTCTCGAAACACCCGTGCTTCGTAGACGTGGCCAAACGGCACGGCGTGGCTCCTTTCGAGGTGGCGCTCGCGTGGCTCCTCGCGATCGACGAGTGCGTCGTGGCTCTTCCGGGGGCGAGCCGGCTCGAGTCGGTCCGGTCGAGCGCCCATGCTGCAGAGCTTCGTCTGTCGGACGAGGACCTCGAGACGATCGACCGAGAGATCCCCGCCGGGAGAGTCGTGAGAGCACCGCGCCAGGCGGTACCGGAAGACGCGGACGGTGAGGTCGTCGTCTTCGTCGGCTATCCGGGTGCGGGGAAGAGTACGCTCGCCGAAGCTCTCGTCGGCGAGGGCTACAAGAGAGTCAATCGAGACAAGGAGGGCGGCACGTTGAGGTCGCTCCTTCCGCTCGTCGAGCGACATCTCGCGGCGGGAGAAAAGCGGCTCGTCCTGGATAACACCTATCCGAGGCGCGATGCGCGCTTCGACATCGTTGACCTCATTTCGAGCTACGGGCTGCCGACGCGGTGTGTGTGGCTCCAGACGACGCTCGAGCAATCTCAAGTGAATGCCTGTCGGCGGATGATTGAACGCTTCGGTCGGCTGCTCGACGCGGGCGCGATGAAACTCGAGGGCGACGCCAACACTTTTACACCTGACGCGCAGTACCGTTACCGTCGCGAGCTAGAGCCCCCGCGCGAGGATGAGGGATTCACCGCCATCGATCGCGTCCCGTTCGTTGAAACGTCGACCTCGCACGGGGACGGACGGGCGCTCTTCCTTGATGCCTTCGAACCCACTACCGCCCGGCGCGCCGTGCTCGATCGCTACCGCGAGGATGGCTACCGGCTGATCCAGCTCGTGTACGCTCCCGGCGGAGTGAGCGAACAGGGGCTCGTGAGCGACGAAGGCCTCGAGGTCTACATTTGTCCGCATCCACCGGGCCCATCCGGTTGCTGGTGTCGCAAGCCGCTCCCCGGACTCGGGCTGTGGCTGATCGCGAAATACGACCTCGACCCTGCTTCCTGTCTCATCGTCGCGGATACCGCGGTGGACCGGACGTTCGCCGAGCGACTCGGTATCCCGACAACCACATCGGAGGAGCTCTTCGGATAAACTTGGGCTCGCGCTACCGAACCGGAGGGGAGATCCAATGCTCGTGGGAATCGTTTTGCTGATGCTGATCGCGGCGCCGGCGTTTGCCGAACGGCCCTTGAGCGCGGTGGACGCGCTCTCTATCCAGAACGTCACGGACCCGCGCGTGTCCCCGGATGGCCATTCCGTCGCCTACGTCGTCGCGAGCCTCGATCTCGACAAGGACTCGGGTCGATCCAACATCCACCTCGCGCCGATGGATGGCGGCCCGTCGGTGGCGCTGACGTCGAGCGAGAAATCGAATACCCATCCGCGGTTCAGCCCCGACGGTCGCTTCCTGGCGTTCCTGTCGAACCGCAGCGGAAAGAGCCAGGTTTGGCTACTGAATCGCTCGGGAGGGGAGCCCAAGCAGTGGAGCGAGCTGGCAGGAGGGGTTTCGTCTTTTGCGTGGTCGCCGGATAGCGCGGCGCTGGTCCTCGTCTCGCGAGATCCGGAGCCGGAGCGTGATCCGGATGCGACGAAGCCGGTCATCGTCATTACCCGTCGCCAGTTCAAACGTGACGGTCGTGGCTATCTCGACGACCGACGGGCGCATCTCTACGTTCAAGGCGTCGATGGTGACGAGGCGCGGCAAATCACCGAGGGCAACTACGATGATTCGCAGCCCGCGTGGTCACCCGATGGTCGCGAAATCGCGTTCGTCAGCAATCGCACGGACGAGCCGGATGGCAACAGCAATACCGATATCTTTCTCGTACCCGCGGGTGGTGGCGAGCCGAGGCAATTGACGACCAATCCGGGCTCGGACAGCAATCCGGCCTTCAGTCCGGACGGAACGCACATCGTCCATACCTCCGTCATCAAGCCGGACCTCATCTGGTACGCCACGACGCACCTCTCCGTCATACCGGCGGACGGTGGTCGAGCACACGTGCTCACCGAGTCTCTCGACCGCAACGTCCGTTCGCCGCGCTTCTCCGAAGATGGACAGAGCATCGTGTTTCTCCTGGAAGATAGCGGCAACCAACACCTCGCGCGCATCCCCGTCGCGGGAGGCGCCATCTCCCGTGTCGTTGATGGCGAGCGCGATGTGAGGAGCTTCCACAAAGGAGCGCTTCTCGTCTCGGAGCCTCACATGCCGGCCGAGGTGTTCTCGGAGTCGATGACGCGCTTGTCGTACGTCAACGATGACCTCTTTCGGGAGATAGGCCTCGGCGAAGTCGAGAGCATCACCGTTCGCAGCGAAGACGGCACCGAAGTCGAGGCATTCATCACGAAGCCGCCTGATTTCGAGGAAGGACGTCGCTATCGGACGGTCCTGTGGATCCACGGTGGCCCGGTGTCCCAGTATTCCACTCGCTTCAACGCGCAGTGGCAGGTGTTCGCGGCGAAGGGCTATCTGGTCGTCTCGGTCAACCCGCGGGGCTCGTCCGGCTACGGCGAGGAGTTCAGCCGTGCGATCTGGGCGGATTGGGGTAATCGCGACTTCGAAGATGTGATGGCGGCCGTCGACCACGCGGTGGAGCTCGGTTGGGCCGATCCCGACAGACTCGGCGTCGGCGGATGGAGCTACGGCGGCATTCTTACCGACTACGTCATCACCAAGACGAACCGCTTCAAGGCCGCGATCAGCGGCGCGAGCGAGACGAACTACCTTGCCTGCTACGGCACCGATCACTATCAGCTCCAATGGGAGAAAGAGCTCGGTCTGCCGTGGGAGAATCGCGACCTGTACACGAAGCTGTCGCCCTTGACTTACGTGGCGAATATCGAGACGCCGACGCTCGTGCTCTCGGGAGAAGTCGACTGGAACATTCCCGTCAGCCAATCCGAGCAGCTCTACATGAGCTTGAGGCGGCGCGGTATCGCGACGGAGCTCATCGTCTATCCCGGTCAGAGTCACGGGATCCGCACGCCGAGCTACCAGAAGGATCGCTACGAGCGTTATCTCGCGTGGTTCGAACGATGGTTGGGGGAGAGCCCGAGCGTGACGCCGACCGCACAGCCGTGAAACGCATCATCGTCGCTGACGCTATCTTCGATCGCTTTCCGGAGTTTGTTCGCGGCGTCGTGGTCGTGAACGATGTGACGATCCGTGCCTCCTACAAGCCGGTGCGTCGGCTGCTACGCGCCCAGGTCGCGGACGCCGTCGGTCCCGGCGACCCGCGGATCGCGACCTGGGAGGCCGCGCATCGCGCGTTCGGCTCGGACCCGGATCGATTCCCGCCTTCGATCGCATCCTTGGTCCGTCGGGTCTCGTCAGAGCCGAACTTGCCGTTCGTCAACTCCGTCGTGGCTCTGTTCAATACCATCTCCTTGAAGTACGTGCTTCCTTGCGGCGGCGATGATCTCGACGAGGTCGAAGGCGACCTCGTTCTCGGCCCGTCGGACGGCACGGAGACTTTCCGGGGGCTCGGCAGCGATGTCGTGGAGAGCCCGGAGCCGGGGGAGGTGATCTATGCGGACGAGGGTTCGAAGAGTGTCCTTTGTCGTCGCTGGAACTGGCGCAATGGCGACCGGACCAAGATCACGGAAGCGACGAAGCGCCTCGTTATCAACGTCGACGGGCTACCCCCGACGAGCGCGGACGACGTCCGCCGAGCGCGGGATGAGCTCGCCGCCCTCCTCACACAGCACGCAGGCGCGAGCGTCGCGACCTCCGAGCTCTCGAGCGAGAAGCGTTTCTTGGCTCTGAGCTAGCGTCCGGCGCGCTCTTTCGCTAAGCTCCGAGCGAGACGTCTAGCTCGTCGACTGGAGACCGAAGATTGTGACTGCCCATCAACAAGTAAAGGAGCTCGAAGCCCGGATCGGGCGTTCGGTTATCGGCCAGGAACGCGTCGTGGAGCGTCTGCTTATAGGCCTTCTGACCAACGGGAATCTCCTCGTCGAGGGGCTCCCCGGTCTCGCCAAGACTCGTGCGATCAAGAGCCTCGCCAAGAACCTCGATGCCGAGCTCTCGAGGATCCAGTTCACGCCCGACCTGCTCCCGTCGGACGTGACGGGCACGGAGATCTACTATCAAGAGGGTGGGAAGGGGGAGTTCCGGTTTCAACCCGGGCCGATTTTTGGAAACTTGATCCTCGCCGACGAGATCAACCGTGCGCCCGCCAAGGTACAGGCGGCGCTTCTGGAGGCGATGGAAGAGCGGCAGATCACGGTCGCCGGCACGACACACCCACTTCCCAAGCTCTTCATGGTGATGGCGACCCAAAACCCGATCGAGCAAGAAGGCACCTATCCGTTGCCGGAAGCCCAGATGGACCGGTTCCTCATGAAGGTCCTGATCGACTATCCCGAACCTGAGGCAGAGCTCGAGGTGGTGCGACTCGTACGTCGCGAGGAGTCTTCGCAGGCCCATGAGACAGGTGCCGCCGATGAACCGATCTCCCCGGAAGCCGTTTTCGAGGCACGGAGCGAGATCTTCAACATTCATGTCTCGGAGAACATCGAGAAATACATCATCGACCTCGTGGGGGCGACGCGCGCGCCTGAGAAGTACACGGAAGAGCTTGCTTCCTGGATCGACGTAGGCGCGAGCCCTCGAGGGGCCTTGAGTCTCGACCGCGCCTCGCGCGCGCATGCGTGGCTTCACGAGCAGGATCACGTGACGCCGGACAACGTGCGAGCGGTCGTACAGGATGTGCTGCGCCACCGCATCGCCCGCAGCTACGAGGCGAGCGCGCAACGGGTCAGCGCGGATCAGATCATCGATGCGCTCGTGCGCCAGGTCGCCGTCGCGTGAGCTAGTCGCGATGGACGCACCGCAGACGGGTGTCTATACGAGCTTGGAGGAGCTCGTCCGCCTTCAGTTCCGTGCCACGGGTTTTCACTTTCTGCCGCGGCAGCCCGTACACAGCCTCCTCACCGGCCGGCACGCTTCGCGCATGCGTGGCCGCGGGCTCGACTTCGAGGAGCTTCGTTCCTACCTTCCCGGAGATGACATCCGGTCGATCGACTGGAAAGTGACCGCGCGCACGGGGGAGCCTCACGTGCGGGTCTATACGGAGGAGCGCGATCGCCCGGTGCTCCTCGTCGTCGACCAGCGGATCTCGATGTTCTTCGGCTCGCGGGTCTATATGAAATCCGTCATTGCTGCGGAGTTGGCGGCGGCCGGCGCCTGGCGCGTTGTCGGGCAGGGCGACCGCGTCGGGGCGGTCATCTTCGACGACGAGGGGTTCGAGCACGTGAGGCCTCTCAGGAGTGCGGACACCGTTTCACGAATCCTGCATGTCATCGTGGAGAAGAATCAGGCGCTCCGCGCGGACTCGAATGCGCGGCGTGACCCGTCGATACTGAATCAAGTGCTGGAATCGGTCTCGCATTTCGCCGGCCATGACTATGTAGTGGCCGTGATCAGCGATTTCGATGGTGCGGACGAACAGACGAGGCGTCACCTGACACGGCTCGCCCAGAACAACGATGTCATTGCGTTCCCTATCTATGATCCGCTCGCGAGCGATCTTCCGGAGAATGCTCGGCTCGTCGTGAGCAACGGCGAGCTCCAGGTCGAGCTCGATACCGGAAAAGCGTCGACGCGCGAGCGCCTCGAGCGCTTCTCGGACGAGCGGCTCCAGGCGGTGTTGTCGTGGCAGCCCGAGCTCGGCATCCCGGTCGCTCCCGTCTCTACCGATAGAGACGCGCTCGAGCAGATCCGTGAGCTGCTGGGCGCAGCCGGCGGACGACGGTAGCGGCGCTTTCATGGAGCAGCTTCACGACCTCGTGCTGCCGTCGGCAGTGTCGTACTTTCCTCGAACGCCGGCCTGGCTCGTGCTGGGGGCGCTCGTTCTCGCGGCTATTGGCTTCGGACTCGTGCTGTATCGAGGCCACGCGGCTCGAAATCGCTACCGACGCCTCGCGCTCGACAAGCTCGCGGATATCGAAACCCGCTCCGCCTATCCGGAGCTTCCGGCCCTCGTCAAGCAGACGGCGATGTGCGTATTCGCTCGCGCGGATATCGCGTCGTTGCATGGCGACGCGTGGCTAGGCTTCCTCGACAAGAGCTACGGCGGGACGGACTTCACCGCGGGTCCCGGACGGATACTGCCTGAGCTTGCCTACGGGTCGACGGATACCGCCGACGGCGAAGCGGTCTTCTCTTTGGTGCGGCTCTGGATACGAAAGCACCATGTTTGAGTTCGAGCTCTACTGGGCCTTTGCCTTGTTGCCGGCGCCGCTCCTCGCGTGGTGGCTGTTGCCGCCGTACAAAGACCAGCAGGACTCGGTACGGGTACCGTTCTTCGAGCAGCTCGCGTCGGCGTCCGGTGCCGTGCCTGCGAGAGGTGGCGTCTTGCGGTCGAAGAGCCTGGCGCAGAAGCTTCTCGCGCCGCTCGTTTGGGTACTGACAGTCGTTGCACTCGCGCGGCCGCAATTCGTGGAGCCTCCGATAGAGAAGATCGAATCCGCCCGTGATCTGATGCTCGCGGTCGACCTCTCCGGCTCGATGGACTTGAGAGACATGGTCGATGCGTCGGGTGAGCGCATCACGCGGCTCGACATGGTCAAATCGGTGCTGGACGATTTCGTGTCGCGCCGTGAGGGGGACCGGATTGGCGTGATCGTGTTCGGCAACGAGGCCTATCTACAAGCACCGTTTACTCAAGATCATGACCTCGTAAGGACGATGCTCGGTCAAGCGCAACCTCGCATGGCCGGGCCTCAAACGATGTTGGGTGATGCGATCGGCTTGACGATCAAAGCCTTCGCATCCAGTGAAGCCCGTGATCGCGTCCTCGTGCTGCTGACCGATGGCAACGATACCGGGAGTCGTGTCCCCCCGAAGAAGGCCGCGGAGATCGCAGCGACGAACGCGATCACGATCCACACCGTGGCCGTCGGCGATCCGGAGGCTGCGGGCGAGGGGAAGATGGACCTCGAGGCGCTCGAAGCGGTGGCGGACGCGACGGGGGGGAAGGCGTTCTTCGCGGGGGACCTCGAAGAGCTCGAGACGATCTACGCTGAGATCGATGCGTTGACGCCTGAGGAGATCGAAACCCTCTCCTACCGACCGACCCGACCTCTCTACTACTGGCCGCTCGGTGGCGCGGTGGCTCTGATCCTTCTCTACCAAAGTCTCCAGATGTTGCTCGTCGTCGTGCGAGGTGCCCGGATGCGCCATGTTTGAGAGCTTTCACTTTCTCCGGCCCGAGTGGCTCCTGGCACTCTTGGTGAGCGCCGCTTTCTTCTTCGTCGTGCGATTCTCGAGCCAGGAGCGCCAGTGGCGGCGGCTCATCGCGCCGCACCTGTTGCGCCACTTGAAGGTCTCCGCTGGTGGCGGCTTCTTCGTGCGCCCGCTTCACCTCATCACGGCTCTGACGACGCTCGGTGCCGTGGGCCTCGCCGGTCCGACCTGGGAGCGCGAACGCTCTCCGTTTGCGGAGGACAGGGCCCCTCTCGTCGTCGCGCTCGATGTCTCGGTGACCATGAACGCGATCGATGTGCAGCCGACGAGGCTCGAGCGAGCCAAGCAGAAGATAAGGGACTTGCTCTCAGGCCGCGAGGGCGGGCGCACCGCGCTCATCGCTTATGCCGGCTCGGCGCACACGGTGTTGCCTCTTTCCGACGATGCCTCGATCTTCGAGACATTCCTCTCCGCTCTCTCTACCTCGGTCATGCCGATCGAGGGGCAGGATCCGTCGCGAGCGCTCGCGTTGGCCGAAGAACTGCTCTCCGGCGAGGAGACGCCGGGATCGATTCTGTTCTTCACGGATCGGATGCCGACGGATTCGGTTGCGGCATTCGTCGACCACCGCGACCGCTCGCTCGACTCCGTCATGGTGCTCGCCGTGGGTACGAGCGAGGGTGGCCCCATCCGAAAAGGCGATTCCGATTTCGAGACCGACGGGTCCGGACGTCGCCTCGTCCCCAAGCTCGATACCGAGAGCTTGAACCGGTTCTCGAGTGAGACGGGCGCCTTCGTTGCGAGCGTCACTGTTGGCGATGAGGACGTCGAGCGGGTCGGGCGTCGTATCCAGACGGATCTGCAGGCGGCACGCGAGGAGGACGAGACCGCGCGTTGGCGCGACGTGGGCTACTACGTCAGCTTTCCGGTAGCGCTATTGGGCGTGCTCTGGTTTCGCAAAGGCTGGACGGTTCGGATAGGTGTCGCTGTTCTCCTCCTGATGCCCGGCTGCTCCGCGGACGTTTGGTTGACGCCCGACCAGCAAGGACGGCGGGCCTATGAGGGTGGAGATTTCGAAGCGGCAGCTTCACGCTTCGAGGAGCCGATGTGGCGCGGCGTCGCCTCGTATCGCGCGGGGGAGTATGAGAGCGCCATCGAAGCGTTCGCGCGGGTCGATTCGGCGGATGCTTATTTCAACGTCGGCGACGCCTATATGCAGCTCGAGGACTATGAACGGGCCGCGTCCAATTTCGAGACCGCGCTCGCGATGCGCGCCGGCTGGCCGGAAGCGGAGGACAACCTCGCTCTTGCCCGCGCGCTTATCCCGAGGGAGCCCGACGAGGAGACCGAACAAGGCGGGGACGCAACTTTCTCGGCCGACGAAGTCCAGTTCGACGACAAGGCAGATCAGGGAACCGAGGGGGAGGTCGAGATGACCGCCCTCACCGACGAACAGCTACAGGAGATGTGGATGCGGCGGTTGACGGATTCGCCCGCCGCGTTCCTCCGTCGGAGATTTGCGATCGAGACGGCCCTGTCGGCCGAGGCGGAGCCGCGATGAGTCTCTTGTCGCTCGTGTTGCTTCTCGCGCAAGCCCAGGACCCGGAGCCTTTCGCGCGCGTGCGGCTCGAGCCGTCGAATGACGTCACCGTAGGGCAGCCCATCTCGGTCGTCGTGGAAGTTCTCGTTCCTTCTTACTTCATGGGCGCGCCCGTGTTCCCCGATCTCGACGTCGACGACGCGGTCGTGGTTTTCGAGCCGCGAGGCGCGAACTTCACCGAGAGAGCCGAGGGCGGTGTGACGCTAGCGGGGCAGAGTCGACGCTACGACATCTACCCTCAGCGACGCGGCGAGTACGTGATTCCAACGATAGGAGTCGACGTTCGCTATTTCGGAGTCGACGGCGCCACGGACGCGAGCGTTTCGTCCGCCCCGGTGCGTTTTCGCGCGAGCGTGCCGGACGGGGCGGAAGGGCTCGACCCCTTCATTGCCACGACACGTTTGACGCTCGAAGAGAGCTTCGACGTAGAGCCGGTAGAGATCTTCGTCGGAGACGCGTTCACCCGGACGCTGACGATGACGGTCGCGGACGCGCTGTCCATGGTCATACCCCCGCTCGAGTTCGCACCGATCCCGGGATTGAGCGTGTACCCGTCTCCGCCCCGCGCGACGGATAGCGGTGGCGAGCGCGGCAGTGCCGTGGCCGGGACGCGGGTAGAGGCCGCGAGCTATCTGGCTCGGGAGCCGGGACACTACGAGCTACCCGAAGTTGCGCTCGAGTGGTGGGACGTCGCGGGTCAGCGTCGGATGCGCGCGACGGTCGCGGCGGTCGAGTTCGATGTCGTGGTCGACCCGAGTGCCGTCACCGAGATCGAGCTTCCCGCCGATGCGAGCACGGAGGTCGTCGAGGAGACGCCGGCGCGGGGAAGGTGGCCGCTGCTGTCTTTCGTGGAGCGCTATGGAGCCGTTGTCGCGGGCGCTTTGCTGGTTGTCTGGCTCGGCATCCGCCTCGAGCACCTGCTCGCGCCCCGGCTGCGGCGCGCGCGGCTGGCACGAGAGCACTCGGAGTCCGCTTCGTTCGTACGTTTCCGTGACGCCGCTCTGTCGGGCGACTCCCGCGCGACCGCGCGGGCCCTCATGGCATGGCTGGATCGCAGGAACGAGAGCTCACGGACGGCTTTGTTTCATGACTTCGCGCGTGAGGCAGACGATCCGATGCTCGAGCGTGAGGTCTCGGCTCTCGACGGCGCGCTGTACGGCCCCGACCCGGACGACGTCGTGTGGTCGGGGGCTCGCCTGTGGCGTCGGGTCAACAAGGCGCGCGCCCGCCGTGTCGACGAGGACGACGCGCCGCGCCTGCCTCCTTTGAACCCGTCCCGTTCCTAGAGCCGGATCGGCAGTTTTCGAATCCGTTTTCCGGTGAGCGCGAACAAAGCGTTCGCGACCGCGGGCGCGATGGGAGGAACACCCGGCTCGCCGACGCCGGTCGGGGCTTCCGCGCTCTGGACGACGTGCACTTCGACCTCCGGCATCTCGTCCATGCGCAACATTTCATAGTCGTGGAAGTTACTTTGCTGCACGCGGCCCTTCTCCAGAGTCAACTCGCCGTGAAGCGCCGCGGTGAGCCCGAAGACGATCGCGCTCTCCATTTGCGCCTCTACGTTCCAGGGGTTGATGGCGATACCGCAATCGACCGCACAGACCACTTTGTGGACGCGGACCTTGCCGCCCTCGGCGGAGACTTCGGCGACCTGCGCGACGAAACTCTCGAAGGATTTTCGCATCGCGATTCCGTGTGCACGACCGGCGGGAAGCGGGTTGCCCCATCCGGCTTTCTCGGCGGCGAGCTCGAGCACGCGGAGGTGTCGCGGCTGGTCCGCCAAGAGCTTTCGCCGGAGCTCGAAAGGATCCTGTTTGCCGGCCTCCGCGAGCTCGTCGAGAAAGCTCTCGTTCACGAAGCCCGTATGCGAGTCGCCGACTGAGCGCCACCACAAGACCGATAGGCGCTTGTTCGGTGTCGTCAGCTCGATACGGCGATGCGGGATGGCGTAAGGAGTGTGTATCGCGCCTTCGACGGAGGTGACGTCGACGTTGTTCTCCACCATGGCCGCCATGGGTGTGCCCGCCATGATCGACTCACCGACGACGTGCTGGTACCACGCGTTCGGCATGCCGTCGCCGTCGAGACCGGCTTTCAGCTTGTGCAGGTAGAGAGGCCGGTAGTAGCCGCACTGGATGTCGTCTTCGCGCGTCCATACGGTCTTCACGGGGACGGACTCGCCGTTCGCCACTTGGACGGCCTCGGCGACGAAGTCGGACTCGAAGTTGGCGCGGCGACCGAAGCCTCCACCGAGGAGAGTCGTATGAACTTTGATCTTCTCCGGCGCCAGCCCGGTGATGTGAGCGGCGACCATCTGATCGATCGACTGGCCTTGCGTGCCTGCCCAGATGTCGCAGCCGTCTTCACGAACATGGGCGGTCGCGTTCAGAGGTTCCATCGGCGCATGCGCCAGATAGGGTACTTCGTAAACGGCATCGACCGTGGTCGCGGCTCCCGAAAGCGCGGCGGCGGTATCGCCGTGGTCTTCGGCGACGTCTCCGACCTCGTCCGCGAGCGCTCGATACTCCTTACGCTGCGATGCGGTATCCAGATCCCCGTTCGCGCCATCGTCCCACTCGATCTCGAGCAGGTCGCGGGCAGCGCGCGCGGACCAGAAATCCTTGGCGATGACGGCGATACCGGTGCCAATGGGTTTGACCTTGACGACGCCCGGATGCGCCTCGGCTTTCGCGCCCTCGAAGGTGACCAATGACCCGCCGCAGACCGGGGGATGGGCGACGACGGCCGTGAGCATCCCGGGCAGCTTGACGTCGAGGCCGAACTCGGCGCTGCCATCTACTTTACTTGGACCCTCGAGGCGCTTGACGTTGGTGCCGATGATCTTGAAGTCCTTTGGATCCTTGAGCGTGACGTTCTCCGGCGGAGGTAAGGTTGCCGCTGTCGCGGCGAGCGCGCCGTAGGACAGCCGTTCCTCTCCATGCACCGCATGCCCTTGCTCCGTACGCACCGCGGACGATGCGACGCTCCATTTCTGCGCCGCCGCCTCGACGAGGAGCGCTCTGGCGGCGGCCCCCGCCTCCCGGAATTGCTGCCATGACGTGCGAATGCTCGTACTGCCGCCGGTGAGCTGCATCTTGAAGATGGGATGCGCATATTCGGGGGCGACGGGTGCGGGCTCCACCTGAATGGTCTTCCAGTCGGCGTCGAGCTCTTCGGCGATCAGCATCGGGAGCGACGTGTAGACCCCCTGACCCATTTCCGACTTGTTGACGATGATCGTGATGACGTCGTCGGTCGCGATCCGCACGAAAGCGTTCGGCGCGAAGGGCCCCGCCGCATGAAGCCGTCCGAGCGGCCCACTCGGGCGCGCGTAGAAGCCCAGTACGAGGCCCGACGCTGCCGCGGCGCCGGTCGTCTTGATGAACTGGCGTCTCGACGCGCTCATTTCGTGACCGCCTCGCCCCGCATCGTCGCCGCTGCCTTCTTGATTGCGCAACGGATGCGGCCGTAGGTGCCGCATCGACAGATATTCCCGCTCATCGCGGCGTTGATATCTGCGTCGCTGGGCTCCTGATTCGCGGCGAGGAGCTCCGCAGCGGACATGATCTGGCCGGACTGGCAATAGCCGCACTGGACGACGTCGTCTTCGAGCCAGGCTTCCTGCAGGGGGTGAAGCCCGTCCGTCGCCAGCCCTTCGATGGTCGTGACTTCCTGGCCCTCGACCGTCGACACCGGCGTGATACACGTGCGCGTGGCCACGCCGTCGACGTGCACCGTGCAGGCACCGCACTGGGCGATACCGCAGCCATATTTCGTCCCCGTCAAGCCGAGAGTGTCTCGAAGTACCCAGAGCAGAGGCGTGGAGGGCTCGACGTCGACGTCTTGATCGTGTCCGTTGATGTTGAGTGAGATCATGATGCCATATTACACAGTTGCGGCGAGTACGTCGCGGGTGCCGATGTGGGAGGAATGGCGGCGAGCACCTCGTTTCGAGGACTCGGTCAATCGCCTTGGGCGCGCGCGTTCAGCCGTTTGTCCAGGAGGTCCGCGGCTTCGTCGCCAATCTCCCGCGCGTAGAGGATGTTCACGTCGAGGCGCGGCACCTCTCCGAGCTCGACGAGCTCCATGCGGTCGGCGAGCCACTCCTCCGGCGGCTTGTGCGAAACGACGGTCTTGTACTGCCATTCCGTATTGCCCGGCCGCATGCGGAATGAGATCGTCAGCATCCACTTCACGCCGACCACTCTATACAAAACCGAGACGAGTTGGACGCGCATTGACTTCCGTGAGTGGAAGCTTCAGAATTCGAAAGGTTCATAGGCGCGTTATTTGAAATTCGAAAAGGAGAAGTCGACATGGGTTGGAACCTGAGCGGAGAGCTGATCGAGACGTGTAGCTGCAACGCCCATTGCCCCTGCTGGTTCGGTGTCCAGGAGCTCATGAAGATGGATCAGGGCTGGTGCGACAACGCGCTCTTGTTTCGCGTCGCGTCCGGCACATCCGAGGGCGTCGACCTGGCGGGATGCACCGTTGTGCTCGGGGCGGACTTTCCCGGGCCGACCCTGTTCGACGCAGACGGCACGGCAAGACTGTACATCGATGAGGGTGCGAGCGAGGCGCAGCGCTCAGCGCTCGAAGCTATATTCCAAGGAACGCTTGGTGGGCCCATGGCGGTTCTTGGAGGCTTGATGTCGAAGTGGCTCCCGACGACGTTCTGTGCCATCGATATCGAAGACAACGGCGACGACCTCACCGCGAAGGTGGGCGACATCGGCGAGATCAAATCCGGAGTGCTGAAGAACGAGGCCGGAAACGCGATGACGATGCAAAACGCCGGCTTCGCCTCGGTCTTTCAGTTTCCGGACGAGAAGTTCAGAGTGGCTCCGAGCGGCAGCCGGTGGGCCGATCCGGACTTTCCTCGCGAGTTCGAGACTCGCTCGGGCGCCCGCGCTAACTGGACCTGGGACGTAGCGTAGGGCAACGCGAGGCGGCACGGACCGGCTCGGCGATGACCACCACGGCGGAAGCCGTCCTTCGGCGGGACCGGCTCGTCATCGCAGCCGGCTTGGCGGGCACGACCGCCCTCGCGTGGGCCTATATGTTCTATCTCGCCGCTCAGATGGGCGAGATGCCGATGTCGTCGGATATGGGCGAAATGGCGATGCCCCAGATGCAGAGCTGGGGTCCAGTGGACCTCGCTCTACAGTTCGTCATGTGGAGCGTGATGATGGTGGCCATGATGGTGCCGTCGGCCGCGCCGATGATTCTCATCTTCGCGAAAGTCGAGCGCAATCGTCGCAATAGTGAGAGCCCGGTGGCGCCGACGGCAGCTTTCGTGCTCGGCTATCTTCTCGTTTGGACCGCCTTCAGCGCGCTCGCGACGCTGGCTCAGTGGGGCCTTCACAGCGCGGCTCTTCTCTCGCCGATGATGGTGAGTACGAGTCGGGTGTTGGGAGGGGGACTCCTCATCGCGGCGGGCATTTTTCAATGGACGCCTCTCAAGCGCGCGTGTCTCCACCACTGCCGCTCGCCTCTCCATTTCTTCATGGCGGAGTGGAGGACCGGCACGTCGGGCGCGCTCGTGATGGGAAGTCATCACGGGGCGTACTGCGTGGGCTGTTGCTGGGCCCTCATGGCGCTGCTTTTCGTGGCGGGCGTCATGAACCTTCTGTGGGTCGCGGCGATTGCCGGCTTCGTGCTTATCGAGAAGATCGTGCGCCGTGGAGAGGCGGTTGGGCGCATCGCGGGGGTTGCGCTCGTCGCTTCAGGACTCGCGATGCTCGCGCGGGCATTCTAAGCGCACCGCCGCGCTAGAGCGAGATGTCGGCCCAACGTCCTCGCCACACCGCGTAGCCTTTACCCGCCGCCTTCACGAAGCTCGTGACGTTGAGGACCCACCAAATGCCGACGGCGCCGTATCCGAGCGGGAACGCAAAGATCCACGCGAGCGGGATGCGGAGCGCGTTCACCGGCGCTGAGTAGAGGAACACCGTGCGGGTATCGCCCGCACCTGCCAAAACGCCCTCGGCGAGCGTCTCCCACGCGACACAGATCTGAGAGAAGGCGAGCACGAGGGCGTATTGGGTCGCGGCATGATGGACCGCCGGGTCGGTCGTGAACAGGCCGGTCAGCCAGGCCCCGCCGAACCAGAAAACGACGTTCGCAGCGAGACCGCCGATGCTCGCGACCGGGAGCGCCCGTCGTACCGTCTCGAAGGCGAGGTCGCGTCGCCCGGCGCCGAGATAGCGTCCCACGAGGGAGGCGACCGCGAGCGAAAGGCCGTGGAAGAGTGGCCACGTGACGCCCTCGAGCGCCGAGAATCCGATCCCGAGCGCGGCATTTACCTCAGGCCCCAAAGGCGAGATCGAGGTCCTTAGCATCGCCCAGTAGACGAGCGCGTAGGCCGCGACGCCCATCGCCATCGGGGTCCCGACACGAAGTACGGCGCGTAGCTCGTGGGTGAGTCGGATATCTTGCGCGCGTAGCTTCGTCACGCGGGCCAGGAGGATCAGGCCGAGCGTCGTCGCGACCGCTCGCGAGCCGTTCGAGGCGAGAGCCGCGCCGACGATCCCGAGCCCTGCGGTATGGATGAGAAGCGGCGTCAGGAAGATGTTCAAACCAAGAGAGAGACCGTGCAAGAACATGGGAGCTCTCGCGTTCCCCATTGCGATGAAGCTCTGATCGATGACGGGCGTGAGGACGAGAGGCAAAATCGTCCACGACAGGGTTCGCAAGTAGCGCGCGCACTCGGAGGCGGCTTCTCCGGAAAGGCCAAGCGAAGAGGCAATGAACGTGGCTCCGCCCGCGCCGACCGCCATGACGATGAGCGTGATGATGAGAGCACCGGCGATGCTCGTTCCGATGATTTCTCGCCGTCGCGCGTGGTCGGAGGCGCCGGTAGCCCGCGCCACGAGGGGGCCGGTGCCGGCGGCGACGAGCTCGAATACGGCGAAGAAGAAAATCAGAACGAATACCGACGAGCCGATGGCCGCCTGGCTCGCCGTGGAGACGCTTTGGATGAAGTACTGGTCGACGACGCGGTAGCCGTTCGTCAGGACCGTGAAGATAGCACTCGGGACCGCGAGCTTTATGAGCGTCTTGGTGGTAAGCGGTGGAAGCGCTCGAGGTGCGGGCACGGGCGCCCGCACCTTAGCACGCCGGCTATTCGGTTGATGTCTTTCCGACGATCGCGCCTCCGAGCTCGCCCGTGAACTGTCCTTGATCGATCACGAGTTTCCCGCCGATGACCACGTAATGCATCCCTTCGCTGTAGAGGTCCATCTCGGCGAAGGTGGCGCGGTCGCGGATCGTCTCGAGATCGAAGACGAGAATATCCGCGTGTTGGCCTTTCTGGATGCGCCCGCGATCGTCCCAACCCATGATCTGCGCCGGCAGGGAAGTCGACTTGCGGACGAACTTCGCGAGTGAGATGACTTGTTCCTCGATGACGTATTTACGCATCACCCGTGGAAACGTGCCGTACGAACGAGGATGGCGGCCCGGGAGTCCGGAGCCGTCCGTCGCCACGGTGATGTAGTCGCGGGTGAGGTAGTAGTGGATGTCTTCCTCGGACATCGAGTAGGAACGGATGCGGGCGTCGTGGTCGAGTTGTAAGTAGCGGGCGGTCTCGTAGAGCGTCTCGTCTCTGAGCTCCGAGAGCTCCGTCAACGACTTTCCGACATAGGCCTCTCGTTCCGCGAATGCCTCGACGAACATGTTGTCCGCTCCACCACGTGCCGAGATCTCGTGATACACGTCCTTCTCGACGAGCGCGCGGAAGTGCTCGTCTGCATCCATCTTCTCGCGGATTCGATTCTTGAAGGCTCTCACCTGAGCGCTGCGGTCCTCGGTACCGAACGGAATGGACTCCCTCAGATAAGGCTCCCACTTGAACAGCTGGGTATTGCTGTCGGGGCCGGACGATATGTAGGGATATTGATCCGCCGTCACCTGCAGGCCCTCGGCCCGTGCCTCTTCGATGAGCGCGGCGGCTTCACGGCTCTTGCCCCAGAAGGGGACGCCGGTCGCTTTGATGTGTCCGATATGGACCGGGATGCCGGCTTCGCGCGAGATATGGATCATCTCCGCCACCGCATCGAGAAGCGTGACGCGCGGCGACGGGTCGCTCTCCACCCACCAGAGTGAGCGCGTGCCTTCGCTGCGCATGTGAGAGGCGAACATCCCGCCAAAAGGTTTGATGACCTTGCCGAGCTCGATGATCTCTTCGGTCGTAATGAAATGGCCCGGCCAGTAGTCGAGAGCGCTCGCGATCCCGTAGGCGCCACCCTCCATCGCTTGGCGGACGAGGCGCTTCATCTCCTCCATTTCTTCATCGGTGGGTGTCGCGAACGGATCCGCCATCACCTCTTGGCGGACGTTCGAGATCCCCACGAAGAGCGCGGCATTCGTACCGATGCCGCTCGCGGACCACTTCGTGACCGTATCTTGAATCCGCTGGTCACGACCCCACACGCTGCCTTCGCTGAAGACGACGGTGGTGATGCCTTGCATCAAGTTGTTGACCGTCGCTTTGGCGCGCTGGTCTTCGTGGTCGAACCCGGAATTCGCGTGCGAGTGCATGTCGATGAAGCCCGGTGTGACATAGAGTCCGGACGCGTCGATGACACGTGCGGCGGATGCCTCGTCGAGGTGGCCGACTTCAACGATACGTCCGTCCGACACCGCGATATCTCGCGCGAACCACGGGTTTCCGGAGCCGTCGAGCACGCGGCCCCCGCGGATGAGAAGATCGTAAGACGTCTGACCGGACACGATCGGCGCGGCCAAGAGAAACCCAACCAGTAGGAGTCGTAAGCTTCGCATTGCCCATTTCATATCACCGTTGGCCGTCAAAGCGAAATGAGCTATAACTGTCCGCCGCACTTCACGAAAAGGAGCTATCCCTTGCGAAACGTCATCGTCTCCATTCTTGTTGGAATGTTCGCTCTACCGGCACTCGCTCAGGACGAGAACCAGGCGTTGCTGGAATCCGTGTTGTCCGCCAAGGTGGTGGAGCTCAACTTCGTCTGGGACAAGAACGCCCCGGTGATGCCCTTGAACCCGCCCTTCTCGATGGGACTCCATACGAGTCACAGGGAGTCGGACGGCATGGTGCCCGGAATGGCCTTCGCCGCGGACCTCATGTTCTTCAGCGGCCAGCATGGCGCTCCCACCATTGACGCCATCGGGCACGTCTCCACCGGAGGCAAGCTCTATGGCGGTGTTGATGCATTCGCGAGTGAGGGCGCGTCCGGATTGACGGAGCACGGGATCGAGAACTACCCCAAGGAGAAGTTCGTCAATCGCGGGGTGTTGCTGGACATCGCGCGCTTCAAAGGGGTCGAGGTTCTGGAGCCGGGTTACGTCATCACCGACACGGACCTCGAAGGCGCCGCTATGGCGCAAAGCGTCGAGGTCAGGGCGGGCGACTCCGTGCTTCTCCATACGGGGCATGGTCGTTACTTCGCCACCGACCGAGACAAGTTCATGGGGGCGGCTCCCGGAGTCGGCGAGGCGTCGGCGCGCTGGCTCGCGGCCAAGGACGTGTTCCTCGTCGGCGCGGACAACATGACGCTCGATGCCGGCTTTCCGTTTCCAGGCCACCGGATCTTGATCGCGGAGAACGGCATCCACAGCGTCGAGAACATGAACCTCGCGGAGCTTGCCGAAGTGCTCGCGGAGCGTGGGAGCTACGAGTTCGTACTCGTCTTGAACCCGTTGCGGCTGAAGGGCGCCACCGCGTCTCCCTTGAACGCCTTCGCGCTTCTTCCGTAGCTCGCGATCTTACGGGTACTGGGCGCGGAAGACCTCTCGCGGGAGCTCGTCGGGCCAATCGACGTGCTGCATGAGCCCTGCCGCGAGACGGCCGATGGCATCGGCGCTCTTGGCTGCGCCGCCATTGCCACCGGCGGCGACGAAGAGGCCGTCCTCCACCTCGTCGACGATCGGATAGCCGTTCGGCGTGCGACAGATGATGCAGCGCGTCGTATGGAAGGACAGGAAATCGACCTGGGGCCACATGGAACGTAGGACGCGGGCGAGCGCGTCTTTGCACCGGTCGCTGTCTCCCGAACGAAACCAGGCTCCGATCGCGTCGAGCGAGCTCGGCTCCGTATCGTAGATCGTGTTGGCTCCGATCTTGATGTAGTGATTGCCGTCCGGGTAGAGGATGGGCGGTGTGACATAGACGCCCGAGACTTCCATGTCCTCGAGAGAGTAGATCACTGTCGGAGCCCTCGCGAGCTGCCTCGCGTCGGACTCGGAAACCCGGGCGAGGACGATAGATTCGGTCTCGGGCTGGAACGAGAGCTTCCGCGGGACGAGGTCGTGGTAATTCGTAAACGCGCCCGCGGCGACGAGCGTCGCCTTTGTTTCATAGCGGTTGCCGCTGTCGGTCTCGACGACGACGCTCCCGTGGTCACGGCGTACCCGGACGACTGTTTCCGGCACGATGGAAGCACCTTCATCGGTCGCGATTGTCAGCTGCGCTTTCAGCATGCGTCTCGGGTTGATGTAGCCGGCCGGCGCCGGTTCGTGGAGGATCCGGTAGGACTCCGGAAACATGAGCGCCGGAAACGCTTTCATCCAGGAGCGATCCCCGACGTCGTACAGATCGAAGCGTCGACCGAGAGTCCGGGCCGTGTGGAGCGGGCTATCGGGATGCCCGGCGGGGAGCTGCGGGGACTCCGCCACCAAGAGGCCCACCGGCATGTGAAACGGAGTGCGCCCCGCTGCGGCAATCTTCGGGTAGGCGTCGATCGAGCGACCCGCGAGCTTCGAGTACACCACATCCCTGTCGAACTGTCGTGTCAACCGCCCTTGGTCGTAATGGCTGGCGAAGACGCCGCGATGTGTCTGCGGCCGTTCGGGCTCATCCGGGCCGATACAGACGACGCGCGCGCCCGCCTCGGATAGATATTTCGTCGCGGCCGCCCCGATGAGGCCTCGTCCCACGACCGCGTAGTCGAATCCGATCATCGCCGTCAGTGTAGAATGACGGCTCGCTAGGATCGAGCTGGACAGTCACTAGCTGCTTCGTCGGCTCATCGCGAGCCCCGCGGCTCCCAGCATGAACGAAGATCCGGCGAGCTCATAGACCCCGAAAGGCTCGTGCATCACGACCACGCCGAGCAGGACCGCGATGATGGGCGAGACGAAAGCGTACATCCCCGCGCGCGTCGGACCCCAATCCCGCAGGAGCCGCAGATAGAGCGTAAAGGCAACGACCGAGCCGCCGAGAACGAGAAAGGCCCAGCTAGCGAAGACGGTGGGATCGAGGAACGCGGACAGGACCGAGCGGTCGATCGGCTCGAACGCGAGCGCGAGGACGATGAGTCCGGTGCCACCTATGATCGTCAACCATCCCGCCAGTGGCACGGGGCTCGAGACGCGTAGGAGCGGCCGGCTGAGTATCGAGCCGCAACAGTAGGTAAGGGTTCCGCTGACGAGGGCGAGCATACCCGCGAGGCTTCGGCGATCGGCATCGAAGGACAGGGAAGGCAGAAACAGAATCACGAGGCCCGCGACCCCGATGACGATCGCCAGCATTTTCCTCGCGGAGAACGTCTCTTCTCCCGCAATGAGTCCCATAGAGAACAGGCCGACGGGAATGAGCGCGAGGTTTACCACCGAGGCCAGGCCGGACGGCACGAACTGCATTCCCCAAAAGACGAGTCCGTACGAGACGGTGTTCACGAGGATACCGGCGATGAGGATGCGGCTTCGTGAGGCGTCCGCGGGAAGAGCGCTTCCTCGGGCGCGAGCGAGTGCGAGCAGGACCGCGCCGGCAGCGAAGAGTCGAGCGCCCGCGAACGTAAACGGCGGGATTGCGGCGACGCCGAACTTGATGGCGATCCAGGTGAGGCCCCAGATGACGGACATCACCGCGAACGAAAGCAGAGCGCCCAGGCTCGGGGTCAAGGCACTCCTTCGATCCACACGACGCGAGCCCCGGCCGTGAATGGACCTCGCTCTTCGACGAGCCCGTTGGGCCAACGCAAGCGAATGGAATCGACGCGGCCGGTCGCTCCAGGAGCGATGTGCACGATGCGCTCGCTTTGCGAAAGATAGCTCGTTCCGGCGGAGGTCTCGATGCGACGCACCTGCTTGTCCACCCGCGCCTCGACTATCGCGCCGAGCCCGTCTCGGTTCGACGTGCGCCCGACGAGAAGGAGTCGGATCGCGCCGCGGCTCGCGGTGTCGTTGCGCAAGAGGGTGGGCGCCGCGCCGGAATTCGAGAACACGACGTCGAGATCGAGGTCGGCATCGATATCCGCCACCGCGAGTCCGCGACTGACGTGCGCCTCTCCCAGATCGCTGCCCGTGAACCGGCCGCCGTCGTTTCGGAATAGCTGGTTGCGCTGCGCGTAGCTTCCTCCGTACAGGGCAGCGGCATTGTCCAGGACGTGTCCGTTCGCGACGAGGAGGTCGTCGTCGGCGTCGTTGTCCAGATCCGCGAAGAGAGCGCCGAACCCGAGCCGAGGTAGCGACGGGCGTCCGACACCGGACGAGAGTGAGACCTCCGTAAAGAACCCGTTCGACTCGTTCCGATAGAGTGTGTTCGATTCGCCTTCGAAGTTGGTCACGAACAAGTCGAGGTCGGCGTCCTGATCGTAGTCCGAGTGAGTCACACCCATTCCGGCGAGGGCGTTGCCGTCGGCGTCATAGCTCACTCCGACGAGAAGTCCGACCTCCTCGAACTCGAAACCTCCCCGATTGCGGAACAAGAAATTGGGAACCGTGTCGTTCGCGACGTACAGGTCCGTGAGGCCGTCGTCGTCGAAGTCGAGGCTAATCACCCCGAGTCCCTTTCCCGTCCTGCGCGCAATCCCCGCGCTCGTCCCCCGGGCTTCGAAGCGTCCGTCGCTGAGGTTTCGGTACAGCTCGTCGGGCGCGCCCCTGAAGGCGTCGGGGAGGCAATAAGCCCGGAGGGTCTCTCCGCCGATGCGTTGACTGCATTCGGGGCTGTTGCTCGGACTCCAATCGACGTAATTGGTGACGTAGAGGTCGACGAAGCCGTCCTGATCGAGGTCCGACCACGTCGCGCTGGCGCTGAATACGTTCCCCGAAACTCGAGCGTCGACGCTGACGTCGTCGAACGAGCCATCGCCGTTGTTGCGGAACAGCGAGTTCGCCCCGTAATGCGTGACGTAGAGGTCGGCATCGCCGTCGTTGTCATAGTCGCCCGCCGTAGCTCCCATCCCGTAGCCGGAGTGAAGCAGGCCCGATTTCTCCGTCACGTCGACGAAACGGCCGTCGCCATCGTTTCGATAGAGCACGCCCGCTCGGTTCTCCGGTGAATCGCCAACGAGCGCGACGCCATTCGCGAAGAACAGGTCCGGATCCGAGTCGCCGTCGTAATCGAAGAAGACGACACCGGAGCCCATCGTCTCCGGCATGTATTTGTGAGCGGAGGCGCCGTTATCGTGTGTGAACGTGACCCCGCTCGCCGAGGTGATGTCCGTGAGGACGACGCGTTGGGCTCGCGCCTCGAACGCCGTACACACGAGCGCGACGGCCGCGGAAACGAGGCTCCGCGTCAAGAGTCCGGCTCGCTCGCGTAGTATCCCTGTCGCGACCGAACGATGAGCGTCTCGCCTCCGTCGACTCGAATCTCGATCTCCCGCCACGTCCCGTCTCTGGCCGTGTTGTTCGGGACGTAGCTGAGTCTGTACTGGCTTTTGAGCTCTGTTTGAATCTGGGCAAAGCTGCTATCGAGTTGCTCGAAATTCTTCGGAAAAAAAGCGAGACCTCCGCTATTAGCCGAGAGCTGCCTCAGAAATCCTCGGTTGACGCCTCGCCCCGCGGCACGCCGCCCCTCGAAGCCGACACTGTAAATGGTCGCCTCCGAAAGCTTGCCCGCTTCGATCGCGTCAGCCGCAGAGGCGACGCTTCCTTCCTCAGCCGGGCGGGAGTCGTCGCCGTCGGCGAAGAGGATGAGCGCTTTGCGACCGTGGGCGGCGGGGAATTCCTGAAGGGATGCGAGGATGGCGTCGTACAGCGCCGTCAAACCGCGCGGCCGCATGGCCTGGACCTCTCGAGCCAGCGCGACTCTATCGTTGCTGAACTCCTTGGTGAACCACAAATCGTCATTGAAAAAGCCGATCAACATCGAGTCGTCCGGAGAGAGTCCGCGAATGAATCGGTAGGCACCCGACTTGACGCCGCCGAGACTGGGGCGAATGCTCGAGGAGACGTCGAGCAGGAGCACGAGAGAGGCCGGACTTGGCTCGGCGCTGAAGTGGGTGATCTCCTGCGCGATGCCGTCTTCGAGGACGGTGAAGTCGTCGAGGCCGAGCCCGGGGACGTAACGCCCCTCGCTGCTGGTGACGGCGACATCGACCTGGACGAGATCGGTCGCAGCAGTGAACCGAAGCCTGTGGGCGTCCTGGCTGTTCGCGGTGGATGCGAGCGCGGCGACCGCGACAGCGGCCGTTAGCATGACCGTGAACGGGCTCGGGCGCACGGCGCGTCCCTGATCAGTCTTTCGCTGGATACTGCTTGAAGACGTCCGCGACCGCGTCGTTGATCTGTCGTTCTGCGCGATCGGGGGTGCCGAGCGGGTAGGTGCCCTTGGCGTTCCAGAGGAGAAAGCTCGACTCCGCATCGAGGATCTCTATGCTGAGCCCGGCTTGCTTCTCCCTGGAGAAATCGATCTGAATCGTGGAGTTGGCGTCATCCCAAACGGAGCGTTGCTGCGTGGGATTCCCTTGCACGCGCTCGGTCACTTCGAGTCGGTAGCGGATACGGAGCTGCGGACGGATGGTGTCGATACGGTAGCCGTTCTCTTTCATCTGCGCTTGAATCGCATTGATGATGCGCAGGTGGTTGGCCAAGCTCTCGGCCGGTACCTGATCGTGGTTCCAAGCATAGGTGCGATAGTCGGACAGGTCTTGCTTCGGCTTGAATTCTCCCGGCTCGGGTAGCTTCGTCAGCTGCGCCGCTGCGAGCACGGGCAGCACCGAAATAGCGATCGCCATTGCGAGAACAACTCTTGTTGACACGCGGTCTCCTCAGCTTCAGTCTCTCCGTTTTGCCGGACTCTTGTCAACTCGCCGCGGCGTAGTACATTGTCGACCGTGTCGGTTATTGCATGCATCTAATGCGAGACGATTAACTCGTTGACAAAAAGCGCTTTAACAGAATGGTGGCACCTTTCTCGAAGTGGCGGCGACGGTCGAATGTTATGTTCTAGGTATGACAATTTGGCGACCGAATCTCTCGAATACGGAAATCCCTCTCTATCAGGCGATCGCGAACGCGATTGCGAATGATGTCGGGAACGGCCGTCTCCCCGAGGGAGCCCGGCTCCCACCGCAACGCGACCTCGCCGACGAGCTACGCGTGGCTTTGACGACGGTCACCCGTGCTTACACGGAAGCCGAGCGACGTGGCCTCGTCAGTGGGGAAGTGGGGCGTGGCACCTTCGTGCGGCGCCAAGAGAGCTTTCACTTGCGGCACGAGGATGCCACTCCGGAAGCCACGGATATGACGATCAACAGCCTTCTCCCGTATCCGATGGGCCGGGAGCTGGCAGAGAGCATGGGGCGCCGGTTGGCCGGTCGCGATGCATGGTCGGTACTCGACTACCAGCCGCCCTACGGTCGGCGGGACCAGAGGGAAGCCGGCGCCAAACTCGTCGAGGGTGCCGGGCTCGAGGGGTGTGCGGATCGGATCCTCGTCACGAGTGGGGCTCAACACGCGATGGCCGTCGTGTTCTCGACTCTCACGAACCCGGGAGACTTGATCCTCACGGGCGAGCTCACTTATAGCGGGATGAAATCGCTCGCCAACTTTCTCCACGTGCGCTTGCGCGGTCTGTTGATGGACGAGGAAGGGATCCGTCCCGACGCGTTCGAGGCGGCATGTGCGACGACGGAGGCCAAAGCGCTGTACTGCATGCCGACCCTTCAGAACCCGACAGCGGCCGTGATGTCGCCGAAACGGCGGCAAGAGATCGCTGCGATCGCGGAGTCGTATCGACTCCCGGTCGTGGAAGACGACAGCTACGGATTCTTGATCCCGGAAGCTCGAGCGCTCGGCTCCCATGCGACCAAGTCGGCACAGTTCTACTACCTCACGGGAACGTCGAAGAGTCTCGCCCCCGGGCTGCGGATTGGCTTTCTTCATTCCCCGAGCGCGATGGTCGACCGTCTCGCGGCCGCTATTTCGGCGACGACGTTCAATGCGCCCCCTCCGATGGGGGAGATCGTCGCGTCCTGGGTTTCGGACGGCACCGCGGACAAAGTCATGGAGTGGAAACGGACGGAGGTTCGCGAACGGCAAAAGCGCGCGAGACACATCCTCGCTCGGTTCGACTATCGCGCGCATCCGGCGAGCCCCCACGGATGGCTCACGATTCCGGAGCCATGGTGTGTCTCCGATTTCGTCGCCCAAGCGCGTATGCGCGGTGTCCTCATCTCTCCCGCGGACGACTTCGCCGCGGGTCGCGCGACGAGCGCTCATGCCGTGCGGCTATGCCTCGGCCCCGTGGAGGAAAGGTCCCAGCTCATAGGCGCGCTCGAGACGTTGGTCGCTATCCTCGACGGCCCGCCCAAGCCCGGACGGACCGTCGTTTAGCCTTCGTCGCGGCCGCGCGCTTGCCGAACGATGCTCCGATGATCTAGTTTCTCTTCGCCACGAGGTGAAGAGACATGATTTTCCGAAACGAACGTCCGAAGATCGAGATCCCGGATCAGTCCTTGACCGCCTATGCGCTTCAGGACGCGGAGGGTCGAGGTGAGAAGGACGCCTTCGTGGACGGCGCGAGCGGCGCTAGGCTCAGCTATCACGGGCTCGAGCAAGCGGTGCGGAGAGCCTCGACGGGGCTTGCCGCCCGCGGAATGGCGAAGGGTGACGTCCTCGCGATCTACAGCCCCAACGTTCCCGACTACGCCGTGGCGTTTCACGGCGCGGCCGCAATCGGCGGCATCAATACCACCGTCAGTCCCCTGTACACACCGGAAGAGTTGACTCGGCAGCTCAATGACGCCGAGGCGCGTTTCCTCATCACCGTTCCCGCGTTTCTCGACAAGGCGAAGGCTGCCGCCGCCGCATCCGGCGTCGAGGAGGTCTTCGTGTTCGGGGAGGATCCCGATGCGACGCCCTTTGCGGCGCTGCTCGATAACGACGGCGATGCGCCCGACGTCGCGATCGATCCTGCGTCCGATGTCGTCGCGCTTCCTTATTCGAGCGGCACGACCGGACTGCAAAAGGGTGTCATGTTGACGCATCGCAACCTGGTCGCGAACCTCGCCCAAACCGAGGCCGCGTTCGCGGGAGGTCTCGTCGCGGACGACGTCGTACTCGGGATTCTTCCTTTCTTTCACATCTACGGCCTCGTCGTCGTGATGAACCTTTCGTTGCGCATCGGCGCGAGCGTGGTGACGATGCCCCGATTCGAGCTGAACGACTTTCTCGCTCTGATGGAGAGCCATCGGATCTCCGTCGCTTATCTCGTGCCGCCGATCGTTCTCGCCCTTGCCAAGCATCCGGCGGTCGACGAGCACGACCTCTCGCATTTGCGGTGGATCATGTCCGGTGCCGCTCCGCTGGGAGGTGACATCACGAAGAGCGTCATCGATCGTTTGGGATGTTTCGTACTTCAAGGATACGGCCTGACGGAGACGAGCCCGGTCTCTCACTGCGATGTCGCGGACGGCGCGAAGGTCAAGATTGGCTCCGTCGGTACGTGCGTGCCGGGGACGGAATGTAAGGTGGTCGACGTCGACAGCGGCGAAGCTCTCGGTCCGAATAGCAACGGAGAGATTTGGATCAAGGGTCCTCAGGTCATGAAAGGCTATCTCGGTCGCCCGGACGCGACGGCCGCATGTATCGACGCCGAGGGCTACTTCCATAGCGGTGATATCGGCTATGCGGATGAAGATGGCTACTTCTTCATCGTCGATCGACTCAAGGAGCTCATTAAGTACAAGGGGATGCAGGTCGCTCCCGCCGAGCTCGAAGCCATGCTGCTGACGCATCCCTCGGTCGCCGACGCGGCCGTCATTCCGAAGCCGGACGAGGAAGCGGGAGAGATTCCGAAAGCCTTCGTCGTCCTGCGCGACGCCGTCGAGGCTTCGGAGATCATGGACTACATAGCGTCGAAGGTCGCGCCCCACAAGAAGGTCCGCGCCATCGAAGTGGTCGATGCGATCCCCAAATCGCCGTCGGGCAAGATCCTTCGGCGCGTTCTCGTCGAGCGCGAACGTCAGGCCGCGAGCTAGCCGCTGTCGACGCGGCGTTGCGCCGGCGCTGTCTCCTATCTCCGGAGGCTAGCGACTCTTTCGATGTGACAGGAGCCATGGTATGAGCTCAGCTTCCGCGTAGGCGCGGTCCCAGGAGTTGTGAGGGACGCCGGGATACTCGGTGTAGCGTACGTTACCTCCGGCTTTTTCGAGGGCCTCCGTCAAACGCCGTGACTCGTCGACGGGAACGCTTCGATCGCTGTCTCCATGGAAGGCCCAGACGGGGATGGCACCGATGCCTTTTGCCGTCTCTCCGTACGGGTCATTGGGAGCTCTCGATGCCGGGTGCCAGTCCGGCGGAGGAAAGCTCCGCCTCGTCGTGACGCCCCCGCATACCGGCACGATCGCGGCGAACTTCTCCGGATATTTGTAGCCGAAAGCCCAGGCGCCGTAGCCTCCCATCGAGAGTCCCGTCAGGTAGAGACGATCCGGATCGCCGTTGAACTCTTCCATCGAAGCCGCGAGCGCGGAGAACGCTTGAGCTTCCATCGCGGGCTCGCCCCACCACATTCTGCGGCGACACTGCGGCATCACGACGATCGCCGGAAAGTCGGGCTCCCTCCGCAAGATCTCAGGGAGGCCCTCGGCCGTTTGCTTCACTCCATCGCTACCCCGCTCGCCGGCGCCGTGAAGAAAGAAGATGACCGGCCAGCTCTCGTCTTCGCTCCACTGAGAGGGGATGAACACCTGATACAGATAGGGCACGCCGTCGAGCGTTACTTCGCGCGAGACGAAACCCGTTTCAGCGGCAAGGTGGGCAGTGGGGAGTACGGTCAACAGGATAAGCAATCGTCCGATGTTCTTCGCCATTTCTTTGGTTCCGTCGCCTTCATTCGAGTATGTGTGGGCTCTATTCTACAATCCGAGCCATGGATACCGAACTGGAACAGCTTCGCGAGCAGCTCGCGTCGGTCGATCGCGAGATTATCGAGGCGGTGGCACGACGGAGCGAGCTCGCCCAGCGGATCGGAGAAGCGAAAGCGGCGCAGGGCCGGCCCACCCGTGACTTCCGGCAGGAGCGCACCGTCGTCGAGCGAGCGCGAGCGATCTCGGAGACGCTCGGGCTGCCCGAGAGTCTCGTCGAGGAGTTGATGCTCCTGCTCATCCGCTCGGCGCTGACGGTACAAGAGCAGCACGTCCTTTCGAGTGCGGAGGAAGGCCTCGGCAAGAGCGCCCTCGTGATCGGTGGCGCCGGAAAGATGGGCCGGTGGTTCGTCCGATATCTTCGCTCCCAGGGTTTCGAGGTGACCATCGCCGATCCTCGAGCGAGTGGCTCGAGCGACGTCGTTCCGAGCTGGAGCGAAGCGACCGAAGGCAGAGACGTCACTGTCGTCGCCGCGCCGCTCGTCGTCACCAACGAGATCCTCCTTCAGATGGCGAAGGATCCGCCCTCGGGGCTCGTCTTCGATGTCGGCTCTCTCAAGAGCCCGTTGCGCGACGGTTTGACGAAGCTGGCCCGGGCCGGAGGGCGGGTCACATCGATCCATCCGATGTTCGGCCCCGATACGCATCTCTTGTCCGGCCGGCACGTGATTTTCGTGGACGTTGGCCATGCGGAAGCGACTCGTGAGGCCCGCGAGCTGTTCCGTTCTACGATGGCCGAGCAGGTCGAGATGGACCTCGAGAGCCATGATCGTCTCATCGCCTACGTGCTGGGTTTGTCGCACGCGACGAACATCGCGTTTTTTACGGCGCTCGCGGAGAGCGGCGAGGCTGCGCCGGCGCTCGCAAAGTTGTCGAGTACGACGTTCGACGAGCAGCTCAACGTCGCGCGCAAGGTCTCCGCGGAAAGCCCGGACCTCTATTTCGAGATCCAATCCCTCAACGATTATGGGACGGAGTCGTTGTCGGCGCTTCTCTATGCGGTCGAGCGCCTGCGCTCGGTCGTGCGCGCTGGCGATAGCGACGGGTTCGCGTCGCTCATGAACAAAGGCCGTGAATATCTCGAAAGCCGGGAGACGTAGGACCGGCGCCGAGCTACGCTTTCGCGACGAGGTCCGCCGCGTGCTTGCTCAGCTCGTTCGCGCGTTCGTTGAATCCTTGGCGCTCGTAGACATCGGCCAGATCTTTGATCGCGGCGACGTGGTTCGGATCGAGCTCGAGAGCGGTGACGAGGTTCTCTTCCGCCTCCTTCATCCAGTTCTGATTTCGCGTCAGACCGATGCCCAAGAGGTGGTGATAGTCGGCCTTTTCCGGGTCGAGCTCCACCGCTTGTCGCGATAGTTGGATGGCCTCCCAGAAATCCGTTGTCTCGAAGGCGTCCTTTGCTCTATCGAAGAGCTCGCGGGCGTAGTCTTGCCGTTTCCGCTTGGCGGCGTCGTTCGACACACTCGTCTCGGAGCGAGGGAGCGACATCGAGGCTTTCCGCGGAGAGACGGAGTTGAGCGCCTCCGTCAAGACGGCGCAAACCCTGGTTAGCTTCTGGCGGTCGGCCGAGCGCACCCGATACGCTTGCGCGTCGGGATGAAAGCGCTGGACGAGCTCGAGATAAGCATTCTTGACGTCCGCCGTCGGCGTGCTGATATCGATTCCAAGAAGCTCCGAGTAGCGCCTTTCGCTCGCGAGACGAAGGCAGCGTGCGACCTCCGTCGCGAGGCGTGAGTCGAGCTTTTCACCGCCGCTACCGCCACTCGACTCCGAGCCCGACGCGTCGGTTGCTTCGTCCAGCGTGAGCAGGCCGCGGTCGATGAGGTCGACGAGGGTGCCCGCAGCTTCCGGCTCTGGAATCGGGCTCACCGTGAATATATCCGAGGCCCGCGAGTGCCCGTCGATCCGTGAAAGGATGAATCCCTGCGCCGGCGTCAACGCGATGGTCTGGAGCTCATCGGAAGCGATCCTCGTGAAGCGAAGCGGACGTCGCTCGGCGCGCAGCGATTCGATGGTTTCCGCGCCGGCGGTCATAGGCGGCGTTTCGTTTGGCGGGATCTCGACGGTCTCGGGCAAGCTGTCGAGATCGATCCGCGCCGCCGCGTCCGATTCCGCGCACGCCTCGGTGGTATGGATGGGAATGAGCGCGAGCGCTCCCAGCATCTCCGCCGCCGTCGCGAAACGCTCCTCCGCTCGTTTGTTGAGCGCGCCCTCGAGTACGTCGAAGACCTCTTTGCGTAGGCCAAGCGCCTGGACGGTTCGAGACGCGAGTGGATCCTTGTTGACGATGTTGAGGAGCACGGCGGTCAAGCTCGTGCCCGGGAAGGGCTTCTCTCCGGTGAGGCACTCGTAGAAGACGCCGCCCAGCGAGAAGAGATCGCTTCGGCAGTCCACTTCTTCTCCGGTTGCCTGCTCCGGCGACATGTAGTCCGGCGTTCCGATGAGGCTGCCGGACATGGTCAGGTGCGTCGCGCCTTCGGACTTCGCGATCCCGAAATCGGTGATCCGGGCTTCGAAAGATGGCGTGATCATGATGTTGCCGGGCTTGATGTCGCGATGGATGACGGTGTGCTCGTGGGCGTATTCGAGGCCCTTCGCGACTTGGGTGACGATGTCGATGGCGCGCGCGACAGGAATCTTCTTTTCGGCGAGGAGCGATTGCAGCGTCTCGCCTTCGATGAATTCCATGACGATGAAGCCGGTTTGGGGCGTGAAGATGATGTCGTGGATGGTGACGATATTGGCGTGCTGGAGCTGCGCGGCGACTTGAGCTTCTCGAATGAAGCGCTTGCTGAGCGCCGCGCGTCGGGCGCTTCCGATGGACGGGTCGAGTCCGATGGTCTTGATCGCGACGGCCCGATTCAGGAACGTGTCGAGCGCTTTGTACACGGATCCGAAGGCACCCGTTCCGATGAGGCTAACGATGTCGTAGCGGCCACCGGGAATCTCCTCCAAGGGGAGCGGCTGCGCCGCGGTGTCATCTGGAATCCTCTGGTCCGCTGTCGACGCCATCGTTTTTCAGTCCTCGTTTCCGGGTCGCCCCGCTTACACATAGGCAAGATGCGTGCCGATGGGGTGGGAGCCAAATGCCCGTGACCAGGGCCTTTTTCGGTGCCGAATGTAGGGTTTCACCGAACGGTCGTGGGAGTTATCCCGCACCGACCGGCCGCGCTCGAAAAGCGGTGACGTCAGGCTCGCGTCAAGCGGAGTCGAGGAGCGTCTCGACGGCGCGCCGGCCTTCGGCGGCGGCTCCCGTCCAGTTCTGATGCCCGCCTAGCTCGGAGTGACCGATCGCGATCCGGCCAATCGGCTCCCGAATGACCTCGTGGACGGGCGTCGCTCCGTCTTCCCCGAACATGAAGCCCGGCCCGGGGTTGGTGTACGCGTGGCCCCAGCGGTTGAGGATGATGCCGGCGATATCGGCTTCATCGTCGAAGCCGCTATCTGCGAAGAGATGGTTCATCTGAGCGCGGATGTTCTGCTCTATCTGCGAGAACGGCGCCGTGAGTAGCTCGAGCCGTCCCATCTCGCCCTGGCGTTTCATGGGAAGACCCGGATAGAAATAGGGGACGTAGAACGTCAGCATCGTGGGCTGGTCGGGGCTCATCTCCTCGCGGGTGCCATCGAGGCGCATCGGTCGACTGATGTTGCACGAGAACCCGAATCCGCCTTCGTAGATGCACGCCGCGACGCCGAGTCGCTCGAGGAAGCGCCAATTCCTCAACGCCACGTTTGCGATGAGAACGGCGGAGTGACCGAAACGACCATAGGCGTCGTGGTGACTTTGTGGAAGGTCTCGGATCACTCTGCGATTGGCCCAGCCGCCCGAGGCCATGACGACGGCCGAGGCACGCAATCGGTGGAGCTTGCCTGCCGAGAAATAGGTGATGCTCACGCCGCCGTCCGTCTCGTTTCCGACGCGTACGACGGTGGCGTTCATGCGCAAGTTGACGTCTTGCGTCTCCTTATCCAAGCTGTCGAAGCGAAGAGGCTGGGTCAAGACGTCCGAAAGCGATGCGCCTCCCTCGATGGCGTCCGGATTCAAGTTCTTGACGAAGTAGCGGGCGAAGCCGGTATTCCCTCCGGGGAAACAATGGAATGTGAGATCGCGGTAGCGATCGGTTTTGCGAAAGCCCGGAAGCTCGAAATGCCAGCCCCACCATGCCGAGATCGCGTCACAACCGAGGCCGATGATGCTCGCGAGGATCGGGTCGACGTAGGCGGTCACGGATTCGGGGAGCCCCAGCACGGACTCGTAATAAGTCTTCACCGTCATCGAGTCGAGCCACGGCTCGAGCTCTCGGTCGCCTCGTAGCGTGTCCGCTGCGCCGTCACGCCATCGCTTCATCGCCTCGGGATCGCGAGAATTCTCCCAGGGCGCGGAACCCCAGCCCGTGCGGGGCTGCGCGCGAAGCAGGTGCGATTGCGGTCTCGGGAGGTCGGGAAACATCGGGCTCGCAGGTCGCGGGGCGTCGTCGAAGAAATGGCCGACCGAGAACGCGTCGGTCTTCCAATGTAGGTAGGAGAAGTGGTCGAGCGGGATCCCCATGCCGGACGCGCCTCCCGACGGCTCGCCGTAGGCGAACTCGCGAGGGATGCCGAGCGACGTGAAGTAGTCGTCGGGCTCTCCCGTCTCCGCGAGCACGCCGAAATCGTCGGAGCCCTGAGGAGCCACGATGCGTCGGCCGTCGACGACGAGCTCGTTTCGCTTGGCCTCGCCGCCGAAAACCGGGTGGTTGTCGAGGATGAGGCATCGACCGCGCGGTCGATGTCGACGGAAATGGTGTGCCGCGGAGAGGCCCGAGAGCCCTCCGCCCACGATCACGAGGTCGTAGGACTCCCCGGTATCGACGGCGTCGTCGAGCGGCCCGTCGAAGGCCCCGGCGCGGATTCGATGCGCGCTCATCAGGACATCGGGCGTGTTGCCATGGGAAGTCCGGTAGTCGCCGTCTCCTCCGGGACCGTACCACTCCTCACCGACGTCGAAGCTGTAGTCGTCGGCGGGGCCGGAACCGAGCTCCGGCGCGTCTTCGTTCTCGGACGAGCCGCAACCCGCGAGGGCCGCGCCCACGATCGCGGTCGACCCGTTGATGAAATCACGCCGAGAAATCGGAGAGCTGGAGTCGGGGGAGTTTTTTGGGTGCGACATGGCGCGACGATGTTACCGCGGCCGTGGTGTTCGAAGCACCTTTCGCATATGCTCCCGGCTCTATGCGGCTAGCGGTTCTCTATACCGGCGGGACGATCGGTAGCGTCGGGACTCCGCTTGGGCCGCTCTCCGACCGTGCTTTTCAGGAAGCGTTTCAGGCCAATTTGACCCCGATTCTCGAGTCCGAATATACGGAGCTCGAAATCGGGTTCATCCCGTTCGGGACGGCTGTGCTCGACAGCACCAATTTGAGACCCTCTGATTGGTGCAAGATGGCGGGGGAGATCCTGACGCGCTACCGTGACTACGAGGCGTTCGTCGTACTCCATGGAACGGACACGATGGCTTACAGCGCTTCCGCGTTGTCCTTCCTGATGACCGGATTGCACAGGAACGGCTACCCCAATGCGGTCTTGAGCAAACCGGTCATCTTCACGGGCTCTCAGGTTCCGCTCTTCTACCGCGCCGATTCATCGGAGCGGCTTTCCCTTCGTTTCAATACCGACGCCTATCAAAACGTTTGCGGTGCCGTCGCGGCTGCCCACAGCGGTGCTCCCGAAGTGTGTTTGTACTTCGGCAATGCTCTGTTCCGGGGCAACCGGACGCGCAAGACCAATGCGAGCGAGTTCGACGCCTTCTCGTCTCCGAACTATCCGCGGCTCGGTGAAACGGGCGTCTCGTTCGAGCTGTTCAACGAGCGCGTGCTGCATTTGCCTACGACGGAGTCCATTTCGCTCGAGTCCGACGGAGCGCGCGAGCGATTGTCGCGCCAGCTCGACTTCATCGCCACCCACATCGACTCGTGCCGGGTCATGCCCTTCCTCGCGTTTCCCGCGCCCTATGGTGAGACCGAGGACGGAGCGATGAGCGTCCTCGCGGAGCTGTTGAGCGCTTGTGTCGCACGAAAGCTCGACGGTGTCGTGCTGCAATCCTACGGGGAGGGCAACTTCCCGTCGGGGAACCCGGACCGTCCCGAGGAGGGCGCGGTTTTCGAAGCGTTGAGAGACGCGGATGCCGCCGGCACGATCCTCATCGACAATACCCAGGTACTGTCCGGGGTCGTCAACGGATCGAGCTATGCCTCCGGCTCTTGGTTGTCCGGGGTCGGTGTCGTCGGCGCCTACGATATGACGCCTATCGCAGCCCTCACGAAGCTCATCTATCTGAAGACGCTCTCTCGCTACGGTGACAACGGTTGGGACCAAGACGCCATCAAGCGCTTGATGCAGACGAATGTCATCGGTGAGATCATGGACGTGAATCGACTCGATGCCCGCGGAGAGCGTTTCCTCGCGCCGGACGCGTCGATCCACGCGCTCGACGGAACGGCGTCGATGGTCAACGATCCGGATCTGGGGCCCGTGCTCCGGGATCGCGCGGGCGCGCTGTTGTGGGCGGCGCTCTCCGATCCGTCTGGAGCCGACATGCCTGGACGCCTCTACATGCAAGGAGACGGGAATGCCGTCTTCTACGATGCTTCCAACATCGTTCGATGGTCGTCGGACACGGCGTCGACGTCCTTCGCGACGTCCATGCTCGTTCTGGACGGCGCGAGCAGCCCCTTTGGGTTGTCGCTCTACGTTTACGATTACGCTCGCCAGGCGATCGAAAAAACGCTCTTCCGCGCCTAGCGGGGGATTGATTCCGACAGCGGCATCCGATCGGGCTCCGTCCACGCGCGCCGCGCGTCCCACGACCAGATGGTCTCGGCTCGATAGTGCTCGAGGAACAGATCTCGTTTGCCCTCATAGGCGGTGACGCATCGGTTTATCCGCTCGAGCGACGTCGCACTTTCCGGAAGAGACTTGAGAAAGCCTCGTGCGAGTGCGAGCCAGAACAACGTGAGAGTCTCATGGTAGCCGCTCGTCCGGGTGCGCTCGATCCCGTTCAATCGGTTGTACCGCAGGATACCGGTCACGACTCTGTCGCGCGCCTCTTCCTCGTCGAAGTGCTCGAGGTACCACGAAGCGACGACGAGGTGCGTTCGATGGTTCCAGTCCGGTTTCGGGATAGCGCCTGCCTCGAACGCCTCGATGACCCGGCGCACCTCCTCGAGCGACTCGAAAGACATCGCAGGGATGGTAACAGTGTCGCTCATGGATTGGCTCCGAGAAGCTCTGCGAGCCGTTCGTGGCCGGCTTGTCGTGCTTCGGTCTCGGGAGTATGGCCCCAACGGTCGACCGGGTCGTGCCTCGCTCCTTTTTCCAGAAGGTAGTGGACGACTTCGAGTTGACCTTCGGAAGCTGCCAAGTGCAGAGGGGTTCTCCCGTCATAGTCTCCGTGGTTGGGATCGGCGCCTTGCGCGACGAGACGACGCATCCCGTCTAGGTCGCCCTCAGCGGACGCGTAGCAAAGCTCGACTATGAGCTTGCGGCGGATGGACTCGCGCTCGAAGCGAGGGTCACGCTTGGCGTCGTTGCCGAACGCACCCATGTCATAGTTGGAAAAATGGAAACGACGGACGAGCTCCCTGGAGAACTCGATCCCGCGGACGCTGTTGCCGTGCTCGTCGAGCCGGGGCGACCAGGTACAAAAACCGGCAACGTTGGGTATCACGACAACGATCGCGCCCGAGACACCGCTCTTTGCGGGGAGACCGACCGAGAACGCCCATTCTCCGGAATAGTCATACATGCCGCACGAGTACATCAGGGACAGGCACTTCTGAACGGTATCCGGATCGAGGACCCGCTGGCCCGTGAGCGGACAGATGCCGCCGCTCGCGAAGGTGGCGGCGACGACCGACAGGGATTCCACGGTCATCTCGAGTGAGCAGCACTGAAAGTAGAACTCGAGAGTCTCGACGAGATCGACCTCTTCGGGGAATGCGCCCTGCTCGCGCATGAAATATCCGAGCGCGAAGTTCCGGTCCGCGGTGCCGCGCTCCGAGAGGTAGGTAGGATTACTGAAACCCGGTCTCGTCCCGCCGCTGAGCCGGCTCCACATCTCGAGCACGTAGTCGAACCGGTCGCCCGTCGCCATTCCGGGCTGGATGAGAGCACAGCACATGATGGCGCCGGCGTTCACCATCGGATTGTGTGGCAGTCCGCGCGGATTGAGGGCGAGCTCGTTGAAGCTCACACCACTCGGCTCTCGTCCGACGTGGCGATGGACACGCTCCTCACCCCGCGTCTGAAGGGCGACGGCATAGCTTACGAACTTGCTCACCGATTGCAGGCAGAAGGATGTGCCGGCGTCGCCGACGCTCGCGCGCTGGCCGTCCACCGTGCAAAGCCCCACGCCGAACTGTTCGGGGTCGACCCGGCCGAGCTGCGGAATATAGTTCGCCACCGCTCCTGACCGATTGGAAGAGACCTGTTGGTAGATATCCTCGAGCTCGGCCGAGAACGACTCGAAGTCGGGGATCGCGAGCCGGTGTGTCAGGGCTCGCTCGATCAAGAGTATGCTCGGTTTGATGACTTGGCTGAAGTCATCCCACGAGAGCTCGCTCTTTCCAAGCGACGCGAGCTGGTCGACGCTGGCGGCGATCCGAGGATCGTCCTGGCGAAGACCCGCTGTCGTCCACGCGCGCGTCAGTGCTTCGACGCTTACGAAAGACTGGTCCGGGGACGCGAGTGCGTCGAAGAGAAGCGCTTCGCGGTCGCTCTCGTTGGGGGCGCCCGAAGGCGCCCCGGTTGGCTTGTCGCTCCGTCTGAGATTCATCGTGTCACCTCACTTCGGCGGGTTCTTCTGTTTTCGCGCCGCGACTTCGGAATGCGAGCTCTTGCAACATATACGCGGATTCTGCGTGCTCGTATACGTCGATCCCTAGCCTTTCCGCGAGCGTTGGAGTGCGGAGTCCGACGAACTTTCGGACCAACACCAGCACCGCGAACGTGGCCAGGGCCGCGTAGGCGCCTGCGACCACGACGGTGATGGCCTGGACGAGAAGGAGCTTCGGGTTGCCGTACAGAAGTCCGTCTGCGCCGGTCGCATTTACCGTGGTCGTGGCGAAGACGCCGGTGAGGAGGCATCCCGCGATACCGCCCATTCCGTGGCAAGCGAAGACGTCGAGGGTGTCATCGAGCCGGGTGCGACTCAGAAGCCGCATCGTCTGGTAGCTCGCGAGCGCCCCGAGCGTTCCGATCGCGATAGCCCCAACCGGGGTGACGAAGCCCGCCCCGGGAGTGATCGCGACGAGGCCGACGACGGCACCGATCGCCGCGCCGGTCGCGCTCGGCTTGTCACGCTCCATGGACTCGACCACGACCCAGGTCACGAGAGCCGCGGAAGCGGAGAGCATGGTGGTCACGAGAGCCAGCACTGCCGTACCGTCCGCCGCTAGCGCGGAGCCGGCGTTGAAGCCGAACCAGCCGAACCACAGCAGCGATGCCCCGAGAATCACGAACGGGACGTTGTGGGGCGCGTGCGACAACGTGTCGTCGGAGCCTCGGCTACGAGGACCGAGAACGAGTGCGCACACGATGGCGGAGATGCCGGCGCTGACGTGGACGACCGTTCCACCGGCGAAGTCGAGGGCTCCAAGCTCTCCAAGAAAGCCGCCGGGCCCCCAAACCCAGTGGGCGATCGGGTTGTAGACCGCGATGCCCCACAAAAGGATGAAGAAAGCGTAAGCCTTGAAGCGCATCCGCCCGACGACCGCCCCGGAGATGAGCGCCGGGGTGATAATCGCGAACATCATCTGGAACGTCGCGAAGGCGAGGTGCGGGACCGTGCTCGCGTATTCTGGATCGGGGTCGAGGCCGACACCGGTGAGTCCGATGAAGGACGTCCCGCCGAGAAAGGCGTTTCCGGGCGCGAAAGCCATCGAGTAGCCCACGAGAGACCACTCGAGCGCGATGATCCCGAGCGCGATGAAGCTCATCTTGATCGTGTTGACGGCTTGTCGTTGCCGTACCAGGCCGCCGTAGAAGAAGGCGAGCCCTGGGGTCATGAGCAAGACGAGCGCGATGCTCATGAGCAGCCATGCGGTGTTTCCGGTATCCATTGTGTGCCTCTTTCTTCATCCGTGAACGGGACGGGCCCCGAGCGAGACCCGTCCCGGAATCTGCTCAGCCGACCGCGACGAGCGTTCGGTTCTCGGTTCTCTTCTCTTCGCCCAAGATCGTCGAGACGAGGGCGAGCGCAACCCGGTACGGGTCGCAGTTGGCACCGGGCCGGCGGTCCTCGAGATAGCCGTAGCCTTGAATGGCGACGGGGCGGGGGATACGGATCGAAGCTCCGCGGTCCGCTGTACCGGCGCGGAACTCACTGATCGAGCACGTCTCGTGTAGACCGGTGAGGCGCTCGGCGAGCCCCGCGCCGTAGCTTTCGATGTGCTCGTCGTGGTTGCGTCCGAGGCGATCGACGGCATCTTCGATGGCGCCTAGGCCGCGTCGTGGATCCCGCATGGACTGTGTCGAGAAGTTCGTGTGAGCACCCGCTCCGTTCCAATCGCCTTGGACCGGCTTGGGGTCGAAGGAGACGCGGATCCCTTCGTTCTCGGCCACGCGCACGAGAACGTAGCGCGCGAGGTGCATGTGATCGCTCACCGTCAGCGGGTCGGCGCTCTCGTTATCGACGCCGCGATAGCCGACCTGGAACTCCCACTGACCAGGCATGACTTCGGCGTTGATGCCGTACAGCATGATACCGGCCCTCAGGCAGGCTTCGGCATGTGCTTCGACGAGGTCGCGGCCGAAAGCCGCTTCGGTTCCGACGCCGCAGTAGTACGGGCCCTGGGGCCCGGGGAAGCCGTTGTCGGGGAAGCCGAGTGGACGGCCGTCGCGCATCAGCGTGTACTCTTGCTCGATGCCCATCCAAGGGTCCTCGGCCCGCGCGCTCTCATCCAGCGCCGCGCGAAGCTTGGCGCGATAGTTGGTGGCGTGAGGTGAGCCGTCCGGGTTCAAGACCTCGCACATGACGAGATAGTTGCCCTCGCCCCGCAGCGGGTCGTGTACGACGCTTGCGGGGGCGAGCAGCAGATCGGAGTCGCCTCCCTCTGCCTGATTCGTCGACGAGCCGTCGAAGCTCCACATCGGAAAATCCTCAGTGGTAGCGTTCGAGTCACGATCGAGCGAAACGACCCTGCTTTTTCCACGTAGCCTTTGAGTGGGTTGTTCTCCGTCGAGCCAGATATATTCTGCCAATCCCAACATTTCGATAATCCTCCTGTCCTTTTTTGGGCTCGACGCCTTCCAGTCGATCTCGCCCTTCATCCCGTACATGCGCAGGAGCTCCGAGACGTGGCTCATGAGATCGAAAAAATGCGTAACAAGGAGTAGAGGTCAGAGAAAATGCGAAATACCGAAATTGACGCGCTTTTGGAGAGAGTTCATGCCGGGGACCGCGAGGCCTCGGCGGATGTCTACGGGCTCGTCTATTCCGAGCTCCGTACCATCGCGAAATCGCAGCTCCGCCGGGAGAAAGCGAGCCACACCCTGTCTCCCACGGCTTTGGTGAACGAAGCCTATCTTCGACTGTTCTCCCGGGAGCTGAACGCGCCCAGCCGCGCCTACTTCTTTGGAGCGGCGGCGGAGGCGATGCGCAGAGTCCTGATCGACCACGCCCGCAAGCGCCTTGCCGAGAAGAGGGGCTCGGATGCGAAGCGGGTCACGCTGTCGGAAGTGTCCGAGGGGACGTCCCTGCCGCAGGACGTCGACGTCATCTTGTTGGACCAGGCTTTGAGCGCCCTCGAAACGCATGACGAGAGGCTCAGCCTCGTTGTGAAGCTTCGCTACTTCGTCGATCTGAGTCTCGAGGAAACGGCCGATGTTCTCGACGTCTCGACGGCGACGGTCAAGCGTGACTGGGCCTATGCCCGGGCGTGGCTTTTCGAGAAAATGTCTTCATAAATCGTCAAAGTGGCGTCTTCGCGAGCTCCACCGCGTAGCCCTTAATAGGTGGTAGCGCGAAGATGAACGAAGCACGGAGGCAAGTACCGACCGCGGCCGTTATTCCCGCGGATCCCGGGAATCTTACGGATTTCGACGAGCGCGACGTCTTCGCGGCTTGTCTCGAGGCGCGGCGCGACCAGTGGTCACGCCTGATATTCAACGCCGGCCGGGGCGATTCGAAACGCATTCAGCGTTTGCGACGTCTCATGGCCGCTCATGACCGCGCGACGGTCTTGGATGGCGCGCGGGCTCCGCAAGCGGATCCGCAAAGCATCGGGCCCTACGAGATCCTGCGACGGCTCGGCGAGGGTGGGATGGGCGTTGTCTTCGCAGCGAGGCGCCGACGCTCCGGCCAGGAGCCGGCTCAGCGGCAGGTTGCCATCAAGACCGTTCGCGCGACTGCCATGACCTCTCAGATCGCGTGGCGATTCCGCGCCGAGCGGCGTGCTCTGTTGCGGATGGCCCACCCCAACATCGTCGGCTTTCTCGGTGCGGGGTCTCACGCCGGCGTTCCGTACATCGTCATGGAGCTCGTGGATGGCGCTCCGCTGTTGGATTATTGCGACGAGCGCTCGATCTCTCTTCCAGAGCGCGCTCGCCTCCTTGCGCCGGTTTGTCGCGCGGTATCACACGCGCATGCCAGAGGCATCATTCATCGGGACTTGAAGCCCGCGAATATCATCGTGACCGAGTCCGACGGACGGGCCGTGCCGAAGATCATCGATTTCGGCATCTCGAGACCGACCACTCGATCCAGCGGGGCGAGAGCTCCCCGTACCCTTTTCGGACAGCTCGTAGGCACGCCGGAATATATGAGCCCCGAGCAAGCCTCCACCGACGGCGGGCCGGTGAGCCGCCGCTCCGACGTCTACTCTCTCGGGGTCGTTCTCTATCAGCTCCTTTGTGGAGAGCTACCGTTCGCGTCGCAGGAGGGAAGTACGTACGAGCTCCTTCGCCGGGTCCGAACAGAGATTCCGATCGCACCTTCGATGCGCTCGAAGGGAGACGCCGTTTCGCCGAGGCTCGATGGGATCGTAATGAAAGCCCTCGAAAAGGATCCGCGCAAACGGTATGCGTCCCCGGCGGAGATGGCGGATGCCATCGAGGGAGTCGTTGCGTAACGGGGTGTTAGTATCGCGGCCATGGACCGGATCGAGCCTGGCGAGCCCCCCGAGACGATGCGGAGGGGTGGCCTCGACGAGCTACAGCTCGCGCGCCTGGATGCACTCGTGAAACGCCTGCGGGGCGCGGTCCCGTACTACGAGGAGGCTTTGTCGGCCGTCCCCGATATCCGTTCTCTTTCCGAGCTGGCAGCGCTTCCGTTCACGACGAAGCGAACGCTCCGTGACCACTACCCGTTTGGGCTGCTCGCGGTCCCGCAGGAGCGCGTCGTTCGCGTCCATGCCTCGAGCGGCACGACGGGGAAGCCGACCGTCGTGGCCTATACGGCAGCCGACATGGCGCTGTGGGGCGAGGTCGTGGCACGCGTGATGGCGATGGCGGGCGTCACGTCGGCGGACATTGTCCACAACGCCTTCGGCTACGGATTGTTTACCGGCGGGCTCGGGTTCGGCATCGGCTCGGAGGTCGTCGGCGCGTCGACCGTCCCTGTCTCCGGCGGAAATACGGCCCGCCAGATCATGCTTCTCGAGGATTTCGGGGCGAGCGTGCTGTGCGCGACCCCCTCCTACGCGCTCGTGCTCGCCGAAGCGCTGGCCGAGGCCGGAATAGGGGTCGAACGCCTCGCGCTCCGGTGCGGTTTTTTTGGCGCAGAGCCGTGGGGGGAAAGTGTTCGCACCGAGATCGAGACGAAGCTTGGGCTCCGCGCATTCGATTCCTACGGGCTCAGCGAGATTATCGGCCCTGGTGTGGCGGGGGAGTGCGAGGCGAGCGCGGGCCTCCACATCGCCGAGGACCACTTTCTTCCCGAGGTCGTCGACCCGGACTCCGGATCGCCTTTAGGCGACGGAGAGGAAGGCGAGCTCGTCATCACGACATTGACGAAGGAGGCACTGCCTCTGCTGCGCTATCGGACTCGGGACCGCGTATGCCTCGACCATACCCGCTGTGCTTGCGGGCGCACGTCGGTGCGTATGAGCAAGGTACTCGGGCGTACCGACGACATGCTGATCGTCCGGGGTGTGAACGTTTTCCCATCGCAGATCGAGGAGGCGCTCCTCTCCGTCGACGGCGCGAGCCCGCACTACGTCATCTATGTCGACCGGCTCCGAGACGGACTCGATTCGCTCGAGATCGCGGTCGAGCGAGCCTTGGGACACGATGCTTCAATGGCGGGGACGATCGCGTCGGGTGCAAAAAAACGCATCGAGGACATTCTCGGGATCCGCGTCTCGGTCGACGTCGTGGCTCCGAAGCAGATCGCACGGAGCCAAGGCAAAGCCGTTCGGGTCGTGGATCGCCGGAAGGACGAGGGAGGTAAGAATTGAATCGAAACGAAAGCCGCCGTGAGCTCTTGAAATACCTGGCCGCCAGTCCGGCCTTCGTGTTCGCTCAATCCACCCGGAGGTTCGCTGGACTGGGCGATGGCCCTATCACCGATCCCGAGCAGGCCATAAACGTCCTCGATTTCGAGCCGGCGGCCGAAAACGCGCTCCCACCTGCACATTGGGGCTATCTCTCCACCGGTACGGATGACGACGGCACCCTCCGCGCCAATCGCGAGGGCTTCGACCGGCTCCAGCTCCGGCCGCGCCGCCTCATCGATGTACGCAAGATCGATATGTCGACCACGCTCTTCGGAGAGCGTTTTCCCTCGCCGATCGTGATCGCCCCGACCGGGCGGAATCAGGCGTTCCATCCCGAAGGAGAGCTCGCCGTTGCGAGAGCCGCGAAAGCTCACGGCCATTTGCAGATGTTGTCGACGGTCGCCTCCACGGCGGTCGAAGACGTCATCGCGGCGAGAGGCGCCCCCATCTGGTACCAGCTCTACGCCCGCTACAACTGGGAGATTACCGAGGCGCTCGTGCGACGCGCGGAAGCCGCGGGCTGCACGGCGATCGTGCTCACGGTGGATTTGCAAGGCGGGAGTAATCGAGAGACGAACAAACGCTTGGCCAAGCTCGATGACAGGGAGTGCACACTTTGCCACGAGCCCGTATTTCAGGACTACATCCGCACGAAGCCGATGTTCGACGGTCTCGATGTTCCCGAAGGGAGCGACTACGGGCGGAGCCTGTCCTGGGACTTCGTCCGGAGGCTCCGCGATATTACGAAGGTGAAGCTCCTTATCAAGGGAATCGTGCGCGGTGATGACGCGGCTCTCGCGGCCGACCATGGAGTGGACGGCGTCGTCGTGTCCAATCACGGTGGGCGCGCGGAAGCCTCGCGGCGCTCGACGATCGAGTGTCTGCCCGAGGTCGTCGCGGCGGCAGGGGAGCGGCTGACGATCCTCATCGACGGGGGTTTTCGGCGAGGAACCGACGTTTTCAAGGCGCTCGCGATGGGGGCGGACGCCGTCTGCATTGGTCGCCCTTATCTCTGGGGTCTCGCGGCTTTCGGCCAGCCCGGCGTAGAAGCGGTGCTCGCGATTCTCAGGAGTGAGCTCTCCTTGGTCATGCGCCAGTCCGGTACGACCTCGCTCGCCGAGATCGATGGCAGTTTTCTGGCGCAGCGCATGGGCTTGCAGTAGAATCGGCTGTTTTGGGTGCCCACAAAAAGACCGTTCTGAGCACGATCGCTGCGCTCATCGGTGCCGTGGTGTGCGTCGCGGTCGCCGTCAAGCTTGCGTCCGTCGCAGACGGCCTGGGCATTGCCGATGCGCTGACGGATCGATTCGGAGCGTTCGGGATGCTCGTCTTCGTCATTCTCGGAGGCCTCTCGGCGGTGTTCTTCTTTCCGGGCTCGTTGTTGATGACGGCGAGTGGCGCTGCGTTCGGGCTCGGATGGGGCTTCGTCGCGGCCCTCGCGAGCGTTTGCCTCGGGGCTGCGCTCGCGTTCATCGTCGCGCGCTATCTGGCGAGACGTCGCGTCGCGGGCTGGGTCTCGAAGAAACCGCGTTTCGCTGCCGTCGATGCCGCGATCGGCGAAGAGGGCTGGAAGCTCGTCATGCTCACGCGCTGTTGCCCGATCTTTCCCTATATCTTTCAAAACTACGCGTATGGCCTGACGCGCGTGCGTTTCTCTCACTACGTCTTCGGCTCCCTCTTGGGTCTTGCTCCCGCCGCGCTCCTGTTCGTCTATATGGGCTCCCTCGGCCGCGCGGGGACCGAGGCGGTTTCCGGAAGCACGACGAGCCTCGAGCTTGCCGTCCGGGTACTCGGTTTCGCTGCGACGGTCATGGTCGCGATCTACATCACGCGGATCTCGACTCGGGCACTGGAGCGCGCCGGGCTTTGAGCTCGACTCTCAACCGATTCATCCTCGAAGGCGCTCATCATCACGACCGCGACGGCGTATTCGTCGAGCGTGCGGATTCCACATGGAAACCCATGCCTGATTGGCGTGCCGACCGTCACTCGATCCGTATCGCGTTGGTGCTCAGTGAGCGCTTCGGCGTCGCGCCGGGCGACACCGTTGCGCTCGAAATGACGTTGCGGACGGAGTGGGCGCTCATCGAACGGGCGATCTGGGGCTTGGGTGCCGCGAGTGTCCCGGCGGATAGTACGGATTCATGGCGCGCGGCCGAGCCGGTCGTCATCTTCTCCGATCGGGAGATCGCACAACCTCCGGCCTCGGTGCGATCGACTCTGAACCTCACCGAGGACTACGCCGAGATCATGGACTACGGCGGTGTGCTCGATACTCCGGAGCGCGCGACCCAGTTTCGCGCGAAGGCCCGACAAACGCCGACCGAAGCGGTCGCCTCTATCGAGAATGGACGGGAGTTTACCCAAGCGGAGTGGATGCACGCGGTGGAGCGGTTCCACGAACGTGTCCCGCCCAAGCCGGGGACGACTTATGTATTGGGCTCGGGGATACCCGACCGGGCAGCCCGGATCGCGCTCTACGCCGGTTGGGGAAGCGGCGTCGTCCGCAGCGCTTTCGGAGCCAATGGTGGAACCATCCCGGACGGCTTTGTTACTCTCTCCCGCGAAGGGATCTGAGATCATGGCCAGCGCATCAACTCCTGTGTCGCAGACGCTACGCCTCGCGGCGGGCCTCGCATGGGAAGCCTTCCAAAGCGTCAACACCCGCATCCCCGATAGCCCCTCGCCGCAGCCGGAGTGGGCACCCGGTCCTCTACCGAAGAGCTACGAGCGGTCCAAGCCTCCGCTCGGATGGCCGAGAGATACGGACTCGCTGTGTCCGCGCTGCGTCGTCGAGGTCCGCGACGCGATCATCGCCGGCGAGCGTGGTATCGAAGAGTTGCTCGAATTGGGTACCGGAGAGATCCCCGCGACGATCGTCGAGGAGGACGGCCGTGTCCTGATTCGCAAGACATGCGCCGAGCATGGCGCGTTCGAGGATACGCTCTCGATCGATCCGCGGCTGAGCGAGGTGCTGGAGAGTCGTTTCTTCGGTCGAGATTTCAAGGCCGCCGACGATGCACACGTGCATCGTCATGGGACGTCGACGATCCAGTATGGCCGCGGTGCCGTGCTCACCGTCGATCTCACGAACCGTTGCAACATGATGTGCAATCCGTGTTTCATGGATGCGAATCAGGTGGGCTATGTGCATGAGCTCACTCTCGAAGAGATCCGCCGTATCCTCGACGACTCGATCTCGTTCAAGCCGCGACGGCAGCTTTCGGTGCAGTTCTCGGGTGGTGAGCCCACGATGTCACCGCATTTTCTGGAAGCTTGCGCCTACGCCAAGGAGATCGGCTACTGGAGCGTACAGGCGGCGACCAACGGCATCCGCTTCATGCTCGAGCCCGAATTCGCGCAGCAGGCGAAAGAGGCAGGCCTGAACATGGTCTATCTGCAATTCGACGGTGTCACCAACGAGTCGAACGCGCATCGCCACATATCGAACTTGTTCGACGCCAAGCGCGTTGCCATCGAGCGGGTCTTCGAAGCCGGGATCGACATCACTCCGGTGACGACAGTCGTCAATACCTTGAACGACCAACAGGTCGGACCGATTCTGGACTTCATGATCGATAACTCGGACATGATCGGCGCGGTGTCGTTCCAGCCGGTCTCGTTTACGGGCCGAGACGAAGAGATCAGTGATGAAGACCGGCACCGGCAACGCTACACGGTCTCCCATCTCGCGCATGAGCTGTCGCGCTACTACGAGGGCAAGATCGACGTCTATCGGGATTTCTATCCGCTAGGCTCACTTGGCGCGTTTACTTGGCTCGCCGACCATTTGCGAGGCCCCGAAGTGTCGTTCGGGGGGATGAATTGCTCGTGCCACCCGAACTGCGGCGCCAGCTTGATCCTGGTGGTCAACTGGCAGACCAAGGAGTGGGAGCCTCTGACGGCGTTTTTCGACATCGAGCAGTTCGTCCAAGATATCAACGTGATCACGGACACGGCGAGAGGCGTGGGTCTTTCGAAGATGCAGGCGCTGTTCGCGTTCGTGCGAAACCTCGATGCGTCGAAGATGCCGCCCGGCATGACGGTACCCAAGTTTCTGAAGCTCCTCAATCGCAAGATGGGAGCGACGATGAGCTCGAACGCCGACGAGGACGAGTGGAACATCATGTGGGTCGGGGGGATGTGGTTCCAGGATTTGTGGACTTACGACTTCCGGCGTACGGAGATGTGTGTGATTCCGTACGCGACCCAGGAGGGTGAGATCTCGTTCTGCGCTTATAACACCGGCGTCGGCTGGCGAAAGATCGTCGAGAACATGCACATGGTGGCGGAGACGAAAGACTGGTTCACGGACAAGGGACGCCATCGAATCTACGCCGGGGATCGTGCCATGGCGCTTGGTCCGAACGACGTCGCGAAGGACGACGGGGAGGTCCGCCTTCCCGTGATCCAGCCGGTACCCCACCCGGGCACGGTCCAGCTGGGCTAGACCGCGCCTTCGCGGGGTGACGTCTCGCGTTACTTCGCGAGGTCTTTGTAAGCAGCTTCGAGCAGGCTAGCGGCGCCGCCGATGCGTCGGCCGCTGTCCCACTTCGCGTCGTATTCCTTTGTGAGACCGGCTGCCTGGATCTGCTCCAAGGTCTTGCCTTCGGAGATCGCTCGTGAGACGCGATCGCGGATGACGAGCAACATATCCCTGAAGGACCGGACGTCTTCGACGCTCGAGATCACACCGTGGCCCGGAATGATCTTGGTGTCCGCGTTCGAGATCTCGATAAGGAGATCATAGGCCTTGATGGTGCCGAGGTAGCTCCCGCCATTCGTCGTATCCACGTAGGGATAGCTCGTCGTGCGGTAGACGTCGCCGGTGTGAACGGCGTTCGTCTCTTTGAACACGACGTAGGCGTCGCCGTTGGTGTGAGCATCCGGGACTTTGAAGACGTAGACGGTCTCCCCGTTGATGTGGAACGACATATCGTCACCGAAAGTCGCTATTGGTGGCTCCTGGCTGGCCTCCGCGGCCGCCATCTGGGTGCGCACGTTCTCGTGACCGAAGATGAGCGTCCCCATCTTGCCGAAGTTCTCGTTTCCGCCGGTATGGTCCGGATGCATGTGCGTGTTGACGAGAAACCGGATCGGCTCGTTCGAGAGCGTCTTGACGGCCGCGACGATCTTCTCCGTGAGGGGAGCGTATTGATCGTCGATCAGGAAGACTCCGTCATCGCCGACGAAGACACCGATATTGCCGCCGGCTCCTTCGAGGTAGGAGACCGCTCCGGCTACGGGGTGCACTTTGATCTCGACCGCGTCGAAATCGGGTTGTGCCATAGCGAGCGAGCTTAGTGCGACTGCGGTTAGAAACGCGAAAAGTGTGGATGTGTTTTTCATCATGCCTGCCTTTCAGCCGGTAGCTTATCAAGTCTCGCGCGTCGCTCCGCCGGTTTTCCACTTCCCGGTCGGCCCATCACACGGCCGTTCTCGTAGACGATCTCGCCTCGCCGGATCGTCGTCGTGGGCCAGCCCTTGACGGCCCAGCCTTCGAATGGGGTGTAGTCGGAGCGTGACGGATCGTCGTCCGCGCTCGCGATGCGCTCGAGCTCGGGGTCCAGGATCACGATATCGGCGAACGCGCCCTCCCGGACCACCCCTTTGTCCGGATAGAGCCCGAACGTCTTGGCCGCATTCGTCGCCGTGACCTCGACGAAGCGCTCGGCCGTGATACGCCCGCGGCGCACGCCTTCCGAGTAGAGCAGTGGCATCATGAACCTCAGGTCGCTCACTCCCGGCCTGAGCCGGCCCACATCGAGCTCTGAGTCCATCTTCTGGGCGCGGGTCCACGGGGCGTGGTCCGTCGCGAGGAAATCGATCCGTCCGTCGGCGAGCCCATCCCACATCGCGGTGACGTCTTTTGCACTCCGTAGTGGAGGCTGGCCGACGAAGAGGGGGCCGTCCGGTCCGCGGAGCCACTCTTCGGTGAAATAGAGATAGAGCGGTCGGGTCTCGATTGACAGAGGTAGGTGCGCGAGCGCCGGGTCACGCGCAGCGTCGAGCGCGCGCTTGCAGGAGAGGTGGACCAGGTGCATCGGAGCGAGTGTCTGCTCGCACAACGATGCGGCTTCGACTGTGGCTCTCACTTCGGCTTCGACGGGACGGCTTTCCGTATAGTGACCGAGTGAAGTGCGTCCCTCTCCCTTTAGCCTCTCGAGCGCGGAGGCCAGTACCGTGCTGTCCTCGCAATGCATGAGAGTGACGACGCCTGCGTCGCGAGCCGCCTCGAGCAACGGGACGAAGGCACGCCGGTTCTCTCCGAAGCTCGACCGGGTCATGAATACCTTGTGGCTTGGTTGGCCGAGCGCGGCGAGCTCCGCCATCATCGGAACGGTCTCCGCCGTAGGCGGCCATACAGAGGCGTGGAAGAATACGTCTCCGATGGCGCTTCGCTCGACCTCCGCGAGCCATCGTCTCATCGCATCGACAGGACTCTCGCCGCGCTCGGGATAGGCGAACGTCCCCACGGTGGTGATACCTCCGGCAACGGCGGCCGCCGTCCCCGTCTCCAAGTCATCGACGAACGATCCTTGGAGGTGGGTATGGGGGTCGATACCGCCGGGCAGGACGAGCTGTCGGTTGGCGTCGACGATGCGGCTCGCCGACGTCGCTGGAAGCCCCGGGCCTATCTCGACGATCCGCTCGCCGAGAATCCGGACATCGGCGTCCCGGCTACCGTCCGCATTTACCACCCGACCGCCGCGGATGAGAATCTCGCCAGCATCCTGCGGCGTGCGGCGAAGCGTCGTCGCGAGCGAGACCGGGACGGCGCCTAGCGCAGCCAACGCCTGGCGTCGTCTCAACGAGTGCGATCCCCGGAGAGGGCATCGAGAGCAGCTTCCGCCATCGCGGCGTCCTGAGCTCCTACGCCGGTGAGGTCGCAGATAATGAGCTCATCGGCTTGTCGCCCGGCGCTCTTGCCGATGACGATGTCACCGAGCTCCGCGTGTACGTCCTCCGCGCGCATCAGGCCGGCGTCGATGGCATGGTGGAGCTCCCCCAAGGTCGCGCATTGCGAGAGCCGATCGACGACGAGCTTGTCGGCCCGAGCGACGAGCTCGGCAGCGAGCTCTTGCTTGTTCGGTCCGTCGGAGCCGACGGCGATGATCGTTGCGGACGGCATGACGTCGTTCACGCCTATGAGGGCTCGTTTCGCCGTCGTGACGGTGACGACGAGGCTCGCATCGGCCACTGCTTCGGATGCCGAGGCGGCGCTCGAGAAGGGGATGTCGAGCTCGGAGCTCATCTCTGCACAGTACCGAGCCGCGTTGTCGGAGTTTGGGCTCCAGGCGGAGCCCTTCGAGATGCGGCACACCTGCGAGATCGCACGAAGCTGATAGCGCGCCTGTGCGCCGCTTCCGAGAAACGCGATCTTTTCGACGGACTCACGCGCCAGCAACTGCGCCGCGAGCGCTCCCGCGGCCGCGGTTCGCATTTCGGTCAAGTAGGCGTTGTCGTGGAACAGCGCGAGCGGCACGCCCGTGGATTGATCGCAAACGAGAACGAGTCCCGAGCTCGTCGGCAGACCACGGGCTTCGTTGCGGTAGAAGCCGGACGCGAGCTTGACGGCAAAAATGGGCGCGCCGCGGATGGCGGCACCTTTGACATGGACTTCGCCGTCGTTCTCGGTGAAGTCGAACCCCATGGGTGGCGGCTGCTCGACGCGGTCTTCGGCGAGAGCGCGAAAAGCGTGTTGCACGGCCTCGAGGGCCAGCGCTTCATCGACGACGTCGCGGAGCTCGTTCTCATCAATCAGTTTCATGGGAGCACCTGTTCGACACGTAGGCTCGAGCGCCCTTCCGTGCGGATCGAATCGCACGCGCTCGCGAAACCTTCGAGGTTGTCGATGACGCGCGCGAAATAGTTGACCGAGACCGGTCCCGTCGGCATGTACGGACGCGCGCCTCTTCCGTAAAAGAATGCGAGCTCCGACAGGTCGTCGGGCCAGTCGACGATCGCGCCGCCGCGAACCGTGTAGTAGCCGATGTCGCCAGCCTGCATGTGATGGGCCTGGTTCTCAGGCTCGATCCGGATCGAAGGGTCAATCATCAAATACGTCTCCGGGCCGGACCATATACCGTGGTTCAGCGGCCCCTCATGAGGGAGGCTCTGCCAGATGGCGGCGCAAGTTCGAGGAGCCTCGGATTCCAGGAGCTCGGCCACTACCGTGATTTTCTCGGCCGGCAAGACCAGTTTCATTCGCTTCATTTTGCGGGGGGAAAATAACACGATCCAACGCACAGAGTCATTCGTTCCGGCAAAGTATGGTGCTCACGTCGTCAAGGGCGAGCAAAGATTTCAGCGCTGCAGGACGCTGAAGTCGGTTCGGTCAATTCGCTCGATACGATGCGCTTGCGGGGCTTGACGGACGCGATTGGAAAGCGTCCCAAGCACGGGACTTTTGGCAAGCGGTGAGGCGCTGGCGAACAGAGCTCCAAACCAGAGACGTTCGCCAGCGCCTCACTTTGCTTTTCCCGGCAGAAGCGTGGAGCTAGCGTTGCAGCTTTTCGAGCTCTCTGCGCCTGTCTTCGAGCTCCGAGCGTGCGTGATCGAGCTCGGACTCTTTGCTCTCGAGGCGCGCCCGTAGCCGATCTAGCTCGACTTCGAGGCCCTCTATGTGGGTCGCTGTGGCCGCGATCTCCTCGGTCGCCTTCTCTATGGCTCGGACGTCGCCCTCGACGGTCTCCGCGACCGTCTCCGCGACCGTCTCCGCGACCGTCTCCGCGACCGTCTCCGCAACGGGCTCGATGGGCGGGGTCGGTTCTCGAGGCGTGGGCGGATCGGGGGCGAGGGGCTCCGCGGGCTTGGGAACGAGTCCGGCGAACGCGGCGAATCCGGGTGGGTCGATATCGACGGCTAGCCGGCCGCGTACGGGCTCCGGGTTCGCGCTTCCGTAGCTCGACAGCGCATCGAGCGTCGCGGCGAGCCGGCTCATGAGGGGGGCGCTCGCGTTCTGACCGTCTGCCTCGACGTGAGCCTTCGCTTTGTCGAGCGCCTCTCGGATCGTCTCTTTCCGCTTGCGATCGAGCTCGCTCGCGGCATCGGCGCCCTCGTGGGCGAGCGCTTGGCGATACGCGTCCCCGGCGTCGATCAGCGCGTCGATCCGCTCGCGCTCGTTCCAGTAGAGCTGGTTTATCGCCCACGCGGAAGCGCTCGGCTTGACCAAGGCCTTGATGCGCTTCGCTCCATCCTTGTCGCCGGCCTTCGAGCGCGCTTTCGACAAAGCGTTCCGTGCCACGACGAATTCCTTCAGAGGGGCTTGATACAGACGATCTATCTCTAGGTCCATGTGGGGTGTCGTCGCTACCGCGAAATGTCGTAGCGGTACAAGCTGTCCTGGTCACGCAGATAGAGCGTCTTATCGGACACGACCGGATGTGACCAGCTCGGGCGCCGGGAGCGGTCCGGCAGCTCGAAACGACTCTTCTCCCTGTAGCTGCCCGCCTGAGCTTCGACGAGCGCGGCGACACCATCCTCGCTGAACACGTAGAGGTGTCTATCGGCATAAATGAGCGAGCCCTTGCCGACGCTTCGATCCTTCCACAGGACCTCGCCGGTTCCGAAGTTGAGCGCTGTCAAAACGCTTCCGCTGAAGCCGTAGACGGTGTTGTCCACCAAGACGGAGCTTGCGTGGTGATTCCGCATGTCGCGGGTGAAGTAAATTTCTTTCGCGGTCATTCCGTCGGGGCCGCGCTCGATCTCGAGAAGAGCGCATCCGGTGCCGTAGTCCGAAGAGACGAATACGAAGTTCCCCTTCACGATAGGCGTCGCGACGTTGGCGGTGCGGTTCGAGGCACGGCGGTAGTGCCACAGCAAGGTGCCGTTCGACACATCGACCCCGAGTACGCGCTCACCGGTGAAGAACACGGCTTGCCGGATGCCTGCGATTGTGGCGACGACAGCCGAGGAGTAGCCCGCCTCGTCGTCGAGCGCGGTCCACAAAGTGGTGCCGTCGCGCTTGTCGAGAGCCACGATCGAGCCTCGCGGCCCACCGGCATTGACGAGCACGCGGTCGGAGAGTACGAGCGGCGATTCGCTGATACCCCAGCTGATGTTGCCGCCGCCGAATGTCTTCAGAAGGTCGACCGACCACACCACGGAGCCGTCCCGGGTGTCGAGCACCGTGAGCAGGCCACGCCCCCCGAGCGCGTAGACCCGTCCACCATCGACGGTGGGAGCCCCGCGTGGTCCATCGCCTCGGTTGTTGCGATAGCGACGCCCGCCCTGCGTCCGCCACAGGGTGTCGCCGGAGGCGGCGTCGAGTGCGACCACGAACTCCGTCTCGCTGTCGGCGCCCAAAGTAAACAAGCGCCCCGAGGAGGCCGTTACCGTCGAGTAGCCCTCCCCGAGCCCGGAAGCCTTCCAAACGAGCGTGGGGCCGCCCTCGGGCCAGGCCTCGAGGAGGCCCGTCTCCGGGGAGTGTCCATCGCGTGCGACGCCGCGCCACTGAGGCCAATCGTCGCCGTCCACGGCGCTCGCCCCGAGCGTCCACCAGAGAGTCAAGGAGATCGCTAGCACCCGCATCCCGCCATTTTAGCGCCCTTTGGATCGAGGACCGGAGAGTCGTTTATGATTTCGCTCGACATGACTCTCCACAAGAACGACGCCAACTTCCAGCCCTTGACTCCGTTGCAATTCCTCGAACGAGCGGCCTCGATCTATCCGGACCGGACCGCGATCGTCCACGGCACCGAGCGCGTCTCCTACCGCGACTTCTACCGGCGTTCGAGACAGCTCGCAAGCGCACTTACGAAACGAGGACTCGGCGCGGGCGATATCGTCAGCTTCCTGGCGCCGAATGGCCCGCCGATGCTCGAGGCGCATTACGGGGTTCCCATGTCGGGTGCCATTCTCAATACGATCAACACCCGACTCGACGCCGAGACGATCGCCTACATCATCGAGCATGGCTCGAGTCGCGTTTTGGTCGCGGACCGTGAGCTCAGCCCGACCGTCAAGGATGCGCTCGGAATGTTGAGAGACAAGCCACTCGTGATCGACATCGACGACCCGCTCGGCAGCGGCGGCGAGTTTCTGGGCGAGTGCAGCTACGAGGCGCTACGAAGTGAGGGAGACGACGATTTCGAATGGCTGAAGCCCGCCGACGAGTGGGACCCTATCTCGGTCAACTACACATCGGGCACGACGGGTCGGCCCAAGGGAGTCGTCTTCAATCATCGCGGCGCGACGCTTTTGTCGATGGGGAACGTGCTCTCTTGGAACATGCCGGCCCATCCGGTCTACTTGTGGACGCTCCCCATGTTTCACGCGAACGGATGGGCCTTCCCGTGGTCGATCAGCATCCAGGCGGGGACGCATGTCTGCTTGCGCAAAGTGGAGCCCAAAGCCATCCACGATGCGATCCGCGCCCACGGCGTCTCCCATATGTGTGGGGCTCCGATCGTCATGCGCATGATCGTCGACGCGTGCACCTCCTTTGGACCGGTATCGGAAGAGCGCATCGAGATCGCAACCGCGGCGGCGCCGCCTCCGGCCGCGACGATCGGTGCCATGGAAGAGGCGGGCTTTCGCGTGACGCACCTCTACGGGCTGACGGAGACCTACGGGCCTGCCGTCGTGAATGCGTGGCATGAGGAGTGGGACGCGCTGACGCTCGACGAGCGGGCGAGCCAGAAGGCCCGCCAAGGGGTGCGTTACCCGGTGCTCGAGCAGCTGATGGTCGCGGACCCCGAGAGCCTTACGCCGGTTCCGCCGGATGGTGAGACGATGGGAGAAGTGATGTTCCGCGGGAACGTCGTGATGATGGGTTACTTGAACGATCCGGACGCGACGGCCCGGGCGTTCTCGGGTGGCTGGTTCCACTCCGGAGACCTAGCCGTGACCCATCCTGACGGTTACATCGAGCTGCGAGACCGCTCGAAGGACATCATCATTTCCGGGGGGGAGAACATCTCCTCCATCGAGATCGAAGGAGTTCTCTATCAGCACCCCGACGTCTCCGAGGCGTCCGTTGTCGCCCGACCGGACGAGAAATGGGGTGAGAGCCCGTGCGCGTTCGTGACGTTGCGGCCGGACGCTTCCGGCGTGGGCTCGGCGGAGATCATCGAGTTCTGCCGGGAACGGATGGCACATTTCAAAGCCCCGCGTACGGTAGTCTTCGGCGAGCTGCCGAAAACGTCGACGGGGAAGGTTCAGAAGTTCCTGCTGCGCGACCGGGCCCGGGAGCTATAGCTGCTCATCCTCGCGACACAGGTGGCAGTAATGGCGAAAATCCTCTGAGTCCGGATGGACGTCGTTGTCGAGCTGGCCGTGTGTGCCTCCGAGGCTGTGGAACAGCTCGCATTCCCGCGTATAGCGCGCGGCGTTGTCCTCGATGATCTCGCACCAGAAATACGCGTACTCGCCTTCGTAGCTCTGGATTGTCGCGCGTAGATCCTCGTCGGCGCGGCCGACGCGTGCCTCTTGCGTTCTCGTATAGGACAAGACGTAGATACCGGGCTGTCGTTCGGGCGTGTGATACGTAATTTGTGAGGCGTCGAGACGAAAAGGGGGACCCTCACGCTCCGTCTCGATCTCGAACGCGGGCGCGAGCGGCGTAACCGCCGGACGCCGCGGTGCGGGTGGCGCGGGCGCTTCGCGCACCGGCGCGAAGGAGCGAGGCTGTTCCGACGCCGGCATCGGCAATTCGCCCGAGAGCAGCTCGTCGATGAGCTTCTTCGTGTCCATGGGAACGCTCACGAAGCGGATTCCGTAGCCGGGCTTCAGGCTTGTGTCGTCTTCGGAGATGCCGCTCTGCCAGACGACGATCGCTTCCGCCTCTACCCATCTCCGCTCTTCGCGAAGCACGATCTGAAGACTGACGCGTGCTTGCGGCAGCAGGTACATCGGTGTCGCGATGTAGGCGCCCGTTGGCGAGACGTTTTGCAGCCAGCCCTTCCCGCTCACGAAGAGCGTGCGGATCTTCACCGGAATCCTCCGTATGACGTCGACCCGCCTGGGAACTGAGCTTGGCATCGGTTATGAAAATACCCCCTTATGCATTTTGCCAGACGAAATGGGAAAGGAAAAGAAAGCCGGGCGAGCGCACCGGTAAGTGGCGCGCGAGGTCGTATTCGAGAGGCTCGGCGCTACTCGCTGACGACGACGAGAGATTCCGGGTCCACGGACCAGGAGGGAGCGCTGTCTTGCGCATCGATCGGCACGACCAGCGCCTCCACCATTGCGCAAAGCGCTTCCGTGCAAGCCTGAGCGTCGATCTGCACCGATGAAGGATCCGCCGCGTTGTCGATGCGCACCGCGAAATAGCTCTTGGCCTCGAAGCCCCACGTGAACCAGCGGATCTCGGGCGTCGACAAATCCACGGGCGCGCTCTGTCGCCAAGGCCCTCTCACGCTCTGCCCGTCGAGGGGCGTGATGACGGTAGGGAGCTCCGTTTCGGGCTGGGCCTTTCCGGATTTCTTCCGCGCCCGGACGACGTTGTCCATGGCATAAGTGTGCCAGCCCGGCTCGTGCTCCGCCTGGACGACGAGCCAGTCGCCATCGATGCGAGCTCGGTAAGTGACGGCGGGCATGTCATCGAGCCAGACTTGAACGCCCAGCGACTCCTGGCTCGCTTTCAGTGTGGCAGCGGTCATTTGCGGCCCGGTGAGGATTGCTACGACGAGAGAAAGAAGGACGCTTCGATTTTTCATCCGATTTTGCTCCGGAGGGACTTTCGGAAGTGCTTGCGCTCCGTCTTGAGCGGGAGGTCCAGTCGAGTCCCCGCGCGCATTATTCCAAGTGTAACGGTGTCGCCGGCTCGTACGCGGAGCTGAATGTAGAGCGCGCAGCTAGACGCGAGCGGGTCTGAGGCGACGCCGTTGACGGAGACGACGATGTCACCGACCTCCAGGGTGTGGTTTCCCAGGACGGAAGCCCAGTGCCTCACTTTGGTTACCTCACAAGAAAAACCGAGTGGGTCGAGGCCGAGTAACTTCTTGCGGCCTTCCGGGAGCGGTCGCGAATCGAAATAGGTGACCGGGTCGACGGTCCAGCGCCGGTACTTCAAGTCATGCGCCCACCAAAGGGGAGACAGCGCGACAACGATCGCGTGCCGCGTCGGCGGGACAGTCGTCGCCGCTCGGCGTTCGACGGTGAGTGCCAGCTCCGTTTTGGAGCGGTCGAGCCGATCGTAGACGTGGAGGTAGTCACCGAAGGTCAGAACGGGTTTTCCGTCGATGGCGACGATCGTATCTCCGGCGAGCAAGCCGGCCTTGGCTGCGGCGCCTACCGCCTCACTCACGACGAGTCCTTTGGGGACGTCTAGATGTATGCCGATGTCTCGAATGTCGGGAGAGCGAAACAGGTCGCGCGGTTTGTCGAGCGTACCTTCAGCCTCCTTCGATACCACTTCGTAGTCCGAGATCATATGGCATTCGACGCATCGCCCACCGGTCATGCGGCCGTCGGCCATTTCCTTCTCACGAAGCGTATCGATGTCCCGCGGATATTTCGGCGCGGGACGCTCCACCGCCGGAAGGGCTCCGGACTCCCACTGCTCGTGGAGCGTAAGGCCTGCCTCGAGTGCCGAGGAAAAGCTATCGAGATTCAAATAGGAGTCTGCGGCACGTGCATCGCGGCCTCCATATCTCAAATAGATCTGTTCGTCCGGACTGACCGCGAAATAGTAAATGGAGAAGTGGCGGTCGTAGTCGTACAGCGCGATATCGATGCCCGTCATGTCGACGATGCGTACGCGCACGTAGTCCTGTAGCAGTTGCCCTCTCGGGGAGTGTTTTGGCGACAGCACAACCTGTGCGTCGAAGCGGCGCCCGCTAATTCAAGGCGCGCAGCGAAATTCCAGCAAGACGGGACGGCCCGTCTCCTTTGCGAGGGCGAAGGCTTCGTCGTAGTCGTTGAGCCATTCGAGCGTCTCTTCGTCCTGGCTGTCGGCGCCGACCGCGACGAGAGAGGCTATGGCCACGGCCGCGAGTCGAAAAGTATTCCAGGCTGTCACGAGTAAAGACTCCCTTCGCGTCGTTTTGGGAAAAACATTTTACCATTCCCGTGCGTCTGCCGAGTGCTCAGGCGCGGCGCTCGGCCTGTCCAGCGAGAGAGGCTGTTCCAGGGCAAAAAAAAGCCCGGGCCATCGAGACCCGGGCTCTTGGTAAGTCGAAAGGGGCTCTAGTAGTCGCCCATATCTCCCATTCCCGGAGGCATGCCGCCGCCAGGTCCGCCAGGCATTCCGCCGCCCTTGCCTTCGTCCTTGTCCGGGAGCTCGGCGATGAGCGCCTCGGTCGTGAGCATGAGGCCGGCGATGGAGCTCGCGTTCTGGAGCGCGTAGCGAACGACCTTGGTCGGATCGATCACGCCCGAGTTCACGAGGTTCTCGTACTTGCCTTTGGCTGCGTTGTAGCCCTGTTCGCCTTCGAGCTCTTTCACCTTGTTGACGATGATCGAGCCTTCTTGGCCGGCGTTCTGAGCGATCCAACGCATCGGTTCCTGAATCGCGCGATCCACGATGCCGACGCCGATCCGCTCGTCATCGGTGAGCGAGTCGCTCTTGACGAGCTTCTTCAACGCACGGCTTCCGCGGATGAGAGCCACGCCGCCGCCGGGGACGATGCCTTCTTCGGCAGCGGCCTTGGTGGCGTGCATCGCGTCTTCGACGCGCGCTTTCTTCTCTTTCATCTCGGTCTCGGTCGCAGCACCCACCTTGATGAGAGCGACGCCGCCGACGAGCTTCGCGAGACGCTCTTGGAGCTTCTCACGGTCGTAGTCGGAGGTCGTCTCCTCGATCTGAGCACGGATCTGCTTGATGCGGCCCTCGATGTCGGATTTCTTGCCGGCGCCTTCGACGACGGTGGAGTCTTCCTTGGTGATGACGATTTTCTTCGCCTTACCGAGGTCCGACATCTGCAGGTTCTCGAGCTTGATACCGAGATCCTCGAAGATGGCCTTACCGCCGGTCAAGATGGCGATATCTTCCATCATCGCTTTGCGGCGATCACCAAAGCCCGGCGCCTTGACGGCAGCGGCCTTGAGCGTTCCGCGTAGCTTGTTGACGACGAGAGTCGCGAGCGCTTCGCCCTCGATGTCCTCGGCGACGATGAGAAGCGGTTTGCCGGACTGCGCGACTTTCTCGAGTACGGGAAGGAGGTCTTTCATGTTCGAGATCTTCTTCTCGTGAACGAGGATCAAGCAGTCTTCGAGCACCGTCTCCATCCGCTCGGGATCGGTGACGAAGTAGGGCGAGAGATAGCCGCGGTCGAACTGCATACCTTCGACGATATCGAGGCTCGTCTCTAGGGTGCGCGCTTCCTCGACCTGGATGACGCCGTCTTTGCCGACTTTCTCCATGGCTTCGGCGATGATCTGTCCGATCGTCGTGTCGCCATTGGCGGAGATGGTGCCGACTTGGCCAATCATCTTGCCCTTGACGGGCTTCGAGATCTTCTGGATCTCCTCCACCATCGCTTCGACGGCGAGATCGATGCCGCGCTTGAGCTCCATCGGATTCGATCCGGCGGCGACGTTCTTGAGTCCCTCACGGAACACGGACTGGGCGAGAACGGTGGCCGTCGTGGTGCCGTCACCGGCGACGTCCGAAGTCTTGGACGCGACCTCGCGAACCATCTTGGCTCCGAGGTTCTCGATGGGATCTTCGAGCTCGATCTCTTTGGCGACCGTCACGCCGTCTTTGGTGACGACGGGCGAGCCGAATTTCTTCTCGAGCACGACGTTGCGGCCCTTGGGGCCCAGGGTGACTCGGACCGCAGTCGCGAGCTGGTTGACGCCTCGGAGGATGGCTTGCCGCGCCTCCTCATGGTAAACAATCTGCTTTGCCATATTATCTATCTACCTTTCTAAATTAGAGTTCGCGACACTTATTCCACGACGCCTAAGAGCTCGTCCTCACGCAGAATGAGGTACTCGTCTCCGTCGAGTTTGACTTCAGAGCCGGAATACTTACCGACGAGAACTTTGTCTCCCACTTTGACCTCGAGGGGGACCTTGTTGCCGTCCTTCGCGGTCTTTCCCGAGCCAACGGCGACGACCTCGGCGGTGAGTGGTTTCTCTTTCGCCGAGTCGGGAATGATGATGGAGCCGACTTTCTTCTCGTCGTCGTCGTCCAGCCGCTTCACAACGACATTGTCTTTGAGCGGTTTGATCTTCATTTGTCTATCTTCCTCCTTGTTCTTCGAGTGACGTTACAGAGGTGCCGGCGCACGCGGAGCGTGCTCGGCTATCCGCTGATGGGTATCTGACGGCTTTGTTCGCTGATGCGTTTCGGCATCGTGACCGTCAGAATTCCTTTCTTGAACTCAGCCTTGACCGCCTCGGCGTCCACCGAGGTTGGAAGGTCGAGCGTGCGATGGAACGGACCGTACGATCGCTCCATCCGCAAGAACTGATTTTCGCTAGGTGTTTCTCTCAAGTGGCGCTGCCCTTTGAGAGTGACTCGATCCTCGTCGATCGATAAATCGATGTCGTCGTGGTCGACTTCAGGGAGCTCTGCCTTCAGGATCAAGTGCTCGTCGGACTCGTACAGGTCCACTGCCGGAGACCAGGCTCCCGTCGAGGAGAGCTCCGTGTCCGCATGCGAACGGGAGAGAGTCTGATCGATTAGGCGGTTCATACGGTCTTGTAGCGACAAGAGCTCACGCACCGGATCCCAATGAGCGAAAGGCATGTTAGTCGGATTTCCGTATCTCGAGGATTTGGCACTCGAAGGTCTCGACTGCTAACAGGAGGGATTTTAACCAGAGTCTTAGCTTTTGTCAAGCAGGTAAATATGCTTCGGAGGACGAAGGTTTGCGCGAACGAGCGGTGGTCTTTTCTAAGGCTAGTGGCCGCCGGGGGCTTGATTTATTCGGCCATGACGTCGCTCGCAATGGATAACGCGAGGTCGACGTCGTTAGACGTGATCTGTCGGTGGACGACGGCGCGCATCGCAGCCTTGCCGGAGGGCAGCATGTGAACGCCCTTCACGTGGCAACGATCCGCGAACGAGAACGATGGCATGCGCTCGAGATTGAATCGCACGATGTTCGTTTGGACGAGCGTGGGGTCGAGATCGATGCCCGCGATCCGAGAGAGCCCCACGGCGAGCCTCTGGGCGTTTTCGTGGTCTTTCGAGAGATCCGCGCGATGGTTCTCGAGGGCGTAGAGTGCTCCCGCGGCGATGATGCCGGCCTGGCGAAACCCGCCTCCGAACATTTGCTTGAATCGTCGCGCGCGATCGATGAACGCCTGGGAGCCAGCGAGGGCCGAGCCGACGGGGGCTCCGAGGCCTTTCGAAAAGCACACGCTGACCGTGTCGAAGAAAGCCGCGTAGTCGGCCTCCGGAATGCCCGTCGCCGCGCTCGCGTGCCATAAGCGGGCGCCGTCGAGGTGAAGGGCGAGTCCGCTCTGCCGCGCGACTTCCGAGACGCTCTCGATCGTCTCGATCGGCCATATCGTTCCGCCGCCGCCGTTGTGAGTGTTCTCGAGGCACACGAGCTTCGTCGGCGCCGCGAGCGTCGAAGGGTTGAAACGATGAAGCTCTCGAAGGCTCGACGCGAGCTGCTCGGCGGTAAAGATGCCGTGGACCCCGATGAGAGGACGGACGTTTAGGCCGGATAGGCTCGCGGGGGCGCCGCCCTCGTTGATGTAAATATGAGCGCCGATATCGGCTACGATCTCGTCCCCCGATTGCGTGTGCGCGCGAAGAGCGACCTGGTTGGTCATCGAGCCCGTCGGCATGTAGACGGCCGCTTCTTTGCCGAGGATTTCTGCTGCCCGCGCCTCCAAGGCGAGGACAGTCGGGTCGTCACCGTAAACGTCGTCGCCGACCGGCGCGCGGGCCATTGCTTCACGCATCGGCTCGGTCGGGGTCGTGACCGTATCGCTTCGGAGGTCGATCATGATTCCGGCCTGAGCTCGAACTCGAAACCGAACTCGGAGTCGAACGAACGCTCGTCCCGGAAACGAGCATCGACCGAGCGCAAGAACTCGAGATCGTGCTCGACGCTCGTCGACGTGAGCGAGAGTCGGTCCAGGCCGACACGCTCGCTCTTTTGGTGAAGCTCCAGAACCGCGTTTCCGAGCGGGATGGATCCGTCTTTCGCGGCCAGACCGAAGAGCTGCTCGAATCGGCCCGTCGCCGCGTCCACATCGTCGACGGCGGCTCGCACGGCGTGCGTTCTCACGACGCCGAGCTCCGCGCTAACGGGCTCTCCCCGCGCATCGTCGGGATAGGCCCAGCTCTTCACGTGGGGCTGGATCAGCTCGACGGTGAATCCGATCCCGTCATCCGGGAACACAAACGCTTCATATCCGTCATTTGCGTCGAATATCTTGTCCTCGAACAGAGGTACGCCCAAAGCGCGGACGCGCTCCACGTCCGATTCGATGTCATCGCTTTCGAGCGCGAGATGCTCGAGGCCTTCGCCTTCACGGTGGAGGAACTGGTTGACGCGCGCTTCGGGGTTCCAGTTGTGGACCACGTGGAGCCAGCACTCGTTTCCGAGGAGCACTCGCGAGTCGTGCTGGAAGCCTCTGCCTTGGTCGTTGCGGAAATCACGGGTGGGGAGACCTAGTCGTTGTAGGCTCCGTGTTACGAGGTCGAAATCGCCGACGGCGGTGCCGATGTGTTGAAGTCGAATAATCGCCATGTTCTGAGTCTCTGATCCTTATCCTTTTTCGTCCAGGAGCCTTCGCATTTCGTCGAATCGCTCACGGGTCTCGGGGTCGACCTCGGGATATTTCAAGCCGAGGTTTCTAAGGGTGCTCGTGATGATGTCGCCGACGATCACGCGCATGTTTGGTTTGTCATCCGCCGGGACGGCGTACCAGGGGGCCCACGGCCGCGATGTCTCGTTGAGGGCGGACTCGTAGGCGTCCATGTAAGTATCCCAATGGCCGCGCTCCTTCACGTCGCCTTCGGCGAACTTCCAGTTCTTCTCGGGCTCATCGAGGCGGGCGAGGAATCGCTGACGCTGCTCTTCGCGCGAGACGTTGAGCCAGAATTTGAGGACGACGGTGCCGTTCCGGGCGAGATGTTTCTCGAAGTCGCGGATCGACTCGAACCGGTCTCGGAAGACGGCGTCCGCACTCTGCGCTCCCGGCAATCGCTGGTAGGTCAGAAACTCGGGATGCACCCGAACCACCAGGACTTCCTCGTAGTAGCTTCGGTTGAAGACCCCGATGCGCCCTCGCTCCGGCAGTGACTTCGTCGTACGCCAGAGAAAATCGTGATCGAGCTCCTGGGTCGAAGGCTTCTTGAAGGAGAACACCTGGCAGCCGGCGGGGTTCACGCCCGACATGACCGCGCGGATCGTGCCGTCCTTGCCCGCCGCGTCCATCGCCTGGAAGACGAGGAGAATCGCGTGGTGGTCGTGGGCGTAGAGGATCCGTTGAAGCTCGCGGAGCTCGTCGACCGACTTGCTCAGCAGCTTCTTAGCTTTCTTCTTCGAAGCCGCCTCACCCTTTGGAAGGGTAGGGCTGTCGGCCACTCGAAAAGAGCCGTCGAACGGAACGAGATAAGGGCTTGGTGCTGGCTTCCAGTCCGCAAGAGTCTCGGTCATCGGACCGAGACTATATGCGCTCCCGGCGGCTCAGGAAAGTGGTTTCGCACCCAGCACGACGTCGAGCCCGTCGAAGTCGGCATCTTCGGTCACCGCGGCTCTCTGATCGTGCTCGTCCTGCGTGGTGATCCAGCCCAGCGCGCGAAACGCCCACAGGATCTGGCAGACTTCGAAATCGGGTGCATCGATCCCCGCCGAAGCCTCCGCGATCGTCTTCGGCCCCCGCATCTCGGCGATGAGAGACGTCTCGGAGACCCCCAGGCGCGCGCGGTGGACCTCGTCCTCGATGCCGTCGCTCGTTTGATACACGGCGTCGAGCGCGCCTATCCCGGTGCTGACGCGGCGCCAACTCTTGACTTCGCGTACGCCCTGGAGGATCAGCTTGGGTGTCGGGATGTGAAGAAGAATCGTCTCTTTGGTGAGCTCCATAGGCTCGAAGATAAAGCTCGCATTGGTCCACGGGAACAATCCCGCGACGATCGCACGCACCTGTCCGACGACGCCTTCGACGAGCTCTTGCGGCTTGAGTACGCCGTTCTCGACGAGGACGGCGCCGAATCGTTTTTCCGGCGTGACGAAGCGACCGAGCTCCGTGACGTGCTCGAAGCGGATCTTCCCCTGACGTAGCAGGTATGGGCCCAGCCGGTCATCGATCGAGGACGATGTGGCGAAGACGATGTTTCCGTCTTTGAGCGTGATGGTTTTCGTCGCTTCCGAGTTGCTGAACCGGATCTCACCGGTGCGTTCTTTCGAGCAGAGAGCGAGGAGGAGACTGGGAAATTCGAAGTCCTGGGACCAGCAGTTGAAGCTGCCGGAGTCCCCGACTACGGGTCGGTGAGACATGGCGCCTGGCACCTTTCGAGTTTGGCGAAGAATGGGTGTCGCCGATTGAGTTTTGCTATTTGAATAATTGTAGCAAATGGCGGCCGCTCGCGGGTGCGTCAGGGCAGCTCGTTGCGCGCCACGGTTCCGTCTTTCATGACGAAGACGATCTCTCGGAGCGCGGAAATGTCGTCGCTCGGGTCTTCGCGCACGGCCACGATATCCGCGAGCCACCCTTCCTGGATCGCGCCGATATCGTCCTCCATACCGAGCATGCGGGCCGGCTCGATCGTCGCCGCTCGCAGCGCCGCTAAGGGGCTCATCCCCGCTTCGACGTAGTACTCGGCCTCGCGAACGGTGGCGGTGGTGCCGTCGTTCGGCTCGAATGGAAACTGGTCGGTACCGAGTGCAATCGGCACGCCCTCCTCGATCGCAATACGGAGCGCCTCGAAGTGGCGCGGGCCGACGTCGCGGACCCGGTCCAGGTACCAAGCCGGCGACTCGATGCGCTCGAAGAACGGCATCGTCGCGGGCTGGCTGACGACGATCGTCGGGACGAGCCACGTGCCTCGCGCCTTCATCTCTCGGAGAACGTCGCGCGTCAAGAAGTAGCCGTGCTCGATCCCGTCGATCCCGGCCTCGATCGCCGTCCTCGTGGCGGAGGGGGAGCCTGAATGGGCAGTGACTCTGGCGCTGAAACGATGCGCGGCGTCGACGACGGCGGCGATCTCTTCCGGTGTCATCAGCGCTTCGGCAATGTCTCCGACCGGAGTCGCGATACCTCCGGAGATGGCAATTTTGATCCAGCTCGCTCCGGCCGCGATCTCATGACGGACGGCTTTGACGAGCTCGTATGGTCCGTCAGCGGTCTCTCCGGAGGCGCCATGGCCCCCGGTGATATCGACCATCTCGCCGGCGCTTACGATGCGGGGGCCGGTCGCGTCGCCCCGGTCGATCGCCCTCGCGAGCGCGATGTCCGCGTGACGGCTGTCGCCGGGCAGCCGCACGGTGGTGACTCCGGCGAGGAGAGACGCGCGAGCGTTCTTTGCCATCCGGAGCACGAGCGCCGCGTCGCTCTCGTTGGCCAGGTCCCGGGCCAGCTTTCCCGGAAGGATGAGGCCCAGATGCACGTGGACGTTGACCAGGCCCGGAATGAGCCACGCGCCGTCCGCTCGCACGATCGCGGCGCCTTCGGGAATGGGCGTCTGCGCCCGTGGTCCCACCGAAGCAATGCGGTTGTCGTCAACGATGACGACGGTGTCCTCCTGAGGCGCCCCCCCGTCGAGATTGACGACGCTCGCTCCAACGATCGCGACGATCTCTAGGATCATTCAGCGCTCCAAGGGTAGTCGACGATACGTCTGTCGGGATCATCGAGGTGGTCCGCGAGCCACTGTGTCGTCACGAGGAGCTCACAGGGCGGGCATAGGCCATTGTGAGAACCCGTGCGACTACCGCCGTCACGTAGCCACCGTCTTCCGGTATTTACTCATCAGATGCTCCCCGGCGATGACCGGATCGTACTTGGCGGGCGCGCCGGGAATGCATGTGATTTCTGCGTCCCAGTTCGGCAGGTGAAAGAAGGCGATGGACTGGCGTCTCGCTCGCGTGGGCTGGACGCGGTGGATGGTCGAGACCCAGCGGTCGTTCGACCACCGCGACAGGAGGTCGCCGACGTTGACGATCAGCGCCTCGGGCGAGGCCGAGACCGGGCGCCACGTGCCGGAAGGTTCCTGGATCTGGAGGCCGGTCGAGCCGGGCTCGGCGAGTAGGAGAGTCAGTGAGCCGTAGTCGCTATGGGCCCCGGCCCGGAGCTGCCCTCTGGCCGGCGCTTGTTCGAGCTCAGGGTAGTTGAGGATCCGGAGAGCGCTCGCGTGGTTGTCGAAATAAGGCACGAAGTAGTGTTCGGGCAGGTCGAGAGCGCGTGCGAACAAGGACATGATGCGCTCGGCGATAACGCCCATCTCGACGAAGGTGCGCCTCAAGGTCGAGGCGAGCTCCGTCGGCTCCGCCGGCCACAATGTGGGGGTGACGCCTTCGCTCGACCAGCTCGCCTGCGGCCCGATGCTGAAAGTCTCTTTCAAGTCGGGAGGGCTGTCCTCTCCGACGGAGCGCGCGAGCGTCTCATTACGGTACGGGGCATATCCATAAGGATAGTCGGCGTTTGGCATCGCCACGGTCATCTTCTTGTCGAGCGGCAAGTCGAAGAACGCGCGTGCGTGTTTCCACGTCTCGTCGATGAGCTCCGATGAGGCTCCGTGGCCGACGACGGCGAGAAATCCCGTATCGCGGCAGATCGCGTCGACGTCGGCGGGATCGGGCGCGGTCAGGTCGATGAGAGGGAGGCTCACCGAGGCTCGTCCGACCACAGCCGGACCGGATTGCGGAGTGTTCCGATCCCTTCAACGGTGCACTCGGCGATATCGCCCGGCTTCATGTAGATCGGCGGTGTGCGTGCCATGCCGACACCGCTTGGCGTGCCGGTGGCGATGACATCGCCGGGGCGGAGAATGATGTTGTTCGACACGAAGTGGAGTAGCTCGTCGATCTTGTGTTGCATGAGCTCGGTGTTCGCGTCCTGCATCACTCGCCCGGAGAGCTCGAACTTGATGTCGAGCTTGTGGGGGTCGGGCACGAACTCCTTCGGCACGATGTAAGGGCCGAGCGGCGCGAAAGTATCGGAGCTCTTCCACACGAGCCAGTCCGACCCATAGCGATTGTCCCCACGTCCCTCACGGTCACCGACGTCATTCATCATCGTGTAGCCAAAGACGTGGTCCCAGGCCTGTTCGAGCGGGACATGGCTCGCGGGTTTACCGATGACGACGGCGAACTCGCACTCCCAGTCCATCTGCTCACGCTGGGGTTTCATGAGCAGCGGCTCGCCGCTCGCGATGACGATACGCGACGGCTTGACGAAGAGGTAGGGATTCTGGCGACGGTCATCAGGTGCTCGTTCCCAGAGGAACTCCATGGACACCGGTTGGTCGTCGAGCGCCGATGCGTCGGACATGTCGGCGGCATCCCCCGTCGTCATCTCCTCCGCGTGCTCCCAGTAGTTGAGCGCGGCGGCCAGGATCAATCCGGGCTCGACCGGCGGCATCGTGTGCAAGGCGTCGAGGTCGAATACGTAGCTCGGCGTCTCACCGGCATCAATCGATGGAAGGACAGCATCGACGATGTCGTGGATACGATCGCGCATACCGTACTCGTAGCGTCCTATCAATTCTGCCATGTCTTCCGGCATCGGAAGCTCGACCCAAAGCGGGCGACGTCGTTCGAGCGATCGGTTCGCGATGTCGAGGTCGATCACGAAACGATCTCTGATCACGACGCCGATAATGGCGTCGCCGTCGCGCTCGAAGGTCCCGAGCTTGAATGGCTCGTCCGATGCGATAGCGGAAATGGCGATGGACGAAACGATGCACGAGAGCCAGAAGTTCTGCATGTTCGAGACGGTACGCTCTCGCCGAGCCGGCCGTCAACTCTCGAAGAGCTGCTGACCCGGGAGAAACGGTGGCAGCGGGAGGCCGAGTGCGTCGGCCACCGTACGGAGCAGTTCTCCCTCGGCGAGCGTGATCTGTCCATCGTGAGCGACACAGGCGAGAAACGCGCTCATGAGCTCCTTCTTCAACTTCGGCGAGACTTGGTCCAGCTTCGCCAATGCCGTAGCCGCGGCGGACAGCCCGGCTCGTTCCCGGGCCACGAGAGCAAGTCGTGGGCCGTCGAGCTCTTTCGCGCCGGCCGCGAACGCCGCGGCAGCTTCGCCGTCTTCCGGATGCCCGCCATAGGCGAGCGCGGAGAGCAGTAGAGAGACTTCTTTTCCGAGAGCCCCCAAGCTGTTATACGCGACCTTGGGCGGCTTCACTCGGGTAAAGGCGGGCGCGAGGTGCCGCTCCAAGACGTGCGTCAAGGCGTACTCGAACAAATCGATCTGCTGGTCGGCGCGAATGAAAGCCTCGGTGAGATCCTTGAACGTCCGATATTGGCTCTCGGAGAGACGCTTGAGTGCGGGCAACGTGAGGTCGATGAGCGGAAGGCGCGTCTCTTGCGGTGCGTCCTCGAGCAGTTGGGCAAAGGCCACGGTCTCCTCCACCAACAACGCGTCGGCGGCGTTGACCGCAGCGATTTGTGTTTGGCGGATCTCGGGGTCGCGGTCCGCGATGACGGCCAGGACCACGGCGCGTGCGCTCGCGGGCTCGCGAGCAGCGAGACGCACCTTCTCGGGAATACGCTCGAGGAGCGCTTTCGCGTAGTCGAGGTGGGCCTGGTCCAGTGTTCCCACCATCGCGGTGAGATGGACGGGCAATAGCTTGAACAGCTTCTCGGCTCGTTTCTCCGCCTTTTGCTTCGACGTCTCCCGTTCCGGCTCCGGCCGGAGGCGTTTCGTCGGGTCCACCTTCGGGAACTCGCCGTCCCATTGTGGCTGGATCCGTTGAATGCGTTCTCCGATGGGTGGGTGGGTCGCGAGGAAGTTGAAGTGGCTGACGCCCGATAACGCGCTCTTGGTTTTTCCGAACTTGCCGTCCGAGAAGAAGAAGTGACTGGCTTGTTCCGCGTTCGGGCTCACGACGATTGAGCCCCGACTGAGGCCTCCAATCTTCTTCAACGCGCCTCCGATACCGTCCGGGTTGCGCGTGAACTGCACGGCCGAGGCGTCGGCGAGAAACTCTCTCTGACGTGACACGGCGCTCTTGATCAGTCTTCCGAAGAACACCCCGGTATAGCCGACGATGACGAGGGTGAGACCGATGAGCGGGAGTGCTGCCGCGGCGCCGCCGCCTCCGTTGCTGTCGCGCCGCCGGCCGCCGCCGGAATAGAACGACGTCCGGAGTATGAAGTACCCGATCAGCGCGAGGACGAGGATCCCGTGAAGGACCCCCATCAGCCGGATGTTCAGCCGCATGTCGCCGTTGAAGATGTGCGAGAACTCGTGGGCGATAACGCCTTGGAGCTCATCGCGGCTGAGGATCTCCATCGTGCCTTTCGTCACGCCGATCACGGCATCTTGCGCTTGAAATCCGGCGGCGAAAGCGTTGATGCCCTCCTCTTTGTCCATCAAATAGACCGTCGGGACGGGGAGACCTGCCGCGATCGCCATCTCTTCGACGATGTTCAGCAGGCGCCTCTCTTGTGGATTCGCCGAGTTCGGATCGAGAGGCCGTCCCCCAAGAAGCTCCGCGACCGAGCGTCCTCCGCCTCCGAGCTCCCACGTCTTGTAGAGACTCGCTAGTGAGATCACGAGGAGCGTCCCGCCCGCGTACAAGACGAAGCGGTCCAAGTCGAACCAATCGAAGGCCAAGTTCGGGTCCTTCGCGCCACCTTGCAAGAAGAAAAACGCCGCGCTCGAGGCGAAGTACACGCTCACGACAATCGCGACGACAGCGATGCCGAAATAGAAGACGAGGCGGTTCGTGCTCTTGCGTGCGTCGTCCTGATGCTGGAAGAAATCCATCGCCGCGGCGGCTTAGAACTGCACCTTCGGGGCCTCGCGCTGCTCTTCCACTTCGATTTCGAAGAGCTCTGCGGCGGCGAATCCCATCGTGTTCGCGATCATGACGTTCGGGAACTTTTCGCGGGACGTGTTGTAGGCCGTGACCGCGTCGTTATAGGCCTGACGCGCGAAGGCGACTTTGTTCTCGGTCGAGGTGAGCTCTTCTTGCAGCGACAGCATGTTTTCGTTCGCCTTGAGGTCAGGGTAGGACTCCATCAATGCGAACATGCGCCCCATGGCCCCGGTGAGAGCGCCTTCCGCGCCCGCGAGTCCTTGGATGGCCCCGGCAGCGCTGGGGTCGGATGCCGCGGAGTTCGCCGCCGACATCGCCTGGTTTCGCGCGTTGATCACGGCTTCGAGCGTTTCCTTCTCGTGCTTCATGTAGCCCTTGGCGGTCTCGACCAGGTTCGGTATCAGGTCGTAGCGACGTTTGAGCTGGACGTCGATCTGTGCGAATGCGTTCTTGAACCGGTTTCGTAACGTGACGAGGCCGTTATAGATGCCGACCAGGAACAAAATGGCGAGCACGACGGCTCCCAGAAAGACCAGTCCTGCAATCATGGATGCTCCTTTCGTAAAGGGACGAACTACTGCGTCGCGCGCAAGCCTACTGCGCTTCGGCTCGCGAAGTCGATGGGTTGCGGGGTATTGGGAAAAAATAGAGTGACCCGGTAGTCATCATTATTATAAGCCCTGCTGTGTGCTACGTCAAGCGTGCTCCGAGCGGCACTCTTTGCGTATGCGGGGAGTCGCTCGCGAATATTTATGGTGCTATTTGACGAATAGGCTCGCGCCCCACGTCATAGGGTTAACGAATGTCGGACTCTCCGAACGACGCGGACCTGCGGCGAATGTTTCGGCGCGTCGCGCGAGGGGACCGCACGGGAATCTCGGAGCTATACGAAACCATGGGACCGTCGATGTTCCACCATGCCGTGGCCGTCGTGGGTCTTCGCGCGGATGCGGAAGACGTGGTCCAGGGCGTGTTCGGAAAGTTGCTCTCGATGGGCGCACGTTTGCTAGCCGTGTACCGTCCGCGCTCGTATTTGCATCGGATGGTGCACAACCGAGGGTTCGACCGACTGCGGGAGCGCGCGCGGGTGGTGGTGACCGATGACGACGTGGGCCTGTTCGTCACCTCGACGGCCGATCCGGTTGAGCGCGTTGCCGTCGCCGAGGCCGTCGCACGGCTGAAGCCGGCCCAACGAGAGGTCGTCTTGTTACACGCGATCTCCGGAATGACGTTTCGTGAGATAGCACGTTGCCTCGCGATCCCCGAGGCGACGGCGTCGAGCCGCTACCGGCTCGCGCTCGAGAAGATGAGAGCGATACTGGAACGTGAAGGACAGCGATGAAGCTCGATGAAATCGAATCCCAACTACGGCAGCTCGAGCCTTCCGGCCCGCCGGACGGCGTCAAGGAGCGCGTCCTCGGGCTGGAGCGGTCGACCGCGGCGCGATGGCCGGGACTCGTCGCGCTGATGGTCGCCGCTATGCTCATCGGGGTCGTCGAGGAGCGCGCGTTCGTTTCGCGGCTGCGAGCGAGTCCGCTCTTGAACCCTTCGACGGCGAGAGGTGAACGATGAGTGGCACCGGGCGGCGATGGCTACGCCGGGGCGTCGTGACCCTCACGGTCTTGGTCGTGGCTCACCTGGCGCTGACCTTTATCAGCGGCCGTCGTCTCGTGCGTACGCTCGAGCGTGTGGAAGCGCGGTTCGGCTCTTTGGCCGCGGACGCCCATGCACCGTCGCCGGTGGCGCCGGAGCGAAACCAAGCCCGCGCGCTGCAAGCGGCGGTCGACGCGATGCGCATCGACGACGAAGCGCTCGGGACGCTCGGACGGTTCAACGCGGGGCGGGAGGTCGACCCGACAGCGGTGCTCGCGCGAAATGCGCGAACGCTCGAGCACCTCGACGAGGCGGCGGCGCGATCTGCCTCGGACTGGGAGCTAGAATACGAACGGCTGCTCGACACCGAGCTTCCGCCGCTCCTCGAGCTTCGGAAGCTCGCGACTCTCAACATCGCTCGTTCGCGGCAAGTCGGCGTGAGCGGAGACCCCGACGAGGCGCTCGAGCTGCTCTCGCGGGGATGGTCGATCAACCGCTCCTTGAGCTATGAGCCGATCTTGATCTGTCAGCTGCTCGCCCTCGCGGTGGAGGAACAGCACTTATCCGAGCTCCGCGAGGCTCTGGGGTCGCCGGAGCTACGGCCGCAGACGCTCGAGAAATGGTCGACATTGCTCGAACGAGCCCAGCAAGGGCCGGAGCGCCATATCGGTTTGATCGGAGAGATGAAGCTCGTGAACGTCTACCACGACTTCGAGACGGGTGGGCGTCGCGGCGGCCCTCTACCTCCGGGCCTCACGCTCTGGCCTGTCCGGTGGCTCCTGCGACCGTTCTTTCGCGAGAACTTTCGCGCCTTCATGGAGCGACTCAGCGCGTACGCAGAGTACGACCTCGTCCCGTTTTACGAGCGCCCGGAGCGGTTTACGACCTCGCCTCAGCAAGCGCCGTTTCGCTTCTATCAGGCACTTGCGCGGACGCTCCTGCCGTCGCTTGGCCGCTATACGCAGCAGCGGGACGTGCTCGATGCCGAGCGCCAGATCGCGCGTGTCGGCCTGGAGCTCCGCCGCCATGTGCTCGAGGCCGGCGCTTATCCGGAAACACTCGGTGGGCTCGAGATCGAAGCCACGGACCCGTTCTCGGGCCGACCGCTTCACTACGAGTTCGATGATCGGAGCGTTACCCTCACGAGTGCCGGCGCGGAGCTCGACGAGCTCGAGGACGACCAGCGGGAACGACTCGTGTGGACCTGGCCTTACTGAATCCTATTTCGCGGGCATTCCGAGGTTTTCCATCAGGAACGCCCAGCGATCGGCTTGCTCTTCGATGACCATGCGCGTCGGTTTTCCCGCGCCGTGTCCGGCGTTGGTTTGGATGCGGATGAGCATCGGGCGAGGCTCGTCCCCGTGGACCTCTTGAAGCCGTGCGGCGTATTTGAAAGAGTGCCCAGGTACCACGCGGTCGTCGTGATCCCCTGTCGTGACGAGGGTAGCGGGGAAGTACGCGGCGGGGCGGAGGTTGTGGTACGGCGAGTACGCGTAGAGCGTCTCGAACTCCTCCGGGTTCTCGGATGAGCCGTAGTCGGAGACCCACGCCCAGCCGATCGTGAACTCGTGAAAACGCAACATGTCCATGACACCCACGGCCGGCAGCGCCGCCGCGAACAGCTCGGGTCGTTGGTTCGCGACGGCGCCCACCAAGAGACCACCGTTCGAGCCGCCGCCGATCGCTAGACGCTCCGGACGGGTATAGCCTTCATCGATGAGAAACTCCGCGGCGCCGATGAAGTCGTCGAACACGTTTTGCTTTTCCGCCTTGGTCCCCGACAGATGCCACGCTTCGCCGTACTCGCCACCGCCTCGCAAGTTGGCTTGCGCGTAGACGCCCCCATGCTCCAGCCAAACGAGATTGCTCACCGAGAACCGAGGCCTCAGGCTGATGTTGAAGCCTCCATACGCGTAGAGGTAAGTCGGGTTGGTGCCGTCGAGCTCGAGCCCGCGCTTGTGGGTGACGAACATGGGGATGCGCGTCCCGTCCTTCGATCCGAAGAAAACTTGCGACGTGACGAAACCGCCCCCGTCGAACGCAATCTCGGGCGAGCGGTACACGGTCGTCTCATTCGTCTCGAAGTCGTAGCGGTAGACGGTCGTCGGGTAGAGGAACGATTCGAACGCGTAGAACATTTCATCGTCGTCCCGCTTCGTGCTGAGAGAGCTGACGGAGCCCAGCGTCGGCAGATCGAGCTCTCCCTCATGCGTGCCGTCGAGCGCGTGAACCGCAAGGCGACTGTGTGCGTCTTGCAGGTAGGATGCGACGAAGCGCCCCGAGGCGATCCGGACCTCCTCGAGGACATCATCGGATTCCGGGATGATCTCCTTCCACTCGCGACGCTCGGGAGCTCTCGTGTCGACCGCGATGACGCGGTAGCGCGGCGCGTCGTGGTTCGTCAGGAAGTAGAGGCTCGATCCGTCGTTGCCGATGAAGTCGTAGCTCGCGTCGAAGTCGTCGAGCAAGCGCACGACGTCGCCTTCTAGGCTCGGCGCGTCGGCGTCGCCCAGGGCGAGATAGTGGACACGGTTGCGTTCATCGGTGCCGTGGGTCACGTGCACGATGAGGTAGTTTCCCTGGTCGGAGACGGTCGGGCTAAGGCCCCAATCCGGCTCGTCCGGGCGCTCGTAGACGAGTGCGTCCTGCGATTGATCCGTCTCGAGCCGGTGGTAGTACACCTTCTGATTCCGGTTGACACCGCCCTGGGAAGCGTTGTCGTCGGGCTCGGGGTAGCGGCTGTAGAAAAAGCCCGCCCCGTCGTGGGTCCACGCCGCCCCGGAGAACTTGATGTGGCGCAAGTGGTCCAGCGTGTCCTCGCCGGTGTCGACGTTCCGTACGCGAAACTCTTGCCAGTCGGAGCCGCTCTCCGCGACCCCATAGGCGAGGAAGCGGCCATCCTCGCTGAACTCGAGCATCGAGAGTGCGCTCGTGCCGGACGCCGACAGACTGTTCGGATCGAGCAAGGCGGTGGCGGCGCCGTCCAGTGTGTCCTGCTTGTACAGCACCGACTGATCCTGAAGGCCGTCATTCTTGAAGAAAACGTAGTGCTCACCGTGGCGTCTCGGGGTGTCGTAACGCTCGTAGTTCCACAGCTTCGTGAGCTCACGCTCGAGCGCCTCGCGCTGCGGCAGGCTGCGCAGATAAGCGAAGGTGACCTCATTTTGCGCCTCGACCCAAGCTTTCGTGTTCTCGGCGTGGTCGTTCTCTAGCCAGCGGTAGGGGTCCTCGACCTTCGTTCCGTGGTAGTCGTCCACGTGGTCGGTCTTTTCGGTCTTCGGGTACTCGAAGGGGCTCATGAGCATCCAAGCGGCTGTCAGCACCGCGGTTGAGCGCAGTATCGGGATCATGGAACGTCCACTCCGGTCGTCGTCTCGGGAAGGTCGTCCCACCAGAATTGCGCGGGGAGGGCACGCCTTTCGGGCCAGATTTGATCGAGAGTGGTCGCTTCGAAGAGCTCCCCGTTCTTCATCACATAACGGATGGAGTTGGTGTTCCGGATATTCTCGAGCGGGTTCTCGTCCAGAACGAGGATGTCGGCGAGCTTGCCCGGCTCGATCGAGCCGACGTCGGTCGACAGGCCGATCGCCTCGGCGCTGTGAAGGGTGATCGCGCGGAGCGTCTGATGTTCCGTCATCCCGCCGGATTGGAGTGCCCACGTCTCCCAGTGCGCGCCGATCCCTTGAAGCTGTCCGTGGCTACCCAGCCCGCACTTTCCGCCGGCAGTGACAATCTTGGCGCAACCTTCGGCGATCCCGGGATGGACGTACTCTTCCTCCGCGAACCACTGTCCGCGTCGCCGCACCATGTTGTCGAGGAGCCGGTGCGGAATGAACCTCGCGAGCTTCTCGTCTCTCGCGACGTCCGTGTTCTGGAAGAAATAGTTCTCCGTCCATGGGCCGCCATAGGCGACGAGGATCGTCGGCGTGTAATAGGTCTCCGTCCTCGCGACATACTCGGCGACATCCTTGTAGATCGGGATGATGGGAAGACTATGCTCGTGGCCCGAATAGCCGTCGGCCATCTGGGATAGGTCCAGCTTCAAGTCGAGCGCTCCCTCGGTCGTCGGGGTGAGCCCGTGCTTCCGACTCGCGATCGCTACCCATTGGCGCACGACGCGATCGCCGACGACGTACTGCTTGATCGTTCGGGCGTCATAGGCCTCGGCGTAGCGTTCGAGGAGTCGATCGGCGGCGTCCTGATCGCTCACCCCGGAGGTCGAAAAGACCCCGGGGCCGGTGGCGTAGACGCGAGGGCCCAAGATCTGCCCGGCCTCGACGAGGTCGGAATAGGCGAAGACGTCGTCCGTCGACGTTTGCGGATCTCTAGACGTCGTCACCCCGTAGGAGAGGTTGGCGAGGTATTGCCAAACTTGAGTTTGGTGGACTTGCCGTGGCGCCCACATATGAGCGTGAGCATCGACGAGGCCGGGCATGATCGTCTTCCCCGTCACGTCGATGACCTCCGCGCCGGCCGGACTTACCGAGCCACCGACAGAGGTGATGCGGTTGTCGGTCACGACGATATCGCCTTCGGTCAGAATCTCGTCGCCGCGCATGGTGATGATCCGCGCGGCACCTCGAAGAACGACCGTGCCGGAAGGTCTCGGGCGAGGCAGCTCGACGACGATGTCTACTTCACTCGGCGACTCGGCTTCGAGGGACTGCCGATAGAAAGTCCGCCCCTGGGACCAGACGACCTCGTCGCCGTCTCGAGTCCAAGCGAGGTAGCTGCCGCCGAACTTCGACATCTCCTGGACGGGCACGGCCGTCGGTGCGCCCGCGGTGAGCTTCATCTGAAGCGTCTCTTTTCCCGCCCGTGGGATCGAGACGACGTAGTGCTTGTTCTGTATGTTGACGAACGCGCGGCGTCCCCCGGGCGACAGCGCGATCTGATCGGCGCTGGGCGGATTCGGGCCCGGTCCCGCGCCGGTGAACTTGACGTGGGTGCGGCGGTCGTAGCCGTCGAGCCGCACGGAGGCGAGCCCTGATGATGTCGTCAGGTAGACGCGCTCGGGATCGCGCGTGAAATGGGGGTACCGGCCGCCCTTCGTCGCGGCAATCAGTGTGGACGCGCCGCCGGCGGCCGGGATGAGACGAAGGTCCGTCGTTCCCGCTGGGCGGACCCCTGCGATCTCTTCGTCGTCCTGGTAGACGTTGAGAAGCGAGTAGAGCTGGTCTTCACGGTTGCCGGTGATGAACACGATGTGCTCGCCGGACGGCGTGTAGACCGGGTCAGCGTAGAACGCCGGGCTCTGGCTCAATCTCTCGGCGCGACCGCCTGGGGAGGCGCGGTAGATGTGACCGCCGTCGACCGACCAGGTTACGAACGTGACGTGGTTGCCGTCCGGAGACCAGCTCGGCATGAACTCACCGTCTTCGAGGGCGGTGAGACGCGTGGGCGAGCCGCCATCCGCGTCCATCGTCCAGATGCGGTTGAACGCACTGAAAGCCAAGCGCGTCTTGTCCGGCGAGAGGGTCGGCCATCGGATCACGCGCGCGCGCACGGTATCGCTGTCGTCGACCCGTCCGTCGAAATGGATCCGCGGCGCGATCTCGGCGGCGATGCGAGCGGAGAACGGAATCAATTCCGACGCGCCGGACTCGAAATCGATACGATGGATTTTCCCTCCGACCGTTGCCACGAGCGCGTCGCCTTCGGGTGTGAACGCGTAGCCGGGCATGGTGTCCCTGGACGCACGGGATTCCTGGTCGTCGCGGGTTACCGGAAAGGCGAGCCATCTCTCGGATCCGGTCTCGAGATCGCGAACCCGAAGCCCGGTATCGGTTCGGAAGCGCGTCGCGTAGACGAGGTGTTTGCCGTCCGGAGAGAGGAGAGGGCGCATCGCGCTTCCCTGAGCGTTGGTGATGGTGGCGGTCTCACTCGTCTCGCGATCGAAACGCACGATCTGCCAGATTGGAAACTGGGCGTTGTAGTTGAACGAGCCGCGGCGCTGTCCGTAGTAGATGAAGCGACCGTCGGGAGACGCGACCGCGCCAAGCTGATTGTTTGGCTGGGGCCCCGGGACGCCCGGCGTAGGCGGAGCGGGAGGGGGCGGCGCCGGGCCAACCCGTACACCGTTCCCGCCGTCGCGGTGGTACATGAACAGGCCGAAGGTTCGCTCCGGAGGGCGGGACTTCGAGACGACGATGTAGTCGCCGTCGGGAGTCCAAGACGGAGAAGCCATGAGCTGCGGCCGAGCCTGGGTGGTTTTGTCCGTGCTGACGGCGCGCGGATTTTCGCCATCGGTATCGGAGAGCCACAGGTTCTCGACGCCGCTCCGGTCGCTCAAGAACGCGATGGTCTGTCCGTCGGGGGAGAAGCGCGGCTGGCTCTCGAAGGAGATACCGCCGATGATGCGCGTCGCGTCGCCGCCCTCGATCGGCAGGGTGTAGATGTCGCCCAAGATATCGAAGACGAGCGTGGTCCCATCGGGGGACAGATCGAGTGACATCCAGGTCGCCTCGTCGGTCGTGAACTCGATCGTGTCCGTGGCTTCGAGAGGGAGCCCCGAAGTGTCCTCGGCGGTGTCGTCCTGCGCCAGGACCGGCAACAAGAACAGGAAGAGCCATTTCATGAGAACGCCTCCAAATGGTCCAATTTCATGAACGGGGCCCATGCTAGCATGAGGCATGGGCCCCGAGGTGACGACAGGTTTGGAGCGATTGCTCGGCCCGGACATCGACCTCGTGGCCGGAAAATCGATAGGTCTCATCGCGAATCCGACCACGGTCGACCGGTCGCTTTCGCACGCGATCGATCGGTTGCACGGGCGCAAAGAAGTCGAGCTCCAGCGACTCTTCGGCCCGGAGCATGGGCTGCGAGCGACGGCCCAAGATCTCGAAGAGGTTGACGACGGAGCCGATCCGGTCACCGGTCTTCCGGTGCTGAGTCTCTACGGCCCGACGCGCGTCCCGACGCAAGAGATGCTCGAAGGCCTCGACGCGGTCGTCTTCGACATCCAGGATATCGGCTCGCGCTACTACACCTATATCTGGACGATGGCGCACGCGATGGAAGCGTGCGCCCGGGACGGCGTCGAGTGCATCGTTCTCGACAGACCGAATCCGATCGGCGGCGTCGAGGTCGAAGGCAACCTCATCGAAGGAAGTCACCTGTCGTTCGTCGGGCTCTACTCGATTCCCAACCGCCACGGGATGACGTCCGGCGAGCTCGCCTGCCTCTTGAAGGCCGAGTTCGGTATCGATTGCGCCTTGACGGTCGTCGAGCTTCAGGGCTGGAAGCGAAGCGAATGGTTCGACGAGACCGACCTCCCGTGGGTCTTGCCGTCGCCGAACATGCCCACGCTCGATACGGCCACGGTCTATCCGGGCGCGTGCCTCATCGAAGGCACGAACCTGTCGGAGGGGCGAGGAACGACACGACCGTTCGAGACCATAGGCGCACCGTGGCTCGATGCCGAGCGGTTCGCACGCGCGCTTAGCGAAGAGCGGCTCCCGGGCGTCGCCTTTCGTCCCGTTTGCTTCGTCCCCACGTTCCAGAAATTTGCCGGCGAGCTATGTCACGGCGTCCAGCAGCACGTGGTCGACCGGCATGCCTACCGTCCGGTTCGGACCGGCTATGCGATCTTACGAGCTGCGCGGCAGCAGAGCGAGGCCGATTTCGCCTGGCGTCCGCCCCCTTACGAGTACGAGCTCGAACGGCCCGCGATAGATATTCTCTCCGGAAGCGCGGACATTCGGAAGATGCTCGAAGAGGGCGTGCCCGTCAGCGATATCGAAGAGAGCTGGCAAGTCGACCTCTCACGATTCAAGACCGTCCGTGAGCGCTACTTGCTCTACGAGTAGACGTACAAGCTGCTCGTCGTGAAGACGCGGTCGCCCCAGCGCTTCTTGTATGCGACTTCCGTACCCAGGTCGTAATATTCGAGGCCAGCATTCGCGGCGCTCTCGATCTCGCCGATTTGCATCAGGTTTCCCAAAGACAATGAACGGAAGCGGTCGTCGAAGCTGAACTGCAATCCTCGATAGGTCTCTCCGAAGATGCCTCCGAAAATGTACCCGATATCTTCGCCATCGACCCGTGCGAATACGAGTCGCCGCGCCTCTCGCTCGACGAGTCTGTCGTTGATGGCCCGGTAGAAGGAGCGCATCGGCTCGGAGTCGATCCCGGCGCCGCTCCGGCCTTTCCAGCTTCTCCCCTCGATGGAAAGGACGCGGTCGAATACGCCGCCCTCGCTCGCTGTCGCGGCGTCCGCCCGCTCGAGCTCGACCCCCATCGCCGCGGCCCGCTTTTGTGCTTTTCTCAGGTTTCGTCCGAATCCCGCCGAGCGTTTCGCGAGGAAGCCGTCGAGTCCATCGTGCAGCTCGGCCACATAGCGCTTCGTATCCGGGCCCCGTGCGATCTCGAAGCGGCGTCCAAGCGTGGTCACGACCGATCGCCAAAGCACGGAGCGTGGATCGATTCCGGTGACGATCGCTGCGTCCCAGACGGTTTCGACGGCCAGGGTCTCCGTGAGCCAAGAGGCGACCGCCTGCGGATCGGCTCCGACGAGTGGCGAGGGGAGAGCCCAAACCGCCTCGAGCGGATGGAGCACCCGGGCGCCGTTGTCCTGCACGCGGCGGGCGAAGGCGAGGTATCCGTGCGGCGAGCGCCGTATGAACGGCTCGGTCTCGGGCAAGAGGTGGTGGAGCGCAGGAAGCGTCCACAAAGAGCTCGAGCAGAAGTGGTCGATGCCGCTCGTGGACTTCACCGCCACGTCGTACTCCGCGTCCCGCGCGAGCTCCTCGAAGCTCAGCTCCGTACCGAACGCCCGTAGATTCACGCCGGTCCGGCACCTGGACGTCTGATGGTCTCTACTGCGCGGTCGGACGCGTGGCCCGCCCGGAAGGCGTGGTCCATGGCCGGACTCTAGCACATGGAATGGGCTATTCCGGGCGCGTTCAAGCGGTGCGCAAGAACGACCGATAGCGATCGCGCTCGGCGACGGCTAGAATAGCGGGCTCGTTAACAGGAGGCCCCCCATCGTGAGCTTGAAACAAGACGCGCTCGACTATCACTCCGGCGGACGCCGCGGGAAGATCGAAATCAGTCCGACCAAACCCACCGCGACACAGCGAGACTTGTCGTTGGCCTACAGTCCGGGTGTCGCCGCTCCGTGCCTCGAGATCCACGAGGACGCCGAGAATGCGTTTACGTACACCGCCAAGGGTAATCTGGTCGCCGTCGTCACCAATGGCAGCGCGGTTCTAGGGCTTGGCAATATCGGGCCCCAGGCCGCGAAACCGGTGATGGAGGGGAAGGGTGTGCTCTTCAAGCGCTTCGCCGACATCGACGTGTTCGACATCGAGCTCGACACGCCCGAGCCCGACGATTTGATCCGGGTCGTCAAAGCCCTCGAGCCGACCTTCGGCGGCGTCAATTTGGAAGACATCAAAGCTCCTGATTGTTTCTACATCGAGGAGACCCTGAAAAAGGAGATGGAGATCCCGGTCTTTCACGACGACCAGCACGGGACGGCGATCATCTCGGGGGCAGCGCTGTTGAACTGGCTGGAGCTCGCCGGTAAGGACGCGAGCCGCGTGAAGCTCGTGATCAACGGCGCTGGAGCGGCAGGGATTGCCTGTGCGGAGATCTCGGAGAATCTGGGCGTTCTCCACGACAACATTATTATGTGTGACTCCAAAGGCGTCATCTTCAAGGGGCGTGCGGACGGCATGAACCCGTACAAGGAGCGCTACGCGTCGGAGACGAGCGCTCGCACCCTTGCCGACGCCATGGAGCACTGCGACATCTTCATGGGCGTCTCGGTAAAAGACGCGGTAGACAAGAAGATGGTCGCCTCGATGGCAGAGAAACCACTCGTGATGGCGATGGCCAATCCGGACCCCGAGATCGGGTGGGACGACGCCATGTCCGTACGCGACGACGTCATCATGGCGACGGGGCGATCGGACTTCCCCAATCAGGTCAACAACGTACTCGGCTTTCCGTTCATTTTTCGAGGCGCTCTCGACGTGCGCGCGCGCTCGATCAATATGGAGATGAAGATCGCCGCGACGCACGCCCTCGCCGATCTCGCGAGGGAAGACGTTCCCGAGTCCGTCAAGAAAGTCTATGGCGACGACTCGATGAAGTTCGGTCCGAGCTACATCATTCCGACCCCGTTCGACCCCAGAGTGTTGACGCGTGAAGCACCGGCTGTCGCCCGGGCGGCCATGGAGACCGGCGTGGCGCGGACCAGCATCGACATCGACCGCTATCCGAGCGAGCTAGAAGCGCGTTTCAAAACCTGAATCCGCCGCGTGCGGCCCGAGCCCTAGACGTATGCGGTGCTCGCCGTGCGGTCCGGACGCTTTTTGCCGCGAAGGCGCGTGTAGATAGGAGCCAGCCGTTTCGCCGGCATCCCGGCGACGAACAGGCTCGCCACCGCCCAGTTCAGCAGAGTCGTCCGGACGACCCCGAGATGCTGCCAGTGTCGGGGGCCCGTGCTCACGACGGTGTCGACACGTACTAGCTTACCGATCCGCTTGAGCTCTCGCACGAGCGCGATGTCTTCCATGATCGGGAGCTCCGGATATCCGCCGGCCTCGTTGAAGACGCTCGTTCTAACGAAAAGGCCTTGGTCTCCATAGGGAACACCCAAATAGCGCGCCCGAGCGTTCGATGCGCGCGCGACGAGCCCGAGCCTCGACGTCTTGTCGCCGGCGTCGCCACGGATGCGGAGCTGAAACGATCCTCCGACGACGTTCGGGTCGTCGAGAGCTCGTTCGATGGCTTCACGGGCGCCGCCCCCGAGGCGGCAGTCGGCGTGAAGAAACAACAGCGTGTCGCCCTCGCAAACCGCCGCGCCGCGATTGAGCTGGCCGGCGCGCCCGCGTACCCCGCGGATGAGCCGGGCTCCGAAACGGGTCGCGATCGCGACCGTCTCGTCGGTGCTTCCGCCGTCGGAGACGACGACCTGAGCATCTTGCGGCAGGGAGCTCAGTGTCGCGAGCAGATTGGATGCTTCGTCGAGCGTTGGGATGACGACCGAGAGCTGCATCTGCACGCCATTCTAGGTCATCTCGCTCGCTTCAGTCGGACTCGAGGCGCGAGGCTAGCTCCGCGATGACGTCGAGCGCGGCATCGATGGTGTCGAGATGCGTCCGGAAAGACCCGATCGCGAGACGGAGGGTGAAGCGTCCGTCGAGCATCGTCGAGGAGATGAAGATCCGGCCGTCCCGGTGTATCGCCCGAACGAGGGCATCGTTGAACGCATCGGCTGGGCCATTCGCGGGCACGTAGCGAAACGTGACGACGGAGAGATCGGGCTCGGGGCCGACCTCGAATCCCGGCTTCGCGCCGAGCTCACGGTGGAAGTACCGCGCTAGCCACAGCTTCTCTTCGAGTGCGGCCCGAAACGGCGCGAGCCCGTGGAGCAGGAGAGGCAGCCACAGCCGCAGGCCTCGAAAAGGCCGGCTGAGCTCCGGTGAGAGGTCCGCCGGCGAGAGCTCGTCTCGAGCCCGCATCGTGTCTTGCATGTAGCTCGGGAGATAGTGGTGACTCTCGAGCAGGTTCTTCTTGTCGCGAACGAGCGCCACGCCCGAGCCAAGCGGCACGAAGAGGGTCTTGTGAGGATCCATGATGACCGAGTTGGAGCGTTCGAGGCCGCGGACGATTTTCCGGCCTTCCTCACAGAGCCTGAAAAAACCGCCATACGCGGCATCGACGTGGAGCCATAGATCGTGGCGCTCGCAGGTAGCGGCGATCTCCTCGATCGGGTCGACGACCCCGGTATCGGTTGCGCCCGCAGCGGCCACGACGAGGAACGGCGCGCGGCCGGCCCGGCGATCGTCCTCGATCATGTCCTCGAGTGCTCGTGCGCGCATCCGGTACCGCTCGTCGAGAGGTACCAGACGTTGAATACACTCGCCGAGCCCTGCGACCCGCAACGCCTTGAAGACGGAGTGGTGGGTCTGCGCCGATGCGTAGATGACGGTACGCTCGAAGTCCTTGCCCTTGAGCCCGAACGCATCTCTCGCCGCGACGATACCGATGAGCGTCGCGATGCTCCCGCCGGAGGTCAAGTTTCCCGCGGCCGTTTCTTTCGGGTAGCCGACGAGCTCCCGCATCCAATCGATCAGCAGGTTCTCCATCCTCACCGCACCGGGACTCGAGAAGAAGACGCCCGAGTAGCGATTGGTCACCGCCGCGAGATAGTCACCCAGTGCCGACGCATAGAGGCCGCTGCACGGGATGTATCCGAGATGGGCGGGCGACGCCGAGTTCAGCCCGGGGCGGTCGACGTCCCGACGGAGATGCTCGATGAGAGCTTCCATGGAGCGCGGCTCCTCCGAGATCGGAGAGTCGAACAGTCCCTTGCCCTTGTCGTCGGTCTCGACGAAGGCGGGCAGGTCGGGGAGGGCGCTCAAGAACTCCTCGGCATAAGCGCTCGCGGCGTCCGCGAGCCCTTGCCGTTCGGCGGTGTCGGGCTCGAGCGTCCGGCTCGCCTGCTCGAGCTGGCGGATCCTATCCACGAGCGTCATGAGGAGGTGTTCCTGGATCGTTCCGGGGTTCGGCGCAAAGCCCACCTAGATTACATCGTAGGTGATCGATATGCCTGGAGCGCTCAGGCGTCAAGGCACCCGCCCGTGCCTCCGCTCCTGAATCTTTCGCTTCATGAAAGCTGCGCCATAGACCTGCGCTGCCGTGAATCGATTGTGCTGCGGGCACAGAAGACGCAAGAACCGCTCATCATGGCTCTGATGAATGGCGAACGGCTTCACGTGATCGATTTGGAGCCCTGCGCGGGCGGTACACCTCCTGCCGTCGTCGGCCCGAAACTCACATCGATGGTTCCCGCGCT